>Ga0116231_10004349_pt1 | contig 28752 bp, 16 predicted proteins | sample S1TSphgellanicum_2_FD_89695 | JGI IMG/M metagenome (GOLD analysis project Ga0116231, IMG submission 89695) | Host-associated microbial communities from peat moss isolated from Minnesota, USA - S1T2_Fd - Sphagnum magellanicum MG | ecosystem: Host-associated > Plants > Peat moss > Unclassified...
AGAAATTAACCGAAAAAGAAACGCAAAAAACAGATCGTGGGGAACAAAAATCCCGTCCCGGACCCCGAAGAGGGAAAACCCCCCCCCCCCCCCCCAATCATCGCCACCAGCTTCCTTCCCCCTCCATCCCCTCAACCCCCAAAGAGCTTTTGGATCACCGTGGGAGCGATTCTTCACCTTTTTGGACGCTGAAAATTGCTACGGGTAGGGCAGACGTCGAGGAAGACGATAACGCAACAATCTTGCGGACCCGCGCAGCAATCATCTCACAGAATCGGGAAGCGCACCCAACAACAGATCAACAAAAAACAAGGCTGTATGTAAAGTACCTACAGGGAACCAAACTACGACTTCCGCTTCCATCTCACTCTAGGGCATCCTTTGGCTCTCTTCGCTCACCGGCGCACCCGGTTCTCCGGTCGCTCTCGGCAACCGGGAAACTGCTGGGTCCGGTGGCGCGGTCGTCATCCAACCTGAAAGTGCCCCCCATACCCACGCAGACCCCAATACGTACAATACCATTAGACCACGTACATATACTACACACCGTACAGTATACCATTGGACCATGTACAATACATCAAATGGCCACATATTGTGTACCATTGGACCATGTACAATACATTAAATGACCACATTTTGTATACCATTGGACCGTTTACAATACATCAGATGGTCACATATTGTATACCATTGGACTATGTATCATACATTTGACCACATACAATTAATGTATTTTTAGACCATGTACGATACATTAGACCACATCTAAAGATACCATTGGACCATGCTTTCTTTCAAGTAAATAACATGTATGTATGTGGTGGTGCCCACATGCCATCTTGAAATTTAAATAAAATTCTCAAATAAGTTTATTAACTGCATCGTGGATTGATTTTAATCTTCATGATCTGTGGATTGATATTAATCTTCATGATATGAGAATTTGAGGAAGTCCATTGAAATTAGCCTTTGAAATATTTAAATATTCTCACACAAAAGAACAATGCTACAAAGATACCATAGTACCTCGCAAGCGTTGGACATTATTTATATTATTTTCATAAACGTTGAATTATTATTTTTTAATTTTCAAGGAAAACAATGAATCTGAAAATTTTATGGAATTTTTTTGAATGTAATTTACAAAATAAAAAGTATATTCGATGATGAAATGTTGAAGTTGTCTTGGTAGTACAATAAATTGAACTTAATAATTTCAAAAAGATGCATTAATCCTTGTCATCTAGTATTGAATCATAGAACCTTTATCCATTAAAACAAAGGAAGCATTGTCTTAATGTGGTCGTGATCGAAAAATATATTATCTATGAATAAACATATAATTTTTTGGATGATTACATCAATTTTTCATCTATTATCCAATTCAAGTTAAATAAGAAACCTACACATGTGTGTGTATACATGCCATTTAGGTCATTATTATATAAATAAGCAAATTGGATCAATTATTAATACATCAAATGGTTAATGAAGATTATCTACATTTTATCTAGGTCATAGGAAAATAATAAGGATCAAAACATAGATTTGTTGGATATTGTCAAAATAACATAAATTTGAAATAATTATTGATCAATATGCTAATAAAAATGAAAAAATGTTTAATAAACAAATATAATATATTTACCTTTGTTTCTACCCATGGGTATGTCTAACTAAAGAATTGACCATCAAACATTGGAACTTACCTTTCAAAAGAAACACCATATTTACAATGTTACAAATACACATGAAATTTCACTCCAAAAAGGAAACAATATTTGACAAAAGTTCATGAAATCTAATTTTAAAATGAAGATGTACATACAATATTACAAGTATGCATAAATATTAATTAAAAAAGGAAATAACATTCACAATGTCACAAAGACACATGGAATCTAGGTTCGAAAAAAAACAATATCCTTCTAATGTTGCAAAGAATGCATGTAGTTTAACTTGAAAAGGGTGCAACTACCTACAATGTTACAATGATTCATGAAGTTTACATCCCAAAAAAACAATACATACAATGTTGTAGAGATAAATAAAACCTACCACTAGAAAAGAAAAACTACATATGATTTTCTTATAATTGATTGAAGAGGTTATTTATGATAAGTTAAAATAATATGAAAGTTTTTTTAAATTTTCAAAAACTTTAAACCTTGCAAATTTCAACTCATTCACATTATATATTCAAACATGTTTTTAAAAAATTTGCAAGGTTTGGTCCAATGTTGTGTGTGTAAGGGTCAATAATTTTATATACAAAATGTAAATATCATGTAAATATAAATGATTTTACACTTACCTGTTGTGCAAAGGGTTTTAATTACATTTACACATCAACAACATAAAAAATTAATATGCCTTGTGTAAAAAAATTTGACATATAAATCCATATAAATGAGTTAGGTTTAGTGTTTAGGTTTCTACATAATTTGTTTGCAACTCTTTGAGTTTGTTGTTTGTGCCATAGTTGTGAAATCACAATTCACTGTCATCATCCTTGGTGTGTTCTGCAAATGATTAAAATAACCCCCCTTCCTCTTTTGTGGTCTTGTGAATGCTTATCATGTTCTTCATAATATTTTGTATCTAACTTCTTGTGGGATATGAGTATTCTTACTATGGCCATCTTGGTGTCTTTTCCATGTTAATGGGATTTTGGTGTCCCCTTGTGGTTTTCATGTTATTTTGTTCCCCCTTCATGGGATTGTGGTTTGCAAATAGAGAGCATGAAAAAGTGCCACACTCTTGCAACTTGAGATATCCATAAGTTGATTTTCTTTTCAAGTTAACATGTTCACCTTGTGACCTTTGTCACTTTTTCTTGTTGGACATGTGCTATTATTTATGGTTTGTGTGTCTTGGTCTAGGTTGTCAAATCTTCAAGGTGTTTTGCCTCACCTTATGGGGTTTTGGTGTGCAAGATCAAGGCAACAAAGAACTTCATGTGAAGATTTTGGAAAACTCAAAGTCATCATCGTTAAGGCATTTGTTTCAAATGAACATGTTCACCTTACTTGTGACTTATGAGCTTCATTGTCTTTTTATAATCATGCTTGAGTTTGTTGTCATTTTTTGTTTTTATTGATCTTTGTCATCTTGGTATGTTGTTCCCCCTTCATGGGATCCTAGTATGCAAGGAAGCAACAACAAATAATATGATGCTCCCATAATTCATGGTATTCATTTCATGTTAACATTCACCTCCTAACTTGTGATGTTTGTTGCCTTCTTTGGTTGTGCAAATGTGATGTCATTCTTAGATTTTCTTGGTCATTGTCATCTTGTTGTGTTGTTCATTTGGTCATCATCCATGCGCAAGGAAGGAGCAATAAAAAGCACAAAACTTTTGCATAACTCACAACCATCATCATCATTATCTTTTTTTTAAATGATCACATTCACCCTTTGTCACTTTCTTTGTCACATAGCATGTTGCCATTCACAATTTTGGTTACTCTTTGTCATCTTGATGTTTGTTCTGCTTTTATGGAATCTTAATGTACATGGAAGGAGCATTAAAAAAATCAAAATTCTTATAGTTGACAACTATCATCATTGTGGTCTTCTTTTCAAATGAGCATGTTCACCTTTCATTAGCTTTTCATCTTGTGTAGTGATTACCATTCATAATTTTTGTTGGTCTTCACCATCTTGGTGTTTGGTTTCCCTTCATGGGATCCTAATGTATAGGGAAAAAACAACAAAAAACATGAAGCTCTTGCAAGTTGAAAAGACCATGATGGTCTTCGTATTCTAATTTTCATCACCTTTTACTTGCACTATTGTTTGTGATTCATGTGTCTTGGTATTGGTCATCATCATTGTGATATCTAATGTGCAAGGACAAAGCAACAAGGAACACAACAACTCTTACAAAGTTAAAATTGTCATCAAATATCTCAAATGAACATGTTCACCTTATGAACTTTATCACCTTCTTTTAATTGTGTGTGCACTAGAATTTGTGCACTATTACAAACACATCCACATTCCACTATGCATTCCACCCAACATTGATAGGGAAATTCCCAAGTTTATCTCTTGGGGTCAAGCAAAAAAATTCATGACTTTACTCAAATAAGTTTTGGGCAAGTCGTAAGTTTATTGCATGAACATTTTTTGTTGTGAACAATAAGGACCTTGTTAATTGTTGATCAAGAACATTTGATTTTAGGGGATGGATTTGTTTTCATGTTCAAATATCAAAGTTGCTTTCACACTTCTTTACATATGCTAGATGTTAAGAAAAAATAATTTCACACTACAAACCCTCAATCAATGTGGTCATTTTTGTCAATGAGTGTTGTCCCTACATTCTAATGATCCTTATAATCTATTTTCTTGCTTATTTTTTGCCATTGTGAGATGGATATTGACATCGAATTGAATCTTAACGGTTGTATGACATTTGTGCCAAAGGTGGGTTATGTTAATTTCAACATTAAAAATATATAATCTTTTTGGAACTTGTGCATGTGGCATCTAATCTATATTGTTTGAAACATCTTAGACAATTGTGACTACTCCCTTGTATGGTTTCTTGGTATTAATAATCATATGTTGTGAAAGTTAAAAAACAATTGATAGTCTATGTCAACAAATGCATTTATTGAAAATAAGTTTTTCTTGTAGACTTTGTACAAAAAAAAATCTAATTTAGTTGTTGTTTTTCTAATAGGCCATGACAAGTTAACATGTCCCTTTCCAACTATTAGATGTGGCTTTCCATTTATAGTCTTTAATTACATAATTATTGTCAATATTTTTCATCTTGTCTAGTTGTTTTTTGGACCCAATAATGTGTTTATTAGCACCATAATTTTAAAAACAAGGAGCCTTTTGCATGTGCATGTTTATAGGACATGCATCTATCATGTTAAAGTTGTGTCATGAATTTGATTTTCATTAGACTTTATGTCTTTATTGCTTGCACTGAGTTAATTGTCTTTTCCACCATGTGAACAAAAGGATGTTTTTTTTAAATATGTTGCTACCATCTACTCATTTTTTGGGAACTTTTATTTAATGTGTTTTAAAGGTCATTTTCTCCTACTGACTTTATTTTCAACAACAATTTCAGGTGTTCATTTGAGCTTTGTATACACTACACTTCTTGGAATATTGTTCATGTCCACCTTTTAATGCATGTTTCAAATGAATTAAAAGAGCATTTGCACATTAGTCCATGTGTGATCAATCTGAGTGTTATAAATAATAGTTGTTTTAGAAAAAACAAGTTGTAAACCACATTTGGGTGAACCCATCCTTGGGTGGTACCATTAGGAACCACTTCAAGGTTTATGGTTAAAGAACCAAAAGTGGCCAAATCATTTTATTAAGCCCTTTCCTTTAAATGTTTTCACAACTATAAATTTTATTTTTTAATGTTTGTCCATTGCATGCCTTAATATATGGCTTGAAGTTTATTTTGGAATTAAAAAACGGAAATTGTTAAAGTTTTGTATTCCTAATTAAAATCAACAACTTCGACTTTGGAAATTCATAACTAAATTATATTTATTCAATTAATTTCCAATAAAAACCTAAAAATATAATGACTTCAAAACTATTTTAGAAAAATAAATCAAATAAATTCTCAAATCATGTTTTAAATTTGTGTTCATGATTAAAAATTTCAAGGAAAGGAACCAATGTTACATTCTTGAAATTTTTTATAAATGTAATGACTAGGAACATCAAAATAAAAAATATTTTTGATATTATTGAAATTTCAAAATCCATGGAACTTAATAAACGTATCCATTAACAAAACAAAACAATTTATTTAAGTGTTTCCTATGATTTTTCAAAGTTTGACGGGTCCAAGAAAATCAAGGTGTGATGTTCATAGTGGTACCACCTGAAGATGGGTTTGCACATTTATCCATAAAATTTTGTAATCCTATTGATTATAATGTGTTTGTTAACATGTTTATATTAAAATACCCAATTATCATAGTTGGACACCATAGGTAATTTTTGAAGAATAATTAAAAAAATGAAAATGAAATAAAATATTTGTAGTTTTAACAATTTGTAAATTGTAATTACTTGTACAATCTCTTGCATATTTTCATTGAAGGTTGCAACAATGAATTATGCATTGGAATTATTATTGAAGTTGTGTTTGACAAATAAATCATTTCATTGTAAAGTATCATTATTCCATGTTTATTGTAACAAAAAGGATGTTAAATTTATTATCCCATATGGTGTCATGAATTTTTTGGTATGTATAAATATTTTGTATTATTGTTTCATTTGGACAAAAAAATGTGATGCAAATAGGTTTTGATCTACAAGGAGTATTAAGCAATTGTATGATTATAAATATTTTTTTGACAATATTTCAAATTAGGGATTATTATTTTATATTGTGTCATTTTTTTAAGTGTAACATTTTTCGTTGAACAATGGAATCTACATGAATAATTTGTTTGATAATGGGGAAAATATATATAAATGTTTTATGAACAAATATGAAACAATGTTGTGTATGTGAAGCCATGTTTGTTGCACTAAATGGATCAAATGCTAGATGATCAAAAGTTAAACCTTGTGCATGATGCATAATGCATCTTGTAGTTAATTGAATAAGGAATTAAATTCTTGTGATGATATGAATATGGTTCCTACCCATTTGTATTTCAACAATTTAACTTTTTTTTTCAATTTTATTTGTTTTTCACTATTTATTTTCTAATTTATTGTTAATTATTATTTTTTCTCTTTACAATTTAGGTTTTGACACTATTATTTGAAGATTTTTGTCTTTCAAGTCCACATGTTTCTTTAGGTTAAGGTTCTAAATAGGGTTTTTAAGCAATCTAAAAATATGTAATTGATTTTTTTATTGATATGTTATTTGTTTTGGTTGAAATATAAAAATTAAATACTTACATAATTATGGTCATTTGAAATCAAAATCCAATAAACCCATCCATTACCCTTGGCCAAGAAAAAGTCTTCATTACTGAAGTTGTAATTATGTAGTCCAAAGTTAAATATCTAGAAATGCAATATGTAATTTTTTTGGTACCAAAAACAAACATCCATTATACTGAAAACCTATGACACCAAATTGTTTTCATTTACATGGAATGTACAAGAGTAATATGTAGAAGTAATATATGAACATATCAAAATCCAAAATTGGAAAAAACCATATGTTGAAAATTCATCTTAAAAACATAAGTTAATCTAATTGCGTGTAAATATGTATAGTGATGTTTTCAAAACTTCAAGCAAAAACAATAATGGACAAATCAATAATGTGTATTCCTTTGGATTTTTTAGCTTAATGTCTATTTTTGAGGTTGAATAGACCATAACTTTTAAAGTAACATTTAATATGCAATGGCCATTTAGCTTCTTGTCCCTAAAAAGATGAAGAAAAAACCCATGTTTGGTTCTAAAATCTTATGGATTCACAAGCTTATGACCCAAAAAATATTTGATCCAAGGATCACACAACATGCAATCAAATTCATCACCATTGCCTTATTTTATCTCACATGAAATTTAAGATTGAATTTCAAAATGGAACATGCATTTACAATTGTAATAGTAAAAACCACCATTTCAATTGGTCAAAAAAAGGAAGTGACATTTTGTGCATACATTTTCGAACCAAAACATTCCAATAACAATCACCACCTTCCAATAACATGTACTTAAAAAATGTGAACCTTAAATACAAGTTTTATAAACAAATAAAAAAAGAAACCATAAATACACACACACAATACATAAAAAATTATGGCAAAGTTTTGGCCTTTAATCTTCTTGTTATGTATTTTGTTGAACTTATCAATAGTTGCCTAATTAAGAGTATGAATTATAAACACATTTGAAAAATTCGTCACAAGTTGTTCCCCAAAAGTTGCAATTTTGATATTATTACTCAAAATTGTAATAGGTCTATTAATGTTATATGTGTTTACACTACACCAAAATTGTTTTAGTTCACTTTGGGTTTCATTACATTTTGAGTGAATTTGGACATTTTTACTTGGTGAAATTGGTTAACCCCCTAGTGAATAAGGACTAATTGTTACGGACAATGGATTGTTTCAGTAGTAATTAATGAAACAAGGTTACTTTCAAGTGAAATACAAATTTACCAAACCATTCATTTGTTAGTTAATTAACTAGCCAACATGGAAATCAATTAAAATTAAATTATTTAATATATAATATTATTGATAATTTCATGATTTTCAACCTATGATTTAATGACATGTGTCATTACTTAGATTAGGTTCAAAACCTATAGGCCACATAATCAACCTAGGCATTTATTCTAAGGAACTAGATAGGAAAATATTCAACAACTTACCATTGTTGACCACACACAACACCACTTATAAGGTTTAATCCCTTGACTTTTAGAATGGAAGCAAACATCCCTACCAACAAGCCACCCCACTTGTTGTGATAATATGTTACATTACATTTTATTAATCAAATACTTCATTTTAAACATTATAAAAACATAAACTTTGAAAATTCATATTTTATTGAAATTTTGTTCAAATGAAATTATTAAAATTTATATTTAAATTTTTTTCAATAATGTACATAATTACATTTATTTCCTTTTGAAAGTGTAAAATTATTTGAACAATTTTTTTTTTGAACATCATTATTTAATAATATTTCAATCACCATTTTTTTGATTTTTTTTAATAAATGGATTTTTTTCTAATATAATAATACTACCTATGCTAACCTACTTTCGATTATTATATGGCTATTTTGAATTAATTTAAATTATTTCACCATACATTATTTATAGCTTTTTATGATTATTCTCAAATTTTTTGGCTATTTTTGGTTATTTCATCTTATGCTACTTTTGGTTATTCTAAATTACTTTTAACTATTTTACCTTATTTCACCTTGAACTATTTTTGGATATTGTAAGTTTTTTTGATTATTTTTTTTTTTTTGGGTATTGTAAATTATTTCATTTTAGGCTACCTGCAACTATTATAAATTACTTTTGGCTATTTTAAGTTATTTCATCTTAAGTTATTTTCAATTATGTGAAGCTATTATTGGTTATTTTTGGTTATTGGAAGCTATTTCACCTTATGTTGTTATTAATAATCCTAGGTTATTGAAGGCTATTTCACCTTATGTTGTTATTAGTAATCCTAGGTTATTGAAGGTTATTTCACCTTATGTTGTTATTAGTAATCCTGGGTTATTGAAGGTTATTTCACCTTATGTTATTATTGGTAATCCTAGGTTATTGTAGGTTATTTCACCTTAAGTTTCTTTTGGTTATTATAGATTATTTCACCCGAGATTATTTTTGACAATCTAAAACAATTATAATATATGGTTATTGGTTGTTATTTTATTGGGGCTATTGGTGGTTATTAATGGTTATTGATACCTATTCTATTAGTGACTATTAATGGTTATTTTATTGGTGACTATTTTATTAATGACTATTGGTGCCTATTTTATTAATGACTATTGGTGCCTATTTTATTAATGACTATTGGTGTTTATTTTATTAATGGCTATTGGTTGCTATTTTATTAATGGCTATTGGTTGCTATTTTATTAATGGCTATTGGTTGATATTTTATTAATGGTTATTAGTTGTTATTTTATTAATGGCTATTAGTTGTTATTTTATTAATGGTTATTGGTTGTTATTTTATTAATGGTTATTGTTGTTATTTTATTAATGGTTATTGTTGCTATTTTATTAATGGTTATTGTTGCTATTTTATTAATGGCTATTAGTGGTTATTCTATTAGTGGCTATTGTATTATTAGCTATTGATGAGTATTGTATTACTGGCTATTGGTGGCTATTATATTACTCGTTATTGGTGGCTATTATATTATTGGCTATTGGTGGCTATTATATTATTAGTTATTGGTGACTATTGTATTACTTGCTATTGGTGGCTATTGTATTACTTGCTACTAGTGGCTATGTTATTATTAGTTATTAGTGGCTATTATATTATTGACTATTGTTGCCTATTCTATTACTAGCTATTGGTGCCTATTCTATCAATGATTATTGGTTGTTATTATATTGATGACTATTAATGGTTATTAATGGCTATTCTATTAATGCTTACTGATGGATATTTTATTGGTGAATATTGGTGGTTATTAATGGCTATTTTATTAGTGGCTATTGGTGGTTATTAATGGTTATTATATTAATGACTATCGGTGATTATTACATTAATGGCTATTGGTGGTTATTCTATTGATGGATATTGGTGGTTATTACTGGTTATTATATTAATGACTATCGATGACTATTACATTAATGGCTATTGGTGGTTATTAATGGTTATTATATTAATGACTATCGATGACTATTACATTAATGGCTATTGGTGGTTATTAATGGTTATTATATTAATGACTATCGATGACTATTACATTAATGGCTATTGGTGGTTATTCTATTGATGGATATTGGTGGTTATTAATTGTTATTATATTATTGGCTATTGATGGTTATCCTGTTGGTGGATATTAGTGGTTATTAATGGTTATTATATTAATGGCTATTGATGGTTAGCCTATTGGTGGATATTGGTGGTTATTAATGGTTATTATATTAGTGGTTATTGATGGTTATCCTATTAATGACTACTAGTGTTTATATTATTGGTGGCTATTTTATTAATGTTTATTGGTGGTTATTGTATTATGAGCTATTATTAGTTATGTTATATTACAAAAATTGGTGATTATTCTATTATAAATTATTGTTGAATATTCTATGTTGTAATATCATAGGCTATTGGTAGTTATTATATTGTAAGATATTTAAAATTATTTTTCATAAGTTATTATTTTGTATTTTAAGTTATTTTACCTTAGGTCATTATATTATATTTTAAATTATTTTAAGTTATTATACTTAGGATTAAATAATTTATAATAACATAAAGTAGAATGACCTTGAATAACTTCAAGTGTAACTTGAAATAACATATACTAAACTAACTTAATGTATAGCCTAAGGTTAGTTGAATAATTTAATTTAGAATAATTTGAAAACTTATAATAAGCTAGTTAAGATACCTTAAGGTAAAATAACGTATAATAATTTAGGGTACAATAATTTATAATAGCATATAATAATTTATAATAACATAAGGTATAAATTAAAATAACTAAAGGAACTTATAATATAAGGTATATCATAAAGTAACATATATAGAATTTTTTAAAAACATAGAAATAAACATATTTAGCATAATAAATTATAATAATGAATTACGTTAACTAATAATGAAACATGATGTTTGCATAATGATATTGTAGTGAAATAACTTTCACTAGGGTGAAAATGCAATGAACTTATTTCACTAGTGAACTGCATCCCATTTTTATAGTAGTGTTACCAATTGCACATATTGTGTGTAAAATTAAAAGTAAAAAAAAATGTTTCTGTATCACCAACTTTAACCCATCTACCATAGCCAAGATAAAAACCTTATTAGACTTGTTATATATCCCTAGGATAACCATTTTAAAGTTCCAAATTTTTATATATTTGACCTTTACATGAAAATTTAAATGGAATGAATGCTGACAAAATGCAAGTTGACTAGGAATGGATTAATTAATTCTATTACTATTGTTGCCTCAATTCTTAACACAAATCCCTAATCACCTTTTTCAAACTTATTTTGAAATGAAAGACTAAAATTCAGAATATGTATGTGTGACCCAACATTTAATTGTGAAGAGAAAGTAGTAGCAAAAGTTGAACCAATTATTAAAGTGGTCATAAGATATTTTGATGCATTTGTGAAATCATGTTATATGTACCTAAAGGGTAGATGTAAGCAACGGTGATTCACTTTTGTGACGAAACAATGTTTTTCCCCTTGGTTCTCTTTAAATTCAAATGCATATGGTGATTGATATAATTTTAAATCTATTAATTGGGGCATGGATTTAAACTAATAATTTCATTATGAAGAGAATTGTGTGGTTATTTATTCATAAAAAAATCATTTATTAGTAATCATGGAATTTTGAAATTAAAAAATATGAACTAGTCATCTAACTAAAACATTACAAAATGAAAAAAATTGTATTAATTCACATTCCAAATTTGTTATTGGGACCCAATATATAATGTAATATAAAATGATAAACTCATGTGAAGAAACTTTTCTTTGAAAACCTCAATTAGTTAATAGTTAGAGACTTTTGAATGGTTATAATTTGACCATATTTTCATAAGTCCATATGAATTGTAATTTTCAATTTATTTGTCCCAAAAACATATGTTTAAAAAAAATTTAAATAGGGCATTATACATAGATTTGGGAAGGTTTGTAGATGATTGAACATACATTATTCAAAAATTATAATAATAACATTTTAAAACTAACAATCATGTTCATTTCAATCATTTTAAAGAATCTTGTATGGATTTGTACCAATATTGAGTAGATGCAAACTATGGCGGCTCAATATTGGTAGAAATTTGTAGTTGTTACGTTCATAATGTAATTCATTAATGAGTATAATTTGAACCTTATTTTATTTTGTAATAATTTTAGTTTAAATTTAAAATAACTTTTAACTTTATTTACAAAATGCATTACAATGGGTTAATGATTTTTTTAACATATCTTCAACTATCAACATGGTATATGAGTTGAACCATGAACTTTTAACATGTTGAAACTATTATTCATGAGTTTCATTTTATACTTACCATAATTTATTAAAACACATGTAACGATTTCAGATTTCACATTTATATATGTCCGAATTAATGATTTTTTTCACATTTCTTCAATTATCAACATGTGAACATGAGTTTAACCATTCACTTTTGATATGTTAAAACCATTATTCATAAGTTGCATCTTGCATTTATTAAAATATATTGAAACACATGCATTCAAAGTTTTGCGATTATACTTTAATGGTTTTGTGATTTTTTTCACATTAAAAAAATTATCATCATCTTTACATGAGTTGAATCATCCACTTTGAATTTATTAAAACCATTATTCAAATGTTGCATATTACATTTATTAATATATATTCAAACACACACAACAATTTAATGCATCACATTTATACTTGAACAAGTTAGTAAAATTTTCACATTTCTTGAATTATTAACATTTGCATATGAGTTGGATTATTCATTTTGAACGTGTTAAATCCATTATTTACAATTTTCATTTTGCATTCACCACAATTTTTTGAAATAAATGTATAAAATTTTAGCAAGTCTCACATTTATATTTGAATGGGTTAATGATTAGATCAAATGTTCATGGATGCCAAGTCTAGGATGCATATTGACCTTTAAATTTTTTTGAAATCATGTGTTAAATTCTTATACATTTAAGTAAATTAAAATGTATATTTTTCCCTAGTTTTTAAGGCATTGTCGAAAGGTTTATTATTATTAATGTTCATGATGCCACACTAAAAACCCATAGAAACAATCCTTAAAATTTTCCCCACTTTTCTCTATTGGTGTATGAAAAAAAATACATGTTAAAAAAAAGTGATTAAATTAAAAAATTTATTATTATAAATGTAAAATATAAAATAATTTATAAATTATTAATAATTTATACTCATTATTTATATTTTAAACACGATTTATTACTACTTTAGGGCTTGTTTTGCTACAATTTTATGTTTAAACATTTAGAAGTGAATTTTAGTTTTGAATTAAAATTTTTTGATTAATTGAATGAATTTTTATTTTTATTTTTATTTCAAAATTTTGGTGTTCTTTGAGATCGTTCACAAGAAGATTTAACCATGTTTTGGTTATAAACCATGTATATGGAAGCATAAACTTGTTAAATTATTTTTAAATTTTGGTTATAAGTATTTAAACCCATTGTACAATGATATCATTGGAAAAAATTTAAATATTTTTTTTGGTTTTTAATTAAAAATCATTTGTTAATGTTGATGGCCTTTTTTTATGTTTGCAAAATTGTGGAGATTCATCACCAAAAAAAAAAAGTTACATCATTAATATTTATTTTAATGTTTTCAAAATATTTGGATAAGGTTTACAGTGATTTCAAAGATTGAACAAATAAAAATTTCAAATAAATTTGATGTTGGAATTATGTTTAAAATAGTGATTTCAAGGATTGAGCAAGTAAAATTTATCAAATAAATTTGATGTTGGAATTATGTTTAAAATAGTGATTTCAAGGATTGAGCAAGTAAAATCTATCAAATAAATTTGATGTTGGAATTATGTTTAAAATTGTGATTTCAAGGATTGAGCAAGTAAAATCTATCAAATAAATTTGATGTTGGAATTATGTTTAAAATAGTGATTTCAAGGATTGAGCAAGTAAAATCTTTCAAATAAATTTGATGTTGGAATTATGTTTAACGTTGGAATTATTAAAATTAATCAAAAAAATTATTCATTAGGAGCAACCTTTTTTCTTTCATTGTTTACATTTTTCTTTGAATTTGCACAATTTTTCTCCATTTGTTTTGCAACAAGAATTACCAAGATAGGAAAATTTGAAACAAAAAAAAAAAAGTTTGTTGGAGAGAAGGCTTTATATATAGTTAAAATTTTCAAATTTTTTTAAATGGACATATTTTACATAATGAAAATAACATTATTAAAGACTTAATGATACCATTCTTGAATTCACAAAGATTGTAGGTCAATTCAAACCAAAAACAAATTGTAAATTTATTCATGACATGATATTTTGAAAAAAAAATTTAATTTTATGTTTAATATTTTGAAAGTATTATTTTTTTGAACAAATTATTGAATAAGCTTCGAGATCATGGTTTCATTTGTAGCATTTGAATAAATTTTGAAAAAGAAAATGTATGTTAAAATTTGAATTTCCTAAACAATTCCATGCCAAACATAACAAACATTTTTTTTTCTTTATTAATAAAATCTCAAGTGAAGTTTTTTGGTTGTTAAAATCATGGTGTGTTTCCATGAGGATTTGGGTTCAAACCTTGATCAACGTGTTAATGTATTTTATATAAATGCAATATACAAATATGTACATCATGGCTAATGATATCAATTTTATTTATTTTTAAATCGATTTTTTTTTTCCCAACATGTAATTTTGTCACACGTGCCATGAAAAAAATACAATTTGTGATTTCGTGATCCAAAAAAAATTTTGAAAAAATAAATTATATGATGAGGTGGCATTTAATTCCATGCCATGTTAATTTAAGACCACCTATATCCATGTCATAATTCTAAATTAAAAATTATGTAATGCAACATGTGACTATCCAAAACAACTTTAAATCATTTCATTAAAAATGTACTAATCAACTAGTCTTTTTGTACCAAAACTATACAAGTTACATATTAATCATTTTGGTCCAATTTCATTAAAAATTTGATGAATTTGAGTAATGAAAAATGACAAGTAATTTTCTTGTGAAATATGACACCAAACATTTTCATTTGAATGTTGGTTATCCCCACAATAGACATCAATGCCCTTCTTTTCTTGTTGGGGCCATGAACATGTTCGGTTATAAACTTCAAAAGAAAAACCAAAGTTTGAAGCTTAGTAACAAAATTAATATAAATTACATAAGTTTTTTGTCATCTTTTGAAAACTAATTATAGTCAAATGTGTCAAGGACACAAAAATCCACAATAACAAAGATTAAAAAAGAGGTCTAAATCTAATTTTCAAACAAGGAACAAGACAAGTTTATGTGATTAAAAAATAAAAACACAAGAATTAAAAATAAAATACGAAATGTGTAAAACCAACGTGGAAACGGATCTTTATTATGTTAACATATGCAAACATGAACATTAAAAGAACATGACAAGGCAATTGTATAAGATCATGCCTAAAATTAATGTTGAACAAAGTAAAAGAAACGAGGGGTTTTACTTCTATTTATAACCCTATGAATTAACTGAAACTTAATTGAAAATTAATTAGGACTTAACTACGAATCAATTGGGAATTAATTGGAATTAACTAGGACTTAATTATAAGTTAATTAGAAGATAATTAAGAGTTAACTTGGACTTAACTAAAACGTAATTAGAAGTTAATCAATAGTTAACCATAAGTGAACTAAGACATAATTAAGAATGAACTAAGGGTCAACTAGAAATGAGCTAAAACTTAATTAGAATTTGACTAAAAATGAATTAAAACTAAACTAAAAATTAGGTACAAGTTTATTACAAGTTATGGATGATCATTAAAATGAATGAACTCCATGGCATTGACATCCATGACAAAATGGACAAAAGATGAAAGCAAAATATGTTGAAAGATGAAAAGTTGAACACCAACTAAGTACAAAAGCAAACTATCAAACACTTTGAATTTGATCATAATAAACTTATATGAATTACTAGATTTCTTTGCTATCCAACAACACAACAAAAAACTTTGAAACATTATCATAGAAAAAGTAACAAGAAAAGCAAAAGTTTGTCTACCAAAACAAAAAACCAAACCTTAAGTGAAATTCCAATACATTTTTAATTTTTGAAATCTACATGTTAGAGTTTTCAAATATTTTATAAGTCAAATGACATGATTGCATTTTTTGGATCTAGGTATTGATACTTAATCAAAGGAGAAAATTTTGCATGTTGATGTAAGAAATATAAACACAACACTTGTTATTTTCTAAGGTTGCCTTCTCTTACCCCCTTCTTGTTGCACACTCCACCAAACATAGTCTCCACATTTAAACAATAAGTAGTAGAACTTTCTTATGGCATCATTCAATATTTTTTTTGAATTCACATCTCATATAAGGTGATTAGCACAAAAAACACCACTACATCAAACATATATACCTTTTGAGTTTTTATTTTTTTGGTTGGCAATTTCATCAATCATGTCAAATGTTTTCTACACAAGATGCATCTTCATTACGTGGATTTATATTCCAATTAGGTTGTTATTACCACCTTACAACACAAGAACACAAAATGTTTATAATAATATAATCTATGGAGATATTAATAAATCTAATATAAACATGAATCAGTTATACAAAATTTCAATTTAAAATGTAATTCTTTTGAAGAATCTCCTGGGAGACATTCAAAGGAAGGTCATTTGAATCCACCAATTGTTTAATAAATCTCATGTACTATGGGAAATGCACAAAGAAAAATTTCCAATCAAATCATTCCCCGAGAAAATTATAGTCTATACCAATGAACCAAATTTTTTTCAAATAAATTTCTTGAGAAATTGTACCAAAATCATAGGAGAATGTTCAACTTACCAAAAATGAAAATTCATTTAACATAAAAGCGAATGTTCTTTTTTTTAACACTTAACATATCTTTTGTATTGAAAGGACCCATGCATGGCATTAAAAGAAACTCCTAAACTCAATCTACCATTACCAACATTAATTGAAAGGTGAAATCATAATCAAGTATACACAAAAAGTAATTTGAGAAGTTGCAATCATATTTTTGTAGATGAATGTAAGCAAGTAGAGTCTTTTCAATAATTGTCAAACCATTAGGGTGCTAAGTATTGAATTTATAATATGTTGTATACAAAGTTTCAAAAAAAGTAGTGTACTAAAAATAGGTCAAAAATATTTTTGAAATTGGCTAGTGAAATTATGTTAAAAAATACCTTTATACTGAAAGATTGATATATTATTACTTTACTTTGGAAATTGAAAGTGCATAAGTAAATTTGAAGTGCCATTAACTAAAAAAGTAAAAAAAATCAATATTTCATTTACTTGTTTGTTTATTTTGTGTTTAGACAACTTATAAAATAAATAAAAAATTTACTTGCATTTTTGAAATTTCTACTTAAATATATTTTAAACATGTGATTATTCAATATCATTGACATAAATTCAAAAAAATGTTCATATTGATAATTGAAATAAATAATATTTTAAAATTTAATATGTTCAAGTTTAATTTATGGTTGTTTTACATTTTTCTTGAGAAGGATTGTGAAGTGTATATTTGATTACATTTTCACACCCTCAATTACAATCAATAAACAAATAAACTTTTGGTGTGTAATGTTGTATTGTTCATAATTTGGATTTTTTTTAATGACACATAATCAGAGTCAAAAAATTTACCTTGACATGAAAAGGACTTTTGAAATGAACATTGATTTTTTTGTCTTCAATTGGTGTTTTATGAGCTTCCATGTGGTGGTAAAAAAACCTCCTACTTGATTATAAAACACCTTGGTTCCTTTACTACTTCCGACATTTTAGGCTTGTTTGTTCTTTTTTATTCAGTGCACTATATAATAATGTTAATAACAATATTTAAGTTTTTGGGGGTTGAACCAAGTTAATGTCTTGTCCAACATAAATTAGTTTCCATTTTGTATGCCCTTATGGAGGATTAATTGAATATGTTAAATAAATCAGTTTGAATCCCTTATTCTTTTGGTTCCCTTATACATTGTGTTTTGGACATGTAATGCCAAATTTCAAGGTGATGAAAATGCATTCATGATTGTATCAAAAGTAGCCTAATGTGAGATTTCTACCCTTGCCACTATCATTTCCACCCAAATATTTAATTGCTGCAATTCTCATTGCCACAAAAAAAGGTGTTCCATGATTTCCAACTAGTTTAAGATCCAAAAGAAACTTGTTGATGCACATTATGGAATTTTCAAAGTTTTACACATTGTCAAACACATTGGCCATGGAGGTCAATGCTTTGTTTGAGGAATAAAGAGTTTTCTTCTTAATAATGTTGTATGATGATGATCGTTAATCATGTTGTTATCTTCCATGGCCTCTTTGATTGTTGAGGAGTTATTAATATTATTGTTGTTAGATTGTTGTAAGGGTCCAACACCATTAAAAGAAGAATGAATCTTCATTAACATGGATGCATCACCTAGCAGCTTCACAATACAACCTACAAGGAAGGTGAGGAAAGCCACCATGAAGTCCGCAAATTCTTTTCATATTTCCACACACAAGACTTCTTTATTTATTTTGGAAAAGGAAAAGAGCAATGTGATGGATATGAAGTTTCGAGCAACATTTTTTGCAAGTGTTTAAAGCATTTTGTTAGGGTCAATGGAACTTTGGCCTAACTTTTTCACTTTCTTCATGTTGTATTTGCTTCCATGATCAAAATCTGTACTCCTCCATCTAATGAGGTTTCTATTGACATGAACACCTTGTCTCTCAACAACTCACAAAAACCATCACACAAATACAAATCTAGAGAGAAGTATAAGTAGCTATCAATTGTTCCAAAAAAATTAGGATTACATTCTATCTTGAGCTACCACATTTGACTACCTCCCAAAAGAAAAATGTAACTTTGTCAATTCATTTCATTAGTATTCAACACCTTATGTATGCATGAAAAAATAAATTTTGACACTTAAATACAATTTTTTTTCAAAAGAGCAACCATGATGTTCCACCACATCTACTTTTCATTCTTGCCCCTCTTTCATCAAACAACTTGTTGGAAACCTTAAGAAAAGTAGCCTCACTATAAGTGGCTGAAGCTTTATGTGTGCACTTCCTATACTATCTATTAACCACTTCATGTACTACAACTTCAATGATTCAAAAATCCACTTCACCCAATGTGAAACTATATTTGATATGGTAAACCTCCCAAAAAAATTGATGCAAAAGTGCATGTCCCCTACAAGAGCAGGGCCTAACAAAGTATAGATAGAGATCACAACTAGGAACATAAAGAGCAAAAACACGAACAAGACCATGGCAAGTAACAAGTCCATGATGAGTAGCAAGACTATGACATCAAGACCACCATGAGTAGTAAGACCATGATGAGCTACAAAACCACGGCAGCAAGGACAAGGCACATAGCAAGACCATGATGAACAAGGGGAGAGGGGTGACGTGTACTTGCAATAGGAGTTTGAAGACTTGAAGGATGATGACTAATAGCAACATTTGTAACAAAAGCTCCCCACCATCAAAACCACTCCAAGACACCTTGTGGAGGTTGTGAAATAAAAGCTTGTGCTGGAATCTTCAAGTGTTCCTTGAAACGTTTTGTACTGGAGGGGCAACAAGAACACCAAGACTGACAACTACTAACATGGGTTGGAACCAACATGTGGGTGACATCTGTATAACTACTACCTTTACTCTTTGTATCACAATTCATTTACAAATTTCTCTAGCTGTAGAATTACAAGTTTTGAGTTGTTCTTTGAAGCTAATAATCCTGAGGTAACCTCACATTTAACAAGTTTGCATGCAGAGAACCTCATATTTGAAAAAATCAGAATGAAGAAACCATTTATTTCAGTTATTTCAGAAAGTTCAAAGAACCATCATGTATTATGATGAAAGGCAAAGAGCCACAAGCTTGCTGAGAAATTATTTGACAATTTCAAAAGAATTCAGAATCCCAAAACCATGCATGTAAAAATAGCATGAAGCTCAAGGGCAAGGGCATTACCAAAGGGTAAAATTTTGGTAGATCTTCAGATTTCACATCCACCCATACTGAAAGTTTGAAAACACCAGAATGCAATAATAATCTGTATCAGTTATTTCAGAATCTACACAGAATTAGCATATGCAATGCAAAAATGGCAAAAGGAGCAAGAGATTTGTGGACAATTATTTGACAATTTGAAAGGAAGTGATATCCATGATCATGGCAAAACCGTGCATTTATTTAATTTACAGTCAAGAACTTACAACCAGATAACTGGAATTGATTGCATGCAGATTCTAAGGCCCAGCCAACATAGAAATCTTCAGCTTTCCTCACTAAAGATGTTGTTCACTATGAATGCACAGCAATGAAGCATAGTTCATTTCCAGGCATCATATTTTGCTGTGAGCAATGAGTTCATTTCTTTCCGCACTTCTTTTCTTATTGTCACTTTTCTTATTTGTCTGTTTGAACATTCAACCAGTGTTTGATAAGTAGCCTGAGGCCTGGCATGCAGGCCTGCACCACCTGGTGTCAACAAAGGCATCAATACTGGTAGAAATGATCCTACCAGACTGATATGACCTGAGGCAGTACCAAACTGATACCAAAAATACCAGCCTGGTAGGGACTTGAGCTGCATAGCACTGGTTTTGTTCCAGTTTTATAGCAGTTTCAATACCCAAGAATATAAACAGCCTCATGGCAACCAAGACTCAGACTCCAGCCCAATAGGACTTTCCGCCAAATACCATTTTGCTTTCTTAGCTGCCTTTCAAAACTTTCCTTAAAATTCACAACCCTACCAGCTGCTCTTTTTCTTTTCTACAATGCTCTACTGATGCTCTACACCACAACTACAGCAGCCCTTCACTAAATGCTGGTAGCATCTCCACACAAACATGCATCTGGGCATGCAGGAAGATGGGCCTTGCATGGAAGAATATGAAACAGATGCATCATCAAAAAAACCAAAAGTTCACCTTTCTAAAAAAAAACCAAAGATATTCCTGGTCTGACTTTTGCTATGTTTGAAGTTCCTACCCATCCTAATAGAGATGTGAAGCGCCTTTGCCTAGTTTGCATTGTATACACAATTGCCATAACCTGCCATAAACAGACAACCAAAATCACAAAACATCAGCTCAATTTTCATCACTTCAACTTTACATAAGTATACCCAGTACTAATATGCTTGGGGGAAAATATACAATGATCTTCACATGTTGTGTATCCTCACTAATTCAACAAACAGTGGGCAGGTTGAGCGTGTTACAGAATGTGTGACTGAACCACACACAAGTATCAAACAAGAAACCAGAATTACCCTTCCAAAGTTCTGTTTCTCCAACTCGAATGCTATGGAAAATCAGCAAATTCACTCAAGAAACAATTGCATAACTTCCATCAGAACTTCACTCAAGGCAGTTGCATTACTTCAATCAACATTTCACTCACAATACAATTCCACAACTCAATGAGCAGTTCACTCACAGCACAATTGCACAACTTCAACAATCAGCATTCTGCTCAAAGCACAATTGAGCAAATATCATTGAGCATTTCACTCAAAGCAAGATTGCACAATTTGGGCATGATCCACTTTACTTGGATTTGTTGTTGTGATGGTTGCAGCTCCACCAAAATCACATGAGCCTCCAATGCTCTTAGACGATTGCCAGTAGCTGTTGAAGGCGTAAGAAGCATGAGCTGCCAGCGTATTGGGCTTGAAGCAAGCACCTCCTGTCTGAATGGGCACACAATTTGCAGCACCGGCACCACAGGCATAATCCAATGCTGCTTGCAAGGCTACAGAACTCACAGAGCTTTTCGACACACACCAAGTCCCATTGGAGCTGCCGCTGCTTGTGGAAGGAGGCTGTTGATTGGCCAACGACGCAGGAGGAGGAGCAGAGGTTGTGATCACAGGAGCACTCGATAAAGGTGCATATTGGGCATCAGTCATCTGCCCAGTCATGTCTATGGAATACACAGCCGTGCCATTAGGGTACAATAGACCCCAATGCCTCTCTGTTCCTGGTCCTGGCTTCAAGTCTTCGTTGAAGAGCGAGAACACAAAGGCAGGGATAAAGACTCCAGGTCGCTTGGGAGTTCCTGCTGAGGAAGTCGAGAGTATTTGTCGCACGAGTCTTCTGTTGTAGTTGGCGGCATTGGCAAGGTTACATCCGATCTCAGTTGGATCACCAGCTGTTGGCCAGCCCGACTCGCTGATAGCTAGGCGCACACCGCCATATCCGACTTGGCCCATTGCCGCGTTCACTGCATCGAGCTGCGCATCCAGCAAGCTGTAGTACGCCGAACCGCCGTCGACAACGCCAGGAGTGTTAGCTCCAAACAGTGCGTAATCCAAAGGAATCTGCGTCGGATCGCTCGACCAAGCGAAGTAAGGATACGCGTTCACGTAGAAGTAGGAGCCAGTGGAAGAGAGGAATTTCAAAAGAGGTTGCATGTAAGGAATTGCTATATCGGGGCGGAAAGTGCCTGTGGAAGGCGGATAAGAAGTGGCCAGCGCGTCGAGTGCTACTGCGGTGGAGAGCTTGATGGCCAGGGAGAGATTATGGTTCACCAGGCTTTGATGCAGGTAGTTGAGAGCGGGCATGAGCTGTGGCCACGTTGTGGAACTGAGAGCTGGATACGAGAAAAGCTCGTTTCCGACCATGATGCCTACGATCTTCGTTGCAGGATAGTAGCTCAGGACGTTTTGTTTCACCCACTGGTCTGCAGCCGAGAAGCTGGAGGCGATCGTTGCGATTCCTTCATTAGGGACTGCGCTGACGACTTCCAGACCTGTGTTCGCGAGTGCGCTTAGTACTGTCGGATCTGAGTCGAAGATCTTCACTCTTCCCACTTTCAATTGTTGGATCAGTCGAACCGCCTCGTCCGGAGACGGAAGGTTGTTGGCAATGCGTCCATAGTTGATTCCTATCGTCCTCGGCTCCGCCGCGTATGACGCAGCTGCACATCACGCAGGAGGAGAAATGAGGACCGCACAGGATCGGATCTTCTCAACAAACAAACAACAAACTCGCACATGTTTACGACACTTCTCATTTCCCCTACACAACCCTTTGCTACGCAAAACAGGGAATAATGATGAACCTGAGAATATGACACATGAGAATTCTACAAGCGATCTTTGCGAAAGCGATGAGCTGAAAAACTGCAAAAAGCTGTAAATAGACAGCCCGTGAGCGCGCGATGGCGGATTTGGTGGGTACATGCTCAAGAAGAATCGAGACCGATCGGGAGGAGTTTGAACGAACAATACTGCGTGCATTTGGCACCATCTCCTCCGCATGAAGAAGATAGTATCAACGTGAAATGTCTTGGAGAGAGAATCTACCTTGCAACGTCTGCGTGAGTTTTTATTCCGACAGCAACAAGGAAGGAAACATTCTGGATTGACGCTCAGAAGACACTACAGAGATTGCTTCGAAAGAGAACGGTATCGTTTATTTTGTTTTAGGGGAAGAAAAATCTACCATACATTCAGTAACAGTTTGCTTATACTAGAGAAACTCACCAATGCCGCCACCAGTTTGTGCGTTGACACTTGGAGCAGAGAAGTAGAATACACACGAAAACAACAGGATGACGATGCGGCAGAAACAGGCGTCCATCATTCCGTCTCTTGACGAGATGCTTCTCGCCCGAGCAGTTTTCATGCTTTTACGATGTCAAAAGCAATGTTCACAAAAAAAGGCTTATCAAGAGAAGAAGATGGAACTCCGTAGTCTCCACAAAATGCGAGTGTAAAGTGTCCTTTTCCGGTTACTACGCTCACTCCGCCGTTTGAAGGTGACTGTTACCAGACGATGTAAACCGTCACAAACATGATACTATTCTCAGAAAACAACGAGGACAAGAGAAACCTCTCATTGTACGTGACGTGCAAGAAAAACCCTGGAAACAAAACAATACTGAGCCAGAAATGGACAAGGTGAAGAACTCTTCACAAATCTATTCAAGTTTGGCACCAAAGTACAAAAGGATTTAGCACGACAACAGCTTGAAATCGAAAAATACTCGTCGCTGATGGAAAAAAAGCAACCACGAGCTGCTCCAATCTGTGCTTCAAAATTCTATCGATTTGTGCGATACAGAGATAGCACTCAGATCATGGTTTTCACTTTTGTTTTTGTCACAGACAGAGAGATCAGAAAAAAACGAATACACAAGCTCCTACTTGAGAAAGAAACAGAAGAAGAAGGGGGGAAAAAAGTGCAGAAACACAAAAAAACCAAACACAAGAGCTCTTCCAAGACCTCCTCAAACCGAAGCTCACAAAGAACATCAACAAAAAAGAGACAACAACAACAATAGCCCGGGGGGGCGGGGGCGGAGAGCACAGAAACAAACAAACGGGAGCATCCAAGACCTCCTCCCCTCAAACAAAAGCTCACGAAGAAATGTCAGCAATGAAATCAAAAACAACAAGACGCAAAGATGATGAGAAAAATGGTGCGAAAAAAGCTCACAAACCTGCTGCAAAAACAACAAACGAAGTACTGGATTTCGGCACTGGTGTTAGTATGCAAGAGGAGGAAGAGGAAGAAGATACAAAAGCTGCCGTAGCAGCAGCAGGGAATGGAACAGAAGAAAGAGGAGACGACGATCAACGCAGGCAGCAGCAGCAGAGTGGGGAAACGAACAAAATCTCTCCTGCAAATTAGCTGTTGCTGCTACAGGCAGGGAAATGGAGGGAGCCGGGGAGGGAGGTAGGTACTAGGTAGTAGGTACCAAACAGGAGTGCTGCAAAATCACAGTAGCTGTTTTTCTGTTATGGAAGGAGCAAAAGAACAAAGCCTGCCTGCCTGCCCTTCAGGGTAGAGACATTCGAATACACCCAGGATGGATGATATGTGATCAGGAAACAGTTTTCTGTTAGGTTCCAGTTCCCTAGCTAAACCATGGTCGTTAGCTCAGTTGGTTTTTTTACTACCTACCAACTAGGTAGGTAGTAAAAAAAACAGCCCCTACCTACTATGTATAAACTATCTATGTACCTAAGTAGTCCCCTATTTTGTTACCTACCTGTCTGTATTTTAGACCTACTTCTTATAGAATGGGTTTTACCAAGATGAAACCAGGTAGTAACTCAGTTGAGGATCATCCACAACTGAGTCATAACAGGCATCCAGTGGATGGTGCACTAGTGGATGCTGGTTCACTTGTGACACATTGTGATGCACCCAGAAATGGGCCAAAGTTTAGTATCCCTACATTCTAATAAGGCTCATTATTCTAATGAATGGAGAGAACTTCATATGTGTGAATATATATATATATATAATCTTATTGAAAATAATATAAAATGTTATTGAAGTCTCAGTGTTTTTTTTTTTTTGGGCGAATTTTGAGAGTTTTTTTCACCGTTCAAAAATACACACATGTGAGTGGAAATATAAACATTGGATAGAAAATATTGTTGAAGATATAAAACATTAGATTTTATATATATATATATATATATATATCTGATTTTAACTTCCCCAACATTTTGTTGTTGTGTAGTTACTGCTACATAGCATATGTCTGTAATAGTATTAAGAAAAGCTAAAAATAATATAACAAGTTTTTTTTAAAAAATTGTTTTGTTTTGTTTTTGGGTTACTGGCAGAATGGATGTAAGAATTTTGAATGAAAAATGACAATATCAAAACTACTAAGGTGTGGATGTGCTATTAACTTGCTTGCTTTCTTTTTTATTTAGTCAAAAGCGTAGACGAACAGAGAATAAAGAGAGGATGGAGAACCCCCAAAAAAATTTTAAAAAAAGGAAAAAAAGGTTTTTATTCTAAAGTTTCCAAGCAAAACAATAATAGCCATTTTACTGCATATAGCCTAATTACCTTTTATGGTATAGGAAAAGTGCATTGTTCGTTCACATTACTCTCATCTTGAACAGAGAATAAAGAGAGGATGATGGAGAACAAAAAGAAAAAAAAAAGGAAAAAAGGGTTTTTATTCTAAAGTTTAACAATAATAGCCATTTTATTGCATATAGCCTAACACCTTTTATGGTATAGGAAAAGTGCATCATTCACATTACTCTCATCTCTTTTTCATACTTCTTTGAGATTTTCAATGAGGTAAATTTGTACTTTAATTGAATCCCTGAGAAAACCAAAGTTAGAATTTTTTTAAAAATCTCCTTCATGTGCACAAATGAAGATTTCTTCAAAGTGTATATCAAATGTCAACATTAAAATTATTAAATTTTGAAACAAATGGAAAAATCCATTGCAAAGAAAGACACCATACAAAAAAAAACGTCAACAATTTTTAATAAAGAGTCCATGATTTCAAAATAAGCACAAATAATTGGAGGACTCTCTTTCAGCTACTAATAAGAATCGATTGCATGTACTAAGTTAAATCTCATTTTGTGTCACCTTCCCTCATCTCTAGTTCAAATCACAAATTGAAAAGCTTCGTGTCTTAAATCCAATACAAACTATTACATCCATTTGGCTTGTTTGGGAAGCATTTTTGTTCATCAGCATTTGTGTGGGTTGGATCAAAATTCTCACTTATCCATTCAACAATGTTAGTATTGGACCCACCGACCCAAGTACTAGGCACAAATGAAACTTCAAAATACATTATAGAGAAGAACAAGGTTTGCTTGTTTCGGTGGTTTCAGGTGAAATTTTAGATTTCATTCTTTCTTTCCAAATGTCTCATAATTTAGCCAAAAGTAGTTTTGCATGTGTGGGTGGTGTGGTTGCTTGTGATTTGTAGGTTTCCCATTTCAATGTTCCATGCACCCCAGAGATGGTTTCATTCTTTCTTTCCCAATCAATTATTATGTCTAATAGTTTGGCTGCCAAGCTCTTTGGGTACTCTTTTTTTTTGTGTTTTTTTCCTCACTACTCATGGGCCCAATTTCAAGTTCGTTACAGAAGAGAACTACCTACTTGTCTAACCTATAAGGAAACAGTGGCATCCATTTGGTCCCCCCACCATAAGCAAAACCAAAAAGCCCATAACACTTCTCTTTTGAGGTCTATGCCGCCTATCCATATTTTTGCTTCATTCCAAAGCAAAAGGTGGATTGGTTGGTGTCCCGTTTTTAGATTAGGTTCCAATGCAAATGATTGATAAAGAGTTGGGTGAACTCTTATCATCACCTAACCTGGAAGAATTTGACTACACACAACAACCTCCGATTCATATCATACGTAGGTAACCCAATTATTCAACTCAAGTTTGCAACCATGAGAAACAGCCAAGCACCCAATATACAACACAAATCAACAAGCACCCTTCCTCACCCCTCTAGCAAAATCAACCAGCAATTGTTAAAATTTGGAAATGTTCCATGTTCCCAAAAAACTGAACTGAACATTTCTCCTTTCTCAGTCACAGTGACCAGCACCCACCAGCACACCATTCTCTCGATGCTTGTTATTACTCAGTTGTGGATGAACCTCAATTGAGTTAATATATGGTTTTACATTGGTAACCAATTATGTAATAAATAGGTCTGATATATAGGTGGATAGGTAGAAAATTAGGTAACTATTAGGTAAGTAGATGGTTTATACATAGGGAAGGGCTGTTTTTACTACCTACCTACTAAGAACCTGTTTGTGGCCCTCAATGTCAGGTTTTTTCATAATCTCAGGGCCAAAAAACACCCCATCCCCTAATTTGGGTGAATGGCTACCAGATCGTTTCTATCATGAAAAATAGTTTTCTTTTCTTTTTTCCGTCTCACAGACTTGGTGGGAATTTGGTAGGAACTAGGAACACCAATTTCATCAAAGAGAGAGCGATATATATGTATCTAGTATATGTCAAAAATTAACTTATCAAAAATTATATATATGATAACTTACTGATCTATTTCCTCCTTGCACTCCGGAGCAAGAGCTTAATTTTTTTCACACGTCCACAAGAAGGGTTTCTTTTTCAATTTTGGTAATCTTGAAGACTTTGAATTTTTTTTCAAAAACTAAGCCAAATGATCAAATTTTGAAATAGGAAACAAAACTTGCCAACTGAAATTTTGACAAAATTTTTTGGTTTGAAAAAGCTAAAGTGGGAAGAGAAAACTAAAATTATAGTGGGAAGAGAAAAACACAGCCAGCAACAATAAGAGTTTCCAAAAAGTACGAGCTGGCTCAATTGTTGAATCTCCATAGGAACAGCATTTTCACAATTGTGACATTCACGCACCCAAATGTGTGTTGTCAGTGAGAGTTCCGTTGGAGGAGAGAGAAAAAAAAAAAAAAAAAAACACACACACAAATGCACGCACACATTGTAAACCTATA
>Ga0116231_10004350_pt1 | contig 28751 bp, 20 predicted proteins | sample S1TSphgellanicum_2_FD_89695 | JGI IMG/M metagenome (GOLD analysis project Ga0116231, IMG submission 89695) | Host-associated microbial communities from peat moss isolated from Minnesota, USA - S1T2_Fd - Sphagnum magellanicum MG | ecosystem: Host-associated > Plants > Peat moss > Unclassified...
ATATACTACTTCCTTGATCTCTGCTGCCATTCCACCTACCCAGGAACCTGTCAAAGTGGAACTGGCAGACCATGGCCCATATTCTCACATAGGAAAACACCTTTAAGAAAGGGAAACATATTAAATAATCGACAAGACTATTTTGCACCGAGACTGTTCTGGTAATCCAACCCCTCTCGCTAGTTTTCAAATACTCACCTTGCAAACCACCAGTTATACAGAAAACTTACAGTGTTAACTACACAATTTGATGTCTAAGTGCCAAAATGGCACCCACCATCTTTATATCACGGTATCTGGCTGTTGAATCTAGTATGTGTGGCTCTTCCTCGGGAGGTTCACATAGTTGTTTGGAATCTTATCATGATTCTTTGATGGCTTCCTCCACTATGTCTATGGCTTCTGCACCTTCGTCAACACTTTGCATGCGTTCACATTCACTAAGTCTATTTTGTCGTCACAGAACACACTTGTAACATAAACAAACCAAAAAAAAATCAAGTAATCGGTGTCAAAATCTGCAAAAACGTATGTCAAGCGAAGTAAATAGACGAACGGCATGACAAACAGGAGCTTGAACTCTTGGGGTGTGGAAGAGGTAAGGTGATGGATCTAGAGAAATTGGGTGTTGCTGCAAAGTAACAGAACAGAAAGTGGTCTGGTTACAGTGGCAAAGCTAACCCTAGATGGTGAACTTAGCTTCGGATGGTGATAGCTTTTGGGAATAATTTTGTTGTTGTTGTTGTTTTTGGCAATTCACTGGTGGTGGTGGTGGTGCCTTTAACTCAGGTTCGTTTCGTAGCAGTGAGAGCTTGCTTCTTCACGAATGGAGCAAGTTCTTCTTAGCTAAGTCCTTGTGGGAGCTCTGGGAGATTCTTGACAGACTCAGGGAAGTTGAGAGGGATTTTTTTCCTTGTATAGTGAATCCCTACATTGTAAGCCCTTGCAGCTTCCTCTGGAGTCTTGTAGGTTCCTAACCAAATCTTGCGCTTGTGTGCGGTTGGGCGGATCTCAGTGACCCACTTGTTGACCTCCGACCTGTGCCGCACTCCTCTATACACTAAGACTTCCTGCTGTTGGAACTTGGAATTCAAGTTGCTACCCCGTGATGATCTGCAATTCTTCACCTCAAAGAATTGTTGTTGCAACTTGCCACGGCCACGTCCAATTTTGATCTTCTGTTGTTGTTGTTGGAATTAGATACCTCCTCTTCCTCCTCCTGGGTCGTGCTGTAAGTAGTGCTACTCTCCCCTTTCGTTTCTTGCTCGTACTGATCTATTGGCGGCGAATTGAGATCGATTTCATGATTCTTTAAATCCTTATGCACTCTCCCAGCAGGTGGTGATGATGATGTCCTGGTTCCCAAACTCAAGAAGTTTGCGCCCGCGAACCCATCATCAGTGGGCACTACATAGCATCTTTGGAACCACTTGACGAGGCCAAAATGTATTTAAATAGGGACATGGATGGAGGGCCATTCTTGGTTTATTTCCTTCCCATTCTTGGTGGGCAGAAAGCTGCAGTGTCAGACTCAGTAGAGGGATGGTGTGCAGCCGACAACCTCGGAGCTTCCAAGGTGTCGATTCACATGGACGACCGGATGGATGGATAGAGGGACGACAGGGACGGATGACGAGACGGGCGGATTCAGGGGAGGCTTCATTTCTCATCCCGACGTCCTTTACTATATATAATTTGCATAGATCTTAAAGCTGTCACTGCTATTCGGACTTGCTAACTGCTTATAAGATAGATTCTATTCTCTGCCCCCTGCTTATGCTATTTTACTCAACAAATGATGTGAGCTGCTCACCAATTCAAGCAATTGTGCTTAGCCATGATTCTTAAGGGAATCATAATATTGCTCAAAGCTCCATGACTCCAAGTTGGTTCATCATCTTCCTTGAACATCTTTCATAAGAATAGAAAAATCTCCATTCTCATGATGAAGAAAAAACCCACAGCAACGTGAACACTTCTTCAAAAAGCCACAGAAAGATCCAATTTAGGAAAGACAAAAACAAAAACAAAAAAAAGTGCTACAGTGGGTAAAGGCTAGTGAAAGACACCAATCTGCAAACCAAGTTTTTGCTGCAACCTTTTGACCAACCCCTAAGAACACACCTCCAATCCTCCTCTCCTTTTCTTGAACTTGCACTTTTCATAAATCTTTTCTTCTCAACCCATGAAACCAGTAGCATCCCTTTGATACATTGATAATGTTCCTCCTATGTTCAACCAAAAGGGAGGCAAAGAGAAACAACTAGTGTTGTACTAATATTAGATTTTAGACATATCATGCGAGTGCTGGTATCATCCAATATTTGAGACTTATATACCAGGCAGGTACTATTATTGCAAAGGATATATGAATTATGCATACCAAGGGGTATCAACACCAATGAAATTTAAGGATTATTCAAAGTGGTATGAATATGTGGATATGTCAATGTTTCATATCATGGACGTACTAAGTATCAACTAGGTACATGGTATATGGAATATGTGCACAACAATATGCAATCAAAAATAATAAGCACACTTGGATATGAATTTTGCATTTCCACAAACACAAACCTTGGGGGAAGAAAACATACAAGGCCTTGGAAGATGAAGATAGATTGGATCCACACTTAAGCTCTCCTTTTCCACATACATAAAAAATCCAAAAGACAAAGAAACAAATATCATACCCCTAGAGGTGCTAGAGGTGCCCTCAAGAGTTTTTTATTACTAGAATATTCATGAATGACTTTTGATAAATTCAAACAAAATTGTCGAAGAACTGGAAAACTTCACAAAAAATTCACCAAATTACTACAACAAAAGGTGTTCATGTGCGCCAAATGATTTCACTAGATTTTGAGTGAATTCACTAGTCTTAGTAAACAAGGACTAGTTGAAAAGTAGTGCATTAGTCTAATGAACAAGGACTAGTGAACTACACCCACATTTTGTAATAATGAAAATTCACCAAAAAATCAGTTACGTTTTGGAGGATAGAAATTGGACATATTGGATAAATCCACACTTAATCTTTATCAATCAAATTTGTCACACATTTTAAGGTCTTGAATTTGGGGTCGAACATGAATGCCAACATATTGTGAGCCATGGATGCATCAAATTTATCACGCAAATCAAAAAATAGTTGTAAAACACGAATAGCCTAGTGAGCCATTCAAACATACAAAATTTCAATCTCTGCATAAAATTCCCCACACATCAAAGGCGAAATAATAGCCACTTGTGAGTTGTATTCATTTTGAAGTTTCAAGCAAATGGAAAGTGTTGCATGCGAAGCAATAAACAACAACAAATACCCCTTGGTTTGATTCAAAACACATTATTGAACTACAAGGTTTAGAATGCCAGTGACTGTTCAAACTATCACCCACATTGGACTAGAAGGATCTCGAACTTGTAGGTGGAGGGACACCGATTGTAGCAAAGTGTGATGGTGTGGGTGTACTCCATCGTTTCTTGAAAAAAAAAAACTTTTGAAACAAACCTAGTTTTAACAAATGTCTTCAATTTTCATGGAAATAAACCAATTTCACAACATGCAACTTCCCACTCTTGCCTCCCTTTGCTCGATTTTTTTGTCCACGTGATGGTGTTTTGAAGGGTGGATTAGGCTTCTTTCAAAGATACTTCTTTCATGCCTTGACAAACCAGATCTTCACTAGTAGCATATTGGCACACTTTGGACATCACATGTCCAAAACACACCCCTGAATATGGTCTTTCCAACTAAAACACCCCACAAGAAATAACATTTGATAAGGAAGAATTTAAAGTAGCCAAGTTCTTGCCTTCATATTTTACACAAACGATTACCTTGTTTGTCAACTTGAACTTTGCCAAAAAAAAATTTAATTATTTCTGCCAAGGCTACTCCACTTATGTCTAGAGCCTTGAACAAACCAATCGTAACATGACAAGGGACCCATTCCAAATTCAAGAAGTTCATGATTAGGGCAAAGGTGTCAAAGCTCATTCACGACATCCACAAGTCAAATGTCACAATAGTTGTATTACATTGTGCCAAAGGAGGAGGGACATAACGATCCATAGTCTTAGCAAGCATGAAAGTGATATGATCTTTCACAAGTTGTTTTCGAGTAGGGAAATGAACCAAGTTTTTTTATTTGCTTCCAACTATTGGAATTGCATTTTTTAGACAACTTCTTCTTTAATGACAACAATCTCCTCTCGAGTTTCAAAATGTTGTGGCATAGACTCGACCTAAGTGAGCCTTTCTTTTGTTTAAAACATTTTTGCATCACATAAAACATCAATATCCATAAATTCATGTGTAGCTTCTACCACTTTGTGGCCTTTTGCAAAATATTCAACTATGTAGCAAAAGTCGATGCATTAACCATCCACATTAACTTCTATTCAGTTCATGAGACCTATAACTCAACTCAAGACTCAACCATTAACATATAGAGGATCACCATCACAATAAACAAACATTGTAACAAATGATGTTAACCACCAAGCTAGCAAAATGAAAAACACACATATATCGACATTTGGTTCAAATGAACCAATGAAATGAACGCGATCCAACTTGCTAGTTAAACTAATCAAAAGCTTGGTTTGTTCTTTGATCAAAATTTGAAATTGAACATTTGGATTCTACATTCAAGTTTGGTAATTGTAAGCCATAACTCATCACATATTAAACAACTTCAAGATGGTTTCAAAGAAAAGGTGTGTACCCAAACAACGTTCTATTTCCAAGCTCAAGATATCCACCATGTTGCTAATATTGAAGTGTCGCCTTCTTTAAATGTAGTGCATTCACTTATTGCTTGCTAAAAGAGACCCTAAACTTGCATTTGGAATCCTAAGTATGCAACTTGTAACCATTATTGATATCTAGGATGTAAGTTTGAGATACCCAATTGTATGAATATTGATAGTAGTTGGTGCAAGATCTTGATTAATCAAATGAGGTATATGTCAAGATATTGCAGCTATTACATACCAGGTCAATTGGGTATCAACCATAGTATCATCAAAAAATAAAATATGATTGTTAGGGTATTAACATATTTTTATTGATATTCGGATTGATACTTGGGTTCAACCAATATACCATTCCAACATTGGAAACAACTAAACAAACCCTTAAACCTTGAAATGCATAGATGCCCTTGCCGCCCTACACCCTAATTGGGATCTTGTTATTTTTAATTTTTTTCAAGAAAAACAGTTGTATTAACATTAATCTTCATGGCTAAATCTAATTTTCGTTGTCACTAAATGACGATCTTTTGGCAAAAACCAATAATATTGATTCCAATTTTTTTTTTTTTGCTGATTAAATATAACCAAAAAATTATATTAAAATTAAAAGTGTGATTTTATCATTTTCAATAGCCATAATTCAATCAAAATTAAAAACCATTTCCATATTTCTATACATGTGGTTCAAGCATTTAGTCAAAAATATTAAATTTTCAAATAATATTATTTTAATATTTAGCTTGTAGTAAAACCTAGACAAATTTTTTTATGTAACATTAATGTATCATTATCATTTTGACCACAACACAAATTTTACAAAATAAAACATTGTATGATCATGGTCACATCAACACCTCACCCTATGGCATATGAAGCATTGGTATCATGTTACAAGACAAAATGAAAATGTCATGCCATTATGTGTCAACGAAATTCATCATATAATCCTCACCTTTGAAAGTTACCTCGTGAACCATCAAATATATATATATATTCACCCCTTCCCAACTTTTTTTTAGGTATTTTGTGTGGGGCAGGCCCTATGGTAAACACTTGCCATCAAAACTTGGTGATCATTTTATGCTTGGGCTCCAAAACCTCGGCACCAATAAACCTAAAAAGCTGGAAGCACTGGAATGTGTTCATATTATTTGTAGGGGGATTGTGTTAGGTAGATAGCTGTGTGGGGCAGGTATTTGATTTTTGTATACCTGCAGGTTTCGGATATTTGAAAAAATCAATATGAAAAAACTGCCAAGTTTGGTTTTTTTTTTAAAATCAGTTTCAAATAATTAATGGTTACGGGCATTTCAAAAGCTTCAAATAACCATCAAGTTTCATGAAAGGACTAACAAAGACTTGGTGGTCTTAGGCAGATATTTGAATTTAAAAAAAATTGAAAACCATGGTCATATATAATACCTCAACAACTTTGGCACAAATTATATATTTTTGAAAATGCTAGATTTCTAAAATTAATTTTCTAAAAAGGCCATTTACAAAATTTGAAGAATTCTTGGAATATTAATAGTCTATTTTCAATATGGTATCTTCAAATTTAATTAATTATTTGAAAGACATGTGTTGAAACCACTCTCATATTGTACTATCTACTTATGAAGGAAGGTAGTTTGTTTTTTTTGTTTATCACATTGAGATTTTTCAAACCATGGCACCTTTGGCCATGCTCTTTGTACCATTGAAAATCCTTCATTAAGTAGGGATGCATTGATCTGGTTTCACTATGTTTTGGCCTACGATGGAGAAGTTATTGAATATAGAAAAATAATTAAATAACATTTAAATCAAATTTTAAAACTATGAAATTTGGGCATGCTCTTCATACTGTTAAAACCCTTTTGTGAGTAGGATTTAATGAAGGTGATCTGAAAATTTTCAAACCTAAGGTGTAAGAGATATTGAATTTTTATTGAATTTTGATTAATTTATGCCATTGGAAATTCAATTAAATTACAAAAATGATTTTGGACAGAAAAATTAGTTGAATAATTAGTTCACACCTAGACCAATAGCATAAGCTAACTAGTAATACATAATGTGACAATTTCAACAAAGACAAGATGGTCAAGTTAATTATATGAACATAGAAATGACAAATATTAAAAGAGCTATCAACCCCCCCCCCCCACCACAAATTGACTTTTCATGTCAAAAAATCAAGTTATGAATGAAATATACTTCATGGATGAAACAAAATTATAGATGCAATTTTTGAATTAAATTTATTTCATCTTAAACTTTCATGATTTTTCATTGAAGTTCATTTCATAAAAATGTATCTAAAGAAAACACGAAATTTGAACTTGAATATGTTCAATTTTTATGTAGAGGGTAGTTTGAATTCTTAAAAGGCTCCTATCCATCAAGTCAAAGAGAGACATAAGTTTCAAGGAAAGAAGAGTGGTAGGGCACAAGTTGGTATGGTCATGAAGAGGGTGAAATCAAGAGTTTCAAAGCAACATTGAGCTCACATTGTATCAACATTGAAGCGATGCATGTATTAAAGAGCTTGATTTAAGAATATTAAAAAGAATGAGGAAAAGTGGATGAGATTTAAATGAATAGAATTGTGCATGTTGGGTCACAATACATCAAGGAGTATTATGAACATATTAGATTGTTTTTATCCTTATTAATAAAAGAATAACCAATTAAGCATGTGGGCTTCAATTGGACTTAATTCTATAATGAAGCCTTTAACTAGTATCAATAACACATTGCTAGCTTATAGTGATATGTATAGTCCGCTTTTCATGTATAAAACCAATTTAAGCTATCTTTGAGATGGCATTCATCCATTTGTTTAGTTATAGGGCAATTATGTGTGGAGATGTGTGATTAATGCATGATGTTCACCATGCAATTCATCATGCATCTTGCCACGAACAACATGCAATTCATGTCACATTTGTTGTGATAGTTTTAATGCCTTCTGCCCCAAGTCCCCACATTTCACATTTCCTAATACCATGGCAATCCAAATGACCACATTTGAAGATGGCATCATGTTGAACATTTTCCAACATTAACCTACTTCCACATTTTGCATACGTGGTAACCAACCTAGTATTGCCCAAATTAGTGGAAAAAACTAAACAATTATATACTTTGCCAACTTTAGTAGAATGTCATTCTACGACTGCAAGTTTTGATATGTGATGTCAAAAGTTGGACATGATATTTTTGCATTGGTGATTTATTTTTTAAAAGATGATTAGTGGCCAAATCACATTACCCTTGGTCTTTTTGAACCAATAGATATTATTGGAATATTTTGGCTAAAAATTTGACAAAATTGTTGGATAGTTATGGATTGAAGAAAAAAATTGTTACTTATGTTAAGGATGAGGGATCTAATATGAACACTATGGCTACAACTTTAAAATCAGTTGTAAGTTGTGATATTTTGGGTTCGGAGGAAAGTTTTCAGGGCACTTGTTTTGGGCATGCATTTTCCAAGGCTGCTACAATAGAGGAAAAAAATTGCAAAGACTTATGATATGTGTTAATCAAATTTGTTCAAAAAGATTTGTAGAAATGCATAATTTGGTCAAAAAAATCTAAAAAGGATAAGCAAGAATGGGAAAAGGCATGTGTAAATTTAGGATTTCCCCTTGAAAATTGAATACTCCAATGATGATAAGGTAAATTTATAGTTTTAAAAAAAAATTTATGTGCACATTTTTTGTCAATTTTTATTTTGCATAACATTTTTTTCATTTTTTTCCAACTATTATTGTGCATAAGCTAACATTTCCTTCTGTTGTTGTAGATTTGCTAGCAAAGTTATCCTTTTCCAAAAACTTTTGCAGTTCTAAAAAAAAATTAAATTATGTTACAATAAACAAAATTATGTGAGAATGAGTGCAAAAGTACCACCTCCTTTGACATGGCACATTTGTTGCATCATTGTTAATTTTCTTGGCCCTGTTGTGTTTGCTTGTATTTTGAACTAGATTAAGAATCATTGGTTGTTAAGTGATGCATTAAATTTTGCCATATCCGTGAGTTTAAAATTCAGGTATGAAATTGATTCTACAACCTTTGGCAACTTAATGGAAGAAGACGGACATGTTTATGAGTTGTCATGTTTGGCCTCTACCATAAAGAAATAAGTTGTTTAGGTTTTGGATTTTTTTCTTTCCTTCTTAAAAAAATATGAAAAAAGAAAGGCCCATAATATGCTTTCTTTAATGTTGGACCCTAGGTTTAAAACTCTTCGTATTATGTCTTCATTTATTGGTTGTGAACAAGTTAAGGCAATTGTTGAAGAATATGATAAAAAATCTTTATTTCTTATGCTTCTTAAATGTTATTATCATTTGCATCTATTGGTTGAATTTGCAAGGGATGTTGTTGATCAAAGGGTTAAAGAGGACATGAATTTGGATATCTTTGAGATGGAAGCCAACACAAGTGAACCAACAACAAAATTGGTCAATAGAAAGCTTCTAATTTTCAAGCGTTATCAATTGGATGTTAAAGACATCAAATGTCCATTGTAGTGGGGGGAAATACATGAGAGCATGTTTCCTACAATTGGTTTTTGTGCTAGATGAATTTTAAGAATAATTCAATCTCACAAAAAGAATATTTTCATTAGTTAGAGTCCTTACTAGTCAAAGGAGATGCCATTTACAATCAAAAAATTTGGATAAATTGATCTTTGTGGATCAAAATTGGCCCAATGATCCTAGGATAAGTTGTAAATCCCCTTCTAGTTTGGTAGATTTTATTGAGAGTGATCTTAATTTAGAAGAAGAGTTGAAAAAGCTCTTGAAAGGGACAAAGTTGTGGAGTTGTAAATTTTCAATAATTGTTTTTCAAATTTCCATGTATTTTAAAGTAAAATTTATTTTAATTGATAAAGAGAATTAAATAATTATTAAATTAAATATAAATTTCCAAAAAAATGAGAACCGGATAGGAAAATCGATTGTTATTATATGCAAGAAACGCACTATTTGAAAACTAGGTGAATTTGGAAAAAATAAAAATCTTGAAAACCTAGTCAATTTTCACCAGCCCAAATATATATATATATATATTAGAAAACCAATCAGGTTCTCATAACATAATGTAAGAACTAGAACTGGTTGATTCTCACAAAAAGTGAGAACTGCCCAACACTGGTCATTTCCTAACTAAAAAACAAGGGGTTATATACATGGGTTCTTTGATCTCAAGAACCTTGTCATGTAAAAAATATATTGATAGTCATCAAATGGTTCTTTGAATTTGCATGTGATAAAAAATATTGAAAGAGACCTCTAGAGTTCGAGACACCAACAAATATCAGGCCCCAATTTTTACTAATCCACAATTCACAAAATCAGACAGACCTAGAATGCAACACATGTATAAAACATAAAACAAATTGGGCAGGTTGTGAGCAAATTGAAATCATTTGCAAGTATTCATATATGCTGAAAACATAAGGGATACAATTGGCAGTTAATGGGAGGTTGACATAAGATGGTAGGGCAAAGAAATTGAACTTAATCAAATTCAGAGTGTGGAAAAATTGAAGCTATTCAAATTGAACGGCCAATAACGCAACTCCACATCCCATAGTGCTTGCCATTGATCACATTGCTCTCCCAGGATAGACATGTATTTCAATGTTAAGAAACACTCCAACATAGATGTTAGAGTTTCACTCAATATGCGTCAACATTGCAATTGTTCCACAAACAACAACCACGATAGAAGTTAAGAAAACAACAAATGAATTTGATAGTCATAGTTCATAGCATACCTATTAGTGATGCAACAAATCAAAAACTTCTTCATGTTCAATATCATCCTCAAACTCTTCTTCCAACTCTTTTGTCAAATCTACCTCAATTTCAATTACCTCTAACATGTCTGTGGGAGCTTGGCAACCAGCCCTAGGATTGTTAGACCAATTTTTGTTCATAAAAATCAGCCTCTCTAAATTATCAGTTTATAGCCTACACCACCATGAGTTTGTAAGAACTCCTGCCAAGGAAAAACTTCATTCCATTTCAATTGGAGACCGTAGCATACTCAATATTTGTCACACAAGTGAGGCTACAATAGAAACATGATTTCATGTTTCTTCCACCATTGGAGAGAGCACTTGATGTCCTTGATGTCAACTTGTCATCATCAAAATGACCACAACTCTCAATTCACACTCTTTTGTTGGTTCACCACTAGAGCTTGCTATGTCAAATATGTCCAAGCCAGACCCCACATGAGTCTCTCTTGGAACTAGTTGTGAAGCACTTGGAACTAGTTGTGAAGCACTTGGACTTTCTTGCATACAATGCAATTGCTCATAGCATCTTACTAGCATTGGGCATAAATACTTTTGATCATATTCATGGACAATGAGAACCCCTTCCTCATGACCAAGGAGTGACAATGTGCAAGTTCCTATATTGAGGATCCAACATAAGGCATAGTATGTTATGAGCCTTTTTGGGCTCAAACCTTAGTGAAAAAGAAAAAAAAGAATCCAAGGCAGAAATAACCCATCTATTGATGTTGATAGCCAACTCATCCAATTCTACATACACCTGCCCGTGTCATCATCGACCATGTTATTTGGTATGACATGATTAATTATTTCCTCTTGAAACTTCAAGGTGATTGTAATTGTGCTGTTGAACACATCACTCAACAACCAATGCCCTCTGGACTGGTTTAACAAACACTCCAAGACAGCCAGAATAAGGCTGTCCACAACAGTTTGAGCAATATGCTAGGCATCAATGCTGGAGCTACCTGACCAGAAACATTTGGCAGCAATAACACACAAAAATTGCTTCTCAGTAGAGTATGCATCTGGAAACATACCCTAAAACACAATGGGCCTCCATGCACCTTTGGTAGGACTGAAAGAGTGTTCATGTAGACCCACACGATGTACATCTAGGTGCTGCAAGCACAAATGTATTCTACCAGAAACACTTGAAATTAGATCTAAAACATGCAGATCATTAAAGACAAATTAGGTCCAAAAAAATTAGGACAAGGAAAATGTTTGGTTCCATGTTCCATCATCAATTGAAAAGTCACTAAACACAGAACCCTATCCAAGCTCAAGGTTACTGGGTCAGCTGTAGACCATGAATAATCAAACTCCTAGAGTGCATTCCCATTCATAAATGCTGCAAGCACAAATGCCAAAAACCAAACACCAAAGAAAAATATTCGTTGATCCCAATCTATAAAAAAAATTGTTGCAAACAAATAATTCAACAAAATATTTCTGCAGTAGATATTGCGATAAAAATGAGGCGTTTTTGCTGTATTCGAACAGCAATCCCATCTGCAGAGCAAAAAATATGACAGGAAAAGGGAGCAGTAGTTTGCTCAGAACACAAATCCTAGCCCTCCCTCACACTCCAAAACCTTGTCTTCGTGAAGATAAAAACATTGGCTTACACAATGCAATTATGTGATTATTCTCTCTTGAAGTCAATAGTCAGCAGCAAGTAAAATCAAATTTTCAAAGAGTGGATTTTTAAGGAACAATTTGAAAGATGGACTTTAAGCAACAAGCATAAGTGCCATCATAATTCAATCCAGATCTTCCAAATTTGGGACTGAGTGAAGGCTCTGCATCAGTAGAGTCCCTTGATTAGTTCAGAATCTAGACCAAAAAACAAGGTTCCCAGGTGTTTGTGAGTTCAATTGAATTCACTCCACAAAGGACCTGTGTTAAGGGAACATCACATACACCTGTCACACCAATAGATTGCAGAATGTAGATCAGACTTTGTGGATCAATAGCTCAACTGCCTATGGAAGGAAAATGTGGTGAGAATCCATGCTGCTATCTTCATTCCCCACAAACAAAGACAGTGTTGCCTTAATGCTTCAAATTGATACCAAAATCTTCCATGAGATGTTGGGATTTGCCTTGCCCTGCCATACAGAAAGAAGAATCACCCCCCCTAACAACATTTGCAGACATATCTCACTCAAGTTGCAGTACAGGTAGAAGATTTTAAAAAGAGAATTTCAAGAAAATATGAGAGCTGATGTCTAGACAACTAAAGGGTTGAAAGGTCACAACACAATGTTTCAGGTTCAGGGCAATAAGATCTAGACAACCCAAATATGATAATCACCCAAGCAAAAGACCCCACTAAAACATGGGGTTTGTGGTCATCTTCCTTTTAATGAACACATAGCTCCAGGCTTGAACAATCTGTAAAACAATCAATAAATGTTTTTGAGTTCAGATAAACTAACTCAAATCATCTTTAGAATTGATGGAATTGGAGGAAAATTACAAAACCATGCTCAAAATGTAGGCACTAGGCATAGGCAGATAGTACAAGGATGGACTTGAGAGTTTAGAAGGTTGTCGTTTAAAACTTTTGTGGGAGGCCATCAAGATTTGCAACAAAAAAGAGATGACTTGATGCATGAGCTTGTTGAGGTGAACATACAAAAAGACAAGGTTACATTTGAGAATGTATAGGACATAGAGAGCTTGTGAACTTTTGTTAAAAAGGATATTGCGAAGGCAGGCCTCTTAAAAGAAATTGTTAAGCTGCGTCTACAGGACTCAATTTTAGCATCTCAATAGAATTCATGAAGAGTCAGCTGTTCAACAATGAGCTCAACTCAAGTACAAGAAAATTGCAAAGAGAGGGATTCCGTCATGAGCTGCAAATCAGCTCAATGATTTTTTTGTGAATATAATGGAACACATTCACAGGGAGAAGGCAACATGATGCCTTCTGGAGGAATGAGACCTTTGTTGCACAAGAACTCATCAAACAGATGATGCAAGAAAAGTTTCCTCCAGCAGCCAATTGCAACAAAATGAGGCCTTTTTCACTGCAATAGCAATCCCATTTGTAGAAAAAAAAACATGACACCAAAAAGGGCATGCAGTTTGCTGAGAACAAACCCCCATTTGCAACTTTTTTCATGCTTGCTCCAAATCTAGATTCCAATTCACAAGAGAAGAAAAATGAAAGAAAATGCCAAAAAAAATGACACCCAACAAAAATGGAGGAGCAATTTGCTGCTCACCAACAACCCCCAATTGCAACTTGGTACTTGCACTCCAACACCAATTCCATCTGTGGAGGAGAAACAGCAAATGAGAGATAACAGATTGAACACACATTTTTTGTGCAACAAATGGGAGAATTCTGAGTTTTGATATATATATGGTGCCTGAAACTGAAAACCAAATTAACAATACAAATGCAAATTGATGGTAGATCAAATAAAGAGTAAAATGAATAACCTCACTTGGCTTTCAATGGAGTGCTTAATTTCTGTGATCAAAGGCCCACATCCAAACATGCCATTTTCCAGATTTCTTTGGCCACGTTATGCATTTCTGGAAGTCAGATCGGGCTGACTTGATTGGCACGTCATGCATATTGACTGAAACCCTGTCATCAGCTGTCCCATATTGGCAGCCCTTCAACATGGCCTGCCCAAAACAAGTCCCTTTGAACAGCTCCTCCACGCCCAAGCTCTTCCAGCTGAATACAACCTTCAATGTTGTGGTCAATGCTCCAAAGTTAGCACCCTCTTTCACATAAGCCAATTTTTTCTTGCTTAGGGCATACTTGTCAAGCAAAGCTTGGAGCTTCATGGCCATTGCTCGCCCTGGAGTCTGTAGCCTCAAAGAACCCTATTGTAACATGCTTGGGCTACCAATCTGCACCAAGAAAATTGACTACTGCAAATATGTCATAAGCACCCTTTGACATCCAAAGCTCAAAGGTTGTAGCCTATAAACACTGGGATACGGAAGTAGTACATAAAGATTTTTTTGTCTTTTCTAGCAAATCAGGCAGCACCTCATCTGTGGACACTCTTCTGGAGGGGAAAATCAATTCAAGGGCACAATCACAACCCCATTCACTATAGCCATATGCTTTCAACCGTACAAGTCAGTAAGCAACTTTTGGTGATAAACAAAGCCAGGTCTTCCATCATTGCCTGTTATTATGGGTGGTCTTTCTTGAATGAACCTACACAACCAAAGTAATCAAAGATTGTGTTTGGATTGATACCAGTCCTCTTTTTAGTAGGTCATCTTTCCAATGGGCCTCTTGCCATGCTACTCACTTTTTTCCAACAGTTTTCGAGCAAGGTTGGGGTGCTTGGCATCAACATGTTTCATCATGGCTGTGATGCCACTAGCTTTGAAGTAGGTTATCAAACCCTTCTGACACCTGGTACATTGAGCAAAAATTGTAGGACCAGTTGCTGCATTGTAGCACACAATGCATCGCACAACTTTAGGAATGACCGCATTTACATATCGACAATTTGACATATCCAATAATGTTTAAGAGGTTCCTTATGATGCCCATGTATGGTACATGCTCCAAGTACGGCATTCCAAGAGGCCACATTTCAAGATGACATTTTGGACACTCTCCAAGCATCCTCCATGCTCCCACATTTTGCATACATGTCAACCAAAGTACTCCTCACAAAGACATCCAAATCCCATCCAGTTTGAATAATCTGCTCATGAGCACATCTTCCCTCTTCAAGTGCAAGAACACTGGCACATGCATTCAGCACTCACACAAAGGTAAAAGGTTTGGTTGCACACCTTCTTGGTTCATTTGTCAAAATAGTTCCAGCAACCTCTGCCCTTGCCCACATTTCAGATATCCCAACATAATGGTGGTCCATGTGACCACATCTCAAGATGGCATCTTGTTGAACACTCTCCAAGCATCCTCAGTGTGCTCCCACATCTTGAATACATGTGAACCACGCTAATCCCAACAAAGACATCAGACTTGCAACCATTTTGAATGATCTGCTTATGAACACACCTGCCTCCTCAAGCACAACCACGCTGGCACATGCATTGAGCATCCCCACAAAAGTAACAGAGTCTAGCTGCACACTTTGCTGTTGCCTTTGTTGGTATAGTTCCAGTGTCTCCTGCCCTTGTCCACATTCACACATCCCAATATCATGGTGGTCCAAGTGACCACATTTCAGAATGGCATCTTGATGAAAACTCTTCAAGTGCTCCTAAACCAACATGTGTTAATCACCTGAACAGAAGTGAATCTGTCAGGACTCATTCCTTGTTGCATTTGTTGGAAAAGCTGCATTGCCTTTTCAGGTTGCCCACCCTTAACATATTTTGTATGCTTCTTGTTCCATGGAAAAATCATCAATTGCACCATCCCTGGTGCCATTGCAGCAGTCTTTGCTGCCACCCATGGTGAGTTTTGTCAGTCATGAAGCCAGAGTGCTTCCTGTGTCTTCATGTGTTTGAAATCTGGGTACTTTTCATTTGCCTATCTCTAGAAATCCAGATTGAGCTGACCAGCCATGTATTCTCCACATCTCAAGCATAAATCCTATCATAAGAACAAAGAAAGCTGCACTGACCTTCTCCATTGCAGAAAAAGTTCTGTCACAGCATATTGCATTTACTTACGTTCTCCAGCCTACTGTTACTACCCCACCAGTGCAAAGGGTCTGAGAAGAATTTCTGCCGAAGTTTAGGCCATGGCAGGATGGCAACCAAGAGAGAGCAACAAAGATTGACACCAACAAGAGCTATGGACCCATTGACATGTGAACTCTCTGACAGAATTGATGTTCAGTTACCTTCTCTGATCCGTGATCCCCCCCTTGCAAAGGATCCAAAAAGAACTCGCACCACAGTTTCTCTCTCTGACCTCGAGGAACTGCAGAAAAACTTCCTATCAAATCATGTACTTTTATCACATAGAAGCCACGATGAGGTATTGCATCTTGCATACATGGTGTCCAGTCTCTTTTAATTACTCCCGAAGATGTCATTACAATCAGGTCAAGGTTGTTCGGCAAACAAAAGACACGTACTGGGACAAGAAGGCAGTAGAAAGAGAGAGAGCGGCAAACAACACAAGAAAGCTTACAACCGCCTTGATCTCTGAGTGTCGCCATTGTTTCTACGCCGTCCGCTCTGGGAAGAAGTGCGGTGTACTGCACAAGTTGATGATCGGTAAAGCGCAATGGCGCGTACACACGGACACGCAGCAGCAAGGTCCGCCTGCTCGACCTCCCTCTTCCCCCATCTGGTGATGGACCTCATCTGGTAGTGGTGTAAATCCCTCTCGAGCATAGGAAGTGAACCCAAATTCAATTTCGATCCCACCATCATCTGTACATTTCTCAGTCGGACAATTCCGGATTGAATGAACCTCATCAATAATTTCCAGTGCAGGGACACATACTGCGCATTGGTGGAAATGCTCTAAAACCCTCCGAAACCCCGAAACCCTACAATCTCGAATCCGGGAGCGACAGGAATATGTTGGGGGTGGGATTGTTTTGTTGTGCGCATACTCAATTTGTAGCCCACAAGATTGCTAAATTCAGAAGAGCTATGCTATTGCCAGCAGGAGTTTCTGCCTCCTGCCCCGAAGACCTACTTTGCCGCCGCCATGTCTTCTTTAGGTCGGCAGACGACGAGCGCTACCGCAACGGCCAGTTGCCACAACGTTATGCACGTTTCTGGCTCTGGCGATTCCTAAGACTCCACCTTTTGTGCAGCTATATAAAGCGATGCAATCGTATGCCTTTACCACATCATCTGCATTGTAACGATTCTGTTTTGCGCATACTCTGTGCCTTGCTTGCAACATAGATTCTTGGTGCAAAACATCTTGGTTCAGCTCGAAAATTTTGCATAGAAAATGTATTTTTAGGTTAGCCTGGTGTTAGATCGTTGCAATGTATTCTGCACATTTCTTGATTGATTGAGGCCTTCCACTGCAACGGAAAGTTTTCAAGAAGACGATCTGCAACGCAAATTTTTTATATGTTAACATTTGATTGGGTACAAGTGTATTTCGGGGTTTCGGGTATGTTGATTTGCTGCAACTTCTCCTGTGATTACAGGAAGGGGTTCTGCTGTGCTCATGGCAGGTTCTGTGAAGACCGAGTTTCGGAGATTTGCAAAATCTTTCTGATGAGGATATGCTTGCTGTAAGCAGGTAGCTTACTAAGTGGCAAGTAGGAACATTAGTGTATGCTTCAATTGACCAGCTTACTGGAAGTATGGACATTGGAAGTACAGAGACCTAGTTCATGACAATAAGATTAATAGCTCTAATGTGGGATCTGTTGCTGAGTATGTCAGTCATTTAGATGTGGCTATGATTAATTGCTCTACGTACAGTAATGTGTTAGAACTGCATACTAAGATAGGTGATCATAGCTGATGCTGTTAGTTCTATGTGCAGAATTTGCACCAGTCAAAGGTTGTTTGCATTTCTGCAGCGTTACGAAGCCAGGAAAGCAGGAGTGGAAGCTATCGGTTCAGATGAACTTTTTTGTTTTGCTTCCTCTGGAACTGGAGGGAGTGGATCTCCTCAAAGTCACGAGTTTGGCTGCTAGCGATTTTGAAACAGCACATGGTGGGAGCCCGCCTACAGTTCTTTTCTACGTCCTGTTCTTCCTCTTGCTGCCCTTCCATTGAAAGTGCATGTAAGGCCAGTTCATCTGTGATGGCTTAAGTGTATCATCTTTGTGTTCAACCTATGACCAAGTTCCTAGTCCTTCTTCAGTGTTTCGTTTTCATTTCCTTTTCTGATGCAATTGTCAATGTGTCTGCGCCATTTTTCTCTGTAGGATTGCTTTAACATCAGGATTTGAATCCAGGGACCTGCAGTATGCCTGTAGTGATTGCCACACAATATTATACTTCAGGTTGGATTTGTGATAGGTGTATTTTCTTCAGAAATAATAGTCTGTTGTAGAGTACACGCTGTGCAGTCTAAGCAATCTTTCTGCAGCTCTCTCTTTTGTTCAGACATTCAATTTTTGCCTTGTTCTTCAAGTGTGTAATTTATATGGCTCTGGTGGCATCATTCTGCAACTATCCCTTTGACATTGCTCAAGGTTCTGAGCTGATTCCCAAAGCACTGGGGGATGCACTGTAGACAAGGTGCCTGAGCTGAGGGTCCCATTTGCTCGAGCTTAGGGGTTTTATGTCTATGTCACGTAGTTGTGCATTCCAATTCTACTGTACCTTAGGCTTATGGAAATTCTCCGATGATTGTGCATTATGAATTTTCCCACATTATGCACAAGCACCAGTGATGTCAAAACATAATAAAATGAGCCTTTTGCAGGAATTTGTGCACTGAGGTAGCTTGCCTACCCAGCCTGCTGCAGGTGCAGATTTTATACTGTCATGCTAATCTGAGGTGCTGTTTGTACTTTCCTCTGCTAGCTCCATTGGTTTTGGATGATGCTATGAGTGCCAAGAAGATGGAACTCAGATTTTGATGGGGACTTGGTGGTTTAGATGTTGGTGTGGCAGAACAAGGAAGCAAGAGGAGATCAACTAGATGGAAAGAAGTGGGCTGCAGGAAGACCAGGGGCAAGCTTGGAGCAAGTCAGTGCATCTGAGGAATGTGCACTCCAGAGGTAGCAAGATAACATGTTAGCCCACCTTCATATTTCATTGTGACTATATTGTTGGGCTCTCTCATGGGGGAATGGTACAACTAGCAATTTCCTTGTGTTTCTTTATGTCTAGAAGAGAATGCGATCACTAACAACCTAGTTTCAACCATAGGTGTTACAATTAGTCACTTGCTTCTGTTTCTTTGCAATCCTTGTTCTAGTATCAATACGAACATGGTTTTTGGAACTTGAGAGATCCCATCTGAATCCAGATGAGATCTCTCTGTCCCACTACAATCTCATGGCACCCACCTTCTGGTTGAATCCAGCTTTGAGGAAGATGGTGTTCTTTGTTTTTTCCCTGCTGTCCTTTCCTTTAAAGTTCTGCTTTTCCATTTCTGTTGATCTGTTTTTAGTCTTATTGCTGTGTTGTGGTCTGTTGCTAGCCAGCAGTATGGCTGAGTCTTCCTGTTGCTTCCAGACTTGCAGCAGAAACTTAGTTCACAGGTTGGTGTCTTTCACTGGCCTTTACCCACTGTAGTGCTGTTTTTTGTTTTTGTTTTTGTCTTTCCTATTTTGGATCTTTCTGTGGCTTCTTGAAGAAGTGTTCACCTTGCTGTGGGTTTTTTCTTCATCATGAGAATGGAGATTTCTCTATTCTTATGAAAGATATTCAAGGAAGATCGTGAACCAACATGGAATCATGGAGCTTTGAGCAATATTATGATTCCCTGATTGTGTGTTAGTCTTCTCATTTGGGTTGTCATGTCTGAAATTTCAGAGCTTTTTAGGTTGCTTTTGGAGATATCTTCATGTTGAACTCAGTAGAATAAGGTTGTGGATTAAAACCTCAAGGTGGGCAATATGAATCTTATAAAGCAACTAGTCTTGGGAAATTTCTAAAAAGGCAGTTTAAAAATTTGCTTTCCCGAGATTAAAGAGGAGATGGGGCAAAGGAGAGGATGACTTTACAGACAACTTTAATATGTGAAACAATTGGTTAGTCCATCAGCCATTTAGCAGGAGATTTTAGTCTTCATCTTCAAACATAGGTAACCATGGTCCTCTTGGTTGAAAATAGAGTGTGAGGTAGTTCTCAACATGTAATGTAGAAATAGGAGAAAATTGGAGGTGCTGGTTCACACTGACCACGCGATTGAACTTGAAAGTTCAATAGGTAGGATGTTCTTAGGAAGGCTCTTAGTCCAGGCCAAAAATAGTGGCAGCCAATTTTAGGAATAGAATTTGCATGGAACCATTGAGAAGTCTGGTCATGCTGAGAACGGGCTGCCCTTTTTTCCTGTGGGTGGGAGGAGGGTGGCGTCTTTTTATTTCAAGTTGTGTTTGTTGTGGAAAGTGGATTTGGACAACGGACAGTGAGGTGTTTTTTAAGAAAAAACAATTTTTGGGGTGGGGAGGGGGTTAAGAGGTCAAAGCAAAGAGTTCTCAAGTGCCTGACATGTTTCCCAAAGAGTTCCCAATAGCACCTCACTTTTATCCTTCAAAATTCTATACTTCAAAATATAATCTTCTGTTTTGGGGAGCCTCCATAGTTTCATTTTTTTAGTGATGGGCCAATCAAATTGGCTCATTGCACAAAAAAGAATAATTGGGATGGACCTCATCTAATGAATAGGAGAGGTGAATAGTGATGGTCCATAACAATGGTATGTAAAGTGCTTTAACCTATTTAGATGTCCAACTGCACATCAGCGACTTGTGCCATTTCCTGGGATTGACATATAGTGTTCGGTAGAAGTGGTGGGTGCCAATGGAAATGGTAAAGAACTTTTCAAATTGAGCCTGTGTATTTGAATACGTCTCCTCTGGCAGAAAATTTAAAAAGGGATCTTACAAAAGTGCAAGGTACCTTACACTTCTGTAATGTTCCTAAATTTGGAAATATTCTTTATGCTAATGAAGGAACAACTATTTGGCACTCCCTGGATTTCGGGGCCGAAGATCAGCCTTTCGCCCTTAGCGAGGCCCTCAAATCCAGGAACAGCCTCAAAGCTGTTTCTTACCCTATACATAATGTGGTATGTCATGCAGAAAGTGTGCAAAGTGTGCGGTAAAAGTTCAAGGCGCAGGGCTGTGGGGAGATAAATGACGCGAGGCGCTAAACACCCCTAACGAGCTGTATACCGCACTGGTTTCGGGCCGGACAGTGCAGCCCTGTGAAGAACTGTGTTGTTCTGTCGCAGGGTTTTCAAAAAATTTCCCTTTTTGCAGCAAACAAGAAATTCAACAAAGCCTCACTTGAGTTCTCGTCAGCCTCGTCCACACCTGCCAAACTTAGTTATTACTTTTGGACTTGCAAGATCTACCATAACTACAGGCCAGAGAACTGTATCCAGAGAATTCATTGTCCAACTTCATTCTGGTTTAATACCAAGTGATGGAACGGACCATTTATGATGCATTCTGTCATGCGCCTTATCTTTGAACTCAGTGTCCGGGGCTGACCTAGTGATGTGTTACATGGCATGATGCACCTTAAATGGCTTGTTCTCTAGTACTTAAAACCTCTCTTTTTATTTCTCTCTGTATTTTGCAGGACCTTCCCCAGCAGAAGATCCCTAGGGAGTTATGCAATAGGGGAGATCCTGTGATATTTCTATGTTCATATGTTCCTATGGAAAGATTTTTTGATGGGACAGATCAGGAAAATTCAAATTTTTGCATCAAACAAGAAATTCAACAAAGCCCAACTTGAGTTCTTGTCAGCCTTGTCTACACCTACTTTTGATGAAACCCTGCCAAACTTAATTATTACTTTTGAACTTGCTAGAGCTACCATAACTACAGGCCAGAGAATTGTATCCTTTACTAATAAGTATAATGTGGGACTCCATGTTTATTTTACTGGCCAAATTTCAACCTGAAACATATGATTTGAACATATTCAAAGGATTTTCATGGAAAAAAATTACCCAAATTCGGCAGATTTTTGAATTTTTTCTCCAAATTGCCATATTTTTAATGAGAAGTTTGATTAGGTAGCCAAGAATATAGAAGGATTATGTTTATTCCCTACTTTCATATGTAGCATGTAGCCAAATTTGGCTAAAAAGTATCTTCTGGATGATTGCCACTTTGGCTACATCACAAAATCCTTAAAAGAAACCCTGGTGGGAGGCTTTTGCTGTACCCAGATAAGGCTTGTCTTCTGCAATACACAAATTACCGGCTACCCTTTTTTCAGTGATTTTTAGAGAAGGTCCCCATACATTGTGCACGATTCCTCCTCAAAGCCAGCAGGAACCACACCTTTTTGTAAGCCGCCCTCACAAAAAGGAGAGGAAGGACAAGAGGGTTCCCACCTTTCTGTAAGGTGGCTCTTAAAAAAATTGATGTTGCCTCCTAAGTCATAAGTTGCCTCCCAGTTTTTAGTGGGTAATCGTACACACCCCCACATCATAACTGACTCTCACATGCGCTGGGCCATTACTAAATTTGTTTTTTAAGTTTGGCGAAATTCTGGGAGTGCCCCTTCCTAGGGCCATAACTCATGCATAAAAGGCAGGGCTGTCTTATTAGGTACTTTATTCGATTTTTCAACGGCGCAAAATTGTGCCCCCTGCATGAGTCCCGCTGGGAGATTTAATTGCGTAAAGTCCTGACCTAATTTTCCTTTCTATTCCGAGGCTACCCTATAATGGATAAAAGTCTCACAGGCTTTTCGAAAACAGAATGCCCACTTTTGTCACCGGAACCCCACCGGGTATCAGAAAAAAAGAAAGACCGGCAGATATTAAGCCGGGTAAATCCCTAGGCGTTGCGTTTTACTGGAATTCGGTCAACACTTGGCTCTGCTTAAATAGAGAATTATAAATAATAAATTCAATACCTTAGTGGAATTGAAGTACTATAATAAAGTAATAAAATTGAATAATCCTTTTACAATAAAATTACAATGAATATTAACTTCAATTATAGATTATATAGTTAGTACAATCAATTTATAAGTATTACAAATATAGTTTTTGTACAATAATTTTACATTAATTATAGTAATTAATTTTATTATAATTATTGGAGTTTTTTAATGACTGAAAAGTAAAAATATTTTTTGTAAAAAGAAGAAATATTATGCATTACCCTTCATATACACCTGTTTATTTTAGTATTCATCCATATATTATTGATTAAAATACATATTATACACCATTATAAATTCATACATCTTGAAATATGCAAATACACTTTGAATATATATGTGGTTGCAATTCATTTGATCGTATTCGAAACTAATGGAACATAAACGGGTATTCTTGAATGAAAACCATGTTAAAAATTGTAAATAAAAAAAAAGAAAAAACCACATTAGTAACAAGGTAGTTACAAAGCATAACCAAATGCAAAAAGTAGTTTAAAAAATAACCAATAATAGTCACAAACGACATAAGCACAAGTAGTCACAAATTGATTGTTCACAAAAACTCAGTTTTCTTTTAGGGATTCCAAGCTTGGTGCAATGAAAAAGAAACATGGGGTCATCATCCTTATCCTGCAAAGAAGGCCCCCATGAAATGATTTATCATTTGAACATATTCAAAGGATTTTCATGGAAAAAGATTACCCAAATTCCGCAGATTTTTGAATGGTTTTTCCAAATTGCCATTTTTTTAATGAGAAGTTCGATTAGGTAGCCAAGAAAAATAGAAGGATTATGTTTATTCCCTACTTTCATATGTAGCATTTAGCCAAATTTGACTAAAGTATTTTCTGGATGATTGCCACTTTGGCTACATCACAAAATCCTTAAAAGAAACGCTGGTGGGAGGCTTTTGCTGTACCCAGTTGAGGCTTGTCTTCTGCAATACACAAATTACAGGTTCCCCTTTTTTTCAGTGATTTTTAGAGAAGGTCCCCATACATTGTGGAAGATTCCCTCCTCAAAGCCAGAAGGAACCACACCTTTTTGTAAGGCGCCCTCACAAAAAGGAGAGGAAGGACAAGAGGGTTCCTACCTTTCTGTAAGGTGGCTCTTTAAAAGGAGTTACTTTACTTTGAAGGTGTTAAAATTGATGCCACGTGGCGCTCTGAAAATTTAGATTGCGTACCTCCACTCAAAATGATGGTGCCTCCTGGGTCCTAAGTTGCCTCCCAGTTTTTAGTAGGCAATCGTGTACACACCCACATCATAACTGGCTCTCACATGCGCTGGGCCATTCCTAAAATTTATTTTTGGGTTTGGCGAAATTCTGGGAGTGCACATTCCTACGGCCATAACTTATGCATTAAAGGCAGGGCTGTCTTATTAGGTACTTTATTCGATTTTTCAATGGCGCAAAATTGGGCCCCCTGGATGAATCCCGCTGGGAGATTATTCAATTGCGTAAAGTACTGACCTAATTTTCCTTTCTATTCTGAGGCTACCCTATAATGCATAAAACCCTCACAGGCTTTTCAAAAACAGAATGCCACTTTTGTCACCAGAGCGTTGTGTGTACACCCAGACGTGTTCGGGCCCGGATCTGCCAATTCAATTCAGCAAGCATACGAAGAAAACATTGCTGCTAACAGAAATCAATGAATGTGTAATACGCTAGCCTATGGTAAGTTTTGTGATTAAATAATCCAGAAAATCCTAAAATGCTCACGTGAAGGTGATGAAAATGTTATCTCTCTAATGACAAAATTTGTGAACACAAAATATAAGTATTTGTATAGTTCTAGATTTTGACACAAGAGTTCACTATTGTCCATGTACCCATGTCCATCAGCATGGATAAAAGCTATTTTAAGCAACTCAAGCCATTGACCAAATTTCTTTGCCTCCATGATCTTAACCTCAACAGTTTATATGATCAACAAACTACTGTGAAAATTGATGTATGACTTAACATAAATATGTTGAATAAGTACAAAATGATTAACATAGTCAAAACCCAGAGTCAACAAGCGTTGTGAAGACTTGAGTATGACGTAATCTAAATATGTTAAATATGAAATAAAATCTGTGTAATTAGTATCCGAGTGCTTGTTTGTTTATTGTCAGCTTCACGTGGCTCATTCATTTAGAATTGAGAACTTCTCACAAAATTTTGAAGTTTTGTGGAACGTTTTCAGTATTACCCAATACATTTTATCTTAAAACAATTTGAATGAGAAATTTCCAAATTTTAGGGACGTCATTTTCCAATTAATTATTGTCAAATCTGTTGTTGACATAGGCTACAGGAATTGCAGTAACTATTTCCCTATAAATGTTCTCAAAGCTCTCCATGGTCTTTATCAATGTGCACAATGCACTGGACAAGGTTGCATGGACAATATTGAACCACAATAGTCAAAGTTCCTTGCATTTGAAAGCACCTCATCATCAGTGTTTTTTTTTTTTGCGAATTTTCACAACCTAGCGACAGAAAAAAAGGGCTGGCGAATCCAACAAAGGGATTTTTCAGATTTTAAAAAAATCGCCATATCTTGATAAAAAAGACTATGAAAATCGCCAGATTTAGACAGTGTGTTCATGTAGGTCGCCAGATCTAGGCAGGATTCCGAAAAAGATTTACTAGTCCATAAGAACAGTCGCCATTTTTTGCTAATTAATGGTGAGGATCCTAGCCAGTGCACGTACTTGAGGAATTTGAAAAACAAAACACTGCTCATCACATGGAAGTTGCTTTCATCAATATCAATTGCTGGTACCAATCAGATAAAAGACCTTTGGTACTTTATTCGGGGGAAGGGCTCCCCTTATTTTCAGGCCTATTGCTTCACACTACGAGGCTTGAGGCTAGGACAACATTTTAAATTAGGGGAGGCCGTGAAAATCAGGCCTTTCCCCTACACATACCTTGGCCGGTGAATTAAGTGCACCGTACAGCCCCAGGGTGGGGGCATTCCCAAAATAAGCGGCTCTCAGGGCCGAGGGCTGGTTATTTTGGGAATGCCCCAATGAGGCCGCTTCAATTTTTGCTTCTTCTTCTTCTTCATGTGCCTGCCGACCTTCACAATTCCAGGCTCTCTCACCCCAGCAGCCTCCTTACTCTGCTTTCAAGCATTTGTATTTTGTGCTACTATGCGTCAAAATAACGGCAATTGGACACTACAGGACCTGCAAGTGCATAATCTTTGCTTGCTGGTAACGTAGACAATTCCAAGCTTAGACGTTGGTGGGTGGGTGGGTCGGATAGCTTTACATATTGACTAAAATCAGATTTTTCTTTCCGGAAGAATCCAAGATTCTGAATGTTTTGTGACACCAGCTTGCTTGCTTTCGAGTGCCTCGTCTTCTCCTAGATTGGAGAGTTTCTGGATTTCTGGATATTGTTGTATCATGGTGTAATTGGAGTATTGCTGCAGGCGACACTAACAAGTGTTTCTAAGAGAATTTATGGACGTGGTTTCCAGCAAGGCTAAGGAGGGTCATGGGTAGGGATTTTATTTGTGTTAGGACCATCGATCGAACAATTAATCGTACTCCATCTTCAGACACAACAAGGTTAGCGTCTTCATGCTCCACATCTATTGACTGTAGCCCAGTAAAGGACGTTGGGTAAATTTGCAAAGTTCATAACATGTCAACTTATCACCAAAATTGTCAAAAGAATCTAACCATAGATCTCTGGGGTTAGGGAAATACGTAAACGTGGGCTCATCATGCTGCCTAGCTGAAAATTGACAGTTACTGTTGCTTAATGTCATTGGATCACGGTCCTTTGTCGCCTAGTTTCTGAACTATTGTGGGCAAATTCTTCATCTAGAACCCCAAGTTTAAAGGAACAGGTTCCAAAGTTTTAGTCGATGTTTGCGCATTGTGTGTCTGTGGCGAGCTGTCTATTTTAACTCGTTTCGTTCCTCGAAAGCTCCTTGTGGTTCCTTCCGCATGACATAACGTGGGGTTCAAATCTTGTATTTCGTGCTTTTAGAGGAAGCCGTATAAGAACTGTGGTTTATAAAAACATCATATTTTCACAACCCGTTCTTCCCAAGATCTCCTGAACTACACTTTCTCTTCGACAAGTGATTTCAATCTCAACTTATGAAGCTAGTTTCCCACTCAAACAAGAGCAGAGAAATAAGGGCCATTTGTCGAACCTCGATACGAGATGGTTAAGATCGCTTGATACTTTATCATCTATCCTGAATGCAAGTTATGAGCAGTGATTTTTTTGGTATAGAGATATAAAAAGAAAATTTAAAGAAAAAAACTGGTGGGGAGTATGTTTAGACTTAGACTCTTGTCCCCATTAAAAGTCTACTTTGTCTCATATTTATAGAAATTTAGCAACAGCTATAAGTGAGGATTCAAGTGTTTTTAAGTTTCCTGATGGAAATTAAAGGGCTTTTAAGTTTAAAATAACTGGTTCATACCCAAGGCCCTCCTTGGATCATTTCTTAATGTAGAATCCCTCCCTTCAACAGAAAATGTTCATTGCCAAATTTTATGTCTCATAGCTTGAAGTTTCTGTCTCAAACATACAAGGCTCTCTTTAAGTGGTTGGTTTCTGTCGTCATCTGGAGAGCTCCCCATCACTGTCATGATTTGTGAAATCTTTGTTATTTGATTTTACCTATCTTCAATCTTTTGCCAATGAGTTTCTACTTGCAAAATGAATAATTTTTTCAAAAAATTTGAGTTGTCCTATACATTGAAGTTGAGACATGCAATTTGATTTGATTTAAATGTATTGCTAAATTTGACCAAAAGGACATGTTTGGAGAGCCTAGTCATGATATCACGGTATCACCATCACTCAAGGAAGGTTGAACTTAGGAGTGGTCCTTTTGTGAAGGAAATTAATGTAACACACATTGTTACATCACACTTAAACCCTCCCTTGCACAAAATCTATATGGAGGAGTTTGGTAACTTGTGCCAAAACTAATAATTTAATTTGCTTGTTTTGGCAGTTGTTTCTGTATCATTAACATATTTCTGTATCGAAAGCAAGTGGAAATCCCAAGTGTTGGATCTTAAGCTGCAAAGTATTGCTTTTTAACCTTGGATTGGAGCTATAAACTATAGTTCGGTAAAGAGGTGAAGATATCATCATTATGTCACAATCAGAAAATCTTTTTCTTGTATTGGTTATCACAATTTCTATGTTGAAGGGAGGGAGCGCCATGAACATTCTGACAGCTGGGAATGCCCTTAATCAAAGCCAATATCTTAATAATGCAAACTATTATTTGGTATTGCAAAATGATTGTAACTTGGTGTTGTACTATGGTTCTACTTTCATGAACAATCAATCAATCTGGAGTACAAATACGAGCATGCAAGGAAATCATTTTTGCACATTCCAAGTGGACACACATGGCTTTTTGTCCATTTACAATGGATCTACCTCTAGTGGTTTGTCACAGTGCTACAACGATATATACGATGCAACATGTGTGCCTTGGAATGGTGGGACCTACGCAACAGGTTCTGGACATCCATTCTTCATAATATTAACAGAGAACGGCACCCTTTACGTTTATGACTTTGACAATGATAATCCAAATCCGGTCTTTTCAATATACACCAATGGTAGTGGTAATAATTATACTGGAATACCTGATAGCAATGCAACGACTATTGGCCAAATTTGGTCAACTCCTCCTAATGGGTCTCCAACAGCACTAAG
>Ga0116231_10004352_pt1 | contig 28746 bp, 23 predicted proteins | sample S1TSphgellanicum_2_FD_89695 | JGI IMG/M metagenome (GOLD analysis project Ga0116231, IMG submission 89695) | Host-associated microbial communities from peat moss isolated from Minnesota, USA - S1T2_Fd - Sphagnum magellanicum MG | ecosystem: Host-associated > Plants > Peat moss > Unclassified...
AAATTATAATTTGAAGTATTTAAAAATATAAAAACTGAAAATGAATTAATTCTATACACACATACAATATATATTATTTTTTTGTGTATTAACATAAAAAATTGTTACTATGTGAAAAAGTCCAGGTGCATGTGTATGTCATGGTACTTAAAACCTTGGTATTTAAAAACAACATTTTTGAAAAAAGAAAAAAATTTAAATACCTAATCCTCTTCCTTCCTTCCTTCCGCTCTTCCTAAATTTTCACCTAACAACCATTCCACCCTAATTCAGCTCACGCCACCCCACCCCACTCAAGTTCATAAAAGTAAAAGTTGTCCAGTTTTTTTGCGCACCTCTTTGCATGACTTGCTTTATGCTACTAAGGATGGGTTTAGGACCTAGGTTTTGTGTTTTCTCCTCGTCATGGGGCTCCCCATTGTGCATTTTGCACTTTGGGGTGTGGTCTTTTATTTGGGCTTTGGTCCTTTCTTTCTTCTCTTGTTCCCTTAAGGGGGTGTTTTTCCTTTATTAAATTTATTTATTTATTTATAAACTTACACCACTTTTGGGTGTGGTCTTTTATTTGGACTTTGGACCTTTGTTTTTACTTCTCTTGTTCCCTTGGGGGGTGTTTTTCCTTTATTTATTTATTTATTTATAAACGTACACCACTCCTGCAAACTTATTTATTAAGCATACTTTTGATTCTCCACCCCTATACCCGCTCAGAAAGGAATTCTCATAATGCCTCTAAAGGAGACAGCCAATGAATTGTGATGATGGTGCTTGCTAGGTGCTTGCTAGGTGCTTGAGCTCCACTACCAAGCCAAACGAAGCTGTGTCGTTGTGTCACAACTTGTTTGGTTGGTTCAGTGAACTGTCCTGGCGATGGCGATGTAGTGGAAATTGATCGATCATCTCATCTGTAGCTGTTTTTTTAGTTTTGGTTGTATGAATTTTTCCCATTGTCAAACAAACAAACAAACAAACAAACCATTTCATCATGAATGTTTTGCATAATATCATCATATAGGGGGAAATTATAAGTTGTTCTTGATGCGGGAATCGGGCTAAAGAAGTTTGAACTTGTGAAATCGAGAGATAGTATTATGGATGATCTGCAAGAACTGTTGTTGGTGGCCTGATCTGATCGCGCGGAGAAAGTTGCAAAATTTTTAGTTGAGATCTATCTGAAAGGAGTTACTTCATCTGATCATCGGCAGTGAAACGAACCAGCTGATGCAGGCGATGAATCCAGGAACGCCTGCAAGAAGAGCTGCGGCATGGCTCCTGCTGCAACGTCGCGGGAGTCTTTTAGGATCAGCTCGCAGTTTCTTCCAGTCTGCAGCTTCTGCATCTTATGAGCAAGGATCATCGTCTTCTTCTTCTGCCTTCGCCCGCCATCATGATTCTTCTTATGGCTATGGCGTGCCATCTGACTTATGTGCAGCAGCAGCAGGCCGCAAGCATGCTTCCACCACCACTAGCTTCTTCAATTTCTCTACAGGCTCCATGCGTCAATTCAGCTGCCGGCCTGTACACATGACAGTCAACGCGTATGGAATTACTAGCAGCTGCAGCCAAGCTGTGAGACTGATGAGCAGCAGCCCTGCCGTTGCCAAGACGGTCGAGGAACCGAGCAGCAACGGCGGCAGCAGCAGCAGCAGCAGCAGCAGCAGCAGCTCGCAGGATTTGGAGAGGTCACACTATTGGGGCCTAGTTCCGCGAAAGACAGATCAAACCAAAAAGGATGGCACTCCATGGCCTTGGCACTGCTTCAAAGTGAGTCCACAAACTGCGAACTTGTTTTCTGACTTGAACTCTAGCATTCTATGTTGTCGATCTCTAGTGCAGGATTCATAGAAATTAGTTTCTTCCAGCTCGTCTAGCGGTATAGAAGAAGATCTGAGTCGGTCGGAATCACGGACTTAATCGTGCAGCAGCTAGCTGCGCCTGGTTCTCATGTAAGAATGCAGCTAGTTTGCTAATTCTTGTGCATTTGAGATTCTTGCGCGATCAACGTGATGCTCATGAATGCGCAGCCATCAGACACATACACGCCGGACATCACAATAGAAGTGGAGAAGCACTACAAGCCCACTGCCATCATCGATAAACTGGCGTACAGGACAGTGCGTGTCCTCCGTCTCCTCCCAAAAGCCTTCTTCCGAGTGAGTGATACACTACTAGAGCTTCTTCTAGATCAGTATAGTACTCGCTCTAGAATTCAAGTCTTGATCGGAAATTATTCTTGAGTACCTTTGATCATCACTAAGTTTAGCGCAATATTTGAGTCTTCGATCTCACTGGTCTCGATGTATGACGATCCACCTCCTTTCTGCTGCCGCAATTACAGGATAAATATGGATGCCATGCCATGATGCTGGAGACGGTAGCAGCTGTGCCAGGCATGGTGGGTGGCATGTTACTGCACTTCAAATCTCTTAGACGCTTTGAGGAAAGTGGAGGCTGGATCAGAACCCTTCTGGACGAAGCAGAGAACGAGCGCATGCATCTCATGACACTCATTCAGGTACTGATTCTTCTTCATCATCTTTTTCTTCCTCATCTTCCAGCTCTTCTTCTTCTTCTTCTTCAACATCTTCTACTTCAGTTTCTTTCTTTTTCTTCTTCTTCTCAGATTGATTTCAGCCGCTGCAACACTATTCTATCTCAATTGCAATCTTCTGGGATTGAAATGGGAGCGTGGTGGGTGTTGGTGCAGGTGATAAAGCCGACGGCTTTCGAGCGGCTGCTGGTATTAGCAGTGCAAGGGGCGTTCTTCAACTGCTACTTCATCTTGTACGTGCTGTCGCCGCAGCTGGCGCACAGATTCTGTGGGTACCTGGAAGAAGAGGCTGTGGAGTCTTACACGCACTTTCTGAACCAGATCAAAGACGGAACTTTCCCCAATGGTCCCGCACCTCCCATCGCCATCGACTACTGGCAGCTTCCCCAAGATGCAACCATGAAGGATGTTGTGACCATGATCCGTGCTGATGAATGCCATCACCGCGATCTCAATCACTTTGCTGCTGTAAGCTCCCTGCACTCTGCACCCTTCTCTCACCCCTTCCTCTGTTTCCCCCTTATCCCCTCCCACCCCAAGAGATGAATGGGTAGGTAGGAAAGAGGTAGGTCGAAGGCAAGTTAATAGTTCAGGCGCAAGAAGGTAGCTTGGCTCTTCATCTAGCCCCCCCCCCACCAAAAAAACCAAAATGTTACCCACAAATCAATTGACATAAACCCACCTTTTAGTAACTTCTTGTATTGAAAGGTAGGAAATAAGTAGGTAGGCAATTTGGTAAGTCACACAAGAGAATAGCTTGGCTCTCCATGGAATCCCCCAACAAAATAATACCCTAAATCAATAGGTAAGTAGGAAATAGGTAGGTGAGCAATTTGGTAGGTCACACACAAAAGATAGCGTGGCTCTTCATCTAGTAACCCACCAAATGTTACGTCAAAATCAATTAACATAAACCCACCTACTAGTGACGATTGATAGGTAGGAAATAGGGAGGCAATTTGGTAGGTCACACATGCAAAGGTAAATAGACTCTTCAATAAGTCCCCTCACAAAATGTTACCTACAAATCAAGTAACACAAACCCACCTCTAATTAAGATTGGAAAATAGGAAATAGGCCAAACACAAAAATTAAGTTTGAGCACAAAGTTCCTCACCCAACAGATGGATCAATAGATAGGTAGGGAATAGATAGGTGAACAATTGGATAAGTCATACATATAAAGCTACCTTGTATCTCTCTAAGCAGATCTTGTTTGGAGGTCAAATGGCAAACCCTAACTTGGCTCTTGACCTCAAGTCCCAACAAAATGTCACCCACCAGTCAGAAAGAAAGCAAAGGCTTGGAGAAAATTTCTTAGGTTTATTTGGACAGCACAACTATATATATATCTCTGAATATCCCTTGCAGAAAAGAGGAGGATTTTTACACCTACTCCTGAAGAGCAGGTATAAGATCCTTTGCACTCTTATGGAGTAGGTGTAATAACCTGTCCCCTCGGGCCCTCTTATTCCTATGCCTCATGATCCATGTATGTTTAGTAGGGTTCATCGCCTTGTGAGGGATATCTCTCAAAATGTGAAGTACGAGGCAACCACCATCTCGTCCTAGGTCCCATATTTTGGAGATGCTCCCACCTTGGGGCTTTTACCCTACACATTTAACACAAAACCCACCTATCAAATAGCATTGGTAGGTAGGTAAGAAATAGGTCATATGCTAGTTAGGCACCTTGGCTGTCTATGGACTGCCCAACAATGTGTCACCAACAAATTAAAAGGCTTTGTAGCCCAAAAGAGTTCTGCTATGGAAGTCAAATGGCAAACCCTAACTTGGGTGGATGCCTATCTGCCCAATTTAGCCAGTTTGTAAATTCTCTGAAATGGCAAAATTAGCTACCATTGCCATTTCTGATATTTTCTACATACTTCTGCTGAGCAAGCTTTGGTCGTTTGCAACCTACTTATGAACCCTTATGCTAGGGAACACACCCCAAGAGGGGCATTCTTGCTTAGATTGCCCCTTGGGCAAGGTTGCTACTCAACCCACCAGCCTTGTTGTAGAGGGTCAAGGCTGGTACTCAACCTAGTAGTCTCATCCCAAGGGCAAAGCTGGTACTCAACCTACCAGCCTGCAACTACCAAGATGTGATGAAGTTGGGGGTATGATATCGCAACTGATCAATAGTTAATACCATATACATGTTGTTGCTATTTAGGGTCTCTGCACATGCATTTGACTGCAGGTCTTGAAAGTCTTTGGAAATGTGGAGCTATAGGAAGTAAAGCTCTTTGATTTGTGGAGAACTATTGATCATGGTCGCATTAAACTCGATCCTTAGCTGCCAGAAAACTACCCAACACTGGTTCAAACTTCAAACACACCTCTTTATTTAGCTTTAATTTGGGTTCAATTTTCTCCTTGGTTCTTTGGTGTTGGATTTCCTCTTTTTGCCTATTTGCTGATGTTGTTAGAACTGAAATCTCTTTAACCATATTATTATCATGAGGTCCATTTCTCAGTTCTCTTCAGGTTGAGTACATTGGCAAGCATCAGAAAATTTCTCAGTACTTCTTAGTAGAACAATTCACACAATCACCACTCACTTCAATTCAATAGATGGACCTGCTCATGCAAAAATGATTAGGATCTGTTTCATCGACAATAACCGAGACAAAACAAGTGCACAACCAGACCTAACAGACAGAAGGACTTTGTTGTGTGTGAGATATGTATGCAGGACATTCAGAAACAAGGCAAACAATTGCGCCAGGAACCTGCCCCAATTGGATTTCACTAAACAGCCCTGCCAACAAAATACCCACTATAGTAAGTTTTGTCTTTTAAGGTGAAGCATAAGAATTGCATAAACTCATTAAAAGAACTCCTAAAGGAACCCATCAACATAGGACTTGATTTATATGGTTAAAAAATTGTTCAAAATCTGGTATCTATAACTTCCTCTCATACTAAGAAGGGTACTATATAATGAAATTATGTTATTAGCACAAACAAGTAATATAAGAGATTTTGGTAGATAACTACATGCTGAAAATTACATATTAGTCAGGAGATCATCATATATCAACATATACATATGTTTTTACTAGATAATGTCGATGTTGTGAGATTGAAGGAATGAGAATAATTTCAATGGAATCAATATGATGTATCTAATTGAAAATGTTCCCATCTGTAAGTAAGTTCTCTCCTAGGAACATGGCAAGACCGGTAGGGTGAGCCATCATTATTCCATTGGATTTTGACTAGGGCGTATTCCAAACTGTAATCGGTTGTTCCCATTGTTGATTCATAATGCATGCACATCCTTCACTGTTGAATATGAATAGGACATTACGTAAAGGGTTGTATACAAATGGAACTGTCAAGAAAATTGAAGAAATGAAAATAAAAAGATTATAATCATTATGGGTACATCACAAAATTGGAGACCATAAACACACTTGAATTCTGTTGTTTAATAACAACAACTCACAAAATATCTTTTCATGAGAAAATATGATTTCACAAGTTCCAACATTTGTTTGTGCAATAGAATTTTAGCCCAATGTTTTGGGCATGTTATAGTTGCTGGAGGGTATGTAACAATCTTAAAAAGACCATTGGTACATGCTACCTAGCATGTTGTGTCCCCCTTAGGAACTCATAAGATGGGAGAGGCTATGGATACAAAAAGTGACAAGGTGAGAAAAACAAGGCAAAGGGCAGAGTAGTGAACAAAATTGCAGTAGTATTCTTGTACTGACTGCATTAACAACCATGGGCATATGTAATGTTAAAGAGGTTCAAGTGCCTTTTTCTGAATTTCACATGCCCCAATATCATGGCTGTCCAAAGGACCACATTTGGAGATGATGGCATACGTGATTGTTAGGGGTTCAAGTGCCTTCTTTGCCTTTGCCCATATTCAAGAATGCCTTCTTGAAGAAAAAGTTTCAGGACATGCCATGCCTTCTTAGTTGCTTGAAAAAGGAGTGAGCTCACCCCCTTTAAAAGCGCCCCCTCTTAAAAATTCCACCCATGTTAACACACATTGTTCATTATGCCAAGAACCTAGGAGTATTGGATGGGGGCTCCTTCTTTGAGTCTAGGGTTTAGGGTAAGTCTAGGGTAGGGTTTAGGGTATTTTGCCTCAAAGCAGTGTAGAAATTGTAAGTTACCCTCTTGAAGTTGTTCTTCCTTGTGGATTGCTCCTCCAAAAACACATGCTGTGAGTGAGATTGTTTTTCCCTGCTCCTTGGAGTTCGAGCAGCTGAGATTGAAGTGTCTGTGGACAATTCTTTCATGCTATCGACATGTTAAAACATAAGCTCGGGAGTGGTAGAGCACTGGGAGCCAAGAAACCAAAATTGAAAACAAGGGATCTAGAGGAGGACATCACTTCAGCTCAATATTTTATGACGGTTCTTTGTGCTGCAACCTGGGCAATAGAGAAAGAGGAAGCGATTGGGTGTGAACTATTGGCTGGAAGATTTCAAGAAACTCAACTGGACAACAATAGATATTTTCCAAGTTACGAAATTGGTTTGTAACTTTCGTAAATCAATAGAGCCTAATAGGATAGGAAGGACAAAAGTTCCAATGGATTTCAACATTATCGGCAAGATCATCAAGTTACTGATGAAGGAGATGGAAGTGTCGAAGTGGAACCATATAATAAAGATTTTGTGAAGGTTTTATATGGGTTTAAAGAAGAGCATTATAGATGGGATCGTGAATACCTAATTACAAAGGCAACAATGTCTCACCCTCAGATTCATCTCACAGTCTTCGTGAAGATCAAAAAGATTTCTCCACAGATCCTTTATATTTTAGGTGAACTGGTGCGAACAATTGTTGTCAGAAAAGCAAGTCCTATGAACTGGGCATATAAATGGTTTACGAGGCACCTACACAAGGTGATTGACGACTTGCAAAATAAACCAGACAAGCACGGCTGCATGGTGGTAGTGCCAACACTCATCATTATCTTCATGAATTTCAAAGGAAAACAATATGAAAAGAAGATTTTGTTACCAAGAAGCGCCATGGGTAAGGAATGAAAGTGAGAATCATAGTCCATCTTGTCAGAAAGGAAATTCTATAGTAGTTCGTAGATAGTTTCTTATTGACTCTTGCAGAATTTCCTTCCTCACAAGATGGACTTGGATTTTCACCTTCATTCCCTGCCCATGTTGTTTCTTGGGAAACAAATCTTCTTCTTAATATTGTTTTCTTTTGAAATGGATAAAGATAGTGGTAGGTGTCGGCCCTATCACTATGCAATTCTACTTGTTTACTTCATTTTGCAGGTCGCTAATCGTCTTGTGCAGGTGGTTTGTAAACCATTCCACCCAATTCAAAGGACCTATTTCCGTGTCATCAATTGCTGCCACTAGTTTGCTTAGAATGTAAAGATTTTACAAAACAAACTTTTAAATCTTTGCAAAGGCCGCAAAATGCATTTGAAGGCAAAGTGTCAATATTCACGGTCTTATTTATAAAGCTTTTATTTAAAACAATAAAAATTTACAAATTTTTCATTATACTATGATCCTCTTCATTAGCTTGTTACAATATAGTTCATGACAAAAAAACACATAATCCTAGTGTTGATAATTTGAATGCATGATCTAGATTATGCAATGTCAATCACAGTAAGTAGCAACACATTGAAGAAACTATCACCCTTTAAGGACCATGACAAAGGGAAAAGACGAGTGAACTAAAACATAACTCTACTTCCCATTCCCACATTTGTTTAAGATTGTGTGTGGTGCACCCTCACTTGTAGCTCCAAACTTGTTTTAATAAATTGCATCCATGTGGTAAGCTAACTCCATATAAAGAAACATCTTGTTCAAAAAAATGACCAATTCTTGATTTGCCACTGGATAATCATCATCCCCAAGGAGTCTCAATAGTTGATCCCAACCTGTGGGTTTCAACAACTTGTAATCTTCTCCAAAACTTTGTTTTGGTGGAAACACAGATCTGGTGAAAGCATGTTTGTGTAGTGAAAGTGAAAATCAATCAAACACACATTTTCTTCGATCAATGAGATTGTCACAAGATCTGAAATTCCAGTGTGTCAATGCTTTTGATGATGTCACCCAGCTTATAGGGAAAGCAAAAAAGATCATTTAACAACAATTTTGAGATTGACTACAACCAAGGTTGGTGAGCAAAATTCAATTCCCAAACACAAAACCTTTCCCTTTATTCATTGCTTCTAAAACCCAGCTTCTACACTGGATATGTATGGAAACAAAAATTTCAATATGAGTGTGAAGGTTAAAACACATTATAGAATGTAATTTTCTTTTCGTTTGTTGTTTGTGGGGGGCATTTCAAAAAACAGAATGCTTGCTGGCTGCAATAGGCATTCTGATCTTTGAAATGCATTACAATTCTCTTAAAGAATTTCCCATACTAAATGACAAGGATTATGAGGAAAAACTTTGGTGCAGGTCTTTTGTGATCAAGTTCAAAAATTGTCCCAAGCAAAAAACATCCTCCTTTTGGCAAATACTATCCATGCTAGGTGGTATTCTTTGACACAAAAAAAAACTTCTTTGCTGGTAAAATCTCAGTCATAATCTTTCAATTCAATGCCTTTTGATGTTCTTCCAAGGACTCCTTGGCAACTCTCTCTTATTCTGGAGCGTAGTGATAGATACCGGAATTGTATTAAGTGCCTACCCTAAACCCTAAACCCCAAACCCTCCCAATGACCCAAAGTATAGACAGTTAATTAGGTCAATTAGAAACTCAAAATTGAGTTTGGGTCCATGAATGGGCAAATCCTTTGCTCCACATGACACCCGAGTGTGGACTCAAACTCCAAAATTCTGATTTGAGGGTTTTGGAAAGACTGAACACATCTCTCTTTGCGCACTATTATGAAGGCAAATTTGTCCATAGCAAGTGTGGCATTGTGCAAGAAATGGATTGCGAGGGGAACGAGAAGAAATGTTATTATACATTATTGCCATCAGCAATGGTGGTTACGAGTTGTGGGGGTGATAGTGTGCCCAGAGTAGGTCAAGTAGGCTTTCGTAGCTGCATTCTCTTGAATTAAATTCCACTCTCAAGTCTCAACACATGAATGTCTTGTATTCATATAACCCGCCATAATAAGTAGGCAGGCCACTACCTTTGTTGATCTCACTTCACAAAGCAACCAGCCAATGTCCAATTTCCAAAACATGTTTCAAAGGATTGGCATCCCTTATTGTTTCTTGAGGAAAAAGAGGGGCTTTTCATGAACTTGAAGAAGAGTAACATTTCCATCTTCAATGCTTTCATTCCACAAAACCAAAGTTTCAAGTCTCAACCATAATATGGGCTAGGGCCATGCCGATAGCATCATACCTTTTGTGTGTACAACAAAGCCTGCGGCCAAGGGCTTTACTAAGTGTAAAGCCTTGCTCCATTTTTTTTCTCTTGTGATACCCAGCAGATACGTGAAGGGTATCACAAGAAGAGAAAAAAATAGAAAAAAAATGCAGGGAGTTTTTAAAAATGGAATGCCCATTATTTGCAGAGGCAAAAAATATACTGGGGAACAAACAGGCTCACATCCATCCCGAGATGATGGAAAATTTGAACCAAAACTTCTGGTCCTAATAGTAATTGTAGCACAAAACACTACAGCTAAGAAACATGAGTCGCCCCAGAACAGAAGATGAGGACAGTTGACAGGAGAAAAAACAATGGTTCAAAGCTTGTACCTGAAAATTGTGGTTTCTCTGCTACATCAAGAACTCTTTTACAAAACTCTGCTGCAAGTTCAGGTAACTCTGAACCTTCCCGATCTAGGGCTTCTTTTGTCCGGGGCTATTCAGTTGACAGATGACATGTTCAACAGAATTGAAGATAGGCATTGTCTTATTTCCACTGAAGTAACAAAGTAATGATGCCTACGAATAATTGTCAATGGAAACCCAAAAACTTGAGCTCTGCTTGTAATATGAAGTACCTGCTTCTGGTCTTCAGCACAACCTTCAGGGCTTTTCTGTTGTGATATCCCAGCTCGTCTGAAGGGAGAGAAGAGAATCCAACCCTCCTGAAAGTGGCTTGAAAGAAGCAAAGGGGAAACAAGCCATTACATGCCATGTTTTGTTGTTGCCAATGACCAATGATATGCCAACATGCACCTAAAACTGCACAACAAAAATTCCTTAACTAAAACTCTAGGACCTATAAAGCTACCGGAAGCTGGGACCACAAAGGGAGTCACATCTCAAGCAACTGAACCTTGAATGAAGAAAATTCCTCAAGTCCTCATAGAATGCAGCAAAGAGGTTGATGTAAAACCAGGAATGTGCAGACTCGAGGAGATGGTTCTCATGGATTCAAGATCAGACCCCCAAGGATTCACTCCAGCTGGCTCAAGTCTGGATCAGTGGTTGGCTTCCAAGAATGACAGGATGGGCTGAAACAAATCAGCCTCCCGGGTGACACTGTAGGTGAGATCATCATGTGCATAGCGTGGCATGAACAGAACAGTCGGTGGCTGCCTCAACCGGGCAATAAATGTTCTCACTCCATGTGCTGGGGCTGTCCAATCCTGGCCTCCATATATAACAAACACTGGAAGTGTTGAAGGTATGAGCTCAGGACTATAGGATGGAGGTGTCCACACACCATATGCGAGTCTGTTTCGAATATAATCACTGTAGTCAAATTTGGCCCAGCGATCTGTCCTGATTCCTGGTACATTGTGCATCACATGTGCCAGTACGCAGAGAACATACTGTGAGAATGTATTGTATTCTGTTAAGATAATTTCAAAAGTTACAGCAATACATTGGTTACTGACAACAGGGAAGAGCTGCATTTTGTTCACCAATCTGGTGTTCCTAAGAATCTGGATGGATTGTAACTTCACAACTGAAACGACAAAACTTGATATTATAAGTTTTTTCTAGTCAATTGACATCATTGCAAAACTCCAAGCACCAGATTTGAGAGAGGGAAGGACCCTGACCTTGCTGCCACTGCAGAAGGTTCTTGAATGAGGTGGTGCCATCCCAGCCATTGCTGTAATCCACCACTCCTGGTCCGAGACAGCAATTGGGGCCTACAACAGTAGACAACTGAGATTACCAATAGACTACCAAGAGGCTAGCTAGCACCAGATATGAGACTTTTGAAACAGTCTGAAGAAAGAACATGGGTCTCTACTGTGTGAAGCTCTGGGTGAATTTTGTCAGTGTTAGCTTCAATTGATATGGTTACAGTAAAGACCTGACATTGTACAACAAAAGGTACAGTGAGTGACCTGCACCTGAAATGAGGTTGAATCCTGTGCCAGGAGGGCTGGCTCTGTTGATGGGTCGTGGTGAAAATTCTCTGGTCAAAGAGGATTGAACATGATGCCAACAGTACTGGCTCAATCCTTGAGAATCTCAAAACATGAACAATTAAAGAACCTGGCAGAGGATTCATGGGAACAATCCATGGACAAAACATTGGAGGCAAATCTCAACTTGGGTTCTAAGAGTTTTGGGTTCCTTACGCAGAATAATTGAAGGCGCCATTCTGGAAGCCTGTAGCATAGTACTCCTATACACATACACACACACACACACACAGTCCATCGAAAGTCATGCTGTTATGGTTGTCAGCAAACATCACATTCTACAGATGTTTGCAAGGTGCCACATTCAGAATCATGTGCCAGCAGCTAGTAATGATCAATGATCAACTGGAGATACAGGATTCAACATACACATTGTACCTACCATGTCCAGACTTCGACCAAAGTAGTAGGCCCAGGCATTGAGCAACCGAGAGTCTGTATAGCCTCTGTATGCAGTAAGTCCAATTACTGTCAAGCTTTTCAGCAACGAGGATGTGCGCTCAACTGTTGCGCCTGCAGCTCCCACAGTTGCTGCCTATCTCACCACCTCACACCACCCACAGTGACCCAACTGTCAACACTAAGCAGTGGATCAAGCTACAGCTGATAATATATCAAACAATGCACAAGAATGACAAGAGCAGACTTTTTGACTCTGACAATTATGAGCTACTGGGTGACATCTTAGCAATGACCACAGATCCAGTACAGCCGGTAGAACATTCCTCTTAGCAGAACTATGCCTTACTGGGGAAACACATGAGCAGAAATGATCGTATAAACTCATCCAAAGCAGAGGTGCAAAGCAATTGCAATGGCTGACGGACTCATACAACACCTGTGACACGCCAATATAGTGGATCCGTTTGTGGGTCACATTGTTGATGAAGAGAAGCTGGGCAGGCAGGTCATATTGCGCATGCTGATCCCATGTCCAGTCCCAATATGCCTAGACATTCAGCTTGCCAGAAGGTGTTAGGGTTTAGGGTTGAGGGTACTAATTAGCGGGAATCAGTGAGGATGAGATATTTCATGAGTGGTAAGACGTTAGATTTGCGAGTACTCATTTGCCCTGGACGTTGAAAAGTAGCGGAAATTTATGAGCTAGCATCCAGGTGATGAAGAAGCGGGGATATATTAGGACTACTGTACCTGCTGGGTGTGAGTCAGATTCACATGACCATTTCCCCACAACGTAGCACGCTGGTGCCCCACCCACACATCGAAGCCTTTCTCCAGTAGCATCACCGGCAACAACATGTCTGTGCGGTTTTGCTCGTCCACATGGCGTAACCAGATATCTCCATTCTGGAACTCCTGATGCATAAGTAGCACGGGTGCCCCAATTCCAGGTGGCCTCCTCCTCGTTGGCACCTGTCACAGGAAAAGTATAAACCAAGCTTAATATTCCCGACACATGCTGTGTCCACGATACTTCACGGGGCCACACTAGACTGAGCGATGCAAATGATCATATTGAGCCTTATGGAATTTACATACATTGGGAACCGTCGGCGGAACATTTGGGATCGTCGATCCTGGACTTGGACAGTCGGGGGCGGCAGACTTCCTGGAGTTATTTCTTCCACTGATTGCTGGATTCCCCCGAATGCTTGTCGGCGCAGGTGCAGCAGCTCCCTGGAGGCTGGGAGTGCCGGAGCCGTTGTTGTTAGTGGCCGATTCTGATGCGACGCCGCTTGTAATAATTGGTTTTTGTCGCCGCCGAGGTACTAGTGTATTCTACGACCAGTACCATATTGTGGACATGACAAGAAACACGCGATTCAATTAGTCTGATCAACTCCATATCTGGAACACGTGCATCAGACAAGCAATGTGACAAGAACCGGAGCACTTTGGCAATTTGAGATCGGTGTACAGTTACCATCTACAGTGCACGAGCTGCAACTGTGACCAGCTCGCGAGACGTTGCTGCTTACCCTCAGGTATAATGTGGCGGTTCTATTCTCGGTCTCTGCGACATTCGGGCGTTCTACTGTCGTTCCAGGAGCTGATCTAGTAACATTTGCTGCAGCAGCATCTGATGATGTTGGTGTTGTCATCGACGATGCGGTAGAGGCAGGTGCGCTTCGGGAAACTTTGATCAACGATAGACGATGCAGTACCAGCAGATAACCATCATCTGTCTGTACCTGCAGTTTACAGAGAACGACCGTGAGTCATGAGTCATGTAATAGAGCAATGTCTGAAGATTTTTTTGCCGAAAATGTATCGTGTCTCGCGTGCAGCTCCATTGCTATTTGGAAGCGGCTTGAAAGACATTGAGATTTCTGCACGAAAATTTCATATCCCTGAGATCAAAGCTTCATAGATTTCTTTGCAAAGTTCAAACTCTTCGGTGCTGTACTCGACCATACGTGATCATCAGCGCATCGGAACAAGAGTGCTTGTAGGCGTACATCAATGCTCGATTTCTTGTCCATTACAAGACTTATCCCGATCAGGAAAGCCCGTGTCTAGAATGCAGTACTACTCATCAGACGACGAACACTTGACAAGGAAATTTCGAGCTTGCCAAGTTAGAGAGAAATACACTCTTGTTTAGACAGCAGAAACTTTTCTGAACCCAGATTGTCATGTTATTGTGTTCAGGGAATGTTCATTTTACCGTGTGTTCCGAGCATCCGTAGCCGGGCAGCGCCGGTCGCTGGCAGAATCGCGAGCCCGTCACCCGTCGACTTTCCACCGTCAGAAAAAGCACGAGAACAACAACAAGCTGCTGCTGTACCAGCCTGACGATCTTCTTCATGAGAATTCTTCCTCCAGGACTAGTCATGGAAGTAGTTTCTCGACCGCCGCTGTAGGCAAGACTCATGATATTCATCACAACAGATCTGAATTTCCCGCGGAGGCTTATAGTGTACAACAAACAAGATTCAAGCACTAATCTCACAACAGCGGGAACGTCAACCTGAATCGCAATGAATTGCTTGACAGTTTTGCTAAACAAAAAAAATCTCAAAGTCGACTAGATCTCAAGTTCCCGCACTCAGGTATGCAATTGTACAAGCTTGACGCATCATTCTCAAATCGATCACCGCTGTGTTGTTATAATAAGAAACAAATCTAGTCAAATCCTGACGACGATCATCTCGGCCAACGCAAAACACACAATGACATTAAGACACTTGCGAGCATAATGCACAATAATGCACTCAAGGAATGAAATGAAATTATTTTTGTTGTTGTTTTCTTTTCGCTCTCTCACTCTCTCTCTCTCTCTCTTTCTCTAGACTTCCTCCCTCAACTCTCGTCATACCGCTGCAAAAACTACGGAAAGTTCCACAAATCGACTTTAGATGAAGCGAATCTCCCCGCGCATCGGAATCGATCCGACTTGCAACCCGCCGCCGTCGATCGACAAGTAAGTACCTGAAGAACTGTCCGAATTTCATACATACAGTAAAAGAAAATTGTTTGAATCTAGTTTCAGGAATTTTATAAAAAACTTTTGATAATTATTTTTAAAAAAAATTTCGTATCTCAGCAATTATCTTCCTCTTGATCAGAGCACACCGAAATCGCCGCAACCGAAAGAATAAAACACAAGACTCTCTGTGATCTCTGTCTGAAGAAGCTCAAAACGAAACGAAGGAAAACAAGCGAGAGCGCTTGCTAGAAGAAGAAGATGAAGAAGGGCAGTGGTCTTGGCAGGGGAGGATTAATTAATCTAATCAACTGACTAATCTTCCTACTAAAACTCTCACTAATATTCTCCGGGCACTGAATCGGACGGATTTCAATTACTGTTACCAATTTTCTTTTTTTGAATTGGAATGCAATTTTCACCGTCCGATTGGACGGACGGACGACGGATCTGTCGTGTCACTTCAAAGGACCGTTTCACAGTAAATAAGTAAGTAACGAAAATTACCAGCGATCGGTGGTTATGAGAAACGGCGCAGAGAACCTCCGGGTATCACGGTGGTGATTAGGAAATTTACCCTTGTCCCCCAATTTCTACCATTTAAAAAACCTTTAAAAAACACTCTAATTGAAATTAAACAGTTGGATTTATTTATTTATTTGTTTGTTTGTTTAATACTTGAATTAACTTCATTTTTTTCCTCATTAGAAAAATAAAATTCTGGGAGAAATAAATACCTAAAAAATGAATTAAAAAAACGTGATTTCTTTTTCTCATTTCTCTGGAATAGTAACTGAAAATGTGTTGAATTTTATCAGTGAACAAAAATAATATAGACAAATAAATAAATAATTCTGAATTGTTAAAAAAAATTTACTGGAAATTTTGGAAATGAAATATAATAAAAAATGAGATTAACAGTTGTTTGCCCCCATAGGGAGTTTACTAAACTTGAGTTGGCAAAATTCTTGGTTAAAAAAATACAATGATTTTTTGGACATAACTTGAATGGAATTAACCTTTCATTGAACAACAACATTTGGAAAGGGATTTAATTAATTAATTAATTAAGTGATTTAATCCATGGTTTTTGAAAATTATGCAAGCACTTTTTTTGGTGTGAAGTTTCGCCAAAATGACAAAAAATAAAAATAAGGCAATATTTTGTCACAATATTCCCTTTTTCTGAAAAAAAAATCACTAAATTTGGAAATTTGTTTTTGAAAAAATCTCACCACTCTAATTTTAGTTTGGTAGCTTTGTTTGAGCTAGGTTTTTAAAACTATATATATATATAAGGTTTGAAAAGTAAATAAATAAAAACCTATTGCCATTTAATGCTAAATCCCTCTTGGGAATGTTAGCCAATGATGCAACATCGGAAAATTGAAAAATATATATTTATCACTACTATGTACTATGCACCAAAGCTTTTATTTTGGTAAGTTTTCGCCACTTGGTAACAACAACAAATAAATAAATAAATAAATAAAAATTCAGTGCACCTCATTCAAAGGATTTTTGTGGGAAAAAAAAAGTTGCAAGATTTCAAGAATTCTTTTTTTCTAGAATCGCCATATTTGGGCAATAGGTTCCAACAGGTTGCCAAAAAGTTGCAGGATTCCTAAATTTTTTTGACTTTCCTCTGTGACCTAAGTATAGCCAAATTTGGCTGATTCCTCTTGTGGATGACCGTCAATTATGGCTACATCACAAAATTCAAAATAAAAACGGTTGAGCGCATAAGCTTGACATAACTTATTAAAAATATTGATAACCTTTTGCCATCAATTTGGGAGATTTGATTGAGGTTGATTATAAGAATCAGCCTTTTTTCTGAATGGCTATATATGGCCAAAATGCTATATAAAAATTCAAAGTGCTAAAATCATGTGCTTTTTGAGATTTTCAATAGCCAGAATTTGACCAAGATGTAAGAAAAATCACCAAATGGGTAGTATCATCCATGTTCATGTCTATGAGTATAACAATTAGATTAAAATTAATTCTAGTTCATTGAATCTCCTTATGAAGAATCATGATCCATTGAGTAATACATAACCATTGTCCTTAAGTAGGATACAACATGAAACAATCTTGTGACTCTCATTTCCATTTTGAACAAAACCAAGTTGCGCTATGAATAGTGATACAAATATTGATTTTCAAAAACCATGGAATTATGTATGATACTCTCTAGTCTCACATGCAAAACAATGAGACTAAACCCCTAAACCCTAAACCCATTCACCATGACCGGTTGCTAAACTCCCATACATGTAGTCTCACATACAAACCAATGAGACTAAAACCTAAACCCTAAACCCATTCACCATGATGGGTTACCAGACTCCCATACATGTAGTCTCACATACAGACTAAACCCTAAACCTTAAACCCATTCACCATGACCACTTGCCAAACTTCCATATATGTAGTCTCACATACAAAACAATGAGACTAAACCCTAAACCCATTGACCATGACCACTTACCAAACTCCCATACATGTAGTCTCACATACGAACAATGAGACTAAACTCTAAACCTTAAGCCATTTGGCATTCACCATGACCGCTTGCCAAACTTCCATATATGTAGTCTTGCATACAAAACAATGAGACTAAACCATAAACCATAAACCCATTCACCATGGCCACTTACCAAACTCCCATACATGTAGTCTCACATACAAACAATGAGACGAAACCCTAAACCCATTCACCATGACCGCTTACCAAACTCCCATTCATGTAGTCTCACATCCAAACAATGAGACTAAACCCTAAACCCTAAACCCATTCACCATGACAGGTTACCCAACTCCCATGCATGTAGTCTCATATACAAAACAATGGGACTAAACCCTAAACCCTAAACCCATTCACCATGACAAGATACCAAACTCCCATATATGTTTGTCTCTTACCATCAGTTTCCTAATGCAAAAAAACCAACTGTAAAATGTATCAAGATTAATTAATTGACTATGATATAAAGCATGAACAAAATGCTCTGAAGAGAGATCTTGACAAAAACTATTGTTGAGAATTTTCTAAAGAAAGATTGAACACATTACAAGTGGTTGCAAAAAGCCCCCATAAAAATAATCCTCCTTGAGACGTTCAATGTCACCCAATATTACAATTTCAAAAGTTTGTTATACAAAACCAATTATATGTGCCAATATCAATTCAATTTGAAGCCCCATAAGCTAAAGGAGGCACAAAAGCATTGAATCACAAGATGATGGGAGGAGTAGCAATACTATGAGTGGACATGCACTTTGATGATGATGATGAAGAAGAAGAAGAAGAAGAAGAAGAGGGAGGACATGGACTATTCACAACTCTAAAACCCTCATATGGGAAAACTGAACTAGAAATATGGGAAAACTAGATTGAAAGTAGCCTCTCTAAACCCTAAACCCTAAACCGATGCCCAAATGTGATCATCATATACATTGCCACAATAATCAATATCCTTAGCTTGGCATGTGAAAAGTAATGTTTACTAAAAACCTTAAACCCTAGACCCCCTCTAAAACAAATTGGAAGTGAAGATTTAGCACTACTCAGACACTGGAGTTTCCAGGGTTGGAACATTTTCTTCTCATCAGACACAATTCATGAGCTGATGATGAAGATGTAAAAAAAAACGCTCTCTCTATCATCATCAGTATGTTATGCTGTAGAGCTTGAAGCTCCGGTTCTTGGGTCCCTCTAGGCTGATCAAACCACCAGGATCCCTGTAAGCAGTTGTAGAGTTCTGTCGTGTGATTTTCTCCATCTCTTCTGGATGTTCATGCTTCAGTCCTGTACACCCAACTAGGTTGATCAGTTGTAGACAAGGCAGGCTTGTGATTTCAGTTGGCAGCCATGTTAGGCGAGTGCAGCAGTTGAGGGATAAGCGCTGCAAGCAGCATAGATTGCCAATCTCAGGGGACAAGTGCGTGAGTGATTTGCAGTAGTCGAGATCCAGTGCCTGGAGCGTAACAATCTCGTAAAGCTGGTCAGGTAATCTAGACAACGATGAGCACGAGTTGAGAGACAGTCTCTGCAATGAGATCAGCTTCCCAATTTCTTTTGGGAGCTCTTGTAATGATGTACAGCAGCTCAGATTCAGCCTCAACAATGAAGCCAGGTGACCGATTTCCTTTGGAAGCTTCTCAAGTTGTGCACACCCAGAAAGAGAGAGATCCTCCAGAGCACGGAGATTTCCAATTTCAACAGGCAAGTTCACAATCTGCAACTGTCCAAGGTTAAGGCTTGATAGATTCCTCAAACGCCCAATCTCTGCTGGCAGCCTGACGAGTGATTTGCAGCGTGAGAGGTTGAGCTTCTTCAAACCTACAAGTTTGCCTATTTCTGAACAAAGCGTGGTGAGGTTGGTGCAACCTGAGAGGTCCAATTCATGAAGGCTTGAAAGAACCCCAATACATCTTGGTAGGAAGCGGATGCTGAGACAATTCTCCAACCGAAAGCGGCACAGCATCTTCAAACTGCCAAATGAAGGAGTCAGGTCTAGGAGACAGTTGCAGCTGACAAGATGAAGCTCCACTAAGTCTGACAGCACCAGCAGAGTCTCTGGCAGTTCCTCCATGTTGTTGCACCCAATTATGGTCAGATCCTTCAGATGGGGAGGGAACTGCATCCGACAAAGAGACAGGATTTCAGCAACAATAAGAGTTATGAAGTTTCTTGCAGCAATTTCACAAGAATGACAAGATATAAAAATGAAACAGCAATCAAAATCAACCTTCATCAGCAAGTCAATTTCATGGGCACAGAGGATGATCATCTCCAGCTTGCGCAGCTTCCCAATTTGAAAGGGTAGGCGAACTTCTCGAGAAACTTGGGTTTTGCCCCAGTATAGAAACTGCAGCTGGTTCAAGGCCTTGCTGCAGAAGCCTTTGATGGCAACGTTCTGTAGGATGAGGACTCGTAAGTCCTGCATTTTCTCGAGCATTGCACCTTGTAAGGGCTCTTTGCAGTTTATCAGAGATAGCCCTTGCACCTGGCTCAATTCCTGTAGAACAACATATACCCACATTTTCAAAGAAGTCAAGTTCATACACAAAAAACCCGAAAGAGTTCAGAAATACCCAGTACCAGGAGAGGATCAGGCTAGTATGTTCAAAAGTCGATACTGGACCAACACTGGACCAAACAAAGAGAAACTGAGCTGCAGTACTAGTGAAGAAAATTTCTTACCATGCCAGGGCTATCCATCAAGAGCCGATCTGGTAAGTGTGCCTGATCTTCTGACTGCACACGATTCCCATGAGCACGTCTGCAAGCTATGGCGTGCAGCAAATCATGCATCATCACCACCTCTGTCTTCCACGGTTGCTCAGAGTAGCAAGTGAGCTGCATGATCCCTGTGAAGCTTTCAACGTCCTTCAGTTTGGAATGCACAAAGCCCTGGTTAACTAATTGCTCCAGCTGTGGTTTCCCAACTATCCGTTCCACTATTCTCCAATCCCAGGATCGGAAGAAAGTAGCGATGTCTAGAAACGCCTCCTTCTGTGCCAAACCCAGCTTCTCAAAGATGACCTGAAAATCACCATAAACAAAGAAAAGAACCCAAAGAGCAGTTTCATCAGTTAAGAGACCTGTAGAAACATTTTTTTAAAAAAATGCACTCATGAGAAGCAAAGTCTACACTTGTTTCAAGCTCTTGAAGAAGAAGCAACTTCTTCTTTCTTTCACAAGCAGTGCAATATGGTGATTGCTTTGTAGTTTCTGTTCTTTTACCATCAGCTTTGCAAACATGCGGTCTTCTGTTGTCTCCATGTCATCCTCGGCCATCTTCATTCGTTTTGCCACCGCTGTCCAATTCTCCTCATTACAATTTGCAGAATTGGAGAAGTAGTGACCAACAACCTTGAGTGCCATAGGAAGGCCCTCACACAATGGCAGGAATTGGTTGATTAAGTCTGTGTATTTTGAGGAGGAGGACATACCACCATCATCCTCAACGGGTAGAATTGAGTTCACAGGTACTTCTGCTGCAGTCGCCAAGTGAAAGACAAAGAGCGTCTTTGCATGCTCAGGTGCCAAGTGTGGTAACTTGAAAGGCAAGTAGTGGTAATCAGAAAGCATTGTTCTGCGGCAGAGTTGATCAATTTTGTTGACGATTGCAACTGAAGGACATGTTATCAAGATAGAGCTATCCACGGGAAGGACTTTCCCAAGACTATGTGGAAAAAGCTGTCCCACCAATCGCACATCAGAGAGGTTATCGATTGCAATGCGAACTACCTTGCTCTGCTGTTTGAGTTTGCGTAACTGGTACAGAATTGCACTGCGTCCAAGTGAAGTGGTTTGGAAATCCCTTTTACCACCACCCAATTGCAGCAACAGAGATGATTGCAGTATCCGCAGATCATCATTCATCTCGATGTATGCAAACAAGCGCTTCTCTGAGTTTTCCACTTTGGTAACGATTTCATTCAGCAGAGTTGTCTTCCCGAGGCCAGCTTGCCCATGAATTCCTACCAAGCACACTCCAGGTCTCTTGATGAAATCAATGATATAGTTGACGTGCTCATCTAGGCCAACTGTTGCATTGAACTGCCGCTCTTGCAGGCCTGGCTTCTTGCTGGGCGCAACTGCAGGAGGGCTAAAAAGAGGTTGCGCGATACGGTTCCCGACAGCTGCTATCATGGCAAAGTTCAAATTGTCTTGCAACACTTTCAGCTCACTTATGATGCTGTCTATTTGCAGCTTCCAAGTGCCATCCGCTCGTGACCCAAAGCACATGCACCTGCACACACATATTTCTCAACCCTGTTTTACTTCTCCTATCAAGGAAAAAAAATGACAACAACCTACCAGAAGAACGCCTTAACATTGAAGCAGAGATGATCTAAAGACTGAAGCTTTGTGTAAACATAATGTGACTCTTCGCTTGCAGATTTCTGCAAGTAAGAATGAGTGATTTCATGAGGTTGAAGTCCTCCAAAAGCTCACAAAGTAAGAGCTGGGATAACTCCAAAAGATTGTGAAGTAAGAATGGCATGATTTCATGAGGGTTGCGATTCTCTGACAGCTTGAAAAGTGAGAATAGTGATTTCATGAGGGTTGCAATTCTCCAAAAGCTTGCAACCCAAGAATGGCAATTTCATGAGGTTTGCAAGCCTTCAGAAGCTTGCACTGTAAGAATGGCAATTTCATGAGGTTGGAAGTCTCCAAAAGCTTGCAACCTAAGAGTGGTGATTTCATGAGGTTGCAAGTCTCCAAAGGCTTGCAAGTAAGATGGGCAATTTCACGACAATTGCAAGTCTCCATAATCTTACAACAATTAAGAATAGCAATTTCATGAGGGTTGCAAGTCTCCAAAAGCTTGCAATGAGAGAATAATGATTTCATAAGTTTGTTGCAATTATTCTAAAGAAAAGATTGCAAGCAAAAGTATCAGTGATTTCATGAAGGTTTGCAAACAATTCTTTAGAAGCTTGCAATAAGAAGAAGAAAGAGCTTTGTCATAAAGACTTTTTCAAGAGCTTTGCAACAAAGGTTTCCAGGGAACATAACAACAGTGAGAGAGACAACAAGAGGGACAGAGAATTTACTCACTTGCGAGGTTGCTGCTCCAGATGTCTTATTACAGAATAGCAATAGAGAAGAGTTGCAGCCACCAATTTGTAGATATTGCTGTCAGATTCAAGGCACAAATTGAGCTCATCCAATTGCTCAAGGATGAAATCAGACTGAGCTCTCAAGTCATTCCAATGGTGCTTGCGTACACCACCAAGTTGACGTTGGTGATGTCTTGGATGACGATGATCAATTGAACCGTCTTCTTCTTCGTCTTCTTCATCTTCTTCTTCTTCCCTGCAGTGAGAGCTCAAGAAAGCTGCAAGTAAGAAGGCGAGTCCAAACCAGCTCAAGTACCCCATCTCCTTCAGTATGTCCCACTGCAAGCTGTCAAACACCGAGGCATGGTCCTTGAAGCTGCCCGAGTCCACGGTAACCTTCAAGCAAAAACACCAAAGATCCAAAGCAAAAAAAGGGTACTCTTCAGGTCTGACAGTCAAATTGTTGCAGCAGCTTGAGGAAGAACTTCTTCTTTTCTGTTTGGGAGCAAGGAATGAATGGCAGCCAACAGACAGGCAGAGCTGCTGAGGGACTGTATCTGAGAAGAGATTGCGTCTGAGTTCATCTCTCTCCCTCTCTCTCTACCCCATATGGGTTGTTGAAGAAATGCAAAAATGCAAGAAAGTTTGTGTCTGAGATCTCTCTCTGCCAGATTGGTTGTTGAAGAAATCCACAAATGCAAAAAAGTTTGTGTGTGTGTGTGTCTCTCTCTACCCCAGATGGGTCGTTGAAGAAATTCACAAATGCAAAAAGAGTTTGTGTCTGAGATCTCTCTCTCTCTCACTCTCAAATGGGTTCTTGAAGAAATTCACAAATGCCAAAAGAATTTGTCTGAGATCTCTCTCTCTCAGACGAGTTGTTGAAGAAATTCACAAATGCAAAAAGAGTTTGTGTCTGAGATCACTCTCTCTCTCTCAGATGGGTTGTTGAAGAAATCCAAAAATGCGAAAAGAATGTATTTTCGCAGAGGAGAGATTTGCAGCAGAATGGAAGAAGCAGAAGACAGCATTTTCCATACCTTTCTGTAAAGCTCATCCAGACGAGCTCCAGAGGCATGAAGAATACTCTCCAGTTGTCGAAGCTCATCAATGCAGATGGCTGCAGCTCCTCCACCACCACCTGGGCAGTAGTTGCTGGTCATGGAATCTGCATCCCCATTCTCGGAGAATCTCTGACTGTTGCCGACGCTGGACACCACACTCTCTCGTGGACTGAAGACGGCGACGCCATTCAAGCCGCTCGCCGCCTTCTTGGGACTCACGATCGTCGTCGCCTGTGTCTGTGTTGCACAGCCTCCTCCTGCTGCTCCTTTGGAAGTGACGCTCTTGGGGGAGCTGAAATCCAGCTGCCTTGACACCTGGAGCGAGTTCCGGGGACTGATGGCGACGGTGTTGTTATTGTTGTTGCTATTGTTGCTGACGCTGTTGGAGCTGAAGACTGACCAACGACGCGGGCTTTCTGTTGTTGTGGAGCTGGATTTGGTGAGTGATCTTCTTCCTCTTAGTAGTCCTCGCGGACTCGCACATGGTTTCTCGCAGCTCGCTTGCTGTTGCTGTTGCTGCTGTCTTCTTCTTCTGATGCTGCTGTCCAGCTCTTCCGGATCAGCTGCCGTGCTCTTTACAACTTTTCTCCCCATTTGCCTCTCTCTCTCAAGCTTGGGTTGCTACAACCTAACTACTTCCCTAGCTCTTGAATTTGCTGTTGATCATCAGGAGCAAGCAAGAAGATGAAGAAGTGCTTTCAACTGTACTCGCACACTTGGTTGAGTTCCCTCCCACTGCAGCTGATGGGGTGAGCTGCAGCTCTAGAGTCTTTGACACAAGTGTTGTTGTTGTTCTTCTCCCACAACACTTGCTGCTCTTCTCCAGCAGCTTCTTCTCCTTCTTCTTCTTGTTCCGCCGAGAAACAAGTATGGAGCTGCTTCCATGCTGCTGCACCAAGAAAACACTGCCTTACAAAGGCTTCAGGATTATCACCAACTCCCCCATTCAGCAGCTGCCACAACAATAGATTAAAACCAAAGCTCCTCAAACACAAACTTCTTGTTCTTGTTCTTGTTCTTCTCCTTCTTCCTCTTCTTCTTCTTCTCCTTCAGCACAAATGTTGAGCGCCGTCACTGCTACATCACCAACCCATTTTACTACAACAACGATAGATTCAACTGAAGCTCCTAAAACAGATTCTTCTTCTTCTCCTCCTCCTTCAGCACAAATGTGGAGCTCCACCACTGCTGTTATCACCAACCCATTTTGCTACAACAACAGATTCAACCAAAGCTCCTAAAACAGATCCTCCTCCTCCTCCTCCTCCTCCTCTTCTTCTACTTACAAATGTGCAGCTCCAATGTTTCTACTATCACCAACCCATTTTGCTACAACAACAGAGTCAACTAAAGATCCTCAAACAGTTTCTTTGTTCTCCATCATCTTCTTCTTCAGCAACACAAATGTCAAAACTGCCCCACCTACTCTCTCCCTGGCACCTGCTGCAAAAGAAAGGAAACAAAAGAAGGAGAGAAAGGAAAGGAAAGAACAGGAAAGAACACAACAAGGATACCAGCAAGGAAAGGAAAAAAATAGAAAAGCACCAAATCCCCAAAAGTTCCAAAACACCCAGTTTCCAAAACAATCATTCATTTATAGGTACATTCCTGGGTAAGTGTTAGAAATTGACAGCAGAACAATGAGAGAAAAGAGATGAAAAAAATCTCTTCATCACAAAATTACAACGAGCTCTCCACCCAATTTGGCCAAGTTGAACCAGCACCTACATTGGAAGGTACTTCAAACAGTTAAGAAAAATTGGCAGCCCAAAAACAATGAGAGAATAGAATAGAGATGAACAAATTCAATTTTTGATCACACAAATTTACTACGAACTCTCCACCCAACTTGGCATGAGATGAAAAAAATCTCTTGATCACAAAATTACAACGAGCTCTCCACCCAACTTGGCAAAGGTGAACCAGCACCTACATTTGGTACTTTGGTACCTTCACTTTCTTTCTTGGGTAAGGCCTCTTACAGCTAATAATTAACCAAAGTTTTTTAATTTGGATTCAAAGACCCCTGCCTGATTTAGGAAGTCCTTGGGATGAGAGTCAGGACATCTATAATGTTTAGAATCAACCCTGAATCAATTTTTTTAAATTAATAAATTGTCAGATTTTTTACACATGGTTCAACTAGGTAGCCAAAAATATAAATGGATGTTTAAATTTTTCTCCTTTGATGTTTTGTTAATAGCCAAATTTGGCTATACCAGCTTATGGATGATCACCACCACCATGACTACATTGCAAAATTCCCTGAAAAGACAATGGAGGTTCCTAAGGTTGAGTGGAGAGCTCATAATAAATCTGGGTAACAACTTATGTGCATTTTTTTTTCCCCCACTAGGTACTAAATACTTACCAATACCTTACCCTAAGGTCAGTTTTGTCATTAAATAATCCTCAAAATAGTGAAATGAAATTTTGTGAAAAATATGAAGTTCACATGTTGAAATTCATCATAATTATCATAGGCTACATTCTAAATAATTTCACTACTCACATCACATTATCATGGTGGATGATGGAAAAAAACATAATTTTATAATTTAAAAAAAGCCATTTTTTGAAAAAAAATAAAAATTTCATTTTGTAAATGTGGAAACTGACCCTAGGCTATGGAAGTAACCATGTTCTCAATGCATTCTTTCTACATCATCATTTGTTCCCAATAGCGTAGTATGTATGTATGTAGTACAGGGGAAGAAGCTCCACACATGTCTATTGAATAGTTAATTAATTTTGAAGATTCTGTATCCTAAAAAATAATAATATTTCTTTTATTTTCTATAAAAAATTCTTAATTATCTCATTCACAAAATTTTATGTTTTTGGAAAAAACAATTATTAGGTCAAAAAATTTCAACATTTTATTATACAAATGGTACCTTAACCAAGTAGAAGTAATTAGTGTCAAAGCTGCCAAGGTACTATGGTGTATTATTATTACACACTTGATTTATTGGCCTTGCCTACCAAAAGGCAAGGATATTGTGTTTAGATTCATTATGGAGTTATAGTAGCTTAAGGTATTTTGGCCCCTAGGTAATAATAATAATAGGTCTATTTATTTTTTATATGAGGATTTTTGAAAGATGATATTTTGGGCTTGTGTTGAAACTTGAGATTAGTTATAATAGAGTTATAATAATATATTGAAGGATTTTGGTTTCTTTTAGAGGATTTTTGGAAGATTAAAAAATTTGAAGACAAAAAAAATTGACAGATGAGACTACAAAATGTGATGATGTAGGGTTTTCATTTTTGGTCCCACATTTTGAACACATTTTGGTCCCACATTTTGAGCACATTAGGGTCCAACATTTTGAGCACATTTTGGTCCCACATTTTGAATACATTGGTGTCCCACATTTTGAGCACATTAGGGTCCAACATTTTGAACACATTTTGGTCCCACATTTTGAGCACATTTTGATCCCACATTTCACCCGGTGTTGTTGAACAACATCGTAGTTTTCAGTTTTGGTCCCGTGTTTTTGTTCAACAATATTTTGTAATTTTTTTTCATTTTGGTCCCACATTTTAAAGCATATATACACCAGCTGTTGTGGAACCATGTAGTTGTCAATTTGGTCCCAGTTTTTCATTCATTCGGTCCCACATTTCGAAGAATGTTCATTAGGTCTTAAACCCACCCCAACAACGCCCTTTATTTTATGTATCGACATTCAAATACCTAGTAGGTCGTATTATTTCATGCATTATTTATTATTGACTCGGCCCCAAAGAGTATGGTTGCAAGGTTTTCTTTTCAGTTTTGTGATTTAGCCACATTGGTGATTATCCGAACGAAAAAATCAGCCAAATTTGGGTATAGCTCAAGAAGGAAAATAGAATATTTTTGTCTAAATATGGAAATTTCAGAATTTTTTTTCCTGAAAATATGGTGAATTTGGCAAATGTTTTGCGCAAAATTTTCCTTTGTATGAGTCACACCAGATTTTTTTTTTGGGGTCATGAAATGGCAAAAATTTGCAAAAAATAAAAAATAAAATTCATAAATAACAAGTAATTAATAAAAATCCTTAACTAAGCAAACCCGTGTAGGTTTCATTTCAATCACACATTTTGAGAATTGTTTCACCAAGTGTTGAGTTGCCTCGATACCATGGTAAAAGCTTAATCCCATCCCCAAGCTTTTGGGTTTGCTGCTAAACATGATAAATATACACTCACTTACTAGCCTACACTTGGCAGCTTCAACACAGATTAGAAACGTATGGAATTCTCAAAAAAAATACTTTTTTTGTTTTCCAAAAAGCAAGATTTTGTAAAGGAAAATAGAAAATCTTTTGGAATATTGCAGGATATATTTATTTATTTATTTATTTATTTTCCTGACATCAGAATCTTCAAAATTAAATAAAATATTCAACAATCATGTGTTGAAGCTTTTACCTGTACTAGCCTAGTGTACACATTCTTTAAACTTGCCAAATGGGGGCAGAGAGCCATTTATGCCATGAGCTTGCTTTGTTCTCACATCATTATAATGATATTTTAATTCATTTATTTATATAATATATTATTATTATTATTATTATTATTATTATTATTAACCCCGAATCAGTGGGTCTTTGATTTTGATTTTGTTCAAATACCCAGAACCGGAGGTTCTTTGATTATGATTTTTTTTTTTTCAAACACCCGGAATCAGTGGGACTTTGATTTTGATTTTTTTCAAATGCCCGGAACCGTGCAGCTATGTATTTCAGAAATCAAAGAACAATTTTTTTTTTTTTTTTTTTTTTTTTTTTTCAAACAAAAAAAGGCTTCTCTCATCTCCCCCCCCCCCCCCCCCCCCCCC
>Ga0116231_10004353_pt1 | contig 28738 bp, 20 predicted proteins | sample S1TSphgellanicum_2_FD_89695 | JGI IMG/M metagenome (GOLD analysis project Ga0116231, IMG submission 89695) | Host-associated microbial communities from peat moss isolated from Minnesota, USA - S1T2_Fd - Sphagnum magellanicum MG | ecosystem: Host-associated > Plants > Peat moss > Unclassified...
CCCGTGGGGGGGGGGCAGGCGTTGAAAAGGTTTGTGGGGGAAGCGTGTTGTGTCAGCACCGGGGCGGTAGCCTTTAGCGCCGGAGGGGGGTTTTCGCCCCCATTCGCTTTCCCCTTCCCCCCCCCCCTCGCCCCCGCAGTAGCCCATCTATGGTCCCATCTACCAGTCTGTCCAATGTTACTCTGGAACCTAATAAATTAAGTGAAGAGTTACCGGCAGAATTTGTTCTAGTGAATTTGAAGGGCTCATTATCAGTTTTGTGTGGTTATTTGATTTGTCAAATAACCGGCGGCTCAGGTTCTTAAACATTTTCAGAATCCAAGGAGGTCCACTGTTTCCAGTCTTCCACCGAGCCAAAATCAGAATCAGAGAACCGTCAGTTCCAGTTATTTCAGAAACATCAAAGGACCAACACTTTTTTCCTGAAAGATCTGGCAAAGAACTGATGGTTTAGAAAGGAGGTTTTTGAATTTTTAAAAAAAATAGAGAACCAAGGTTTTATGCCCAATCCGAATTTTTGATTTTTTTCACCCCACTGGGTAAGTGAATTGATAACCGGCAAGTATCTGTAGCAGATTTTAATAGCTGCACAACACTGCTCCTTACTTCAGTAAAATTTTTACCTCATTCATACACCTCATGATCTACATAGGTTTGGTTCATGATAACTTTTGTCCCTTGCTTTACAATAGGTAAGGCCTGTTCTCTAGTGAATTTTTCATAATGCAAGGCCAGACTCAACCATTGCCCTTATTTTGAGAATGCCCCACCATAGGGCTTTACCCTCACATAACAATCTCCATGCAAGGCACTACTTTACACATATAGGCATCAGATTCCACTCTAAAGAAATAGGAGTAAAAGCCTCCCCCCTCCTATGCTTGAGACCCTCCTATTTTGTGGTTGCATCCATTACAATGAACAAAATGCGATCTTTATTGTTTGTCTCCCACGTATGTCATGAGCTGTGGCCCACTGTGTCCAAAAAACCCACATTTTTTTGTAATGGATATTTGCAAGGCATTTTTTTAAAAAAAGAATGCTTGTTGTGGTAGGCATTCCATTTTTTGAAATTTTTTTTTTCCATGACACCCATTGGCTATCATGGGAAAAATGTTCATAAAAAAACAGCAGAGGTCTTTATGCTTGGTAACGCCTGTGGTCTCATGTTTTGCCTTACACATAGTGACTAGGGTAGAATGGTCGGTGAGCAAACACTTAAGTGCTCAGGGCAGGCCAGATCCAAGGGGAGGGCTCCGTTGTTTCTGGTGTCTTGACAAAACCTTAACCCCTCTTATTGGCACATCTGGTGCACTAAAAATCATCAAAAACGAATTAGAATTGAAAACTTACGGCCCCCAAAGTAAAGGGGTGAAAAACTCAAAAACCAAACCACTGAAAGCTACAAAGCCAGTTCCCAAACACCCAAAACATTCCTGATATGTTGCTCTGTTGCTATTAGAGTTCCAAGATGATTTGTAGAACTCAAGGTGGCACTCCTACAAAACTTTAAATCATTTTAAATTAACAAGAAATTTAAAAATTAATAAGCTTTGAAAGTGGGAGAGGTCCAAAGAAAAGGGGAAAAAAAAAAAAAAACGCATTTTGTATCTTGAAAAGATTTTTTTTTCCTTGCTATGTTTTCATTACTCCTTTTCCTTTGCACTTCAAAGATGATTTCTAGAGTGTGGTAGCCCTCCCATAACATTTTAAATCACTGAAAATGAAGCAGATGACAAAGATCTAAATTAATGTTCAGTGATAGTGTAATGATCAGAGATAGGCAGTTCTACCCTAACACTGTTTCTCTTCATAAAAACCTGCAATGGCTTTTGTAGTGCACCTGAAGAGCATCTTACATGGCATAAAAAGTTGTCAAGCTTTATGAAAACATAGTTACTCGCCTCCGCAGGCAGTACATTTTTGAAAAGCCCTTCATTGTTTTTTCCTGTGATATCAGATGGGTATTGTGGGAATGTCTTTATAAAAAAACCATGCATAATGTTGCATATGTTTAGGCCATGTAAAGCCCTCAGGGGCAGGCTTTACAATATGAGGCCCACATTTGGCTCCACCTGGTGGGGCTCATACGCCCCCAAAGTTCGGCTCCCTCAGGCTTTACTTTACACCCATTCTTATGACTCTACCTGGGGCCACACAGGCTTGCGAGGTTTGGAAATGTCCAGTGCTTGCCAAAGAACTTGAACCCTTGATGGGGTTAGTGTGGTTAAGCTACAAACGAGTTAACTACTTGTCATTGTTTGGGGATCAATCAGCAACTTCACAGCACAAGATCAAGTTCACTACATTTGGAGTTGTGTTGGAGTTGCACAACATTCCTCCTTCACGGAAAGCTGATGTTCTGGCTTGTTGTAGAGGCTGAGTACCAGCTCGTAGGGACTTGAGGTAATACCAGTCTCATACCAGTCTATATACCAGGCATATATCTGCCATATACAGGACCAACACTTGTTCCTTCCTCTTCTCAAAACCAAGAGGGCAGGGTGTTACTGAATTTTTTTACATTGTAGAGGGTATCAATTTTTTTTGTAAATCTCAAAATTTTCTTTTGAGAGCAGCCTATCATCAATTTCTATTTCAAATGAAAGCCAACCCTACACTGGTACCTTCAGCTTCTTGAGTGAGCTGGCCCTCTTATTAGTGGCTATATTGAACCCCAGAGTTGTTAAATTTGGACTCTGGCCGTGATTTAGGCTAATAAGAACATATTTATGATGAGTTATGCTTCAAGTTACCCTGTCGTTGTGCACTAGTTTGACCCTGTAATCCCTCTTTCATCCCCAATTTGAATGTAGCTGTAAAGTGCGTGAAACCTGTTTAATACTCTTTAATGAAACAGGATATATCAGTTCACAAGATTCGGAGGATTTTATTCTGACAATTCATGAAGAATGTCTGCAGCAACGAAGGTACAGGTACGGCAAATCCAAAACCGGGGGCGAAACTCCTCTGAGGGCCAATTTAGATGAGAAAACCAGTTTGGTCCTCTCTTTTTCTCCTATGTACTATTTTCATCCTTGATTTTGTCACCAGTTTTGGCAAAACTGGGGCTCAGTACCCTAGGGCTGGCATGTTCCCGAAATAACTGGCCGTGTGAACTCCCCCTCTAGGGCCGATTATTTCAGGAACACCCCCGACCTGAGGGCATTAGCTAATGTAAAACTCAACTCACTTTTTTTCTTTTGGTGGGTACCAGACGGGTACCTTCCGGGTATCATGGCAAATTATTACTTTTTAAAAGTAATGCCCGAAGTGAAACACCCATCTCTACAGGAGGCATTTCACTTGCTGCTGACGCTCAATTACAGCATATAATGCACCCTCCATTTGCACTACTGTAAAGTGCAGAGGGTTTTACAAAACCCCCAAAATCTAGGGTTTTACCATGGTATGAGTGTAAGTACTGGGTCGCTCAAATGCATCTCCTGCCACCCACCATGCATGCATCCCTCCCTCATGGAGCGCCGAGGCCTGTTGGTTTACTCTGGCCAGTTTTGTATAAGCCATTTTGCCGGAGGAGATCATCAAAGAACATGAGAAGTCTGCCTGGGATGAACCTTCTTCATGTGTTTCAGGTCACAGACTTGCCAACTCCACATGATTCCATTCTCATCATCACTCTGTTCAAGTGCAATAAGATCCATGAATTAGGCTGTTTTCCTTTACAGCTGAGTTCTCCGGTCCCTTGTCCTTAGATGCCCTGTAAATGCATCCACCAATGCAACCACTGGGGGATGGATACAGTCGGAATCCCAATTATGCTGAGTCCATGAATCAGTTAGCTAGCTACCTTCAGCGGTTTTACCAACGTCGTGCTGTGTTTCGCGGTTGTTATTTGTATCAATAGGAGAACGCCACAGCTTTACATCTGTCCTAAAGGACGGCAAATTTTGTCTTTCTTGAGCTCAATGTTCCTGAAGTGGGCGTCTTCAAAAACTGGCAGTAACTCAGTGTGGCAAGTGGACTGTTATAAGGAGACTGTCTCATCGTTATCCATGGCCGGTTCTTCTCTCAATTCTTTTCTCCACTGTCCCAGTGTCTTTATTGGCCTTGCCTACCAAGGCAAGGATATTGTGTTTAGCTTCATCATAGAGTATAGTAGCTTAAGGGATTTTTATAGGCCCCTAGCTAATAATAATAGGTCTATTTTTATCTGAGGATGTTTGAAAGATGATATCTTGGCTTGTGTTGAAACCTGAGATTAGTTATAGCGTGATAATATCTTGAAGGATATTGGTTTCTTTAAGAGGATTTTTTGAACATTATACTTTTGCAGTTTCCAAAACAATTCGATTGCCTTAACATACTTTTTTAATGCAAATGGCAAGGCCACAGTATGACACACCCCTTGTTCATGACTGAGATCTCCTCAGCTAGTTGTATCTTCCACTACTCTTCACAGCTTTTCATAAGGCATTGTTAAACTTAACAATGCATATTCTTTTCCATCTAGGCTGCAAGACAGATGAAGAAAGACTCTCAACATTACAAGAATTCCTCTGTGGGACACAACGCAGAAGTAGTGGTGCAAATATCACAAATGACAGACAATTGAGGTCTTTGGTTGTTTATACAAACAAGTGGATGTTTTTCGACATGGTAGTGCTAATGTTGTTTGGAGCCTAAAACGATTAAGAGGTCTTTGTCTTTTTGTCCTTCTTACTTATTTCTACCAAAGAATACCCATAACATTACAAAAGATGTAACCATCTTTCATGTTAAGTTGAGCAATAGCAATAGGCTTAGTTACCTTACTGCTTCCCTCACTTCAAAACCCACCTACTTGTTGAAATATAAGTTAGTATAAGTTTAGTTAATGTGAAGAGACATTTAGTAAAGGAACACTATAGTTCCCACGAGCTCCGACTCTTGAACAGTTTGAAGAGCAAGGTGGATGAAATTCTAGAAGTATGTTATGGGTTTCTTGGTTGGGAGGAACTTGTCAATAAATTTTTTGCTTAAACAATTTTTTTTCTACATGGTATTGGAGCTTGGTAAGTGTTTAAAAAAGACAAAACTTTCCTAGAACTCATCCACCATGGCTAGTATTGGGCCTGAATATTTGATCAATAGTAATTACCAAACATGGTCCACTTGCATGGAGATTTTTCTCCATTGAGAAGAACAATGGGACCATCTCAATGGTTGTAATATTAGACCAGTGGATCCCACAAATCAAATTACTTGGGACATTCAAGATACAAAAGCAAGAACTAATCTCCTTTTGTGTATGAAAAATAATCAATTGTTCTATGTTAAATCTTTTAAAACATCAAAAGAAATTTCATATCAAAGTAAGACTAATTTTTAGACAACCAATGTTAATAATGGATGAGAGAGATATTGTTCAAGCCCATTTTAATAAATTTAGCTATGTGCCAGATGAATTGACTGCACCAGTAGGGAAAGTGGCTAATGTTGATGCTATAGCAAGCACTTTTGGGTTCAATGCCCAAATCATATAGGAGTCTAATTATGGCCCAAATGAGTCAAGTGGGTATTCTTCATGTAATTAAATCTCTTGTTGGAAGAAGAAACCAAAAGAAATGCAAAACTATATAGAGGGGAAGGTTTTGCATTGTATAGTGGAAATAATGGAGCAAATCCTTCTAGGCCAAAAAGACCTAATTCCATCCATTTAAAAGTCCAAATTGGAAAGTGAGTAGCAACAACTTAAACAATGGACCAAAGAAAATTTTAGAAAATTGTTTCTATTGCAAGCTTCCCGAGCATCAAATTAAAAATTGACAAAAAAAAATTGCAAATGAGAAAAGTCGTAATGAGGCTCAAAATCTCATTTCAAACAAAACAAGAATACCCCATGTCTCCAAGAAGGTAAGGTTATTTGTAGCCTTTTTGTCAACATTTGATTTAAACAATAATAAAAATTAAGTTAAGTTGTAGATTCCAGTGCCACTTGCCATGTGACAAATAATAGAAATTGGTTTATAAAATATAATCGTCATCAAATTGAAGCCTATGTGTACCTTGGTGATGACACACACCATAAAATACATGGCAATGGGAAAATTAGAATTAATTAACAAATGGAGAAATAAAGTTCATTCCTAAAGTCCTATATGTACCATTCAAGATAAATCCAATCGGATTAATACGACTTGTGAAAGAGATGGCAACTTATACAAATTAGGCACTTTGGTCCCCTACTCTATAGATGTTTCACCTTGCATGGATACAATAATTCAAAACAATCCAAATATAAGAATTCATGATTTATGGCACAAAAAATTGGGCCACATTAATATACAATCCATGAACTAATGCATGGAAACAATTATGTCAATAATGGGGTACAATGATAATGCTAAGGTTTATAGATAACACAACTCCTTTTTTAAAACTGTAATTATTAGTAGGGATGTCATATTTGATGAAGAATTTCAATTATAAAGGGTCTAAGCATGGTAAATTAAACCACAAATGTTCCTTGCAACATAAACAAAAAGTGGTCATCAAGTATGCTTTGATATATTAAATTTAAAAATATTATTTAGTTCAAAGATTAATATGAACATTTTTTTCAACTTTGTTAAAACTTTAAATAAAGACTACATGTTTAAAGTAGGTTTAAGTAAATTCATGGGAATTCAAGTGAAGCTCACAGTCTACTTTATAGCCTTTAAGTAGGTTGTAAGTAGATGAAATATCACGTTTTTAAAAAAATTGAATTAATGGGCCCTAAAATGTACTTGTGGCTTTTCATATTTTTCACATTCTAATAAAAATGTATTTAACTTGTAGGGTAAAAGTAGGTTTGAAAAAAATATTTACCAATCAATTTCAAACCTACTTATTGTTTATTTTTATTGTACTGAAGCTTTTCAAATTTTATACTCAACTTACCATATACCCAATGGAGGCACAAATGTTTTCAAAATGAAAAATAAAAAGCTTTCCAATCTATTTTTTTGTGTTTTTGTAAAAAATTGTCATTATTTAAAATGGGATTTTAGGTAGACATACTTTTTGGTCTAATTTATTATGCTTGGACCCCAAAACATAAGGGGAAATGGGTCAACTAATAAAGGCCAACCCATTTCAATGAGGAATAAATAACAAGTCAACAATGAACAAAGTCAATCTATTTGGCATTTAATCGAAAACTACCAAGAACCTTTATGAGTATCAACTACCTACATACTTCACATTGTAAACCATGTAATTATCCCACCACCTCATCCTCAAAATGAAATAATTTATCAAGTATCACCTTTTAAACCTCCTCAACATATTGATTCAAAAGCTAATCTTTTCAAAATAACCAAGAAGAGGACCCATTTGACCATTTGGATGATGCAAGCATTTTTTTACCACAATAATATAACATCACCAATAGGATTCCAATGGTGATCTAGAACTTGGAAACCATTTCAATGGTTTCAAGATTCAATAAATTACGAACAAGTATTGGTATAATTGAAATAAACCAAACAACACTGGACACCTTAAGTAAAGCTTTGGAACAAAAAGATGTTAAACAATGGCATGATGTTGCACAAGATGAATATAACTCATTAATTAAAAATAAAACTTGGACCTTAACCAAATTACATCCTGGTAGTTGTAAATGGGTTTTATATATAAAATTTAAAGTGGATGGTCAAGTTGACAATACAAGACCCATTTAATAACAAAAGGTTATTCCCAAATTGTAGGTATATATTATATTGAAACTTTTTCACATGTAGTAAAATTAAATTTTTAAGAATTTTTATTGCCTTTGCAATTGAATATAATTATGAAGTCCATCAAATGGACATAAAAATTGCTTTCTTAAATGGTGAACTTGAAGAAGGTATATATATATGAAACAACTTGAAGGCTCTATACAAACCAACAAGAATATTTTTGTTTGTAAATTAAATAAATGTTTATATGAACTTAACCAAAGTTTGTGAGCTTGATTTGCCCACATAGACACCTTATTACAAAATGGTTTTGAATGAAATAGGCATACACAAATGTGTATGTCAAAAGATTGGGAGCATTGATTGTGGCTATAACCCTATATGTAGATGATTTTATTATTGTCACCAACGATCATAAAAAATTATTATCACAAACAAAAGTTTTACTATGTGTAGAATTTGATATGTTTAACATGGGAGAAATAGAAATTTACCATCTTGGTATTCAAATTAAAAAGAATTACGAACTTTGTATCATGGAACTTAATTAATTTAAATCCATAAGTGATGTATTAAAAAGATTTAGCATGGAAAATGGTAGACCAATTTCCACACCATTAAAATCAAGTTCAAAATAAACTAGAAACCAATTTCTAATTCAAATGAACAAAGGAGAAAGTTGATTGAAATTCCTTATAAATAAACAATGGGGAGTTTAATGTATGCAATGGTTTATACACAACCAAACATTGCATTTGATGTGGGAGTAGTATCACAACACTTGGCTAACCTTGGAAATATTCATCAATCTATAGTAAAAATGATCATGTGATACCTTAAAAGAACTTCCAATCAAGGGCTACTTTATAAAGGAAAATCAATTCTAACTCTTTTACCCAAACCTAATGTAGTGTGTTATGGGAATTCTAATGTAGATTGGGCAATTGACATCGACATTAGAAAATCCACATCTAGATATGTGTTTATTATATCTTCCACAACTATAAGTTGGACCAACAAAAGGTAAACAACAATTGTTTCATCTTCCATAGAGGTGGAATACATGGCCTATACCTTGGTAGCAAAGGAAATAATATGGTTTTGTCAACTCATATGTGACCTAGGTAAAAAACAACTTAAGTCTACTATCATTCATGGGGATAATAAAAATGCCATTGCATTGGTTGAGAATCCCAAGTTCCATTCACATTTTAAGCACATTGAACCCCAATTTCACTTTATATGTATTGGTCAAAGTTTCTTCTAGTGACATCCAATTGCAATATTGTTATATTGAAAATATGGCAATTGAACTAAAAGTTTACCCAAAGAAAAACATGAGTTGTGTACTATGAAAGTTAGAGTAGTGTCCTTTTCACATATTGACATAGAATCAAACAAGTATCCCAATTTAATTGAATGTTGAAATCTAAGTTAGTATAAATGTAATTAATGTGAAGAAACACTTAAAGACATTTAGTAAGGAACACACTAATTCACAAAAGTTACAACTCTTGAATAGTTTAAAGAGCAAGGTAGGTGAAACTCCATAGGCATGTTTTGGGTTTCTTGGTTGGGAGGAACTTGTCAATAAAAATTTATTTTCAATTTTCTTTCTTCAACATCTATTTTTTCAACAACCCCATTCCCATTGTTGACTTTGTTGTAGCCAATTGGTAGATGAATTAAAAACCTTTATATTTCTCCTTGATTTTCAAACTCCTAGCTAATAGTCAACTTGCTTGGACTCTAGTCCTTTCCTTTCATACCTTTGCATTCTCCTTGGGTTTCGGGTATGTATATAAATTAAGGCATACAAAGTTACAACAATTTATGTCCCAAATCATGCTTCAATAAATAATAATTTCAACTTCTCATCCACAACATGTGTTATATATACCACAAGCATACAAACCCATTACATTCTTATCAGGTTTCCTTATATTAAACCATCATTACATGATTTCTTTTTCATGTCTTGCATCCCATTGCACACATCAAAATATGCACACAACCTCTTTGTTTGGAACCAAGATGTAAACCATTAAAAGAAATTTGAAAATCAATGATTGGATTTGTGATTCATTTGTAATTGTAATGGACACATGCGATTAAAAATAGCTTAGCCACCTTAGACAAGTGCCATAAGACAATCAATTGCAAAAGACATAATGGCCATGAAATTGAAAGTGTAATTGCAAACTTTACGACTAGGTTAAAAAATTTCATCCATTGCCATGGATGATCCTTAGTATGATGTGGAAACCCAATTTGCGATTGCATTTGCAATTACATTTGGGATAGTTGCATGCCACCAAATGTGTCATTTGATGGGTGGTTAGGATTTAATCACATTTTAATTTAAAGAGCCAATGGCCATAAAACACATGGCAATTTTCCAATTGTTCAAAAAAGATATATTATAATTAATGTAATTAATTATTATAATTAATGTAATTAATTATTATAATTAATGTAATTAAATATTACAATTATATTAATTCAAAATTGCAATGACAATGATTAAATATTATAATTAATTAATTATAATACATCTTAGGCTAAACTATAATAAGCAACCTATTTTAGGCTAAGTTAGGGTAGAATAAGCTACCTAACATAAGCTAAGTACGTAGGTAGGATCCTATTTTTTTTGTTGGGGACAAGCCTTTTGATTGGCTCATCCCAAATGGCACAACCATTATGTTCATAATGCATACCATGAATCTAGTCCATTCTTTCACCTATTTATATACTTTACAAGTTTGAAGTTGTAAACAAAGGATATGGGATAAATTCTAATGAAAGTAAAACACTACAACATTACAACATTATCATATATCTACACAATAAAATATTTACTATTTTCTTTAACTATTTACTACTTATCATACTTACTACCTACTACCTATCCTACTTATTAATATTACCTAGTCCAAGTTTTTCCAATTTCTCACCACCATAAAATCCAATCAACGAATCTTTGGCAAAGCTTTTAAATTTGCTTTGAAAAATAAACAACAAAGATGATAAGCTTGTGAGCTTACTAACAAAATAAGTAGACCTAATGCCCACATTTCCTTTGCTTTCATGAATGAAGGCACCTACAACCATAAAACAAAAAACATAATACCAACTACTTGAAGCAAACATAACCACCATACTATTGAATGATCAATATCTCACATCAAATGTCAAATTAGGGTAATCCTAGTGTTTTTTCACTTTTTCATCTTATTGCTCATTTTAGGTCACATTACAACATTTGCACATCACAAATGTTCTTCCTCTTCATGGTTTTTTCCCATCTTTAAATTGCAAAAATTTATTAATCACAATCAATAAATAAATTTGCTTCGAGCACCATCTCCATTTGATACTTCCATAGGCTGAATTTTCTCATGTTGAACATTATCTTTGGAATCCATCTTTCATTAAACTATGTGTTAACTCTCAAGCAAATTTCTTAAACATTGTGGGCCCTTAACCTAAAGAAATCAAAGTTACATACATAGAAAAATACACTCAATATCTATCCATAGTGGTGTGCAACATTTAATTGATTATGCATATGTCAGCCACTTTAAATTCGGCATAACGGCAAGAAATGTCGAATCATGCCAAAATTAGAGGACGGTTTGGTGCCGAATTTAGTGCGCACACATTTTAGTCCTTTCACTTTTTTGCGCATGGTGTGGTTGTTTGTGACGACGTTGGGTTGCTGTGATGCCTCCTAAGAAGCGCGACACGTTGTTCCAGGCTCATCATGTTGCTGAGTTTGGCCTGTGGATATGCGAGCGTGCTGTTATGCTGTGGGCAACAGCACCGCTGTTGTAACGACGGCATGTTGATTCTGCGAGGTTTTCGGAAAGGAGGAGTCAGAAGTGGGAATGAAGTGTGGTCGTTCGGAGCGTGTCAAGTACTTCAAGGCACCCTTTCGTAAGGAGAACTACTCTTCGCACCACACGCAGATGCATAGTACCCAGTGGGCTGAGTATCGTGAGCTAAAAGCGAACGCAAAGAAGTTGTTTTTCGACAATGGCACGATCTTCGGCTCGTAGACAACGATGCATGCCTTTGCCGCTCCTCGCACTCCCCAGGTAAGTGTCCTGATCGACAAGGATATCATCGATGTCATCATTGGCGAGATGATGTTTCACCCCGAGAACATGGACGGGATTACTCGAGCCCACCTTCTCGAAAGCTTTGTGTCGACTCTAGATTCGTCGGAAGATGCAACAGATGTCGGCGACGTTAGTTGGTACGCCATCACCGTCACCAACACCAAGCAATTTCAATTAGTTGTACAATATTTGGTTGCTGGACTATCGTTCCGTCAGGTGACACAGGTGATTATGGAGATGAAAGAGGTACTCGGCATCGGGAGCATTGGTTCGTGCTCTGAGGGGATTGTGAGCCGCTATGTTCGTTTTATCTGTGCGATGAATTTGCAGTGCATCGCGGAGCTGCTGCGACAGTGCTAGGCGTTCTCTGTCGCACTCGACATGGCAACCCACATGGCGACCTCATACTGCGATGTTCGCATCCGCATCTGCCACAAATCCACTGTGCATGACTTCCACCTTCTGTCCATCCCTGTGCATGAGCGGCACACAAGCAAGATTATCTTCAACACGTTCGCCAAGGCGATGGACGCTCTCTTCCTGGACTGGGACAAGACGATTATTGGAGCGTTTTCGGATGGCGAGAAGAAGATGACAGGGTGACATCAGGGCATAATCACGCGGATACATCGCGTAGCCAAGCCCGGGTTCATGCGCGTCTGGTGCGGGGCCCACCAACTCGACTTGTGTATGTAGTCGTTTTACTTGGCCATTCCTGACACGTTCTATTCGACATTTACATTGCTCGTAGCATATCTTCGTCAACAACAGAACTTCATCTCAGACGAACGAAGCCAGTGCCCTCTCATTTGCGACACGCGCTGGCTCAACATGATCAAAGTGACCACCTGGTTTGACCAACATCGGCTTGCTGTCGTCGCGTACCTCGACGAAAAGAAGCCAAATTGCATGCCGGACGATTCGTGGTGGATTCTGATGCTCTTCGTCCATGAGATCACGGGCATCGCTGCCATCTCGTGCAAATCCCTACAGAGGCATGGCGCGCTGCTGTGCAACCAACATCACACGTTGAAGCGCTTGATGCTCGAGATCAACAACAAGGTTGGGATAGTTGGGATATTGACGGAGGCATAGTGCGGCACGATCGACGAAGCATGCACCAGCTTTTTGATTCGGGTGACTATGCGGTCGCATTCACTACCGTCAGTGGTTGTATGGAGGACTTGGGCATGTTCATCAAAGATCACCTCTCCGCAATGGACAGCGGGCATTGTGAGACACTTTTGCGATTGTCAGCATCCGCCATCCTCGAATTGGTGGATGGCATTACCGCCGTTGTTGCGAAGAGAACCGAAGACAACGAAGCTTATATCAACGCAGCTCCCAATGTTCTACCCCATCAGCTTGTCCGCATTCTGCCCCACGACTTCTGCATCTATCTGCAACGCCACAAGGAGCGCCTTGATTACACTTTCAGCAACGAGGAGATTGAGAATATTGGGCGCCAGCACAAGGCTTTGTGTGACTCGTATCGCCGCCAACCCAATGTGAAGAGCTCCATTGACAGCTTCGACGACAGCGCTGCGTACCGTGATGCTTGGATCCGTCTCCACAACACGTATCCGTTACTGGAGAAATTCGTCGGTGGTCTGGCGACCATCTTTCCCGGTACATCCACTGTTGAGAACGACTTTTCGGTGGTGAAGTATGAGAAGAACAAGAACCGCATGAGTTTGACTGATGCAAGCCTCGAAGGAATCCTCCACGCGAAGCAGTACCACCATATGCATAGCCTGAAGGTCTAATTCTACTCGGAATACTGTCTGAATAAACATTGCCGAATCGCGCCGAATTTACCTTTCTCCTTGTGCCGAATTTAGTTAAATTCGGCATCGTTCGACAAACACCAAATATAAAGTGGCATGTGCATATGTGATTAGATCATCACATACTTATAGTAAAATGTGCATAAACATGTAAAAATGTTATTCAACAATTTTTTCTCTTCACAAGTCCTACTACTTTGTTATTGTGTCATTACTTCTAGGATAATGCCCACAAATTCCCCAAAACAAGGAGTTATTACTTCACCAACAGTCATTGAAGCACCTTATCATAAATGAAACTACACATTCCAAGAAGGCAACTAGTTGTCAATAAGCATGACTTGACAAAACATATTGCATTAAATAAAGAATACATAAAAATTCAATAAAAACTAATGGCCAAAATCATCACACAAAAGACAAAAAAGAAAGCCAAAAAAAGGTCAAAAAGTGCGTAGCCCATAGGAACCAAAGAAGGGAGAGAACTAGTCCCTTGCGTGGTAGGAAGCTATCTCACCCCTGGCCCTTCTAATGTTGTCAACATGCAAATTGTGAGATCTAATAGTAATAAGAGGTCTAGAACAAGCATCTCCCGCCAACGCAATCTTCCTCTATAGGAGAGATTAAAGCACGTTGAAGAGCAATACTAACATGTTGCCTGAAAAACTGAAAATAAAAAATTGAATGAATGAATTATTTCAAAAATTGCTAGAAATTGGAATCTCCAATTATCAACAAGATTGAATACATGTCCAACACTGCAACAAACTAGCTTACTCACTAGTTGGCATCTTAGACAATTTTGAGGAAGTTGCTATTGCTTTCATTGGGCCATTTTTAGACCAAAAATTAACATTTCCAATGTAAAACATCGGATTTCATCTTTAGGATTTCTAGAACCAACCATTTACATTTACCATTACAATCAATCTACTTGTGTGTTATCAATACTCTATGGAGAAAATGTAATTGAAAGTTAGGGTTCATGCCAAAAATTTGATTTTCTTGGTGAAATTTCACCTAATTGTGAAACCAAAAAATGCAAAAGTAAAGTGATATCTAGGGTTTTCAATCATGAGATTCAAAAAAAAAAAAAAACTAAGATTTCTATATTTGGTTTTAGTAACTAGCCCAAAATATAAAAGGATGCTAAATTTTTTTTCAGTTTTGTATCTTGAATATAGCCAAATTTGGCTAAAATCTTAGTATGCATGATTGCCACTTTGATTATATCACAAAAATTGACAAATGAAACACTGATAATTGCTATCACTTGCCATACCACATATCAGAATTTTCTTCAACCTCCATGTAAATGCAGTTTGTCTTGGTGGGGCCTAAGAAAAAAGTTTATTTTGCAGCCCAGATTGCCAGGGCAGTGTGGCACACTCTCATCCCTGCAAACAATGGGGTCAATTTATGAACAGTATTAAAACTCCCAGGGATGACCCCCATTGTCACTCATGAAGATGAAGATGGGGAGCATAGACAGAATGGGGGCGGGTATTAGAAACTGCGCCAACCCTCTCCAGCTTCTCGGAGTTGGTGCCCACGGTTATCAAACTATCAAACACCTGGTTCTGATATATATCACCATGGTTATCACAAATCAACTACCACGGTTATTACATGTAACCATGGTTTTCGCTTTTTAAAATGTCAAATAGCTGCCTAGAAAACTCCTGGTTATTTGTGGGTTTTTTTCATGGAACCAGCGGTTCTTTGGTGATTTCAAAATACCCAGAACCAATGGTTCTTTGATTCTGATTATTTTCAAATACCTGGACCCAGTGGTTCTTTGAATCTGATTTTTCCAAATACCCAGAACCGGCGGTTCTTTCGTTCTGAGATAGTTTTTTTTTTCAAATAGCTGGAACTTGTGGTTATTGCAAAAATCAAAGACCCACTTCACACTAGTAGAAACCTCTTAGGATTTGTGTAATGTAATTGGAGGGCATGCCATAGTGTATCCGCCCCACAAGGGGGAATTCTATTTTCACAACAAGCCTCATAAAAAATGTAAAGCCTTGTAAGTTCTTTTTGTAAAGGTTGAATTGAGTTTTATTCCATGTAAAGCTCATGAATGAGAGCATTTTAGAAATTGCACTTGCACTTGACTTTCATCTCATGAACCCTTATTTGACAATCATTTGTTCTAACACTAGATGTGAAAATTAATAATAGTGTTTGAGATTTTCCTACTCTTGTTATAGATCCTATCCAATAATCCAAGATGGAATTTGAGTTCGCAAACAATGGTGTATCAATCATGTTTTTGGGATCTTGGAAGACTCAATCAAATGGAATTTTAGGATTTTTGTGTATTGCATGAGTTTTTATGCATAAAAGGGGTATTTTTTCTTGTTGTGCGCTACCATGTGGGCACATACAACTATGGATGTACGCACATACAACTACACACATAAAACGAATGATAAAGAACTATCTTGAATGACACATCACATTCAAACGATTTGTTCAAAATACAACTCACCGACAAATATTAAAAATCCAAGCCCAAAACAAGAAATGGAATACAAACAAAACAATGTGCCACAATGAAACTTGTATAAAAACACAAAAACTTACAATAATAAACTTGTATGCTCTATCACTTTTGATGAAACACACACCCAAATCACACTTCAATTGGTTTGAAATTAACCTACAATTTGGTACATTAACCTAGATTAAAACCTAATCAAAACTTAATCAAACTGATTAACATAATACACCTAACACAAAAGAGAACTATCTCTCACAAGGAATGCCTTCCTAATAGGACCTTTCCACCATCAAGTAGGGGGCTAGGGCAAATGTGAAAGGGATGAATCTATGTATGAGCATACATCACATAAGCCTTCCAATTTGGAAGATTTATTTATTTTTTAAAAATCATCATAAGTCCAAGCTTGCCTTAATGTAATTGTTTCAAAAATCCATTTAAAATGGGATTGGTTTTTCGTGCGATTTCAAATCTTTGCATCCATGACCAAGACATTTTGGAACTGAGCCCTACAACCTTCAATATTTTCCATGATTTGAAGTTCAATTACATATGGCACCTTTAACACAATTTAGGAGAGATACCTTCATGGTCATCTTCACCCAACATGGCCATTTTTTTGTCCATGACATTGTTACATTGATTAATCAATGGATTGAAATATTACATTCATTCATTGCCAATCATGATATGTGATCATGAATGTGATTAAATGTTTTTCGGTTGGGTCTATGTGTCATGTTATAATTTGAGGGAAAATAGTAATGTAAACAAACTGATTGGATAAGATTAATTATGGATGAAAGTTTGAAATTCTTTATGAATTGAATCTTCTATGGTTCCAAATTTTTAACATTGTAAAAATTACATATATAATTTTGAATTCCACATTAAATTTAATGATACTACATGTGTAAATGAATCTTTAGAAATTGTTTTCTACATGAGTTGTGCTTCTACATATAAATTAATTAGTCATATATTTATTAAGGTAATTTGTTTCATTTGTCATACATTGAAATCTCCCAAACCATGATGCCTCTCACCATGCACTTGGTATCATTTGGAGAGCCTTCAATAAGTGGGATTCCTTGGAGGTAATTTTGTGATTTTTGAACCCATGGTGCAAGATTTATTGGATATAAAGAATAATTTTGAAGGAGAAATTGAGTTCACACTTGAGTTAGTAGCACATGCCACATTAGTACATGTTATTTATGCATTCATTAATTAATTAGTTATAAATTACAAGTTGAGTTAAACATATATATCAAATTTTAGATATAACATAATCCTTTCATTATTTAAATTCATATAAATGAAGACTTGTGAAGTCAATAAACAATGATTATTATTGTACATAAATATATTATATTATTGTGATGCATATGAATGGTAGTTAAAACAACAAGCATGTTCATCATTATACATTTAATGCAAGGAAGACAATTGGAACCCAAAACAAAATGAAGAGATTAAATATTTTTGCATTTGAAACCTCATTGTTGGAATTGTGCAAGCTAGATGCGATTGGAACCTTTAGGGTTTAAAAACAAATTGTTGCACAAATCATATGATATTATTATTTTTTCTAACATAATATATAATTTTACAGTTTAAATTTAAATGAAAATATCTTATAAGACTCTATTAAATAACATTTTGTGGCCTTATTTACCCCTAGAACACCCCCATGTTTAACTCATTTACAATCTACCAATCATGAATGTATGACAATTAGTAAACACATTCTAAATGGGTTGAAATATTTTTAATTTCAACAAAATGGTGGGCCACAACTTTTAACCTTATCTGATTAGGCAAATGCTAGATAAATTGGTGAGTATGCATTTTATCTCTAGCCTCACCTTCATCCATCAATACATATTTTGCAAACTTCCTACATGTAACATAAAAGACCTTGACAATTTTCACTAGTCTATATGTTTCTAAAGTAACATTTTCAAGTTTTCTTTCATTTAAAAATTTTCACAAGGGGTTTGAGTTACTTCCTCCATTGTACACTCACGTCGCCTATTTGCATTTTTGATTGATTTGTTACTTGGAATTGCTGAAATATTTTTATTTGAAAAAAACATCATTTAGCAAGTTTTGGTTGATTAGGTATTTAGTTCCATTTCTCCCTTCTTGTTGTGTTTTTTTGCAATTAAATTTGCCAAATGTACATCTAGAATTATGTGATACTTGTCCAAGGCATTATTGGTTTCAACTAGCATTTTTTTTTGGATGGATTTGCATCAATGAGCGAATTTTTAATTTAAATATGCAAAAAATAAAAAATAAAAAATTTAGGGTTATAATTGTCAAATTATTTTTGAACTAAATAAAAATCATCAAATTTGTACATTAGATTTTCATAAGTAACAAGTGATATAAAAAGATGGTTAAAACCTTTTCCATTCATATCTTGATAATAATCAAATTTGATTAAATCTTCTTACATTATGCATAGATGATCACCATTTCAGCTAAACACACAAAATTGAATGAGAAACAAAAAAAAAGAAAAAAAAAGATCACACACACAAAATCAAGCACAACATCCAAAGTCTTTAAAATATGATCAAAGTCATCTTCTAAATCAAAGAAAAGGCATGGTATGGATCAAGTATTAGGGATAACATCTATATATTCCTACTCCTTCCCATAATTAATGGTCTTGATAGGTTTCAAAAATGGGCATGAGTGTTCAAGAAATTATTTTTCATCAAGATATTTTCCTTTTTTCCAATTGGTGTAAATTGATTTTTTCTAACTCTTTTACTAAAAACCTTAACCCCTAAGAAAAAACTAAGCAAGTTGACAAAGAAGCAGTTCATTTGCATAATGGCTCTGCCTTTTAAATGAAATCTGTAAAAATGATTAATATTCAACATATTAAATTGTAAACACATGGTGATTGACATGGTGAAACTCAAGTGGATCTTTCATTGTTAAATATGTTTGTATATAGTATTGTGAAATATCTTGCACATGACTTTAGAGTCGAGGGACACCAAAGTTTATCCCATTTGTGGGTGCATCACAATGTATGTAATTTGTACCTCAAAAGGTAAAACAACAAACTTCCCCAAATTGTCAACTTAGGAAAGTTACAATCACTTCAACTTCACAAGTTGGCATACACTAAATAGGAGCAACAAATTAAATGCTGCGATAATTTCAATGTAGTTGTAACACAATGCCCAATAAGAAACATATTTTAAGAAAAAATTATTGTACTTGAACTATGATTAACATTTCAAAAAAAAATTACACAATATTTTCAAAAGAAAAAAATGATCTAATGATTAGAATCTTCCCCTTCAACCAAAACGTGTGACAAGGGTCAATTTTTTTCCCAAATTTTTTTATGGAAAATATAGATGAAAAAGAAAAACCTATGGGCAAGTTCTTCGAACCAAATGCCATGAAAAAAAAAGGATTTTTCTTAGTGAGAAAAAAACAACATGGTAGTGTGACCGGACAGGGAATTTTTTTGGTGGTTTCTGTAGTGTGAAAGTTATATTTGTTTTAGGGTTTAGGAGATGAACCCATCGTCAACTTTCTTCATGCAAACGGCGGGTTTTATCTTTTCTTTTGTTCGTTAGTGACTGTGAGTTGGAAGGTTTGTTGCTTGTGTGTTATGTGAGACAGGGTGACGGCTAGAGATGGATGGCCAAGCGCGATATATGGAGGCAAGAAAGGCAAGAAAGGTAGGAAGAACAGGAGGTTGGACAAGGATTAGAGATGGGATTCAAAGGAGAAAAAAACAGGTTCACAGGCAGAATGAAGATAGTTTTTGGTGGTAAGAGATGAGCTTGCAAGATAGTTAATTGCTAGGTTTTTTTTCTTCCGCTGCGCCAGTAACTATAAGATGGCCGGCTCTATGTTCTGGGTAGAATTAGGACTAATCAAAGGTTGATGTTAAAGGCGATCTGAGCTGTAGAATCAAGGGCATATAGAAACTGCATCTGTAGAAGTTTGGGGGGGGAGACCTTGTTTGAATTATTCAATGGGTAGTTCATAACACCTGAATAGGAGCCATAAACCTCTTTGTGGGTATCCTTGGGGCTGGGTAGAATGTGATTAAGACAGAAAAATCGGATGGAAGATTACAACAAACATTCATAGATCCATTGTCTTTCATAGAAATTTGAACCCTTCTTGAGTAGTTGCAAACCAACTTGGTACACTTGGTTCAGTTGTTCTATAGAGCCCAAAAGTTGATCCATGTTGAACCTTAGCAGAAGCATTTGTGTTCATTGAATCAGGTAGAAAGAGAATAGGGGGAGAAGGGAATTAACAACTCATCATAGACCGAATGAACATTGAGAGCTCTAACTTCAAGCCAGACCCAATTAACATTTTGCACTAACAATACAAGAATGCCACTGTTTCAGCAGCAAATCAAGGGATACTACTGTAGCAGACTTAAGATAGGTTGATGTGTGCATATTCATTAGGATCTAGCCAAAAATGGAGGATTAAAAGTTGTGGGACCTCATAATAGGATTGTTGTAATACTACCTACTTGAAAGGAGAGGAGTACTAAAATTCTAACAGAGTGGATTTATGAAAGTAGTAGAAGTTTTGTGGACTCTTTCTTTTGGTATCAGAACTGGTTTAGATCTAGAGACATCAGTAGAACCTGCGGATGTCCAGGTATGACGGTAGTTGAAGTATCATGTCATCATCTAGTGCAGATGAGGTTGGTATAGATCAAGTAACACAAGAAATTCATGAGCAACAAATAGTCATTAGGTTCGATTATCCAAGGGGGCAAGATGGACCACAGATAGGAGCGGTAGTTCTGCGTTTCTTGGGTTTTGGCATAATAACAGTTGTAGGAATAGACCCAAATGAAGCCCAAGTCGAGGATGTGGCAGTAGAAGTAGTTCATAATGGCTTTTATACACATGCTCAAGTTTGGTTGAAAGTAAAGGATGGAGCAAGGGGATGGAGATCAACCTCAGAGCTACAGACGCAATATTATTACACCTCATACCTTGCATAGAGTAACACCTTCATTTCCTGAGAGGCAGCGTAGTGTACCTAAAATTGGAGACATTTGGATTCCCAAGCTTGCTGTTTCACCTAACCACTTTACCAGATTGTACATTCCTGGTGTGGAGGACTTGTTTCAGATTAGAGATCACCTACTCAGGGTGGAACACTGTGGATCAAGGCAAGCATCATAAGTTGGAGGATATGGCACAATCTAGAAGAAGGATGGCAGTTCCAACAAGAATCCACAAATGAGCATAGTTTTTCCACTTTTCCATTTCATGTTGTACCTTTAAGACAAGTAGCAGAAGGTGATCAGTCTGAATTTTCAAATTGAATCACGGCTGGCTCTTTCTTGAAGGAAAGTTTGTTGCACCTAGTATCTCGAGGGTGAAAGAGTCATAATTAGGATCAAGAATTGATGGAAATCCTTGGGGTTTACACATTTGGAAATGAACTATTTTGATGCTTCTAGAGTCTAAGTAAGGTTGTCACCAGTGCTATTATGACTCTTCTCCAGGACAATAGCATGTTTGGAGGATAGAACAAGATCTATCGAAACAGGGAGTTGGACCTCATGCATTTAGTGACTAACATCTCTGTTCCAATAACATTGGCTCTATTCACACTCAACAGGAGCAAAATGGGATGAGAAACTAGATAGGACTCTGGGTACTTGAATGTGGTCTGAGGACATTTGTGCAAAAGAAAATATTGCAACTTTAGCTCGGAGCTAAACATTTGCAAAATGACTAGCCCCCAAGGGATGGACGAACTGTTCTGGGGACGGGATCATGAAAACGTCAATGACTGGGCAGAGAGGCTTACCATGGCGGTTGAGGTGCCAGATCTGAATGCAGACAAGTTGTTCAAGATTGCGAAGTTGAATTTGAGAGGCAGGGCCAAGGAATGGTTCAGGAGGTTGCAACCAGCACCAATAGATTGGGCGGAGTTGAGGATTCTAATAGTACAGAAGTATGGGGACGTAGATGCTGATGACATCAAGATGAAGCTTGATGCCATTAAATAAGAACCCAAGGAGAAAGTTCAAAAATACTTTGAACGTCTTGACAAATTGTTTCAAAGGGGCAGGATACAAAACACTGAGCAGAAGAGAAGATTTTTGGCCAGATTGAGGCCAAAAATTCGAAAATTGTGTGTGGTAAGGATGTTTACAGATATTGAAGAGTTAGTTGGTGCTGCAACAAAACTAAAGAGAGTTTTGGGTGAACTTGGAGAGACTCCCTATGAACCTCTGAAAGAGGAACAAGAAGAGGGGACCTTAGAAGCCATAATGGAGAAACAGGTCACTGCATTATACAACATGCTTATCAATTTCTTCAAGGGGACTATACACAATCCAAAAGTAACATCTTCTTCCACTGCATTTGGAGGATGCCAAATCTGCAAAGGAGGGGACCATTTGGCCACCACATGTCCAAGGTTAAATGAGCCACTACCAAAATGCGCCAAGTGTGGTATGCCTCATAGGACAAAGAATTGTGGAATTAAATGTACTTTCTGCATAGGTTTAGGGCATTCTGAAGACAGATGTTGGAAGAAGCCCAAAGATGGGAAATCACATTCTGGAGCAGCAAACTTCTTGGAGGTGTTGCTGACTGATGAAGCAGTGACCATGCAACAACTTAACAAGCTCTATGGGAATGAAAATCTTTTCTCTTACACTTGAGTGCCTAGAAGGAGGGTTCCTGTTGATGTAACACCAGGAGGGGTTGTACCGACCCCAGAAGCTGTAGGAGATGGAGTAGGTACAAACTAGGACACTTCAGTCACGTCCAAGATTCTTGCACACTTCATAAAAGGAAAGATCTCTCTCTCACCTATGGAAACCATTCTAATGATTCCAGGGGAACTGGAACACCTTGAAAGTTTGGTGAGGTTGGCTAGGCGAAAGAGGGATTAAGAGACAATTGAAAATCAGGTGTCAATGGTGTCTGCGGTTCCAGCACTAAGGAAGATTTGCATCAACAAAACCCATCGAAGCAAGACTCTACATTTGCTTGTGGAGATCAACAACTATGTTGTTAAAGGACTGGTGGATACTGGAGCTTCAATGTCTGTTATGGTTGCCGCTATAGTTAAAGAACTGGGCATAATGCATCTCGTTACTGGATCTGAAACTTATAAAATAACATCAAGAGTTGTCACACAAACCCTTGGAAGGATTGACGAAATACCAGTGAAGGTTGGAGGAGTGCAGTGCACTATGACCTTCATGGTAGTTGATACGGATAGTTATGATGTATTACTTGGTTTAAATTTTCTTATAAAGATTGGTGCAATTGTTGATGTGGAACGAGGCCTAATCCAAGTAAGGCATGGTCCAAGGGCCAATGTGGAAGTATTGCCATTGACTATGGTGAATTTGTTACAAAGGATGAACTCAGAAACGTTGATGCAAGAGGCTACGACTATCTTGAAAGACACACACATCAATGATGGTTCTGACTAGATACCAGATCATGATAGTACTGTCATGACCAAAGAAGATGACGCATCTACCTCAGATTCAAATACTGGTACTAATGGTAATGAGCACTGTGATTGGGAGTCTCGTCAATTGAAACAAATTGATTGAGAGGATGAGTTTAGGGATACTGAATTGGAAGATCTAGTAAGGTCAGAAGGACCGCAAGAGATTCTACAACTGATACTACAGGAGCAAGTTGACGAGTTCATGGAAAAAGAAATCACAGATGCGAATGATTACGTAGACTGGTTGAAATGGGTGTCTGATGCAGAGCAAAGTAGATAGGCCATGTATGAATCCACACATGATGCAGCTATCCCACTTTTGCTGTAGCAACCCAGCCAAGGCCACAACCCCATAATTCCAGCACTGCTGCAGGTTCTCCAGACAAAAGATGGCAACCTTGATTGCAACCCCACTAAGCAGTTGGCATCATCCAACCATGATGAAATGAACATAGATGGAGGGAGATCTGTCAACGAATTACGATTGACACTAGCTTGGATGAAGAGAAGCAACAACAACTCTGGAAAGTTTTGGAGCGGTACCAAGATGTTTTTGCTTGGAACAAGGGTGAATTAGGTTGTTACACTATTGGGGAACATTTTGTGGATATGCAAGGGTTTCCACCTTGCAAAGTATCTCCTGGACGATTATCCTACTAGGAGGAGGTAGAAGTGAAAAGGCAAATTGATGTCCTGGTGGATTTGGGCAAGATGAAGCCTAATAACTCTGAGTATGCATGTCGGGTAACTCTACGAGTGAAGAAGGATGGGAACAGACGTTTCTGTGGAGACTATCGACCACTCAACGCACAAAAACATCGGGATTCATTTCCAATGCCACTCGTGGATGATGTGATTAACCAGTTGGGGAAATCATCATGGTTTACCGCCTTAAACTTGCAGTTTGGTTTCTAAAAAATTCGAATGGCTCCAGAAGATATGAAGAAAACAACTTTGATCACTAAAACCGGATTGTATGACTGGACAGTCATGCCATTCGGTCTTAAGAATGCAACTAGTACTTTTACCAAAACTATGTCAGAGGTTTTTAAGGATTTGGGTAGCAAATTCCTGAAGGGATTCGTTGATGATCTCAATGTGCATAGCAAAAGTTGGGAGGAACATCTTCAACATTTGGATGCAGTGTTGTATAAACTCAGGGAAGTAAACCTAAAGTTGAACCCAAACAAATGTTGTTTCGTTGCAAAAAACATTACATTTTTGGGCCATGTGGTTAGTAAGGATAACACCAGACCAGATCCCAGAAAAATTGAGGCAGTTCTGCATTTTCCACAACCAAAGACAGTCACAAACGTCAAGTCGTTCTTAGGTCTGACAGGGTATTACCGGAATTATGTCCGAGGTTATTCATGACTAGCAACTCCACTATTTGAGTTGACAAAAAGGGATGTTGACTTTGTGTGGGATATGGGCTATCAACAGTCATTCCAGGCATTAAAGGTAGCACTGGTTGATGCGCTTGTATTCGTATGACCTGATTTCAAGAGAACATTTTGTCTAGATGTTGACTGGTCACCCAAAGGTGTTGGGGTTATATTGTCATAGAAAAAAGGAAAATTTGAGAAGGTGGTGGCCTATGCCAATAAGAGTTTAACGGAAGCACAGAGAAAATTTCATCCCATGGAAGGGGAATGCTACACATTAATATGGGGCATCATGCATTTCAGGCAGTACTTGCACATGAATCATTTCATTTTGCACACACCATAAACCACTTGAATGGTTAGCAACTGTGTCAGATGCACATGGCAGGAAAGGGAGGTGGATTGACATGTTACAGGATTTTTATTTCAAAATAATACACCGACCAGGACTCAGGCATACGAATGTCGATGCTTTGAGTAGGAATCCAGTTGGACCAGCCACGGATGATGATGACTTCAATGAAGAAATCCAGGACATTGGGAATACACAAACTGACACACCTAAAGAAGAGGGGAGATTATCTTTGTTTAGATTGGCAAAGAAACAGAATGGCTCAGTGTCAGGAGAAAGGACAAGGAGTTTGTACAACATCATGCATGTTGTTTTGGTATCAACCAATGCAGTTATGCCAGCAGCCATCAGCTATATGTGGTTGATGTTGTATCAGAGGAAGACCAACCCAAGGAGCTTGTTCCATATGAGGCAAAAAATACAAAAGGGGGAGAGATTTTGCAGGACGATGATGTAAGAGTGATGTTAAAGAGAAGGAGACCTCATTACTATGACAAACAACAGCAATTGGAGCTAGTGTTGGCAGCCCGAAAACTTTTTGAATCTGGTGAACATGACTTGATTTCTACAGGTTCTGATGAGGAGGATAAATATGGAACAAACACAAGAAACAATGACATATGGAAGGATGTAACTTGCATGAATTTGTTGCAAGAAGGAATACTACCAGACACTGTTGATCCTATGGAATCTAAAAAAGCAAGGAAGAGGATATTGAACTACCACTGGCAAGATCAATCATTTTATTTCAAAGGTTTGTTTATGCCAAAGTCAGAAGACCGCATGGGACTAGTAGTCCAAATGCATAAAGACCTAGGGCATTTTGGAGAAGAAAGGACTTTAGTTGAAATATGTAGAAGGTATTTTTGGCATAATAGGACAGAGGATGTGAAGACTGTTGTAAAGGTATGCCAACAGTGTCAAATGGTGAGAAGGATGGGGAGTATCATACGCTCTGAAGATGAAGAGTTGAAGAGTATCCCTATTTGTGATCTGTTTTATAGAGTTGCTATGGACATTGCAGGACCATTGCCTGAAACCAAGTCAGGAAACAAGTATATTTCGGTGGCTGTCGACCACTACTCTAAATGGTGCGAGGCAAAGGCTATTGCTGATCATGGTGTTAAGACTACGACAAGGTTCCTGGAAGATGACATAATTTGTAGGTATGGGGTTCCCAAGTTTGTATTGACTAATAATAGAGGAAAGTGGGCAGCAGAATTTGATGTCATGTGCAAAGACTATGGGATTCTCCATCAACATACAACACCTCAATGGCCACAATGCAATGGTATGGCCGAATGTCTGATCAAGACTATTAAACATGGCATAACGGTATTATCCGCAACACCCGAAAATGCCAACTGTTGGGATGAGCAACTGGCGAAGGTTATGTTTGGATACAGATGCGAAATTCAATCCAGCACTAAATTTTCTCCTTTCATGATATTGACTAAACGTACACCACGTTTGAGAGCTGATAACTACTTACATACCTTGACTGCTGTGGTTGATGACACTGCTGATGTAGAAACTATTGCAGAACAGTTTATGCAGAAGATGAAGTTGATTGCTAGCATCCATGATAACATTCTGCTCAATGTAGAACATGCACAACAAAAGCAAAGGAAGACCTATGCTACCAAAAAAGGAAAACAAACCTTTGAGGGTTTAATTGCTGGACAAACAATGGTTAAAATGAGGAAGCCATGAAAGAAAAAAACTTTGACTTCCAACTGGGAAGGTCCATACCAGTTTGTAGCGCATGCAGATGGGATTGGAAATTTCGATTTTGAAGAAGGTAGCAGAATATGCATCATTTAGGATGTTGATGGAATCAGTGGGAAAGATCCCGTAGGGATCTACAAATCTATCACACTCCACAAGATTAAAGGAGCTGAGGGACTCAGTTTTTTAAGGAAGGGAGGGGTTACATATGTGACTGGACAGGGAATTTTTTTGGTGGTTTCTATAGTGTGAAAGTTATATTCGTTTTAGGGTTTAGGAGATGAACCCGCCATCAACTTTCTTCATGCAAACGGCGGGCTTTATCTTTTCTTTTGTTCGTTAGTGACTGTGAGTTGGAAGGTTTGTTGCTTGTGTGTTATGTGAAACAGGGTGGTGGCTAGAGATGGATGGCCAAGCGCGATATATGGAGGCAAGAAAGGCGAGAAGAGCAGTAGGTTGGACGAGGATAAGAGATGGGATTCGGAGGAGAAAAAGGCAAGTTCACAGGTAGAATGAAGATAGTTTTTGGTGGTAAGAGATGAGCTTGCAGGATAGTTAGTTGTTGGGTTTTCTTTCTTCCGTTGCACCAGTAACTATAAGATGGCCGGCTCTATGTTCTGGGTAGAATTAGGACTAATCAAAGGTTGATGCTAAAAGCTGATGACGTTTAAAGGTGGTCTGAGCTGTAGAATCAAGGGCATATAGAAATTGCATCTGTAGAAGTTTGGGGGGGGAGACCTTGTTTGGATTATTCAGTGGGTAGTTCATAACACCTGAGTAGGAGCCAGAAACCTCTTTGTGGGTATCCTTGGGGCTGGGTAGAATGTGATTAAGACAGAGAAGTCGGATGGAAGATTACAACAAGCATTCATAGATCCATTGTCTTTCATAGAAATCTGAACCCTTCTTGAGTAATTGCAAACCAACTTGGTACACCTGGTTAAGTTGTCCTGTAGAGCCCAAAAGTTGATCCGTGTTGAACCTTAGCAGAAGCATTTGTGTTCATTGAACCAGGTAGAAAGGGAATAGGGGGAGAAAGGAATTAGCAGCTCATCACAGACCGAATGAACATTGAGAACTTTGACTTCAAGCCAGACCCTATTAACATTTTGCACTAACAATACAAGAATGCCACTGTTTCAGCAACAAATCAAGGGATACTACTGTAGCAGACTTAAGATAGGTTGATGTGTGCATATTCATTAAGATCCAGCCAAAAATGGAGGATTAGAAGTTGTGGGACTTCATAATAGGACTGTTGTAATACTACCTACTTGAAAGGAGAGGAGTATTGAGATTCTAACAGAGTGGATTTATGAAAATAGTAGAAGTTTTGTGGACTCTTTCTTTTGGTTACAGTAGTTCCAACCATGGTCCCCTCATAGAGTAGCATTCCAGGGAGAAGGGGAGCAACTTTCTGTGAGAGGAAATTTCCTTGAATAAAAAAAGGACTAAGTTGCCTTGGGAAGCAACTTTTTAGAGGAGAAGGGGACAAAGTTACTTGAAAAGAAAGTACAAAAAATACATTTGTTCAAATCAAACCTTCTTTTATACCATTGAAAAGCTCTCAACACATAAATATCAAAAGTGATCTTGCAATTTGAATTGAGATTATGAACTAAAAATTATCACGCAAAAAAAAAAAAAAAAAAAAAAAAAAAAAAAAAAACAAAATTTCAAAAA
>Ga0116231_10004354_pt1 | contig 28732 bp, 25 predicted proteins | sample S1TSphgellanicum_2_FD_89695 | JGI IMG/M metagenome (GOLD analysis project Ga0116231, IMG submission 89695) | Host-associated microbial communities from peat moss isolated from Minnesota, USA - S1T2_Fd - Sphagnum magellanicum MG | ecosystem: Host-associated > Plants > Peat moss > Unclassified...
GCTCCAGCTCCACAGCCGCCCGAGGTCTCTGGAGCTCTGGCGATGGAGTGAGGGGGGGTGGGGTTGGTAGGTGGTAGGTAGGAGGGGGGAGGTAGGTGGTAGGGAGGACGGGGGGAGGTAGGTGGTAGGTAGGACGGGGGGAGGTAGGTGGTAGGTAGGACGGGGTAAAATTTTGGGGTAGAGAAGAGGTGGAAAAAAAAAGAGAAAAATCGGGCAGGGAGGATGGGATTTTCGTCCATCCAGAAAACGGCCTCAACGGGCTCATCCGCAACTGGTGCATTGGTGGGTGCTAATTCACTCCAGCCCCACTTCCAATCTGATCAACGGTTAGGAACACTGGTTAGTCTGGAACGGGCCCTGGTAGAACCAGTCACCACCTGACAGAACACAGCCAAGGCCGATTCTTCGTGTAATGGGCCCTACTGGGTCCTCTCCATGCTACAATAGAATCGCCCACCTCAGAGCCCACTTGTAACGCGTCTATTCATACAGCCTTCGCCGGTTGCCGTGTGGTTATGAGGGTGGGGGGATTGGCCTTTTGAGTGTTCAGACGGTGATTTTATCCACATGCAAAAACAAAAATTCCACTTTGGCACAATCCAGAGTCCATCGTCCACGTGGCTTGTATTCCCACTGGTGGCACCTCACAGCTGTCACCTGACCCCAAAGGTTCCCATCCACACTATCATTGGACCAGTTTTTAGACTTTGGGAGACTTTTCGCCAAGTGTCAAAAGTCAAAACGATTTGGTGCCGACGCCTTGTGCGATCGTGTCCGTCCGCTGGGCTCAATCGACGGCCAGAGATCGCTCTCCTCGTGGCGCACGACCCGTTCAAAAATAAATGCAAAATTTTGCGAATGCGCTTCTTCAACGCACTCCCCCGTTCGAAGTTCTCCTGTTTTGCGGCACGCCGTTCTGAGCGGAGACAGTCCTCGATTGCCGCCCAGCTCCCTCGCGCATTGATCACGATTACCAGACGTGATCAAACAACAGCGTACAGTACTGTACACTGTGCAATGGCGGCTTTGATTTATCCAGCAAGCACTCATGTAATAAGATCAGGTATCACTAATTTGTCGAAAAATCGCGAACTTGGAGGTGTTACACTGAAACATGAATGTGTTCTTGCAGAGTTCGTGAGCCCCGTCAGAAATTGCAGCAAAAAAATAATCGGCACGAGTAATAAGTGTGCCAGATATTCATGTGCACGTTTGCAGCCAAGAGCTCAATGGACAGAAGGAGGCAATTTGGCTTCTGCAGTTGGGAATACTTCCATTACCACCACCAGCAGACATCATGATCATGATGCGGCAAAACTTTTGTGCATAGAAGAGGATGTGGAGCTGGTTCATGGAGCACCTCGTCACAGAATTTCGGTCTTGAGTGCTGTATCCAAATCGGCAGACCCGATGCTGATCATAGATGCTGTAGGTGCAGTGCTTGGCGATCAAGTGCAAGAAGGTTTTATGGCTTCGCTGTCCGAGAGTTTGGATCTCAATGAAGCGCGGCCGCAGCCAATACCTGTAGGGGGATTCAATTCCGGCGTCCGCGAACAATTGTCGGGTGTGGAGATGGTTACCGCCGACGTGCAAGTGATGGCGCCGCCCATGTATCATCCCAAGCTGGTCTGGTTCGCCAAGTCTGAAGAGGAGGAGAACAGATACCTGGACAGGGCCATCAATGCTACTCTGGCTGGGGCTGCTTTGTCGTTCGCGTTCACGAAACTCGTCACCGTCGACCACGATTACTGGCATGTAAGTGTGTCCGCTACCCTGCAGCTTTGATCCGTTGAACTACGGCAGACGAAGATCTTTTCGTGCTTGTGAATTTCTGCGGCGTGCTACGTATGCCAGACGAGCTTTTCTTGAAGCCGGATTTCTCTGATAATTTGCTGATATTCGATGTGTGATGATTGTCGAACAGGGTTGGACAATTATGGAAATTCTCAAGTACGCACCTCTGCACAATTGGAATGCATACGAGGAAGTTCTCAAGAGCAATCCTGTTATTGCTAAGATGATGATAAGTGGAGTGGTGTACTCCATAGGTGATTGGATTGGCCAGGTATTTAAACAATTTCTTTTCCTTAAATTGATGTGCTCTCCAGACTTTGTTGTCCTTTTCAATCACACGATGCAGCTCTGCAGCGAGAAGCTGCCTTGGCAAGTAACTGCCATATAGCCTGAGAAGCCATCATAGAGAGATGAGGTCCATGGTCTTTGTCCTCTTGTATGACTTGAAAGGTGATGCATGTGTTTCCCTGTTGCAGTGTATGGAGGGGAAACCTGTTCTTGAATTCAACAGAGTTCGGTTGCTAAGATCAGGACTCGTTGGATTCTGCCTGCATGGCTCCTTATCACACTATTACTATTATGTCTGCGAGGTATGTGAAGTTTCACAGATCTTGATGAAAAGAATCAACTGAAAGACTTGGATAGTGTCATGACATCTAGTCATGTCATTCTTTGTTTCCAGTGCTATGGTTGTCTGCTGCCAATACCCTTGAAGAAGTTCTGATAATTAAATTCATTCCTTTCTCCATGCAGTTTCTATTTCCATTCAAGGGCTGGTGGGTGGTTCCATTGAAAGTGGTGTTTGATCAAACAATCTGGTCAGCCATCTGGAATAGTATTTACTATGTGGTGCTGGGACTTTTGCGGTTTGAATCACCTGTGCGGATTTGGAAAGATTTAAAAGCAACATTTTTCCCTCTTCTTAGTGTATGTGAACTCTCCTCCTCACCTTTGGTTCCTGTTGCCACGAACATCAGAAACAAGAGAAATCTACGAGTTAATTTATCCAATTTTTTTTCTTGTCTCCTTCCTGTGCAGCTGTACCAAGAATTCTAATTTTTCTGTTCTCCGGATGTGTGCAGGCTGGTTGGAAATTGTGGCCATTTGCACACTTGGTGACATACGGATTAGTCCCAGTAGAACAGCGTCTTCTGTGGGTGGATTGCGTGGAAATAGTCTGGGTCACCATTCTCTCCATGTAAGGGAATGTACTGTGAAACAGGCATTTTATTTTACTTCTCCATTCCAACACCCTGAGATGAAAAATCGTACTTGTACAAGATTGGTGACACTCACAAATTTCGCTCTGTTATGTCTCAGGTTTGCAAATAAAAAGGCAGAACAAAGGCTGGAAGCTGTCCAAGAGGCTAGTGTTGCAACTGATCTGCTTTTGTTGTCAGAAGGTGATGACATGGTTGCATCCAAAGAATCATAATTGGAACTACCTTAGTTGGAAATTAAACTGTTGGGGTTTTGTTCTGGCAACAATTTGCAAAAGCACAATTAAGGCAGTAGGTAGTTTGCAATCAGAGACAATGTGATTCAACACATGCTCTTTCCAAGGCATCAAGAGAATTGTAATTATGTTTGAACTGCAAGAGGTCTCCAAGAGGGGACCATCCTTTTTCAGCTTAACTCACAACAGTATCATTTGGATATGGTGGGTGATCTTAGTAGCAATTCCCATATTATCAAGGAAACACTAGGAGTGTATCCTCACCACCTGGATGTAGTTGTGTGGTGTGCAATTGACTGAGTTCCTACTTGCTTCTATGAATGACAGTTGTTGAACCTAATGCGGCATTTTGGGTAGCCAGAGAAAACTGTGTTCTCTGGCTCCAGGTATAGTTTTGATTTCAAATTCAAGAGTTTTTCATGAAATGAAGGAACTTTTCCACTAGCTATGTCTATTTTGCATGGCATTTAGACAGATAGTCTCGCTTTTCCAACTTCCAATTGTAATTTATTTTGGCAACAATGCTTCATTAGAATTACTGAGATCTCCAACGATTACAATTGTTAATTAAAGGTTGAAGCTCACACAATAAGTGCTCCGCAGTGAAGAACTGTAAGGCCCAATGAAGGATCAGAATTCTTGATGAAGAAATGCAACGCCTGACAACAAACAGAAATTCCTTCCCACCTCTGATTACACTTTGTAAATCCGATTCATCCTAGTGTTAAAAAAACAGCCTGGTGCATTACGTACCCTGGAGAAATGACCCTGGAGAACAGGATTGAGAGGTGAATCGCATCAATAGCTAGGAAAACCGGATATGTACATGGAATGGGCCCAATAGGGCTTGTTCTACCCAGGAGCATGGTGATCGTAGTAGGGCAAGCTGCCATTTTGTTGGGTGGTAATGGGTTTTGCCAGGGCCTGTTCCACAACATAACCAGTTTTTTAGTTGAGATTTCAAATTTCAGTCTCACATCTCAATTGATCATTCATTAAGATTGACAGTGATAGGGGGGAAAAAAAGTGTAGCCTGGAGATAACTGCTTATCCCGCCCAGGAAAAAGGAAGTAATAGTTGCTTGAATAGAACACATAAACTGGTTACACACTAGAGCACATCCAGGTAGTTACTGTTATCACGTAACTGAACAAAGTGGAATGGTGGCTTGACTTTCCACACCTGCCACGTTCCTGGGTGGGCAAGCCCCATTCCATAGCCATAATCTGCCAAGGGAATTGGAAGAATGATCCATGACAACCGGTTATGTGTGTAGGTAAAGCCCTAGGACCGGTGTTTCTTTTTCTTGGCGAATTTTTCGCACCGTGGCAAACAAAAAAAACCCAGTGTGCATTTAACAAAGGCTTTTTGGAAAAAAATATGTCAAAGTTGCCATATCATGAAGAAAAACATATGTCACATGTCCCCATATTTAGACAATGAGTTCCTATTGGTTGCCAGAACTAGGCAGGATTCCAAGACAATTTACTTTATCAAAACCCTGCAAAACTTTATTTACTTTATTGTTTAACCTATAGCCAAATTAGTCAGTCCACCTACTCGACAAAATTGAATAAAAGACCCTGCCTAGGACCAGGGCTTTATGCGGTGTAAAAACTATGGAATACAAAAAGAGCCATACTGGAGATGGCTCTCTATTAGGCTAAAGTCATTGACCCTAGGCCAAGATGTCAAAAATGTTCTAATCCTAAATCAAGATGCCATAAATGATTTTATTCCTAAGCCAACATGTTGAAAAATATTCTAACAGTAGGCCAAAATTCCCAAGCCAAAGGATGCTTTGGCTTGGGATTAAACTTCAGGGTTTAAGGTCTAACACTAGGCCAAACCACATTGATTTTTATCTCATTTTTGAAATTTTATGACCTAGGGTTATTTCATATTGTTTCCAAGGACACTGGGCTAACCATGTTTGCAAGATATTTGTCTTAGGATGTTCATAGGGCTTTGGGCTCTTAGGATGTTCATAGGGCTTTGGGCCTATGGCCAAAGGTTATTTGCTTAGGCTGTTCTTAACATTTTTGGTTCACAGTGCTCATGGGACTTTTGACTTAACATTTTTATAAGACATTTGGTTTGGTGCACTTCAGGGAATTTTGGCTTAATGTCTTTACAAAAAGAATTAGGCTTCAGGTTCTTGCAGCTAAACAATGGTGACATGCCTCTCCGCTTAAGAAGTGTTTTAAGTGGAATGGGCCTCATATTGGAACCACCCTAGTGGGGCACTAAGACAATATGGGTGTTAAGCTAGAAATGGCTCTGCAAAATTCAATCCTTCTAAAAGTCAAGGGACATTTGGACTTAGGGGACCATTTGGGCTAAGGAAGGAGCTCAAGCTTTCACCAGTCAAAAGGACGATTAGGGGTTGTCTTTTGGATTGTAATGCAAGGCACTATCCCCTTAAAACTTTCAAGAGGATATTGAAACAATACCTTTGGAATTACATTGTCGATGATCATAAGGATTGGACGCCCATTTGGAATTGGTGGAGTTTTGTTACAATTTCACAAAACACTTGACCACTAAATCACAATGGGAAGGATGCTAAAAAAATGACCAAAGCTCATGAAAAGAGGAAATTACAAGCCATTAAGCTCTGAGAAAAAGGTGAAATATGATAAACAAGCCAATAAATCGTGAAGGCATATAAAGTTCAAGTTGAAGGACTTAATGTGATTACATGTGGTTAAATATTAAAGACTTTAAAATATTCAAAACTTTGACAAAGGGTTTGTTCCAAAGTATGTGAATCCTTATAAGCTCAATAAATCGTGAAGGCATATAAAGTTCAAGTTGAAGGACTTAATGTGGTTGCATGTGGTTAAATATTAAAGACTTTAAAATATTCAAAACTTTGACAAAGGGTTTGTTCCAAAGTATGTGAATCCTTATAAGGTCATTCATAAACCTCACCTAGATGTCTATATTTTACAACTACCAACTACGTTGGTAGCCCATTCAATTTTCCACATGTCCAAATTGAAACCAGTTGATGAGGACAAGAAAAGGGAGGATTGGAAACAAGCCTGTCACCCAAAATTCAACCTCATTGAGCATAAGTTCACTAGAAAAATGCATTTTAGCCACAAAACAAACTAGAAAAATTAGCAAGCGATACCTAGTCAAGTGAAAAGCATGTCACCCGAAATAGTCATAGTGGGTGAAGTTCACTCGCTTATACCACTTGCTAGAAATAGTTGAAAAGTTTGAATAGAAACAAGGTCATGATATCGGAAACAAAAAAATGCATTAAAAAAAATCCAACACATCAAAGTAAGACATCAACCTCCTAAAGTGGGGGTGAAAGCAAAATCTAAAAAAATGAACGTATATCTAAACTAAAAGCTAAGGTATGTGATAGTCTATTTGAAGTCAAGATGTATGAAAAAGGTGGACCATGGAAGAAATATATGAAGATTGAGTTGAAGTGACAATAGCCAACAAAAACAGACCTAAAGAATTGGAGTTGAAAACAAAACTTCTAAGGGCTCAATAAGCTTGTGGGAGCAAAGTTTCCAATGCATGGAGTCACAAACTATGTCCTTCTAAGGCAAAAGGAGCTCGGCTTGGCTAAGCCCAAGTTGACACTATCTATTAACACATTTAATAATCTTACCTTCTCATGGTTGCCCAAGGTCACCAAGAGAACAAGCCGAGGCATGAAGCTTAACCTTCGAATGTTTGGAGGTGCCCAAGAGGGGAATGGTGTTTGCTAAGATAAGTGGATCTAAAAGGGATTAATGTGGTTTAAGAAATTGTCACAAAGACAGACATGAAAGGTATCTAAGATTCCTCATGCATCTAATAAAAAATGTACAGAATGCGAATTATACTTAAATCAAAAACTAGCTACTCTCTAAAAGGCTTGAAGTATAAGGGTGACAAAAAGGTGGACTTGTCATAAAAAGGTGACATGTTATTTGTGTTTATGAAAATGTAAACCTCCCGAAGGTGGGGGTGAATACCTTTCCGAAATGTCTTGAGTGGCAGCGAGCCTCATATCAAGACCATCTTAGTGGGGCACTAAGGTGATATGGGTGTTAATTCAAAAATGGTTCCATGAGGTTCGACTCCTTAAGGAGTCAAGTGACATCCGGACTTAGGGGTCTAAATGGGCTAAAGCAGGAGCTCAAGCTCTCGTTGGTCAAGAGGATAACTAGGTGTTGTCCTTGGGATTATAATGCGAAGCACTATCCCCCTTAAAACCTTCAACGGATGACTAAGTGTTGTCTTGGCCAACCCAAGGGGGTTGGCCCATTAAAACAGTGGGGATGATTAAGAGATGATAGTTTCAAGCTCCAAGGATACCAAAAGAGGGTTAAGCCCTGAAACAACTTGGTGTTGTCCAAGTTGAAATCTTCTTTGGACCGACTCGAAGAGTTGGTCCCAAGAAGGCCCGGGGCAACTTGGAGTTGACACTTTGGGAGTCAAGCCCAAGGCTAGCTCCAAGTTAGATGAGAACTTAATTTCGATAGCAAAGTCTAACGAATCTAAGAAGAGAGTTTGAGTCCATCTTAAGGGGTTGAGACTAACCAAATGTGTAGTGGGGTGTGCAGGTAATTAGGAACTAAAGGAGGGGACACAAGAGAAGCTTGACATGACGTGTGGAACACAAAACAAGTGAGAAAGGGTGTGTCAAATGGCTTAAGACAATTGGCTTAAGGTGTTACAGTGGACGTTTGCGAATGGCCAAGGAGATTTGGTTTAGGTCCCAGGACATTTGACTTAAGGCCTAAGACTTGTGGCTTAATGCCTAAGACATTTGGCTTAGGGCCTACGACATCCCTCCATCGGTCTATTAAAAATGATTTTCCTCATAATACCTGGATGCCGGAATGCTTGGTACCTTTGTAAAGTGTCCTTGGGTGCACTAGAAAAAGCTGGGTTTTACGTTTTTACGTGATAAATGTAACATACAAAATGGAATGAAAAGATAGCAAGTTGTGGGATGCAAGCCTGGTCATCAAAGACTCGAGTATATGCCTTGTAATTTTTTTGTCCTGGGTTTTGTCATATTTGTGAGATCCGCCAGGAGCTCGTTCTTGTACGAGGTATATAAAACTGGAGTGATGGGTTTTTGACTTCGTCAACAATTGTGAAGAAAAAAGAAGAAGAAGATAATGTGACGAGGGATTGTTGAATATTTCTTCAAGTGATCCACGCTTCCATCAAGGTATGTTGTTGCCAAATTTCGTCTTCCCATAGGATTCCATAAATTGATGATTGGATGCTCCGATCGGTTGGAATGTTTTCTTGTGTGTGTGACTGAAATGGTGATCTCTATGTTGGGTGGGGGCGGGGCGTGTTGGCGGCATCGATCTAGGGTTTCAAGCGTTTGGGTTTATCCGCGTCGAGTATTTCGCAATTGCTCGTTGCATCAGGCAGGTAACAGTTTTATGTCTGCTCTCCTTTGAGTGACAAGCACCTCTGAAATTTGAGGTGTTGCTCATTTCATTTCTTAGGGAAGTTGAGAGCCAAGATATCTGGCAGCAATGGTCAAAATAGCTTCTTCCTGCAGTCCTAAAACTGAGATGCTCAATCGTGTATACCTAGCTATATATCAGTAGGTCTCACGCGGATCCAGGCTGATATATGTTGTTGTATACATTCATTGTTGATGTATGGTTTGAAATCTGATATACTTTAACTCAGCATGCTTTGTGACAGAGTTTATTGAAGCCATCTGTGTCAAACATACATCTGTATGTCAGACATCTGTACTTCCCTTCATCATCGAGGAATTCTTCATTGTTGTTGTATCATCAGTGTTAGTTGGGCACTTAGTTGGCTGAGAGCAGGAAAGAAGAAGGGGAGAAAGGAAGCAAGGCAAAGCAGGCTTATAAATGGCATGCATCAGTCTTTGTGGAAGAATTCAGGGGTAACTGAACCTAGACTCTTTTGGATGCACTTCATTAAGATCTCATCATGTGAAATGTATGACGAGGAAATACCCCATTCTGCTGGTTATGTTCATAGGGATCATTTGTCTCAGATTATTGACTTGCCTTGTGCATTTTCTGTGCAGGACACTCCCATTCTTGTTGCACTCGTCTGTTGAATTCAAGCAGATAAGACCCATGTCAGCATGCCAAACTTGGAACCAAGATGGTGATATGGAGGCTATGATAGGTAGAAAGATGGTAGCAATAATTGGTGCAGGTCCAGCAGGGCTTGTGGCTGCCAAGAGCATGCTGGAGGTTGGTCTTTTCCCTACTCTCTTTGACAAGCAACCTGATCTTGGTGGGGTATGGAACCCTCAATCAAGTTCCTGCTGGTTCTCTTTAAGAACCAACGATTCACGGTATTCATGCTGCTTTTCTGACTTCCCATGGGATTCTGACTCTCCCATATTCCCTTCTCAGCATGATGTATATGACTACCTTCAAGCTTATGCCAACAAATTCCTCCAACCTGTTCAATTCTGTCTTGGGTCAGAAGTTACAAATGTCTCACAAAGCAACAATGACAAGTGGCTTGTACAATGGTCATCTTTGGAGCAAAAGTATCAGGGATCTAAAGCAGGATCTCAGATATTTGACTTTGTAGTGTTTGCATCAGGATTCTTCTCCATTCCCTACACACCTAGCATTCAAGGACTTGATGGCTTTCCTGGTGAAGTCATGCACAGCTCTGAGTACCGCTCACCAGAAAGATTTAGAGGTAAACGGGTGGTGATTCTTGGTGCATCATTCAGTTCAGCAGAGGTGGCAGCGGATCTTGCTCCATTTGCTGCTGAAGTCATAAACATAGTCAGTCGTCCATTCTGGGTTCTTCCACGTTATATTGCCCTCGACCCTGATTCAGCCTCCACACCCTTCTTTCCTCTAGACTTAGTCCTTTACCGCCACTCTACTCGCCAGTCACAGGGTGAGGAGGTCTTCCCTAATGAGGAGGAAAATCGAAAAGCAAATCAGTACTTTCGTAAGTTGTGTGGTGATCAGGGGGCCCTTAATTTGCAGCAGGACACTGATCCCCCCATTATTGCCATCTCTGATTCATACCTGGAACTTGTCCGTTCAAACCACATCATGGTTCGACATGGAAAGGTGCAAGAGGTGCAAGGCCAGACAGTGATCCTGGAAGATCAGACCACTATTCCTGAAGTTGATTGCATTATCTTCTGCACAGGTTTCCAATCTTCCATGCCTTACCTTTCATCTGATGTGCTTGATACTTTATCCTTTGACCCTGCTGACAGATTTGTGCCATTCCTTCTGCACCGTTCCACCTTCCATCCCTCACTTCCTGGGTCTGCTTTTGTGGGGATGTATCGGGGAACCTTTTTTGGCGTTATGGAATTGCAAGCTAGATGGGCAGCTGCTATCTTTTCTGGAGACTTACCACCCATACCAGAGTCTGTCCAGCAAGAAGGAATTGCCTTTGAGAAATGGATCAAAAATCAAACTCCACGGCCCCAATTTCCACATGGAGACTATGTAGGTTTTGCAGACACCTTTGCTGCAGATCTGAATATACTTCCCTCAAAGGATTGGAATCAGAAACACAATATATCTATACCTGCCCACTTTCGTAGAGGAAGTGTGGCAGAAGAAGCTGTGGAAGTTCTGGAGAAGGCATGTAAGGAGTTTTTAGATGGTAAGATGGTACCTCATGCAGTGTTCCGCTCACTGTCTGGTTCATGGACTCTTCATCGACATATTGAAAACCGGATAGATTTTGCCAATTCTGGAGAGGTTAAGGGGACAGCGACCTTCTCTGTCACTGACTTGCCCCATGAATACCTCTACACTGAGGTTGGGGAGCTTTCCATGCAGCAGGGCCAGCACTTCCGAGTACATCGCAAGTATGTATATGTGTATGACACACACACCAACCAGATTGATGTCTTTTTTGAAAATCAAGGGAGCAGGGGTTCTCCTTTCCATTCTCTTCAATTCCTGTCCCCCAGACCTTCATCTGCCACAGAAAAAGGGGGAATTGAAATGTCTGGGGGTTGGAGGGCAGCAGGTCAACACCTCTGTGGGGAAGACCTGTACAATGCTTCCTATCAATTTTCTTTCTCAGGCAACAGCATTGCACAGATGGAGATCTCATATTCTGTCACTGGGCCCAAGAAGGATTACACCTCCACTGCCACTTATTTCCGATGAGCATCAAAGTGCTTGCACATTACAGAGGTCATGTGCATGAAATGTTTGAAAAGAAGTTCATGCCCTGTCTGATAAAGAAGGCCCCACATATCCATTGCAGGATTTGAGGGACTTCAATCACCCAAATCAAGGAGGTATGTAGTGATATCAAAATTTTGTTAGTGATACTCTCTTCATTGAAGTTGATCTCTCCAGAAGAAAAGTTCTTAGCTGGTGTTAGTAGCTTGAGATATTGCCTACTCATCCAGGCCTGAAGCATCCTGAGATATCTGAAACTATCACAGCAAGATGTCCTTACTTCCTTGATGATATGCTTTGAACCAACACTTGTTGTACAGTGAGTTACATAGCTTAGAAATCATCTAGCAGTACACTTCAATTTTTATGGTTCCTACGAAACTTAGTAAACTGCCCACTGGATTACTACATAGGTCCATATTCCAGTTGATCCATCTTCACATCTATGTCCTGGAGATGGGCTGATGTCCAAGGAAGGTGATCCACAAATCAAAATAGTCTCAAGTAGTTGAGCAGCAAGAAATTAGGTAGAAACTGATGCAGGTTAGAAGAAAATCTTGCTGTATGCTGTCTCCAATATCAATTCAAAGTTGTTATCATGGATGACATCAGTCCCAGCTGTATGAAACAAGTTGCCGCTTTCATTATTCCATTAACTTCAATAACACAAGCAGTATTCACATGTCATGACCAAATTTTGGACAATGTGACGTCTCACGGTGAAATTACTAACACCACATTCTGGTTCAAAAGGTGCATTGCTATGAGTTGCAAGTATTAGAACCAGGTGTAGAAATGAAACCTTGTAGGAAAAATTGGTGGCAGACACACCAAAAATTGGTCTTGGAGGTACTTAGTTGCAACTACTAGACCAGGATTTGAAACATATGGTGCAGTAAAATACACTATTTGGCAGGAAATGTGTTATCTGTTGCACAATGTGTCCACATGAAAACATGCCAAACTTGAAAAAAGAACAAGCACCCATCCCAAAGGGGAAATAGAGGTTCAAAAAGAGAAGACCATCATCCTACAAAGAGAAAGCACCCAAAAGCACAAATGCACCAACACAAACTGTAACAGAGAGTAACAAGGACACTCCTACTTTTAGTACCTTCCTACTTGTCTGATATGATACTTACACCTTGAAAAGCCAGAACATTCTGGATGACATTCACCATTTACACATCAACCTGGAGGATCAAAGAGAAATTAATAGTTTTCACCATCCCAAAGTATAAAGACAATATTTTATTATTCATGGTGACGTTCACATATGCATACCCAAGAATGTCCAGCACTAGTGACTTTTTCTTTTGCAGCTTATGGCTGACTTTTGGAACCAGGACCAACAACATACACATGGTGTAAGCCAATCTAGTGATTTCCATTCAAACCTTGTTGAGTGGTGCCTCTGGCACACTCAAGTAGTCTTGGCTGCAAAACCATTGACCAAGAACTTCATTAGTTGCATGCCCTAAGAACTTCCACAACCACTTCATAGCCCTATGAGGACTTACACCAAAACAATTTAGAAAGCTGAAGACAACATCAAAATCTTCACATAGGCAAAAAAAGGTTCAAGTACAACTCCAAGTGGCTGTAAGAAATAAATTGAACTTTGCAGAGTTTCGCAAAGAAAACAAGCAAAACTCACAGTCCTAAGATGACTCTCTTCACATGGTCAGCAAACTATGGAACTGAGGAAAAGTATTTTGACTTTTTTTCAAGCATCTCTGAAACCTTCAAGATGAACCATGAGGAATGATGCTAATTTTGTTGCCCTGATCCCAAGGGGAAGTAACCGAATTTTGACGAGATACCATGTTTAATGTAAAGAATGGTTGTTAATCTCTTGCCCATAGCAATCTAGAGCAAGCTTCAGGGCTTAGTGCATGTGAAGAGAACAGTGCTTGAGATTACAGAGGGGATGGAATATGAAAGCTTTCTTTGTGAGAAACCAGACAAAGAACATGTAAGGAGTCCTACCTGATTTTACGTGAGAGCTGATAGAGCCCTGTTGCTGCCATTGCTACATTCACACTAAATAGGTTCCAATTTTTCTGCACATAGTGGTTCAATGGATTCAGCTCTCCATAAAGAAGAAATCTAGAAACAAACAAACGGCACCAGCTGACATCATGGAGCATATACCAACTATTGTAGCACATACTCAGAAGAAAAGAACCACCATGGGACAGATACTCTTCTGTAAGAGATTCATGTTGGGTACTTTTCCATTATACAGTTGTGATAGTGTGTTTAACCAAGATGCACCGGGCTTGATTCCTGGTGCAATGGTAGATGCAGCATTGGAGCTTGAGAGGCTACATCAGAGCTAATAGATAGTTGATTGGCATAGGATGAAGCTGTGAGAACCTGTACCCTACATATAAAGCACCAGCAACAACCACAGCTTCATTCTACTCAAGAAGAAACTGGCTATCTATAGAATCAATTGGAGAGAGGTGGATGCTGACATACTGGTGTGATTACTGTGCTGTAGCGAGACCAGATGAGACCTGTAGCTGTTACAGCTGTTACATGCAAAGACACCAGATAGTTCTGTGAGTCTTCCCTCATCTCACAAGCCACATGTGGACAATGTAAACCACTCATAAGGCCCTTGTGTTCAATATCTGGATTTGATTGTGCAAAACAACAGTGGATTCAGGTGCACCAGACAGACAGAAATTAGGGTCAGCCTCTTAGCTGAACATAACCTTCTGTGGAGGAGTAGCCTGCTTTATCCAACAAAAGTCCCCATCCCTGGGCTTTTTAAAGTTTATAACCAGGTCTATGTTGACTGCTCAATACTGCCAACAGCCCTCAGACAGGAATGGTCAATGAAGCATAGCAACTAGAGAAGTTGTCAGATAAAATTGATGTCATACTAATATCTGCTGCTGTCCTGTAGTAAAGTGTGCCTCCAAGGTTGCCATACTTTGGAGGAAAAATGGTGTGTGAGTGCAACTTCTGAAAGATGAGCAACCTAAAAATCCCTTATCAAGGCTTTTTAATGCACAAGGATAAACATGATTCCTAGAAAATACAACACTTTCCCTAACTACAGTGAACTGATGTGGAGTCTAAATCAAAAGTTGCAAATCTTCACCATTCAATGCACATCTTGTGGTCTACTACTATATTTAGCAAGTGCAAATGTTTCTGAGGGACTCCTGGAACCTCAAAACCATGGAAATAGCCCTACACTTTTGAGGTTAAATCGTACATACCAATTTGCTGAGGGTACGAGATCTTGTCAGGTGGCTTGGAGAAGTCAGCAACATTGGCAATAGAAATTCCCCACTTGAAAGTTGGAGCCCAGAAATGAACTGCACATCACAATGAAAAAGGAAAAGAGAAAAAATATGAACACCATTCCTTGTTGCAACCCAACCTCATCCCTCTCTCATTCTCAACCTAAAAAAAATTACAAGATAATAAGCTCATACGAGTTGACATTGAAGAAGCAACCAGTTGCTTTCATGAAGAGTTAGTCACAGCAAACTTTTGGTAGTACAGTAGTATCAAAAGTTCCTCTCCACAAGTTACTCTCCATTCTACAGGTGAAGGGTTTTGGTTCTTTTGGTCTATTCCAAGAAGATTGAACAAACACACAAAAAGACCGTATCAACTTGAGTGGCACATACAGCAAGATTCTTCCCTCTTCCCAGCTAGCATAGCTGCTTCACATTTGCTCATATGAGAAGCTGTAGGGTGTACCGATGCCGGTGGCTCACTTGCTGCCAAAGCAATCTTCTTTCATTAAGAATGTCAAAAATATGATCCAAGTGTTTCATCCTTTCATCACATCTTTTCATCTTTTCTGCTTAGATTTTCCTCACGTGATCTTACAAAGGGGGCTCAAACCGTAAAAAGTTAGGTTACGGCTTCCAGGAAAGAGGATAGAAGAAAGAGTCAAAGCAACTGCGGTTTTCGCCAAAACCGCAAGCCAAACGCATCAAACACCCTCCAATATAATTCAAGACAACACAGCACAACACACAAACTTAGGGCAACACCACGCCGAGGAACTGACGGACAGAGAGCCATGGACGACAAAAGGGGCTCACTAGTTTTGGGTCCTGCTGGATGGTTCCAGAAAACAGCAATCTTGGAGGCCGCCATGGTTGATGAAGAAGCACCTACTCTTCCTTCCTGGCCTGTGGAAAAAATTGGAGATCGGTTGTTGTTTCTGTGTGAGAACCCTGACCCTCTGTCGCGCACATGAAGGAAGCAGCGCAGCAGACTGCCGCGCGAGAAGCAGATCAGCGCGATCAGCCACAAAATCTGGCAGGCAGAAAATCCCGACGTTCTGCTCGGCCGCACCTGGCACTGTAGCTCCCCTTCCGGCCTGCCCACGAACTGAGGCGCTCCGTTTAGCACTCTGCCCGTGTCTCTCACGAGTTTCACCGTTCACCGTCTGCTCACCCGTGCTCACCTGCCCGCATTCCATAGCCATTTGCTCACTGCACACAATACAGGCACTGCGTTTCTCAATTTTTTTCTTTGAATCACATTTTCGTCTGTCTTTCTCATCATGGAACCGTCTCAAGAGCCAAGTTTCCTGTCCCAGATGATGATGGGTTCAAGCTCTTCACTTCCCTTGTTCATTGTGACTCACACAGCACCTCCAGCTCCACCCAAATCCAAGAGAGATTGGAAAGATGATTCTACAGCATTGTTGATGGCTTTGTTTGAGGAGAAGTTTCTTGCCAATAGCATGAACAGCTTGACACAGCAGCACTGGCAAGAAATTTTATTGAGGATTGAGGAGGCATTTCTATTGACCCCTCACGCACTTGGGCTCAAGTTCAGTCCAAAGTACAGATAATGCGGAAGAGATTTAATCAGTTGAAACAGGAGCATGGAGAATCCGGCGCAGGTCAATGCAAATGGCCATGGTTTGAGCGATGTTTAATGATTTGTGGCAAAACTGCCAAGGCTTGTGGCACTGTTGGAGGCATGGAGAATGGTATTCCCATTGATTGATTCGGTGGGTGGATACTAAAGAACATGATGGTCCTCCTTATCCAGACAGACAGGTTCCTCCATTTGCAGGCAACTCTTCTCAAGTCAGTAAGACTCCACCCACACCGAAGTCAGCAGCTTGCAAGAAGCCAGAAGCCGGGGGTGGACGGTAAGCCTCCACAAAAAATTGTTTTTAAGAAATTGCGTGGAGGGCAGGGAAAGAAAATTAGATGGAGCAGCTGAAAAGGTGGGCAGAATATGTGCGCATTTGTCTGCCTGCCTCCCTTTCTATCATGAGAGATTATTGAAGTTGGCTAATAGTCTTCAACACAAGACAATAGATAGTTTCTCAACTATTTTTTTCGGATCTGGATTATAATCATATTTGCATGTATTAACAAGTATGAAGAGAGGAACTCTGCAGCAGCATAAGGAAGTAGCTTTGGTTTACGAAGATGGAATTTTGAAGTAGAGGCTATAAGCAATATGTAAATACCATAGACTAGTAAGACAATATTAGTTCAAAAACCTCAAACAGTCCCAGAAATAATAGGAATGTATTGTACAAATTGTCACAAAACAAATCATAATGTTGAGACCTATAAAGATGAAAGGAAGACCCTACTCCTGCAATTTCTAAGCTTATTACTCAACAGATTAAAATACAAAGACATGTGAGGTATTCTTGTCATATTTGTGACATGTGAGGTATTCCTGTCATATTTGTGGTGACATTGGACATAAGATCATAGATTGTCTTAAGTACAATGATATGCAAAATATGTTTAAGAACAAAAGAGTGAAGACTACATAGAAACAAGCTATGGTAGAGCCCAAGGTTTCAAATCTTTCAATCCATATGGTGGATGTCAATATGGCCATCACCAAGAGCAAGGTTATTGAAGAATAGATGTTCAAGAACAAAAAGTCAATCAAAGAAAAAGTTTGCTGCTGACTGGGAAGAGGAGTAAAAACTACAACAATCTTTTGTCAAGACTATATAAGAGATGTAAGCAAAAGACCCATCGAAAAATTTGATTCAAAAGGAGAAAGCACAATGGAGTACAAGTTGAACAGGGTTACTAGAATCTGAGGTGTCCACAAAACCAATTGTATCACAAAGTTTGTTTGCTAATCCTATCAACAAAGTTATATCTATGGAACAAATATTCCAAGATATCAATAAACAAATGCTGGAAACTACCTATACTTTGCAGTTAGGTCAAGTGCTGAAGATAGCACGAGATCTTAAATATATATGTGGTAAAAACTAAAGTTATATTAAACCGAAGCTGATATCAGAGCCTAATATAACCATAGTGGTTGAGACACATTTTAAACTAAATGCTGCAATTATAAAGGTAGATAACCAGATGATAGTTATCCAAATACAAGTTGGGAAGAACATTGTTGAAGTTGTTTTGTTAGATGGGGGAGCAAATGTGGACATCATAACAAAAACTTCAGAACAAAATTAGGTTTACCAAAACCAAGACTAGTTTCATACCTCCTTAAAATGGCAGATCAAAGCATGACTAAACCTTTAAGAATCATTAGAAATCTAAAGATTCATATACATGGTATACCACATATAATTACATTTACTATCTTGAAAAACAGTGTGGTAGACTTTAACTATTCCATGTTGTTGGGAAGACCTTGGATCAGAAATGTAAAGGTTACACATGACTGGGGTAACAATGTCATTACTATTCAAGGTAATGGAACAATCAGAATAATATCAGTTAACAAGAAATTAAGGGTAGAAACCAAAAGGCCCTAAGTACTTGTTTGTTATGACTTGCTAGAAGGACTAATAAATGAAGAAAAAGATCTAATCTTTGAGACAGAACCATAATTGTTTTTCAATTAGCACAATTACCATCTTAGATGAAATGGTTTCATTATTGAGTGTTGGCGTTTCAAAAATCAGAACATTAAGGAATCTGATCCAAAGCAAAGGACATCAAATTAAAAACAACAGAAGTGGTGCATTCAATAATCAAATCAAAAGATTTCTATGTCAAACCAAAAATATCATTGGAAGATAAGGTTTACCCTAAAACCTATTATCATCATAGCCAAGATGATATTCAAGTGGATGAAACACCATCCAAAATACACATACAAAATCTTCAAATAATAAGTTGGACTTTGACTAAAGAATAATACCTTATTAAGCTAAATCTTGGCATAAAGGCAAATCCACAATACATCAAGGTTAATGCACAATACAAAGGAAAAGACTAAAAAGCTTCAAATATTACTCAAGGAGTTCAAAGATGTGTTTGTTTAAACTTAGAAGGACTTGAAAGGCATACTTCCAGAATTAGCTCAACACATAATTGAGTTAAATACCTCAATACCACCAACACATCAAGAAAGGTATAGATTGAACCCTAATTATGTTGCAGTTGTCAAACAAAACATTGACAAACTATTAACAATTGGATTCATTTAACCAGTAGAGGAAGTTACATGGTTATCACTTATAGTGGTAATGCCTAAGAAGAATGGAAAATTGAGAATTTGTGTGGATTTCAAGAAGTTGAATAAGGCAACCAAAAAAAATCCTTTTCCTTTGCCATTTTCTGATGAGGTACTAAACATTGTAGCATGGTATGAAGTTTATTCATTTTTAGATGGATATCCAGGATACCATCTGATTTTTATAACCCCTAAGGATAGATACAAAACAATTTTTGTAACAGATTGGGGAGTTTTTATTTGAATGGTGATGTCATTTGGTGTCAAAAATGGGCCACCAACTTTCCAAAAAATAATTAACGAAGCCTTTAGAGAATATTTAGACTAGTTCATGAAGATATTTTTAGATGACTTCACAGAATATAGTGATATGGAGAATCTTTTTATGAAGCTTAAACTTTGCTCTTAAAAATGCAAAGAATATAGAATTGGTTTTAACCTAGAAAAATGTGCCTTTATGGTATTTTCTAGACTGATTTTACAGTTCATAGTTTCTAAAGAAGGAACAAATACAAAACCTTAAAAAGGTTAAAGCAATAGTGAATATGCCAATAGCTACAAACCCACATTAGATTCAATGGTATGGTTTAGTTTTACAGATGTTTCATCAAGAACTTTGTTTTTATCATGGCACCAATCACAAAGCTAATGAGGAAAATAGAACCTTTTATCTAGACCATAAAGTGTCAAGAAACTTGGGATCAGATCAAGCAGAAATACATGGAAACACTAATTCTGATACCTCCAAATTGGCAATTAGAGTTTCATGTCCACAATGATGCATCATTATTGGCAATAGGTGCAATGTTGGCACAAAACCCAATTGGTAAGTACAGTTAGCCTATAGTATATGCCTCTACATTACTGAATAAAGTAGAACATAATTATACTAATATAGAAAAAAAACCTTAGCAATGGTTTATGCTCTACATAGGTTTAGACATTTTTTGTTGGGAAACAAATTTGTTTTTTATGTAGATCACATAGCTCCGGTGTACTTTGTCAACAAACCACAGGTGTCAGGAAGGATAACAAAATGGTTGTTGTTACTCTTGGAAAATGAATTCACAATGGTCTACAAACTTGATAAAACACATGTAGTTGTTGATGTTTTATCCAGATTGTCAGATAGTTTAGAACCATTAGGAGTCCCAGATCAGACTATGGATGCATCATTATTTTTTATAGAACCTATATGGATGCAGGGAGTAAAATCTAGAGACATGTCAAATGCCAAAAATTTTGAACTTAGCTCAAAAACAAAAATTGGCTAGAAAGGCAAAACCTTTTATTTTGAAAGAGGGAATTATGTACAAAATGGGACAAGACAACAAAATGCATAGATGTTTGGCCACCTCAGAACTCAGAAGCATAGATTATTCTAAAGGAAGTACATGAAGGAATGGTAGGACATTTTGTTGCAAATATTACTACAAAGAAAATTTTGGACGCAAGATATTGGTGGCCAACTCTATTAAAGGATATTCATGAATTTTGCAGAAGTTGTGATAGTTGTCAGAAAACTAGAGGACTAAAAATAGAAAGTTTGGCCAAGCTAGTAACAACACTTGCAAAGGAACCTTTAATGAAGTGGGGTCTATACTTTATAGGTCCAATTAAACCAACAAAAATACTAACAAGAAATAAATATATTCTAGTAGCTATAGATTATGCAACAAAATGGGTAGAGGCAAAGGCACTTAGAACCAATATTGCAATAGTTGCAACTAGATTCATGTATGAGTATATTCTGACCATATTTGGATCTCCATTGACCATATTTATAGATTAAGGAGTACATTTCATCAATGACACAATAAAACATATGACAAAACAATTTATATTGAAACATGTTAGTTCCACTACATATTATCCACAAGGAAATGGACAAGCAGAGTTTATTAACAAAGTCATTGCTAGACTATTGACCAAGTTGGTCAATGAAAAAATAATGTACTAGGATGAACATATGTCCACAGTTTTGTTTTCATACAGGATTGCTTACAAGGTGGCAACAAGTTATACACCTTACCAATTAGTTTATGGTTTGCATCCTCTAATGCCAATAGTATATGTTTTACCGGTTATTAGTGGGGACCACAGAGATGTAGAACTAACAAGAGTATTAACAACCAAAATTACAAAATTGGAAAAGTTACATGATAATAGATTGGAAGCTTAAAATAATGTGGGAACCAACCAATGGAGTAGATTTTTGTGGAATCAATGGAAAAACACAAAAAAGAAGTTCCAATTTGGAGATTATGTTTTATGTGTTTCCCAAGGGAGAAAAGATGCATCTAAGCAAATTCAAGAAAAGATAGTTTGGTCCATTCAAGGTACAATATTATTTACCCAATAATATTATTTTTCTTGTTTATGTTAACAATTTTGAACCAAACCTAATATTGGTCAATGTTAACAAGTTGAAACCATATACATATGTGGATTAAACATTGAAAGGGATTCAAAGTTCAAAGGATAAAAAGTCTTTACAATCCATAGATTCAAACTCCATGGAAGAAAAAATTGATGAAAATTCAAAAGATTAGAACAAAACAAAGATCATTGGGACTAATTAGATAGTAGTATCAACAGAAGCCTTAGTAAATCTAATGAGTCAACAGGTTACTAAAAAATTCCCTAACCATGATTACATAGTTTCATAATCACTTGATTGTGGGTCAAATAAATTTGTCACGTTAAAACAAAATTCTATTAATTTGATGACTTAGCATAAGCTAGAGGAAATCTATAATGTAGACAACACCAAGTCATCAGATTTAAAGTTGTCATCAAATTTACTCAATGCCACATCCACAAAGTTCCCAAGTCAACAAACATTAATTATAGCCCATGTTAATATTAATATGAACTTAAACAAAAGACGACATGTGTCAAAAAATCAGAAAAAAGGACAAATCATTAAAATGTTAACCTTAAAGCGAAAAGTGAAACATCACTTCATGAAATGAGGTGATTGCGTTTTAGAAGGCGACAAACAACAGAGCGACTTTTCATTTTTGTTTTCTTCAAACAAGTTTTTATTGGGATTTGTCTCCAGAATGAGTGCAAAGGGAATTTTTGTGGAGAAATTGCAAAGAGAATTTAGAAAGAAGTTACATAAGTTAAAAGATAAACAAGAGAGACAAAGAGAACAACAAAAATTTACAAACATTTTGCCTTTGCAATCTAGGTCTCCAGAAAGAGGTCCTCCTTTCTTCCTATTTATTTTTCTTCTTCCTTTTGAAGATCTTTTCCAATATCTAAGTTTGAGAAAGTTTTTGAAGTAATTAGAAAAAATGAGAGAGATTGAGGAAACTTTGAAAAGATATAACTTTAGGAAACCCATACAAAAGGTAGGTCCTAGTGAGCAAGTCGGTTCAATTTCCATTTCAAATTCTAAAGAAAAGAAGTAAAAGGATGATTTGTAACAAGATCAAGAAGCGCCATTACATCAAGAAGAGCCTACTCAAGAACAGATTCCAAAGGAAGTCCACATTCCCAACAAGAAGCGCACGAAAAGAAGAAGTTGGTAAGCAATGGTTACACATTTGTGTGGGAAGAAGGTGCGGACTCACCAAGATGATGAAGTTAGGTATTTTTTACTCCTACAAAACAAAGTTACAATAACAATTTTAAGAACATTTTGCTTTGGACAACCTTTGGAGAGGAAGAAAAAGCATGGGCAAACAAAGTTGGATTAATAGGTATGTTTGAAGTTGAGTGGAAAACTCCCTATCATAACATTCTAGTTGAATTTTTTAATAATTGGATGTTGGATTTTGAACATAATAGAATCAAGGTTATGTTGGGGGAAGAATAGATAATTATAAACAAGCATCTATTGGCAAAGGTTTTTTAAATTTTCCATACATGAGAGACCGAGGTAGACTAGGTAAAAATGTCTAATGCCAAAGTAACATTGGCAAATATAGCTAATAAAATCCCAAACACTTACAACACCAATGAAGGTGGTTTATAAAAAAAACGAGGTCATAATATGCCAATAGAATTGTTGCCATATTGCCCATTATCTACCAAAAAGATAAGGTGAAATATTTAGTAATAAGTCTACCATGATGATCTCTAGAGCACATCATGGAAAGTTTGTCAATTGGGCTAAAATCATCTATTTTCAATTGGTCAAGGAATTCAAATGAGAAAAGTATTAGAAAAACATGATTGAGGGAACAACCAAAAGAGAACCAAAAAAGGATGTATGTCATTTTGCCATAGTCTTGGAAGTTTTGTTTCAAAAGTGATTTCCACTAGAAGGAGCATAACCATAGGAGAAGAATAAGCAAGTATAATAGCCACAAGAGGATAAGAGCAAAAGGGATAGTTTGAGAGAAATATTTATAAAACAAAAGACCTTTGAATCCTACACATATCTGTCCTAAAAAGGAAAAACACCTAGAGGCTAAGACAACTAGAAGAACAATTCTGATGTCTCAGTGTCATGATGATGCACAAAGAGAGACTTTGTAGAAAAAGCAGAGAAGACAGTAGGACACTATAATGAAAAGCAATATTAATCTTCAACAAGCAACAGAGTTACTAAAGAAGCAACAACACCAACATTAGAGACAAAAAGAAAAATCCATATTTCCTAAATATAATCAAAGACCACCAAAGTCCTCTAAATAGGAATAGAGATCAGGTGGGCAAGAACATTAGAAATGGCCCAAGAAGGAGCTAGAATTTCAAGCTCAATAGCCAGCAGAGGAACAGATACAGGATTTTGACCTGGATCCACTAAAAATACAACAATTTGTTCCATCACCACAAAATAATGAAAGTATATTACCTTCAAGACCAAGTTTTGCGATAAGTACAAATGTATTTGGAGAAATCTGGACTACACACAAAATTCTAAGTTCATCAAGTACAAATTCTAGAGGTTAGACTCCTAGGTTTCATACACCAAGGTCTATGCAAGGGATAGAAAAAGAATTAGATGAACACAAGAGAGTTATTAGCATGTTTCAACATGCAACAAAGTACAATGTATAAATGACAAATATTTTGCTTAGACTTTTTGATCTGGAGATAAAAAATGAACAAACCATAAAACAAAAGGATAGATCTATCCAAAATCTGCAAGGGGCCTTGGAGAAGGAGTAGAAGCTCAAAGTAGAGTTATAGGATAAGAACAATGAGAATATTCAAGTATTGGCAAAACTACAAGTAGCTAAGCAGAAGATCAATAACATGGATTTGGAGTACATCAAAATAGAAAGGGATTCCTTACAAATAACTTTAAAAGAGACAGATGCCAATTACTAGAACTTAAGAGTAGAAAAGGATACTCCAAATGTAGAGCATAACAAACTTCAAAAAGACTACAAAAACATGGAACAAATTCTCTTAAAACAATAGAAGGAGTTGGAGGAACTTAAAGTGGACAATGCCAATGCATATCAAGCCAAGAATGAGGTATAAAGGCAAGCTAACCAAAGGCATGCACAAATGGATAGAAATTTGCAAAAGCAAAAGGCCTTTAATGAAAAGTTGCAAAAACTTCTAAAGGAGACCCAAAAGGTAAATCCCTTCAATTATGATATTGTCTTCAAAGAAAACAGTGAATTCAAGAAGCATAATACTTTGCTTCAAGTGAAACTCAAAGCATTATCAATGGAGGAGAAAGATGCAGATTTACGGTGGGATGCAGTTTAGGACATTGTGCAGAAAGATATTGGGAATGTGTGCAAAATGTATGAGAGAAATGAAAGGTTATACATGCATAGGATTTCTCAAATGGAAAAGGTTACGCCATCATTTGAGTATGGCCTTTAATTTTGTCTTTAGAACCAAAAATTTTAGATGAAGAAAAAGACAAAGGGAATACTAATGGGGCATGACCATCAGGTACAAGAACAATAGAAGAGGAACCAAAAGACCTCAGAGGAGGGAAGGATAGCCCTAAGAAGGAGGTTACTAGCAAGACAAATACATTAAAACAAATTCAAGAACAAGTAAAATATGTTTTTCAAAAAGTCAATTTTTAGGAATATGCATTTGTAGCCATAGAAATAGGGGAGTAGATATAACCTAAAGAACATAAAACTCAGGAGGTTTAGCAAGGTCAAATTGAACTTGTATCAAAGCTACAACAACAAAAGCAAACTGAGATCACATTAAATCTGCAATCAAATCAATAGCAACAAGTTGTATCAAAATTGCAACAATAAGAGCAAATTGAGATCACATTAGATCTAGAGTTATAGCAACAACCACAAGTGACACCAAAGTTGCAGCCACAAGAATAGAAAGCAACACATCATCAAACAACTACACAATTGTCAAAAGAGGCATTAAAAGAGCAACAACAAACTCTCTATATAATAGAGAATTAGACGGTGCTTCAATTTGAAGTATAACAACTATAGACAAAGCAGATTGTAGTATAAACAAAGCAGACTATAGTATAGACAGATTAGATTTTTAAATCACAGGATTAGAAACAACATCAAATTTAGCTTTCTTAACACATTTTTCATCCAAAATTCTGAGACATAATTCAAAATACGAGTGGAGTAATGTTAAGGGAGTAATTACTATAGTTAATGGTAATAATTAATAATATATTCCTACTTACCTAAGTTACTACTTTTGGAAATATTAGCTACATTACATAGTTTTATCACCATTTGAATTTGAATAAAACATAGGACTATTTTTGTTGATGAATAATTTTGGAGAAGATAAATGAATAATTGTAGAACATGAAGTTTTAATGGAATATGAGAGAGGAACACTTTTGATTTTGGAAACCTTTTATTTCCATAGCCAAAATTGATATTTTGAATGTTATCATACTTTTAGTACTAGATTTTAATTCTAAAATTAGTTTTGAGTAGATCTGAATGAAATTTTTTTGTTAGTATTAGTTTTATGATGTTTTAGTCCAGATTTAAATTAGAATATAGGATTAAAGATTTTATATTTACCAAAGTGCTTCCCTATTTGACTATAACAAAAATTCTACTTGGACCCCTACTTCTCCAGTAGTTGCACACATAAGATACTTGGCCAATTTGTTAGTATATTGGAACATGCATCACCCAAATGCATTCTTACTTGCCTACATCATAAGTCTACTTGGACATCTACTTCATCACGAGTTATATACTTTGTTTGCTAAATTTCTCCTTCAACATGCACTTATTAAGTACATGCATACTAATGATTTCTTACTTTTATTGAAACACGGTCCCCCATATGTGCTTGAATCATTGATTGTTATTGAAATCTACTTGAAATGCATATTTGACAAACAATTACATCCTAATTTTTAATTTAAAGTTTCTATGTGGTTGATTCTGCATATTTACTTCTAGTGGAATCTAATCAACTAACCACCTTTTTCAACAACACTTGCATAGAATGATCACATTAGAATCATACTTAATGATCTACTTATAAGCAATGTATATTTGGACATTAATCCAAAAACTACAAAAAGACCTATTTTGCTACTTTGGTGTCAACTTAAACATACATTCTGTTTTGGTCCATGGTTACTTGTACTACAATTTTACATCATGGGGTGCGGTCACAATAGAAGGAGCCAAATCACTTGTTGACTACAGTGAAACATTATACTTTTACTATTTTGAAAAACGACCAATAATAATGTATAATGAATTATTTGTTCATATTTTGGGGTTTTGCTTGTTTATTCATGAAATTGATATCCTACAAATTTGGAGTCATTTCATTATGTATTAGAGTCCTTTGTCATACACAAACCACTTGTTAACATGGTCCTTTTAAAAAATTTAAAATTTGAATGTGTTTTTTATTACTCAAACCTTCACCAAATGTTTTCAAATTTATTATGGGATCTAATATACTTCATAAAAGGGCCACATGTGTTTATATTTTTAAATGCATATGTATTGAATCCTTTGAACAAATGTTGTTAATTTTGATTTTGAACGTAATTAATGGTTTAAAAGGTTCAAAATTTGTAATCATGGTAAAAAACAAAAGTGTACATTTGACTATAATCTAAGTCTTCATGCATATATATATATGGATTATGTTTGGTCTCAATATTGATATTCACTCCTAGAATATGTCCTTGGTAAAGACTTCAACCTTGGCGCTTGTGGTTCCTTTTACTATGAATGGACCCCATGGCTTAGACCTTCCAAGTTTTTTATGTACTTCCAATACAAATAATGAAGGTCAATTTCCAAAAATAATTTACAACCCACCAAGGGGAAAGATATGCAAATGGTTCATCATGAATCAATTGTAACTATTTGGATAACTAATTAAGCAAACTATTCAAAGGGTGCATACCAATTTAACTACATGCAAGTTGAAAAAGCAAAGTAAAAAGGCCATAAATCTTAAAACTTAAGGCTGAAGCTGAACCCTGAAAGTCTTTGTTGCACTATGAATGAGCCCTTTAGAACATCCTTTTTCAAGCTTAATCCTCCTCATTGAAACGATGAATTGTTTGAATCTTAAACTAGTGATCCAACAATTGAAAAACATTTTCCCATAAAAAGGTTTTGCAGAAGCATCAGAGATTCATTTGGCAAAAAAATGATATGTACACCCATAATATGCAACTATAATGTTGTTATCTTCATAATAAATACCACATATAGGATAAGTCGTCACCACAATCACACTTGATTTCCTTGGTGGCATGTTGCTAAGGCTCTTTATAGGTAAAAGGTCGATGGTGACTCTTGACCCATTGGGCATTAAGTGGATTACCTAAATCCATGTCTTGCTATGACCAATTTGGTGGTCCAAAACTTCAAGATCTAAAAAAAGACTTGTCAACTTTTGAGATGTTGCGTCATAGTCTTTTTCACCCTTTTCAACCTTAAGTGAATAGTAGTTGAACAAATATTGTTGGAGATCACAAGCTTGTTTTGCCTTTTTAAGCTTCTCGGTTACTTGAAATTGAAACCCAATATCAATGGACAAATTTGAAATGCTAGAAGCAACCACCTCTTGCCACAAATCATGAATTGTCTACTCCAAAACATTCAATTTTTCAACTCCTTATTAAACTTTTTTTTTGGTCTAACAAGTTCAATGTTAGTGAATGTACATGGACCTCAAGTTCACATTTCTCCTTTTGCATGTTTGCCTTAGATGGAACAAATGTCTTTTCCTTGGCCTCAATGTCCTTTAACAATTCCTTAACAACACAAAGTTGTTTTGGAAGGTAAACTTTTAGATGTTTAGGTTCTTCCACCACATAACAATTGTTGTCTTCAACTTTGTTAGGATGATTGGAGAAGTTTGAATGTTGTATTTGGAAGAAGTAGCACCAATGTTCATTTTTGAAGTAGGTACTAGTGGTGACACAAGCGTCTTAGCTATTCTCATTTGTTTTTCTATGGTGTCAAATGCATAATGTGCCCAATTGACAACCTTGCCCTTCCATTATGCAAGCCAACCTCTCAAGAAAATGGCTACGAACGTGCCATTGGGTGGCGGGTGTACATAGACATCTTCGTAAAGCTTTAGTAGGGTTGATGCACATTCACATGTAGAGAATTGTTCATTCTCTTTCGCCTTCTAGCCATTTTGATTCCTTATAGCAAACACAAAAACCATGTTATATTACAAGATGACCTCAAAAGTAATATCCTTTCAAAGATCTATACCTATTCATTCAAGTTTAGTTTGCTAGCAAAATCAATTAATGTCCAATTTGCACGACCTAAACTTTGACTCACCAGCTCAAGTTTCTACCCTTGTTGTTTTGAAATATGTTAACAAATAGGAGATCTACTCAAGTGCAAACATAAATCTTTATTGAAAGGAAAGTACAACATAATGCTCACAACACAAAACACAACATCAAGAACTCTCCAAGGTTCTTGTCACAAGA
>Ga0116231_10004355_pt1 | contig 28732 bp, 18 predicted proteins | sample S1TSphgellanicum_2_FD_89695 | JGI IMG/M metagenome (GOLD analysis project Ga0116231, IMG submission 89695) | Host-associated microbial communities from peat moss isolated from Minnesota, USA - S1T2_Fd - Sphagnum magellanicum MG | ecosystem: Host-associated > Plants > Peat moss > Unclassified...
AATATATATATATATATATATATATATATATATATATATATATATATATATATATATATATATATATATATATATATATATATATATATATATATATATATATAAATTAAAAACTCCTTTGTAATTTGTTGTCCATGATAGTTTTGAACTATTTTTAACAATTGATAATTATTTTTAAAAAATTATCTTATTATGAAACGTTTAGTTTCGACAATTTTTTTTTTTCAATTTCTTAATTTATTTCATTTCTTTTCCAACTTTTTTTTTTTTTTAAATTCCTCGTTGACACCTTTCTTATTTTCTCACAATGCATCTTCTTTTTTTATGTTATTTCAATGACTTGTAATTTGATGTCAACTATTATTATTATTATTATTCATCTTACTACTTTGAATCCCTTTTGTTAATGAATTTGAACTATGATGAATGAGAAGAATATATTTGTATAAAAATAATTAGTTAGAAAAAAAATTCAAATTTGTAATTCTCCAAGACTAATCCATAACAATTTTGAAAAAAATACACTTTTCGATGATCAACAATCTTTAATTGAAATAGAAAATGTCAAAAAGAAAATAAATTGTATTTTCCATAATATGATAATTGAAATTGTGATAATAGAAACACGATTGTTATTAAATGTGAAAATGATGGAATTTGATATTTGTGCACAAGGTTGTAATCAACAAGTTACTATAAATGAAGTTAGAATCATTTTTCAAAATTTTCAAATCATATTTTCATTATTTCATGATTTTTCATCATATGCCAAATGTTTTTAAATTAACCATATACATTTTTTAAAAACATGAACAATTGTCAAAACGAGTTTTAACAATCAAATTGAATTATGCAACCTCAAGGTTTTATGAAAATTTATTAACATCACCATCATATATTACAATTTACAACTTAAAACATTAAAATCTCAATGCATAAAAAATGTTGATGATAATTTAAAATAATTAATTCATCATGTGTTAACAATTTGGGTTGAAAGGTGGTTCACATGATGGCATATTGGCCCCAATTAATCCCATATTTCCCAATATGCATGTTATAAAAAATTGTTTTTGGTATAAAAAAAATCATTATTCATGATTGAAACAAAAATATGAAAATCATACGGACACAAAATTTAACAAATCAATTCTAGACCATATATGAAGATTTCTTGAAAATTGAAAGTCTTCTTAAATGCTACCAATTTTCTTTTAATTGTAATTGATTAGCAATGACCTTGAAAATTGATTTCATGATATCAATCAATTCTTATGTTGCATAATTTTTTTAATATCTCTCATTTTGATCAAACTATTTGGGTACCTATAAATGATTCATAACCTAATGACGCATGCACATATAATTTTAATTCTAAATTTTCTTAGTAAAGTTATGGCCAACCCATTTCACCTAAATTGAATAAACATTTGTGATTAAATCTAATTTTTAAAATTAAATCCACAAAATATGACAATTAAATAATATTTCATAAATATCATTATACCCATAATTTATGAGCCAATGATAAGTAAATACCTAAAATCATTTATCAACTAAAAAAATAGTTACTCCAACATGGGAAACATAGTTGTCATCCAATTTTAAGTTGACATAACACAACACTTTTTTTTATATAAAAATAATCAAATAATCACCTTTGGGAAAGGATGTTTAATGGTAGATAACCCACATAAAAAACAATAATCTATACCAAGATATGGGGCATAAGTAACATGGATCACATGTGCTAATGATCCATTGATGTAAACAAATAATATGTAAACATAAAGACACATCCTTAGAACATGAATAAAGACTATTTAAGTAGAATAGTTTTAAATTGTGTTTTAAAGGAAAAGAATTATAATTAACTATACATATCACACAATTTCATTTATGTCATGAATGAAGGTGAAAAGCAGAAGTATAATTCATTTGTGTTTATTTCAATGATAAAAACTCATATCCCTCCAAGGTTGACAACATCCCCAAGGAGTTATAATATATTATCAATTATTCATCACATCAAACATTATGATAATTTTTTTAGTGTTAAATTTGCCAAGGACATCCCTAATTTTTTTAAGTTAAATCTGACATCATGGTATAAAAATTGGTGTGTGAAAGTTGGTGATAATATAGTCCATTATCACAAGGTTTGATAAGTTTTTTATAAATTAATCAAACTTTATCTTTAAACTTAAACTTCAGAGGCCAAACTTCAACAAATTTGGTCAACTAATGAAGAACATTGATGAAACACATTCACCTTTTGAAGTAACATGCAAAAGCCCTTTTAGATTTATTCCCTGGTTCTCAAAGGGCTCTAATGGTGGATTTGAATGCAAAGGTGCATTTACAACCAACTTATTGCTATAAGCTAATAAGTTGTACAATTTCAATAAGGATGTGTTTCTATGGAATATACACCATTGCTAACTTGCCAATCATATTCCCTTGATCATAACTTTCTTTAAAAAATGTTATTTGCTAAAACCATCATAAAATTCATACAAGACTCATTGCACATCTTTACTTTCCAACAGCCTTTCAAAGAACACCATCTCATCCTTAGAAAAAATAACAACCATCTCATTATAATGTAATGTGAAAAAACCCTCAGCTTTATTGGTGAAGAAAAAAACCACTATTGGAGCTTTACTCAATGACAAGGGAAAAAAGTTGAAGGAAAACACTATTGCTGCTTGAACCAAAACAAGAAAAAACAACTTAAAAGCCCAAAGTTCTCACCTAGAACTGATGACATTTGGAATTGAAGCAACAGATCCTCACCAATGTTGAAGAAAAAAATGGATTTGGAGCTTTATCATCCTTTTTCTGAAAGCAACAAACAGACAGAATCAAATTGTTAGAATAAATTTGAACCAAAAATGTATAATGAGTCCATTTGCAATTTTACACAATCACATGTGACCATGGTACATCCCAAAGTTAACCATTTATCTTTGTAACATCAACTTACGAAATAATCACATGCGACCATAGTACATTGCAAAAGTCAACACGTTGTGTCCAAATTACATCATCATCAATAGCTCAAATGGGTGGGAGTTTTGGCTGGCTACCTTGCAATTGCATATTAATTCAATTCATCATTCATCCATGCCTTCATGTTATCTAGTGTAACCCACTTAACAACTGAGCCAACCACCATAAACAATGCCAGTACCTAGGGTGGGGATGAGAACTAAATTCCTCTTTTGTAATGGCAACTATAAAGATGACTAAAGGAGACACTGGCCTTACCAAATGCTATTGTTGTGGAAAACCAATCACTCAAATCTTGTCGGCAGGTTAAAAGTTTTCCCTTCTTCCTCTTTTGTAATTAAATAAGAACCTGAGGAACAACCACATATTATTCCATTAGAGTTCTATACAAGAAGTACTGATTCAACACCTGCTTTGGACCCATAGCACTTGAGAGACATGTATTCAATCTAGAACAATGCATAAAAACTACATCACCTTTGATTGTATGTAAAGAAAATGTCTGAATACAAGGATATTATGGAAAATGCATTTAATGGATCATGGGATTTAACAAATTGAATCATGATGACTTTTTTTTTGGAACATTGGATAAAACTCATGTCCAGGTATTTTGGGCTGCGTTTTTATAAATAATATCTTCTTAAGTACTCAGAATTTCTCAATAGTTACAATTAAATGCACCTTGAAAAGAACTTTATAAAGAATTCTAGAAGGGTCAATGAACAATTTTACAGCCAACAGGAGATCTCTGCATGTTACTTTCATAGAAAAGGACAGCCAATCCGTTGTAAAGATCCACAAAAACAGTGGCAAAGGTTAGAGCAGAGGTACAAAATACATCCTGCTAAACTCTTTTGCACCTCTGGGACTCTCTGGCTAGCAGATGCACAAATACATCCTGCCAGCACAGAGCTGCAAAAGAGGTTCCAAGAAGAAGGTTACAGAAGCCCAAATCAAAGACTTTGAGAGTATCTAATAGAACAAGAGTGTTGTCACAGAACATTTAACAATGAGTTTCTCTCTGCATGGTGAAGAGAAATGGTCTTAACACCATTATTTTCAACCTTATTGTATGTACACATGGTAATATCAGAAGTTGGACTGATTCCCCCTTCAATTGAACAAATTAGCGGGTGGGGATTCCACTCAAAAGGGTGGACAATTGAGATTGGTCACTTTTACCAGTCCTTGAAGAAAGATCTGTGAACCATTTCCTCTGTTGTAGACCTGATGGATGTAAGACAGTTTGGTGCAGATCAGATGGTCTCCATTGTTGCCAGTCTCTTGTAGACAATTCCAGCAATAGTTGGCAACCAGATATTTGGCTGGTGAAGCTGTTGCCATGCTCCTAGCTGACAACCTAAAATAAGCTTGACAAACATATTCAACCAGTTAGCAATCCAAACTCATGTCAAAAGAAAACAGGAAGTTTGGGATTGGGCTCTGTGCCAATTCTGCATTCTGCAATATCCCACAATCTACCCAGGAAAAAACCACGTCAGTATGTCATGATGCTCACTATGTGCAGTCAGCTAGCAACTCAAGAATTTTACAGTTCAATTGTGCATAAAGGGCAACTTTTACTTGCATAATGTCTGGTATGCTGATCAAAGACAAACATAAAACATACAATCAAATGTGCTATATATTTCAGAGACACTTTACTTCAACTAATCACCTACAAAACACAGGATTTGAATACCTATCAGAAAAGCCGGATGGCATGTTAGAAATGTAAGAGGCAGAAGCCAGACAAGAGCCATAAGCATACAAATTCAAACAAATTCTGCTTTCTCTGAAGACGAAACAATTGTAATTCACAGGTGCCACTTGCCAAGACTCTCATACAAAGTGCCTTTATAAAACTTGTAGGGCACCACCACAGCAAATACAAACTTCAAGACTTTCCAACCATCAGCAGCAGAGCACTGTCTGGCAGATCTAACTAGAGTTAAAACAGAACAGTTGTCAATGGCCTTTCAATTGGCAAAAAAAGGAAAGAAAAGAACACCTACAAGGTTTAGTTTAGACCTCTGCTGAAAGGGAGATCTGGTAAAGAGCATCAAGGTTCTAGCCACCAACTACAAGCACCTTCCAGAACAGATGCATGAATCTCAACTTGGGAATCAAAAGCTCTTTCGAAGGCGATCTGTTACATCATAACAAACCTCAAGATCCTCCATGCGTGCTAGACGTGAAAATATCTACAATTATGGCCAAGAGGCCAAATCTTAACAGATAATGCCTTAAAATTTTGCAGATGTTTGATATGACCCACATAAACAGTGACTAGATCAAACCTTGAAGCAATAAAAAGAGACACAAACAAGCTATGCCAATAATGTTGTACTGTAACTGAACTGTCAAACTCTGCGTCACGTGGATGGTAGAGAATGCAGTTGGCTTGCAGGCATTTCAAGGACAAGCTATAATAAATCAGGTTCCTCAACCTCCTTCAATTTCAATGCATTCTTCGCACGCAACAGGAGTGTGGTTTTCCATTGATCCTGTTATCATGCAAATGGAGATCTGAAATCAATATCTGGTGCCCACCATCATGTTAAGGGGAGGAAACATAATCAACTATGATACTGCACATCTGTGCCCATGAAGTAGTATACTGGGCAGTGCTTTTTTCTTCCTATATAGAGTGCCTATGACCCATTGCAAGGATACAAACATCCTTCACCATTTGCTCACAAACTTTGGAGTCTCTACCAATGAATACAGCATTCTTAAAGAGCTGAACTTGGGTAAGTATCCACTAGCAGAAAAGAGCTGTGAACACCAGATTCCCAACTTAAGCTCCAGTCACCTTAAGGAAAACACATACAAATGAGTTCTCATGACAGGAAGAGAACTTACAATGCGACTCATGCTGTCATATTCCTTCACAATGTCTGTGAACTTAACAACATCCACCTCATCAATAGCACTTGCTAAATCCTGAATCACCAACCACATCCACAGGTTACATAAAACATCCTCACAAAGTAAGTTGCTCTAACATTGTCATTCCTTCAGGAAAAATCCAAATGGCCAGCAAGAATATCCTTCTCCACGAGATACAAAATCTGCTGGAGAAAACTGTTTCACAAAATATGGAAAGAAGAATAGATTGATGCAACCACACCATCAAAAACTTGAACTCCCGTGTGCTTGAAAAGGTTGGATCCAGCTCCTGCACCACAGTAAGCACAGACAGCAATCAAAATTGCAATTTACTTTTCTTGCCTTCAGCTGAGTAATCAAAAGCATCCAGAAGGCAGGACTGGTAGAAACAGACCTGATACTTCTCAAGTGCATTGTTGATAGCCACAACATCTTTTCCACAAATCTGGCAGAGGCCAGCATTGAGAAGGTAACCTTTCACACTATACTTCAACAGATTATTGCTCATGGATTGCTTCGCCACATCCTCATAAATTGCAATTGCCTTATTGTATCTGGCCAAAATTTCACCATTCCCAAACCTAAGTCTCCATCCATGCTTGCAATGTAAAAACCCAAAAAATAGAATTGAAGAAGAAGTCAGTTGTGTATACCATTGGAACAGCAACAACACAAAAAAAGAACAATGCAAGGAATCCTCCAGACCAGCAAATTCAGGTTGCTTACATGGCATACAACAAGTTCTTCATGCCAAACCCACTCAAATAGCAGCACAGACAAGAGAAGCTATAAAGACGGTACTAAGGAGGGAACAGAAATGTACTGTTCAAGCTGTGCAGCAAACTGGGCAGCCTTTATCTTGCATTGGTTGGCAGTGCTGTCAATACCCTCACCAGAATAAAGCTCAGCAGCCTTCTCATAATACTCCATTGCCCTCTGAACATTTTCCTCCTTCTCATAAATGTCTGCAATATCCTGAACCATAGAATGCCAATATCTGTGAGGTAAACAGTGTGCCTCAAAACTGGTCAGTAAACCATGCATAAACTAGCAGAAAAGATTGAGATTCATCTGAACTCCAGAGTTTTTGAAGGAATCAGAAATGTCCAACATACAGTATAACAACCTCACAGTACCTTGTAATGTTTGGCAGCCATAGAAAGACGTCCAATGTCCTCAAACATGTTGATAGCCAAGTTCAACATCCGCACTGCCTCTGCATGACACAAAGAATTCCCATGGAATAAACACAGCCAGAAAGTCTAGATGTAAAGAACCAAAACAGCTTATTTTCTGATTGTCACAACAAAACACTTTCATAGCTGATTAAAGAATAATTGCTCAAACCTTAAGACACAGATAAAATACAATCCAACTTATGTTCTGCAAATCTGTGGCACACTGACCTTGAGGCTGTGACTTCTTATAACAATTTGCTGCATCAACATATGCTGAAGCAGCTTCATGCTTGCTGTCCAGCTGCTCTCAACAATCACAAGAACATACATTACACATAGATAAACCTCAAGAAAGCAAGTTCATTGGACTAAACCATCTCTTAAACCTAAAAACTGCAATCCCCAAACAAAAGAAACGATCATTCGTGGACGTAACCCTAGAAACTGCAATCCAAAACACAACACCTCATGATGCATGCACAAGGAAAGCATTTTATACCTTCAATTGGCAGTTTGCAAGCTTGATATAAACATTTGCAGCCCTATTCCCTGCGGCATCAACAATGACAAAACCGCCAAGAAAAAACCAAACCTAAACAACGAGGCTTGCAAAGATGGATAAGAAGAAACCTAAGAACAAAGGAAAAAGCCCAGAATCAAACCCTAAAGGGAAGGAAAAAAGAAAGAATCACAAACAAAAAGCACGCACAAATTGCTTACATGATTTGGCAAGTTTGTAACTATTTGCAGCTTTCTCGAGAAGATCAGCAGCATCGTCATACTTGCCGCCAAAGACAGACCATCCACCCAGCTTCTTGTCCGCCTTCTTCTCAAACTCAGCTCCCCTTGCCTCCGAATCCGCCATCAGTCACTGCCGAGTGCACGAACGGGTACAGAGATTTAACTCGAAAGAACACACACAATCTTTGATCGCTTGATACCGGTCGCTCGCCCGCTCGCTCGCGCGTTTCGTGGGATATCGCGACAAAAGTTTGCGTAAAGGCGGGCGTAAATCCGCAACGAGAGCGGAACTTGGGTCAATTTCTGTTCGGCCGCGCGACAACCGACGACGACGACGGCCCGGAAGGGAGTGGCGTGCATTTCAGCCTCTCGTTCAAGATCTCGTTCGTCTGCCACAAGTGTCCAGTGCCAACCTCTCGATCTCGACACCTCGTTATGCTTAAGACCTAATTGGTGTCTCCTGTAATCACACATATAGATCTAGTGTTTTAAATATCTTAAATGGCTTTTATAAACTTGGGTTCTGCATTGCTGCACAATAGGATAGATGCGCCTATCACTGAACACTTTGGCAGATTTTTCTCAAATTTTCTCCTTTTTGAGTGATTTAAAATGTTATAGGAGCGCCTTCTCAAGCTCTGCAAATCATCTTTGAAATGCAAACCCAAAGGAACACCAAAAAAAGAGCAGTAGAAAAAATATGCTTTTTCAATTGTAAAATGTGCTTTTTTTCATTTTTCTTCATTTTGACCACTCTTATTTCATCCGTGCATAAATTTCTCATTTTTTTTCAAATTGAGCTATTTAAATTGCTCTGAAATCATCACATCTTAAGCTGTACAAATCATCTTGTAACTCGAAATGCAACATAGTAACATAGTAGCCTAATTTTTTGAGGAGTTCAAAAATAGGCTATGAGCTTTTCCATCAAGAATTTTTTGTAAAAGCAACCCCCCTATTTCAGGAGGTCATAACTTTCTAGCCTCTAGTTTGTTTTTGCTGATTTTTAGTGTGACAAATACACCAAAAGGAGGACTCCATTTACTCTTTGGACGCCATGAACAATAGGGCCCTCTTGCAAAAATGGTGAGAAACCTTACCATATGTGTTTGATGATAGGCGTATCTACCTTATGAGTGACAATGAATCGACCAAAATAACTGAGTTACACTTGTGAAAGTTAAGTTATATTTGAATGATATTGAATGTCATCACATGCAAATAGAATGGAATTGAACTCAAATTTAATTCAATTTCAATTTCAAAACATTGAATGGCATTCAAATCCAATTCAAAATTTAATTAGATTTTAAAAATTGAATTGAAGATAATTGAATGCAAATTTGTGCACAAGGTATTGAAAATATGCTTGTCACTTTCATCATTTGTGACTATGGATTAGGTAAGCAGTACGGAGAGGACATTCGGCTTGAGCTAATAACAAAACATAACCTTATGTTCAGAAATTTGAAATTTCATAGCCTTCATGTGGATGGATGAACAATTTCATAACTTTTTTTGTAAATGGATGAAAATGCATATAACCTTCCTTTTTGTAGATGAAAATCCATAATTATTCTTTGTCTGGATGATGTGTGTAAAATTTTAAAAAATAAAATAAAATTATACATTGTGAAAGATGAGGGGAAGGCCAATCACAAGCTTGAAAAGTTTTTAATTAAAGATTATGGTGTAAAAGAATAGATTGTGAAAAAACACCAAGTTCCATTTCATCTAGAATAGGTTTCAAACTAAAATTTATTTTGATGAGACAAGCCTACTAGTGGACCCTAAACCCATTTATCATATATTAGTTCCAATGTTATCATTTTCACTAAAATTGAAAATTTTATAAGTCAGTACTTGTTACTTGAGTCTAAAGCTTGATCTTAGAGCCTAAAGTTGGAACTTGGGATGGTGAAATGCATTTTCCCCTATACACATGCAAGTAAAACCCAAGAATTTAACCACAAAATGAATGTTATATAAGTAAACCTATAAGCAAACATGGGGATGAATGTAAGCATTCATCCTCATTATGGATGAATGATTTTTTTCATTCATTTAATGTATGGATGGAAAATTTAATTGAATTTATATGTTTAATATATATAACTTCCATCAAATTTATGGATGAATGTTTTATTTAATCATTAAGTTCTTATCAAAAAAACTTTTTTTCCCCTAGTTTTAATTAATTAGAGTTTCATAAAACATAATTTAGTTTTATATGATATAATGTTTGTTGAATAATATAATGTAAATTACATATAAATATATTTGATGGCTATGGTTTTAAATGCCATTATTTTCAATATGTCCTAACTTATACTACTATTATCATGCTAACATCCGCCTTATGGTCATTGTTTTAAAATTAAATAAATACAGTGTTTTTTTTTTTTTCTTCAGGCAAATTAACTTAGTGACATTGACTCCAATGAGTTTTTTTTTCCTTTCCAAAGGTGCCACAACTCCTTTCAAACCTATTTATAAGTATTGTGAAAGACAATGGGGGATTCTTTTCCATTATTCTTTGAGGGTGCCTATTAAGGGGGTAAGATGAATATGTGATTTTGGATGAACAAGGCCATTAGGATAGGGACTGATTAGGGAGCTTTGTTGGGTTGAATTTTGAATTCTTGTTATTTTGATCATGATGATGTAACTTGGGATAATTAAAGGTTAGAGTTCTAGGGAACATGGGAGAAAAATGATGTGATATAACTTTTTTGGAGAAAAGGAAGAAGAGTTGTAAATACTTGTAGTAGAAAACCACAGACTGTGTTGGAGATAACATATATTTTAAGTGTTTTTTTGGATTTTTTTAACAAAACATGAAACTATGTTATAATTTTGAAAAAGGTTTCAGTAATACAAAGAAGCACATACTTCTACATTGAATTTTATATTCATCTTTTGTGTGAATTTTCTATAGTATTAGATTATGATGAAATGAATTGTAATCTTGTTTTTGGAGTTTTCTATAATGTATTATGAAATGCAAATTTTAATTATATGCAATAACCATGAATTTGATGTTGGAATGAATGGTAGTGTTAAGTTTGTTGAGACTTAAGACAAAAATAATGAACATATGCATGTGAAATGCAAATATGTTGTTACAATAGTGTGAAATATTTTACAAGAATTTAAATTTCACTTATACCAATGCCACAACTTTTGTCAAATTTAACTATTGTTGTTGACAATGATGGGTTTTGATTGCTTCAAAATTATTTAAACTACCTACCTAACTATCATTGATGACAATGGGTTTTTTAAATAAACTAAAATTAAGTTTCAAGCACTTTAATTAATTTCCTACAAACAACCTACTATCATAAATGATAATAGGATTGTTTTTAATTTTAATTTTATTTTCAAGTTGCTTTAATTTTTCACAAAATACATATATAATGTTGTTGAAAATAATGGGGGGGTGGGGGGGTGGGGGGTTAACATTAATCCTATGACAACATTTTTTTAGTTGTTTAACATTGTTGATAAAAATGATTTTTTAAACAAATTTTTAAAAATTATTTTGGTCCCATCATCATATTTTTCCCTATAATCACATTATCCATCATTATTAAATGACATTCAAGTTTGGAATATTAATATATGAACAACAAATGAAGATGGATATTAATAATTTTTAATTTATTTATCTTCTAATCATGGATGAATTTCATTCATTCATTCATTTATTTAATCCAACTCATAAATGAAATTCATCCATGTAGGTGGATTAAAATCACATTAAGTTACAAGCTCAAAGTTCTAAGTTCAAGTTTTACGCTCATGCAGAAGCCATCTTCGCTTGAACCGATGTTGGACATGTATTTGGATCTTTGTTAAATATTAATTGGGTATTAGACCAAATATATGCACATATGGGCGAAAGCACACTATGGGGAGGCTAAGATTGTTGTCATGTTGTATTGCATTCAGGGATACCATATTTAAACTTCAATTATGTCATTGTTAAAAAGGATTTTCACAATTTTTTGCATATTTCATGGTAGGTCAAAACACAAGGAATCAAACAATAAAAAAACTATAATTTTTTTGTTTCATATGACATTTTGTTGAAGTATATTTGCACAAAAAGAATATATGTTACAACATATTAAAAAATGCAAATACATTCAAAAAATGATTGAAATGATTTGTAATATTTATGAAATTTGCATTATTTGTTAAATATTGTAATTCCATATGATTGGAATAGGGCTGTGAATTGTGTGAAGAGTTTGATAATTATTATATCACAAATGGGATTTTTTAGGGTCATGGCCATAACTATGTGATAAATTAAAATTTTGACAAACAATAATTTTCAAACGAAAGATGACAAGAAATGTGAGGTGGGATTTTTTTTTAATTCCATTTCAAACAATTTTCGTCAACTAATTCAAGCCAAACCTAAACTCGCTTCCTACCCAATTATTTTTGAAAGTTGTTACTTACCTTCAGCTCATAACCAAAACTTTTATGGAGTTAAATATTTGTAAATAGACTAATCCAAAGGGAAAGAAAAATACATGGTGTTTACCGAAAACCCTACCATATACACTTTGAATATTTGGTAGAGTCTTGAGTACGGTTAAGGTTAGGTTGTGTTTTTTGTAGTTTTAGTATTTGCTTATAGTTGTTTGATGTTTTGTTGTTTCCAATCTCCTTCACTTTTTGTAGTTGCCACTTTTTTGCCTTTGCAACATTCACAATGCGTTGTCAAAATGTACAATGATGTTACATGAATGCAACTTATTGGCTAATGGAGACTATTGGAGATGAAGATCAAGCTTCAGGGGACATGGAGCATGCATCTATTAACATACTAAAAAAAAGTATGTGGCTTCAAGTTTTCATTTTTCACATCTATTTTCATTCACATTTTGTTTAAGGTGCACAATCTTGTTTTTTTTTTAAGAGAAGGTGTGAATTGTCAAAAAGTAATTCAAGTAGTAAGTTCAAGTTCTCACTTCAAGTTCTAACCTTTGACCTTTCTATGTTCTTTTCATTTTTTCATTTTGCATGTGTTTATGCTCAAAGGTGCATTTGTGAAGCAATGAAAGAGGGGGGAGGTCTTTCAATAATTTTCATATTTATTTTGTTGCTTATCATTTAGCCTCAAGCTCTAGTTTTTTAGTTTTTTTGTGTGTTCTCTTTGTTTTTTTCTTTTTGTTTATTGTAAAACAACAAGAATTTCAAAAGTCAATCAAGGGAGTTGGATGTGAAGTGAAATTGGAAAAATCTTTGGAAGGTTCAGTTGGAAAATCTAAATAAGAACCAAACGTTAAAAACAATTTATTTAATTCAAGTGTGAACACCAATATGTTGAAGAATATTATTTGGCCCCATCATCACAAGGAATGTTGTTTCACCTTGGATTTAATATTGCAAATTACCTATTGAGAACACAATATATTGTAAAGGGAATTGACTTGATTCAAAAAACTTTGACAACCTAAGAAAATCAAGAAATAGAAGTTAATGCAAAGGTTTAACAACAAAAAACCTCATGATAAGAACTAGATGAAAGACCTATGATAGGGTTGAATGATGAAATAAGGAAGTAATATTTCAACAACAATAATTTAGGGGCAGAATTTGAGTAAATTTAATTACTAGCCAAGAATTCAAAATAAGTTATAAATCCCATTTATTATATATGCATTTCCAATCCCACATGATTGATTGTAATGGCACAAATCATTCAAGTCTTGTGAAACTTAATGTTGTGTAAAATATTAGGGGTAGGATTATTGCGATAAACCTTGGTAGGGAAATTATAAACCAAAGGGTCCAAATGAAGTTGGGTGCAAAAGACCTATTATTTACAAGGAAACATTAGAAAAAAATGAAAGTTTAAGGTGAAAACACACTATGGGTGACTCACTTTTGTCCAAAAAAAGTGATGTATAATTAACAAATACATCATAGTACATAGTAAACAAAAATCTTGATGACATCATTGGCAATCTTAGTCACAAGCAACAACTTTAGAATGTGTAGGATAACATTTTGAAACCCAAAGTTTATTTTGAATTAAAGTTCATTTTGATCCAACAACTAAATAAAGAGGATTGGATAAAATCAATGTATTCATGATACCTAACATAAATTTTTCAATGACCATAATGTTTCATGTTTGTGATTTATGAAACATAACTAGACAAAAGAAAATTGAATAAATAATGCAATGCCCATTTATAAAATTTCCTCCTCTTTCATATGGTAGTGGTTTTTTCTTTTTTTTTCTAATTATTACATTGGTATTATTCTACTAGTGTTAAAACAAAACACATTTTTTGAAAGGATTCTCAACCAAAATTTTTGAATTTATAAATGCCCTTAGATTCAATTAATGTATATTAATCATTCATCACAAAAAAAAATTATCAAAAAAATTCCACCCAAAACCTTAATTTTGAAATATATATGTATTTTTCATATCATGTGACACATATTATTTTGTTAAAAATATATTCCATATGCTCATGTTCTATATTTTTTTTAATATTTAAAATTGACTAGCTTACATTTAAAACTAGTCAAATATATTTTAAACAAACAAAAGTAATCCAAGATGTGATGTCCACACATTACAAAAAAATATTAATTGTAAAAAAAAAAAATTCTAACAACAATTTTGGGTCACGTGTAGTGTGTTTATGCCCTTAGGTCAAAGGAACTAAGGAAATGAAACCTTTTAATTAACATCCTTGACAAAAGAACATTTGGGTACTTAACCAAAAGGGGTAGCAAACACCAAAATGTTAGGTCCAAAATAATTTGAATATTAAAATCAAAGGCAAGAAATGAAACAAATCAATCACTTGTGTGATCAATTCCCATTTTACAAACACAAATTTGTGTCTTGCTAGAAGGAGGTTACATTATTAAAATTAATTGGTATTAAGTAAAATTGTTTTTATAATAAATGAAAGGCTGATTCATAGGGCCCTTGGGAGGAAACATCACTTTCCAATTATATATTTTGTGATTAGTGGTAGGGGCCACATCCAAATGATTAAAGTCTCAAATACAAAAATTGTTAGGTTATGAGTCTCATTATTTTGTGAATTCATAACTCACACATACAAATTTTGATTGAAAAGTTTCCAAGGGCAAATTAGGAACCTTCGAAAAGATATTTCCAACATCATATTACATGATTCAATCAAAGTTCATTTGATATGTTTTCCCTTGGTTTTAATGGTTATGAATCAAATTGTCAATTTTATTTTCAATTTTGCTTTTGACAATAACTTCAACTTCAAATCTCCAAATGGAAAATGCAAGCCCACTTTCAATATTTACATTTCAAAACTTTTCAATGATATAAAACATTAATTTGAACAATATTTTTCATTTGTATTTTTGTTTCAAAGATTCAAAACACTTTGAAACTCCAACTCAAAGGATTGTCATTTAGAAATGTTGGGGATTCACTTTTTTGCACTTTCACACATTTGTTGGAATGCGCTTGAAACTTGTGACATTTTTTCAACCTATATCCGTTCTTGTGGCCCCAACTTTCATCATGAACCCAAGGTTAAAAGTTATGATATATTTACCAAATACAGTTACAAATATCTTTTCCAAACCACATGGCAAAAGAAAAATCAATTGGTTTGAAAGAAAAATAACATGAATCTAGACTAAACCTAACTTAATTAGATTGGGACCCCCAACCACATACTAAGTTACAAGATGTGTGTTGTGAAAATGGGGTTTGTTTGAAGGTTGAGTGGGACATCATAGTTCAATCTAGTGGGTGTGTATTGTTTGCAATTAGAAGTGTTGCCTAAGGTTCAATAATAGTAGCAAAAGGTCTGCAAGAAGTGTAACACCACAAACATTTTCAACCCTAACACCTTTTTTGATACACAATTGAAGTCCTTCCAACAACAAAGGATTTCTTTGTGTTACACACATATAGTACAACTTATTTGGCCTACATGACTAAAAATTTGCAAGAATTGATTATTGAGAAGGATTCCTTGATTGATTGCAGATTTACACTCCTTTTCATATAACCCCATTAAATATGGACACTGCTAGATCATAAGGCCAAACCCTAGTTCATTCAACAAACCTAGCAATGATATTTTCCGTGTAACTCATTTGGCCAAAAACACTGTTTGATGCCACCTCATTTTCCAACATGACCAAGCATGAAACTTCCATGTAGACCATGCCATTAGACATATATGAATTGGTTCATGTTTCATCATTGACTGACAAAATGGATGATCATTTTCTAAGTGGTTAGAATTCAATCCTGCAACATAAAGTATAAAATCTTCAATCTTCTCATCTGAAAATTTGGACATAACAACAAACAGCTCTCCTAAAAATTCCAAGGAACATGATTTGACAACTTGATGCATAAGAAAGAGTATTTTGGCTACTTTGTTGCAAAAGATTCCCCAACAATGTTATTTTCCTTTCTAATTTGAAAGAATTGTTTGAAGGATGATTGTCGTCATCTCATTTAAGAGCAATGTGCTGCTATCACTGCATTCCTCAGCTTCCCAAAATCTTTTAGCAAATTGTGAGCAAAATATGCTGTGGGACATCTGATAAGGCAATGGAGTGCTATGCTAATGGAGCTCTATGCATCTGTTCACTTCCATTTGAAGACTTGATGCACAATGATATTAGTTGACTAGGGCAGACTTGGACATTGAAAGAGCCATGATTACCTGTGAAGTAGAAAATTAAACCCCTTTCCTTTACTAGGGGGAGGATATCAAAAGACTTCTTGACAATAATGCCCATCCTGACATTTACGCCAAATGTGGGAGCATAATTGATGCACAAATATTGTTCAACATGATGCCCTACACACACATCACAAAAGTCAGAACAAGAAAGAAGACACATGTGTAATTGAAGAGTAGAACTCTATACTAGACTTTCAAGACCCATTATGTCAGTTCCAGCAAAATCAAAACAAAAATAAGACAAGAATGAGTGTGTTCATAACCTTATGAGTACTCAAAAAGTTACCAGACTCACAAGAAAAGAAGATGAACAAATCACCATGCTCTTCAGGTATCAAAAAAACATGGCACATTCAAATAGCCCATTGAAAACTTTGCTTTGCAGGAAGCTGGCACTGTTTATGTCTAATCCAACCCTTTCAGCCTACCAAGAATCTGTATTACTAGTCAGAGAAGATGAAGGCCCAATTGAATGAGAACATGAAAACTTGAAATTATAGATACCAATGCAAAGAAATGGAGACACTCTGTTCATCTTGGTTTGATGTCAACTTGCAGTCTTAGTTCTACTATAAGATTTAGATTGTGGAGTTTAGCAACTGTGACCTTACCAAACATACAACATGAAGCATTAGGCTGTAAACTTCTTTTTTTACTCAGGATTTGGGGAAGAGACTGTGTTCACTACACAACTCCAAAACGAAGGAAGTCATTGAAGACAAGCAATTCATCAAGTAGGTAAACTGTAAAACCCAATTCAATAAGATCATATACTATCTTGGCAAAATTCACACAAGAAAGAGTACCAGGTACTTACTGATCAGGGACTGATAAACCAGTTCAACAGTGTGCAAGGTTGACTGATCACTCACTGTTTACCACCTGAAACTAGTGAGTTCTTCTCAGTGGTGGCATGCCCAGGGTGAGCTGCATTGCTTGAGCTTTCAATTTTCTGTTGACTATTTGCATCCCCTATTTGCACAAAATGAACACTGCAAATAGTTAATATATAGCATCAAGCAAACTGTCAAACATTCCTGTTCCACACAGATTCATACCAAGACCTTTACTGTCATACCTGACTCCACAATGTTTGTGTGCACTAGAGAGAAAATTTCAGTTTTGTCTTGAATTTGTCTTGACAAACGATGAGTGGAACATAATGCAAAAAAACCTTCTTCCTCAAAAGTTCTAACAGCAAGTGACAAAACATTGACACCCCTGAGAATCAAACAATTTGCATGGCAAGACAGAGAGAGAGAGAGAGAGAACAAGACAGATATATGTGTGCCAAACAATACCACTTCAAAAATGTGGTGAGAGACAGGATAAAACAATCACACCCACTTTTATAAACATAACTTGCATGTTCCACTGTGCAAGCCATCTCCTCAAACATAAGCAACTGCATACATTCCACAAGAGACATGAGCATTTTTAAAAACTGAACTCTGAAGCCAGCAACAAGAAAGCAACCTAATTCAATGATGTTTTCTTATTTGTATTACAACAGCTCAGGAATTTGCCATAGTTCCTGCTGACATTACAGCATACAATCTCAATGGTTTTCTTCAGTGACTTCAGCACATCTGGATTCTGCAATGGAGTGATATAGAAAACAAAACTTCTTCCATCACATATCTAGATTTTGCAATAAAGTTATAGTAGATAAAACCTCTGTCATTACAGTTACACATTGAAATTGTCAGGTGGAGTTTTTCAGACCAACTCCACCTTGAAAAACCTAAAGCACAAAGCCATCATTTTTCCAAAATCCCATCCCAACTTAAATGGAACAAGACCAAGACAGGAATGTGGACCATCCAGTTGATCTGACTGCAGATCATCACCACTTTTCACACCTTGCATTTGATCATTTCCAGGAGCTGGAAAGAGTACTTGAACCAACAGACAGGAAAAATATTTTGGGCAAGCCTGCAAACCACAAGCACTGAAGTACTGTAGAAGCCTCACGCCAATGATTGTCAAAACTTGAATTGCAGCAAGAGCTCAGGCTGATACATTAGTTCATTCACCTTTTTCAGTTCCAGATTGTTGAGGGAAGTACAGGACATACACTGTCATACATCCGAAAAACTTGCGGACAGCTGCTTCAACTAGTTCAAGGACTTAAAATGCAAGGGAATAATTCCAAGGATCACAGTACAGTTGATCACTACATAATGAAAGGTCCACTTGCCAACCCAGTGACGATCATGCTAATTCTAGACAAACTGGGATGGTGGAGGAGCAGCATAAACCTCAAGCCTAACCCATTGCTGCAAAACTGAGCTTCAATGGAACATGGGTCATCCGTCACACCAAATTCCAAGCTTGTCCACATATTTTCCACTTCTCCTCTGGTTTGCTGTCATTCCTTCAGCTATTGTACAGAAGTATGGATCTTGAACATTCTCTATTGCCAAAGACATGGATGCAAGCAGTATAAGCCAGTACCAGCCTTTCTCACAAGGCTCAGATCTGCAATCTCTGACTGCTCTTTCAGCCTTAGGGATGTATTGGATCATGTTGCACATGCAGAACTGCCACTAATAAGATGACAATGATTGAAGACAGGGACTGAGATTGACTGTCAATAACTAGCACCACAATCTGCAGTCACCAAGAAAGACAGTAGTTGTTTATACACTGAAAAACCTATTTTGCAGGTGAGGAGCTTCTCAGGTTGGAGGTGAGATACATCACCATCCACTCTTGCACCATATTACCAACACCCAACTCAATAAATCAATTTACATATCTGATTGGGGTTGAGGGTGGGTTGCAGTGGTCAAGCTTGGAGGAATGTCATTGTGAAACCTAACCTGCAGCAGTTTCCAATTCTTAAGTTCTGTGTGCCTGGAAATTTCATGAGTGCACACTCGACTCTTTCTCTTTTGCAGCAGCTGCACATACTGACGATCAGGAATTCATGGAATTCCAGTTGCAAGCCAGACCCAGGGTTCTTCACACTTTGTGGAATAGATTGCCAAGAGACTCTGCATCATTCTTGGATCGAACATGATCAGCGTCTCTGCACCAATCTGGCAAGCGATCCTCAAGAAACCTCAACAATGTGAGTTTATCTGCACCCAGCAGGCTTGCTTCACTAACAACAGCAGAAGACTTGTTTCCTCTGCCATGCTGCTGCAACTGACTCACAGCAGCTACCAGCTCTCCGCGCTGTCGTTGCGACAGCAAGCAACCAGGAGCTCGGCAGCAGCTCTTATACAGAGGGAGATAAACGATGGCTAACTGAATTTCAAGAGGCAATTCTCCCACACGAAGACAAGAGCGACCACGCTCTTTGACAAGCACCCAGTTCAAGAGATGAAGCTGCCCTGCTCGCATCCCAGCTTCAAAAGCTTGCTGTGACCATTCTTCCTTGAGCCGCTTCTTCACGGCACAATCCGTTTCTGGCAACTCGGCCAACGCCGTCGCTTCCGCGAGAGTCGCTTCAACATCATCGAGGAAGTTGGAATGCAAGACAAACAGTACTCCTTCCGGACCTCGAGGCGGACCCCGTGTATTGGAAGCCGCATCTCTCACGACTTGGGTGATCTCCGCCTTTGTGAGCACCCTCGGCGTGACTCCCAGAAGGTACCGTATCGCTGCCGTTTGCCCAAACGTCACCGCCATGTCCAAGTACGCAGAAGATGCATGCACACAATCTCCATGTTCCAGAAAGCATTGCACCACGGGAAGCAACACATTCAAGCGCGCTGCTTGGAAAACGGAAAGCACAATCACAGTCGGACTCAGATGTCGAATCCCGCATTCTACAAGCAAGTACTTCATCAGCTTCAAAGGCCACTGACAACTGCAGGAAGCGCAAATGCCGGCACCACCACTACCACTATAGCTGCTGCTTCCTCCTGCCTGCCTCTTCTTCTTACTGCAGTCTTGTTGTTGTTGGTGATGATGATGATGGCAAGGCGAGACTTGAAGCAAGGACTCGATATCATCGCTGCTGGAAGTCGCGAGACTCATCAACCGTGGGCTGATGAGCTCCGCTGCTCCACTTTTGCACACCACAGACAAGACCTTGAGCATATCTTGCACAATCTCTTCAGGAAACGAGGGTTGTGACTTTCTCAGAGAGGGGAGAATTAAACGGAGGTCAGAAGATGGTTGCTGCTGATTCTGTGAGCTGCTGCTGCTGCTCCACTGAAGAAGATCTGTAGTAGTAGAAGAAGAACAAGAAGAAGAAGAAGTAGGATTGGAAGATAGAGAAGAAAGAGATCCGCGGCTGCAGTTCCTCAGCAATTTGCACAAGAAAGTCACGCAGATGGTCAAGAGGATGCGACCGAAGTACTCTGCCGTCATGCGGCTAGAGCCCAGCATGATCAACCGTTGCAACACCTTGGCTTTGGAATCGAACAAGCTCCCGTTCCAGTACTCCATGACCGCATCGCAACAACTGATTTGCAACGCTCGCTGGAAGTTGCGAGCGCCGGCTGTTGCAACGCTTTCTAGGGCGTAGAGAAGAAAGTTCACTTCCTCTTCGCTTGTGCAGCTCCAAATGCGAGCAGCTCCCATTAGCAAGCATCTGTCCAGACCTTCTGCATCCGCGATTTGAACTACGTGATCCAGCATCTCTTTGCGGAGACCGACGAGTGCACCCACAAAAGCAGCGCCGAATGCAACGGACTCCGCCCGCTTCACAAGCGCATCCACTACGTGTATGTGACCAGACCAGCCTGCACAAGTCATGGCGCCCACTAGGTTCGTTGCTCCTGCATCGATGAGCACATTCAGAAGCCGATCGCGTCCCTTGCTTGCAGCTCGTAGCAATGCAGAGTTGAGCTCTTCCTCTGAAGTGCTGGGTGGAACACAGATTCTCTGTCGCATGTTCCCTACCGCTTCTGCTGCAATTGACGAAAATCCCAGCTCCATGGTTTTGGTTTTGTCTACCGTGATCTGCATGTTTCTGCAAACAACTGCTTACGTTCGTGGTGTTGCAACGGTTTCTGCTGCTGCGGAGCCAAGGTTCATTGTAGAAGCTCGAGTAGTGCTGCTGCACCTGGCACGGAGTCAGCGCGGTGAGCACTTGGCTATGGCGTTATTGCGGAACAGTACACGAAGGAAACCGAAAGGGATGAGAGATTTGCAAGTTTCAGAGGTCCTGGAATTTGCTCGCAGTCCGAAGAAGAAGAAGAAGCTAGATATGCTCCTCAAGTGCGAATCTCTATTGCGATGAGTTCTGCAGAGACCAGTGTTATGCATCCAAGGAACGGAGTCTGAAGACCAGAAGGTGTGAAGATTCTTACGGATTTGGGACGACCCACAACGCTGGCCTTGTTGCAAGAGCAGGAACTGGGTGTGTTAGGGTCAATGTCTAAGATATCCGGATCTCTGCGACGACGTCTCTAAATCCGCACCCACCCTCGCCTTCAACAATCTTGGTCAGAGCCACCTTTCTCTAAGAGAGCTGAATCGGTGCAACGTAACCAGACTGCTGAAAACCCAACCCCAGAAACCCCCTCCAAAAAAAAACGCTGCAAAAGAGGAGTGCAAAGGGTTCAAACTTGCATCGAAAGCTTCATAAATCTTCTCCAACGCAGCATCGACACATCTGGATACCACCCCCTGAAAGCTTTAATCCGAAAAGCCTGGAACAAATCTCCATCCTTCGCGATTAACAACAACCTCTGTTTGCAGAATGCCCAGAAAACAAACAAATCCCAACAACACCCACTGCTTGAGTGGAAAGCTGAAGCCAAAAACAAACACAAAATAAAAAAACCCACCGTGCTCGATCCTGTTCGTCTTCCTCGATCTTTTGCGATTGAAAAGCGACTGTAAAGGGCTCCTAAACACAAACCCATCAAACAATCACAAGTTCAGAAAAACCCCCAACCAAATCCACCCACAAGGCCCCGGATAGCACAATCACAACAGCGCAAAAAAAGGGGGAAAAGAAAGCTGCGACACCAAAAGAAGCATTCGCAAGCGGCAGAGGACAAAACGCAACGACGACAACAACGACAACAGCAAAGAGCGCGGCGCGAAGGCCCGAGAGTACTGAATTCCAGTCCGTAATTGTCCTGTGGTTTTTGCAGCGGTCTGCTTAGGTCGCGGGGTAACCAGACATTCCAAGCGATTCGTCAGTGCTGGATTCTGGTCCGTAATCGTCCTTTGGTTTACTCAGGCGAGTGACGACTAATTTGGGCGCCGTGTTAGCGGACATTCCAGGTGACTCCATAGCGCTAGATTTTTATCCGTAATTGTCGTGTGATCTATGTGGTGGCTGATTTGGTGACTGTTTTGGGCACGGGGTTACCAGTCATTCCAGGTTACTCGGGAGTGCTGGATTCTGGTGCGTAATTTCCCTGCGGTGTACACGCAGCGGCTGATTTGGTCACGGGTTACCAGACATTCCAGGCGATGCCGTAATGGCTACTTTGAATGGTACCGTGGTAATTAAATTCTGCTATAATCAAAACGGAGATGGTGCTCGTGGGGAGTAAATGAGAAGGTACTCTGTGAAAGGGCAAAAGTAAAAGACAAGTGAGCAGTAAAAAAATGAAACCTGGTTTGTTCTTTATTGGCTGGAATTGGTAAGAGAACTCTTCTTCATTCATTCATTTATTCATATATTGACTCATTCATCTGGAGCCCAACATCCATCATCCAATTTTTCTTTCTTTCTGTTTTAGCCCATTAAAATTTAAATTAACCCTTAAAATCATCCCCAGTTTGCACCTCTTTCTGGTTCTCTGTTTTTTTCATCCCATGCCCAGTTTGCAGCTATCTCCAAAGTCAGCCCAATTGGGGATTGGAAAAAGCAAAAAAAAAAACTAGGGACCAAACACAAAACTATTATACAAAGGAAATCAGCACCTTGATAATGGCCTATGTGCCCCATTTTTTCCCCAACCAAGGTATGTAAAAAATTGGTAGTGCTCCTTCACTTTGATGGGTATAAAGAGAATGCCATTTTGGACAATTGTTGCATTATGGACTAGATGGTTGGTGAGAGATCTTTGGTTATTGGAAATAGTTGAGGTGTGATAGCACCGAAGGAATTTTCAATAATCAACAACCTTGAGCCGGTTGCCAAACATAACCTACCATTTGGAGGTTTGAGAGTGACAACATAACCCTCATGTCAATGGATGAAAAGTCATATAACCTTCCTCTTAATGGACGAATACTCATGTCTACCGTCCTAATGGATGATGTTAGGGTTTTGATAAAAAAAGAGTAAATAGATTTTGGTGGTAGCCTAATTCTTTGCATTCTAAATACTCTACAACCCATCCTAAGGCCCTTAGGTTAAGATGTTTTGGAAGACCGTTTTGAGGGGTGTTAGAACTTAGTATTTAGCGTTAGGAATTAAAACTTAATCCTTAGGTGTTTACACAAATTTTAGGTAATGAATTGGGGATCTGAATGCTATGATCTACTTTGGGACTGGAGCTTTGATCTATTGGTGCACTAAATAAACAATCATTAAAATATGATTAAAAAAGTGTCAACTAACTTTAGGCGGTTTGAATCTAGTTATAACCCATTTGGGGTGGAGGCCCTAGGCTTGGTCACATATTTCAAAGTTGGCCAAGCAATTAAGGTTAAGCAATTAAGGAGATTTGCAGTTTAATGTACACACAAATTGTTGGAAGGAGATGTCATGTCCCAAGACATATTTGGAGGACATAAACAAGGGTATCAAAATGTAGGTTTGGTACTTGAAAATTTTCAACATAAATCCATTCAGGTGTGTCCTTATTTTTTAGTAGATAGATGATGAGTCATGAGTATAAATATCTTTTACATATTGATGTTTTCCTTGGACTCACAATCAACAAAACCCTTATGGAGACCATGATAACAAAGGATTATAAGAGGATATCAATATGAGATGTGATAAGACCATGAAATATAAAATGAGGAAATTTATCCTCACATGAAGTTCTAGCAAGAGGTTTCAAAAGAAAGGATAAAACTTGAGTTCAAAAGTAATCATCCCTGCCTAAAGGAAAAAACCTAATAATCTTATTAAACTTCAGTTGAATTACAATCCTAAAGTTGTAATACTTTTCTTACTAGTGTTTGGCGGTTCTCACTTTCTTGAGGGAACCATTGAGGCAGGTCCTTTTGATAGGTTTAAGGGAACTAGTGTAGACCAATTATTGAAAAAATCAAAATCAAAATTTCAACCACTAGACCGTGGCATCAAAACTTCAAAATGAAAGTGATGGCGGTTTTCACATAACTAATTTTCACTTTTTTCATGGTGGTCAAGTATCTACAACCGTTTCTCTAAAGCACAACTATTGATTAAAAGTCAATTAATTCATATGAAAAATTTTAATTCAGGGAATTCAGTAATTTGATAGAAAATTACATTGATAAATACAAAAAGAATCAAATAAACACATTGCATAAATATACAAGAAAAATAAGTAAATCATTTGTGTTCAAATGAACATTATTTTTCTTCTAATTCAAAATTGGTCTCAATTGACTCCATTAGCTAATTTGAAGGCAACTTATAACCAATTTTACAATCATTTGACCAGTTTTTACACATAAATATCAAGTTTTTTAAATTGTGGAGGTGACAAGAAAGTTAAAATTGCACTTGTCAACGCAAATTGTCTTTTCTTTTCTTTTCTTTTCTTTTTCTGGTTGGTTGCATCCTCTTGACGACGAGCTGTTTATTTCTTTTAAAATTTCTTTGCAATTAGCCCATGTTTTATATCCACATGTTATTAAAAAGTTGTTATACTATTTGCTTTCAATTAAGGTTAGCTTTTTATGCTAGCAAGAAGCCATCCTCCTCTAAACATGTGGGTGGTGCAGATTAGCAGCGGCCTGCAAACCTTAACCCTAATCTAGCCACCCTAAACCCTAACCAACTCGGACCTAGCTTTCAACTTTAGCTACTTTAGACCCTAGACCCCTAACCCTGAGAACCCGACCTCTGGATTAATTTCTTAACACCCTGGGTCTTAGTCATGCTCACCTTTGTTGATGCCTGGTCACAATCAAGAGTTCAACACACAGTGTTGCCTCTAGTTTATCAAGAGTTTTCTTGCAATTAGCAATTCCAATACCATGTCCATCTCATGTTGACAGTGTTTGGAATTCAATTCCAAGGATTTAAAAATGTTTACTTGTCCTTCTAATGTACATGGGTTGAATTACAGTTCTAGGGTCAAGAAATACACCTTTCCATTACAATTTGTCTTCAATTACAGATAAGGACAAATATTTGTGTGCATACCATAAGATGGAGGGATCACAAGAACTTTGTTCACATAAAACATCTCTCTTATTTGAAGAGGTAAAGCCATCAATGTTAAATGCTCTGAATATTTCACCTAGTGAGACTCTAAATTTGATCCATTAAACTGCATTATTTCATTTGGGTAGAACATGTGGATTAAACTTTTGAGGGCTCTTAGGTAGTTTAGGTACACCACACTTTTGGGCAGATTGGCAATTTTGATGTTGTAGCAATGCATATTAGGGAGACATAATGGGCAAGGTTGAGACCATTCCATTCCATTAAGGTCTGGGGTGGCAGATTCAACAATTTAGAAAAAAATTAAGTTCAACAGACATATTTGGTCACTAATATGCATGTATGATTATCATTGAAAGATTATGCCATATAATGTGGTCAAGAAAATGACATAATCTGCCACTCCAGACCTTAATGGTAATGAATTTTCACAATTCTAGCAAACACAGATATATGTGGAAGAGGGTTTCAGCTCATAATCGATTATAAGGGTTGTCTCATTAACATGGCAGCATGCTGGTGGATAAGAACTCCCCAGTCATATTACATATTTTGCTTCTTTCTGAAAATTTCACACATTCGGAATATCTTTTTGCCTGTTCCTAGTCACTGGCTGGCTGGACCTCATAACTCATCCTCTTCTCTGTCGCATAACTTGTAAGCTCGGTGCTCCCGTACATTCAATTATGTCTGGTAACTTGAGCACCCTCATCAGTTATCTATTCTATAACCAGCCCTTAGGGGTTGAAATGCTAACATGTCTCTTGTTGATTGGACATCCATGGCCTGCCCCAGTTATATCACATCAGTTTTATCTCATTTTTATCTCATTTGATGTGTGTGGACGAAAAGGGTTTAGATATTTCCATTGTGTGAATGGATGAGAAATGATCCACATCCACATGCTGGGCAGACTATGGATGTAAAGGACGTTGGCTATGTCCAGTAATCAGCTAGAGGCTGCTTGTTACCAGAAATACGTGGGCAATCCCAAGCCTTAGATATTTTGGTAACAAGTCGCCTGTTGCCAGTTACCTTGTCCAAATTTCAGCTGTGATACTTTAGAAACAACTGTAGCATTAGCCCAATTCCATGGGAGTAATACTTCTGTCCAGTGCCAAGCAATGAGTTTGATTTTGATTTTTTTGCTTTCTTTCTGAAGCAGAACTTGCTTCAGAAGATACCACCTCACACAGTGTTGGCACCCTCAAGTCAAGCTCATTGGCAGGCAGGAGGTTCACCTGCACACCACTGGTTTTGAAGTGCATAGCTCTGTTTTAAGTGGGTGAGAAGCATGTGGACACGAGGCACCAGAGACCTCTGAAAAAGAGTCGGTTGGGTGACAGTGCAAAAGATCACACAGATCTCTTCTTATGACCAAGTTGGGTAAGTACTAAGTAGGGTGGGTGGGTAGGTTGGTTTTGTTGAGTACACTAGACACCAGACAGAGCTTTGATGCAACAGGATTGCTGGTACCGATAAGCTTCCAGCTGCTTACTAGCCAATCCCAAGACAGCCAACACATCACGAACTCATGTGCTTTTTGTACCTCAGTGTGGTTCATAACTGCATGATGACACATGGCTGGATACTTTGAAACACTTTGACGTTTGTGGCCCCCCTTCCTCACTCCCTCTCTCTCTCTTCTCTCTTCTCTCCTTTCTATGTCAGCATGTTTCAAAGTGCAGAAACCCTGCCAACCTTTATAAAAAGGAAGCACCCAAGAAAAGGAGAGAAAAAGAAAAAAGGGGCCTGATCCAAAGCCCAGGCAAGCAAACAGCCCAAAAGACGTGACCCACAAGAGGAAAGTGAACCCCTAAGTATCGAAACCTCCACCAATCGCATGAAGCATATCAACTAACGCAAGGGACAGATAAACCCAATATAACTCCAAGCGTAGAAGAACCCTCCCCTTCTAAGTACTTTGCTTTTATGTACTTTTGTGGTCCCTAAATTGGTTTAATTAAGTGCTTCTTTTTCTTTTCGGCTTCAGTTCATGAGGCCAATAAGTTCACCGTTTTTCCCTTTACATAGTCTGGAGTCTGGACCCACCCAATAGCTTTGAACTTCAGGTTGTCTTGGACTTCATTATTAAGGCTCCCACCCTACCCCAAAAGATGCTTTATTTATGCCTCCTGCCCAGGGTGAACCAGCACCCACACTGGTGGTTACCTTCACCTCTTCTTGAGTTAGGCCTTTTAGTGTCCATATACAACCTGGAAAATGTTAAATTTGGACTCAGAAACTTTGATTTAGTCTTTTAGAATGGGATGCTTACCATGGTTAGAAGCAACCTAAAAAAAAACCAGGATTTTTACCATGGTACCAGTGTGGGTGCTGGCTGGTTGGCCAGGGTGAACCAACAGCACACACATTGATTTTTTGAGTGAGGCCTCTTAGTAGCCATATCAAGCCCCAAAAATGTTACATTTGAACTCAGAGACCCTGATTTAGTCTAAGCATAGGATATTTGTAATATTTATAAATAATTAAAATGGGTTTTGAGATTTTTACCACGGTACTTAGTTACCAACGTGGGTGCTGGTTCACCCAAGGCTGCCCCTCCCTAAACCTCCACCCCCACCCCTCCTACCCCAACATAACTAATTATGAGTAAAAAAATTTCAGCAATTTTGAATTTTTACTAAGGTGTACATAATAAGTAAAAAGTAGAGCTTAACAAAAGTTTAATGGTTATGCAAAAATCTTTAGGAATTTTTCATTAAATATTCTGCATCAAATTGTTGAACCTGCTAGGCTACTATGGTATATAGTGTATACCTGATAGTACATAGCAGACATGTTTGAGAATCCATCAACCTCAACAAATCTGCTCAAAGGGTTGGAAGTATTGTTGCAAAATGATGCTATTTGCCCCTCCCCCCCCCCCCCCCCCCCCCCCACCCCCAAAACAT
>Ga0116231_10004357_pt1 | contig 28709 bp, 19 predicted proteins | sample S1TSphgellanicum_2_FD_89695 | JGI IMG/M metagenome (GOLD analysis project Ga0116231, IMG submission 89695) | Host-associated microbial communities from peat moss isolated from Minnesota, USA - S1T2_Fd - Sphagnum magellanicum MG | ecosystem: Host-associated > Plants > Peat moss > Unclassified...
AGCGGGTCCTCCTCCTCCAATTTGGTTTTTTGAACTGCGTTTTGGTGTTGGAAGATTGTTTTTGGCCGGGGGGGGGGGGGGGAGAATTTTTTTCAATTTTCCTTTGTTTCCAAAATGTTCCCTTAGAGTTCCCAATGAGTTTTTATCAGGTTCCCAACATGTTCCCTAGGTTTCCAAGGTGTTCCCAATAGCACCTCACGTTAATCCCATATGTTTTGCACAAAGTCCTCCCCTTGTCACCTTTATAGGTGGGCCAAATAGGGGAGGCATGGCATCATAAAGCAGAATTTGCTATTTTGGGGAGCCTCAATGGCTCATTGCAAAAAAATATATAAATAAATGCACTTGTGAGGCACCCCCAACTAATTAATATGAAACAGAATAAATACCCCCAATTAAATACCAGAGGGTGTTGAATAGGCTTGTGTGTAGGTGTGGAAAAAGAATGTTATGATATTCTGACCAATGAAATTGCTGAATTTGGTGGTCTGAATTTTTTTTAAAAACATTTCTTCCTTATCTTGAGTGTACCAGATAGTTTTTTCTTTAAAAAAATGTAATAAGGCTTGGAAGGTTTTTGAGAATTTTAAATAATCAATGGAAATGTTAGAAAGGCATCATTATTTTCAATTTTCAGCAGAATAAGGTTGTGTGTAAGCCTGAAGATTTTTATTTTTATTTTTTATTTTTTTCTTCCAGGCCAATGGGATTGCCGGATTTGGTGATCTGAATATTTTTTTCTTAAAAGTATCTTGAGTGAAGTTATAACATGAGTGAAACATGGGGTCTTGATTCTTGGTGTGAACAGATCTGCCACCTAGGTTGTGAAGTCTGTAACAACGGGGGCTTTGTTGCCTAGGTGGCAAAGTGGCACAGCCAAAGAGGCGTCCAGAGTAGTGTGGACCGGAGGCTGGGTTGTGGCGGTGCAAAGGAAACGAGAAACACGAAGAACGCGACGACAGAGAAGAGGGAGCGCGCGCGTCTGTCTGTCTGTCTGTCTGTGCACACGAGCGAGACGAAGCGGGATTGTCTTCTTCTTCTTCTCCGCCTCGCCATAATAGTTGCGGAGCTCCCTTTCTGCAATCCCTGTCCAGTATGAAGATATCGGTGAAGACTCTGAAGGGGAACCACTTCGATCTGAATGTCAGCCCCTCGGATACTGTATGTCTCTCCTTCTTTCTAACCCTATTTTTCTAGGCACTGTTTCTGTCGGAGTGTCTCTTGATTAGAACGGTCGTGTGTTTCCGTGCGGGGTGGGGATAGGATGGGACTAAAGCTCTGCCCCTCTTTTCTTCCGCCGCTCAGCCTTCTCCGGTTGATTGCCGGACTGCCTGTTGTAGGTCTTCGTTTCTGTGGTTTGATTTCTGCAGTGTTAATCTTCTCCTCCTCGTCGAGCTTTCTTTTTTTCTTCTTTTGCCTCTCAATAAGAGTCGGACATCTTCAGCAACCGGAGATTGCAAGGAAAATGATGTCTGTCATTGAAGATGTCCCTGGTTTATGGCGGCAGAAAGCAGTTCAATCGATGTTGGAGTCTAGGGTTTCTCATGGTCGGTCAGTAGTCTAATCAATCCCCCCCCCCTCTCCAGTTCGCACAGATTTGAAAGTTCGTTCTGATCTTCAGCTGTTTAGTCTCGTGACTAGCATTCCTCTTTCACATGGAGTTGTGGGGTACTCTATGAATGGCACACATTTCCTTTGTAGCTGAATGTGAAAGTGAGTGGACAGGAAGTTGGAATTGTGATCTAGCAGCTTGCTGTTTCATCTTACAATTCCCTCTTCCAACTTGCTGATTATGTGGATGTCAAAAGTTGTCTCTTGAGGGTACATGCACTGTGTGAGCCAATTGTTGGGATTTGGGTGATTTAGATTCTATCATGCCATTGGGGTTTGTGGTGATACTGTCTGATGGAAACACATAGCAGCATAAGACATTGTGTTTATCTGGCAGCTTTGGTTAGTGTGAGGATTCAATTGTGCCAAGAGTTTTACGCTCAGACCTGGACATGCATGGCTTCAATTGTGGTTTGCAGGTTATAGCTGTCAAGAAGCAGATTGAGGAAAGCCAGGGCAAAGATGCTTTTCCCTGTTCACAGCAGCTTCTCATTCATCAAGGGAAGGTTCTTAAAGATGACACAACTATGGATGACAACAAGGTTTCAGAAAATGGTTTCCTTGTTGTCATGCTGACTAAGGTACATCTGATCATAATGTGGATTGTGTGATTCAGACACATATGAGTTGATTTCTCTAGGCAACATAAGACTGACAGTTTTTTTGCCAGGATTGGTGTGAAGTTAAGATTGGGATTGAAAAAATATATGGCAGCAATGAAGATTTGTAGAGTTCCATTGGCTTACATAGTGTTATGTGTCGCCAGACAAAGGCACCAGCAGCTCCACCTTCATCCTCGTCAGGAACTGTTCCGGTGTGATTCTTCCCATAATTATGTCCCCATTGTCAATTGGGATTGTCCAGTACATTTGTTGTGCTCATATCCATTACAATGTGAATTCTTGTTTGAATTAAACATTGCCTCCTTCTTACTCCTCTGACACAAGTTTTTCCCTCAATGGACTGAATAGCTCATGCACAGCAGGTCTGTTCTTAAATTACCACTACTGTGGCTGCAAGTGAACTGATTAAACTCTGTCTTCAACATTGGTTGATTTTAGGCACCTGCAGCGGCTGTCCATCCACCTGCTCCAAGCCCTCCCCCTCCTGCGGCTCCAACTCTCCCTGTCCCTTCTCTGTGAGTTGTCTGTCCTTGAAGAATCCTGCCTACCTTTGCATGTTTTGCAACTTTCAGCTGTGAGAAAGTGAGAACTGGTATTATGTTTAGTTGCAGGTTGTGGAAACCCCACATAGATGATCCTTGGCTAGGCACCTTTCCTTAGGACTGGCTTTCTGGAGTACTTTTCACCTCACCTGCTCAGACATCTACATATTATCTGGAATGAATGATTACAAACTCAGTCTGCAACTGGAGTGCAGCACTGATACTGCATCAGGCAAGGAGTATATGTTATTTTGTAGGATTGTCAGATGTAGGACTGGTATGGCCTAGCTTTTCTATGCTGTATTCTTATCAATTACTTCCTGCAACAGGGCACCTTCTGCTGCACCTGCTGTCGCTGCACCAGCTGCTGGAGCTCCACTGTATGCATCATTTCTCATTCACCCTTAACTAATGGACCAAGAGGAAAGGATAAACAGAAGCTCACAATCTTTTGACGTATGTTGAGATCTTAAGCCAGTGATTGTCTTTGAGTTGTATCAAGCCAAAACCAAATCACTGCTTGTTCTGAATGGAGTCCTACTAATAGCTTTTTGATTGTGCAGTGGTCAAGGTGATGTCTATGGTCAGGCAGCATCAAATCTTGTTGCTGGGACCAACCTTGAGCAAACAGTTCAGCAGATCATTGACATGGGTGGGGGTAGCTGGAGTCGGGACACTGTTGTGCGTGCACTGCGTGCTGCTTTCAACAATCCAGAAAGGGCAGTGGAATATTTGTACTCTGTAAGTCATGAACTCAGTTGCAGTTATGCCTTCATGATCTATCACAGCCAAATTTTAGCAGTGCACTCAGAGGTGATCCTTGTGTGGCTGTTATAGCAGGTCAACTAATGGCCATTTAATATTGAGATTGCCTGACATCCCATAGGTGCATCTGAAGATGTCACCAAGAGGATGTCTCAGACTACCCTGATTATAGTGAAATCACGCTTCTCATCTGTAACTCTCTTAGTTGAATTAGCAATTTGTAGCTTCCCTGGTGAACTTTGTTCAATTGTTTTTTTTTTGTCCTAGTATCTGATGCACACTTTGCTCATTTCTCTATCTTTTGATCTTTCTCAGGTTGCCACCCTTGACCTGGCTTCTGGCCCAGTCTCAGTTGCCCTTCCTATGCTGGAGCACCAGATTGATTTTGACATCCCCCAATATTAGTCTACGTCTCTGTCAGAATTCTTTGCTGGTTGCAGCCTCTCGAATAGAGCATTCCCTGAAAGCCTTGAAAGTATTAAATACTACTGATCCATGATCCATGAGGAATGCTTATTCAGACACTACAGATTTTTAAAAATCTGAGATTTATGAGGTGTGGACATGAAGAACTGGACCAATTAATGGTGAACTTCTTTTCCTTCAGTGCTAGCCAACATCAGACAAAGTTTTCCTGTTGCTTCTGGAAATGTGATAGAAATGCAGGACGCGCTTTATTTTATGATTGTTTGTCCAAAACTTTGAGCAGATTTTTGCATACTTATTATCTACACCTGTCATCCATACCTGAGAGTCATTGAAGGCAGCTAGTCACTGCCATTTGTGATGAAGGTGATGGTCTCATACTTTTTGAGGGACACTCTCAAGGTCATGGCTACCCTCTTTCTTGTCATGTCAGTTTTGGTTTTACTGTAACTGACACAATGGTTACTTTTCAAATATTTATTGTGGAGCTTCTCTGCAATCTCATAGATATGTGATCTGTTCCTTTTGTGAGAAACCTACAACCCAGGGTCCAAATATTCTCTAGACATGGGCATTCTTCTGGCAGGGCTACCCTTTTTAAGGAGGAATTTTTACTTCTGGATTTTCAGTGTTGGAGTTTCCCAAATTATTTTTTACAGAGTCTTTGTAAGTGGGAATCCTTTTTAAGTTCACTTGGTCTTCATTTGTCTTCTCCCTCTTGTCCAGAATATTCTGTTCTTTCTCCCGTGTGCCTCCACCTGTGTTTCTTTTTTTTTCCCTTCTTTGCTGTAGGGTGCTAGCCAGTATTGTGGCTTCCAGTTGCTTTGAGACTTGTGACAGAAACTTGGCACACAGTCTAATGGTTACACTGGGTATATTGTAGGGAGCTGATGAAGTCAGTGGGTAAGTTACAGTGGAAAGTCACCATATATTTTACTGTTGATGGTCTCTGGACTAGTGAGAGACTGTCACTGCTGTTTGTACTGCTAGTTTTATAGTTCATTTCAAACTATTTCTTCACTTCCTGTGCATTTTCCTGTTCTTTATTCTTTTATCTGGAGTCTTTTGTTGACTTAAAGAAGAAATTTTTTTGCCTCTTTCTGGTTCCTTCCTTTTGGTCATTGTGCTTCTAGACAATGTATTGGTGTCCTCATGGATAGTAATTGCAAAGCTAGTTGGAAAATTTCAATCTCTTTTCCTATAGGTTTTATTTTTTAAAGTGTCTTTTGAAGTCCAACACCTGCCCTCTTGTGTTTCAGTGATTATCCCTAGTTTGTAGGTCTGTGGATGATCTTTTTGTCTTTGGCTTTCTGAACTCAGAGAGTTTTATGTACCTGGACAAAGACACTTTTGGCAGTGGCAAACCCTGGAACATCTTGTGAGTTTAGAAATTGTACTTCTAACAGCTTTTCTTGTAGCTTCTTGAATTTTGCCATAAACCAAAGTCCTAGAGGTATTTCAAGTGGTATGTTTGACAAACATATTCAACTGGAGAATGCAGGCATTGACATGGTCTGTATGCATCATGCTCATTCCAATATCTCTATGACTACTAAGTTGGGCACTATCAAAACTCAGTTTTGAAGGTTCTGTAGGCTTTGTAGTTAAGTTTCCTTCATTTCTCAGACAGTTAGTTTTACTGTCCTTCTGAAGATTAAAGGCTACCCTCTAACGATCCTCTTAAAGAGAACTTTAGAACTAGAGTTTTGCTCAATAAAGAGGAACTCCTTTTTAGATTTCAGAATTTTTTTTGTCTTCTGAATGATTTTATATAGTCTTGTAAGTGTGGAATATTTTTAATGCCAATTGATCTTTGTTTGTCTTCTCCCTTGTGTCTGTGATATTGTGTATTTTTGTCCAGATGTGCCTCCTCTTGTGCTTTTTTGGCTTTCTTTTACCCTCTATTTTCCTTTCAGTGCTAGCCAGTATCATGGCTGAGTCTTACCATTGCTTCTGAACTTGTGACAGAAACTTAGCACACAGGCTAGTATTTACACTGGCCTATAACCTCTGTTGAGAGCTGATGAAGTCAGTGGGTAAGTTGTGATAGAATATTCACAGTCATACATATTCACAGTCCTGTTGATGGTCCCTGAACAAGTGAGAGACTGTCACTGCTTTTCATATTGTGAGTTTGATTGTTCTTTTCACACTAGTTCTTCTGCAATATGTATTTCCTTTTCTGTGTTCCTCAGTTATTATCTGGGAGTTTTTCTTGGACTTAAGGAAATGTTCTTCACCTGGTCCTGGTCCTGGTCCTGGTTACCTTAATCATGTGTATGGAGATTTCTCAATACTCATGAGAGTTTTTCTTATGGCAAGGCTACACAAGCAATGATAATGGATAACCTCTTATCAGTCACTTGCTGAATCAGGTCCTCTGCCATTACTCTGTTGACATGTACCTTGAAACAGGTCCTATATTTTTCCATGATGGCATGTTTAGATACAAGTCTGTGAGTGACCTGTATAGGTACATTGACCTTGTGAACATGTTGGTTTTTGGTCTAAATTTTAAAACATGCAACTGACATTCTGTCTTCCTGGGCTTTGGGTTGCATCGGTTCATTTCTCTGGAATCAAACCCACTTTTTTATGCTTCCCTTAGACATATTGGCAAAGTGTTTGTGTGTCTAATGTTACACTCTCATCTTCTTGCCTTTGTCCATTTGCAGGGTATACCAGAAGCTGCCGAGGTGGCTGTCCCTGTAGCTCGCCCTTCTGCACCAGCACCTGGAGCTGCAGCCACAACTGCCCCTGCACCTGCCATGCCTGCAGCACCTGCTCCAGCAGCTCCTGGAGGACCTAATGCTGCTCCATTGGACCTCTTCCCTCAGGTTTGATTTGTCCTAGTTATCACAAGCAGGATTGCAATTTGGGACAGAGCTGTATTGATAGTACTGCAAGTGCTAAGGTGTTTTACTGGAGGGACATCTATTAGGTACTCACAGCCATTATGGTAAACCAACTGAAGTCATTCCATCTCATGACTGGGTTTTACATACTTTTGGTTCAGGGAATGCCTGGTTTGGGTGGGGGAGGTGCTGGAGCTGGAGCTCTTGACTTTTTGCGAAACAACCCCCAGGTTTTCATCCCTTCATTTTATATGCAGTGTAACTGAAGACTGAGTAGCAGCTTTAAGGTTTCAGTTAGCAGTTGTCAGCATAGCAAACAAATTGTGGTGTATTTGGAGTGCCATAGGTCCTAACAGGTGTATAGTTGAAGATATTGAAACTTGGTGGCTTGGTCTTGTCATACATCAATCCATCTAATGTTATACCTAGTAATGTGAAAGAGAAACTTACTGCTGGATAGTCTGGGGATCGTTTGTCTTGGTAGCTTCATAGTGTATTGTACCTGATACTTGGAGACTGCAATACTGCAATACTGCTTACTCTTCTCTCCTTTTCTTCTGTGGCAGTTTCAAGCATTGAGGACAATGGTCCAGGCAAATCCACAAATCCTACAGGTGTGTCTTCCAGTCTTCCCAATCTTCAGTCTGTCTTTGCTGCATCTCTTCTTTATATATCAGTACTTCATATTTGGAGGTCTTTAGCATCTGTGGCAAAGGGATCCAGGACACAACAATGTTCTTTTCTGTGTTAGCAACTAGAAGAACCCCTGAACCTCTGGGATGTTTGGTGAATGGTCACAACAGCCAATGCTTCAGGAATTGGGGAAGCAAAATCCTGCCTTGCTGCGGCTCATCAATGAGAATCAGGCTGAGTTCCTCCGTCTTATTAATGAGGCAGGAGGTGATGGTGGCGAAGGGTGAGTTGGAAGATTTCTTTCATAAGGCCTTTAGTAATCTTCTAGTGCGAATGGTTTCCATTTACTTGTCCTATCTTACAGTATTCATGGGATTTGTGGTTATCTATGTATGTGTCAAGTCAGAGTGACTTCAGAAAGCATTCTGCACTATTTTAGGACAGACCATCACATTCCTCTAAACTTAACAGTCTGGAGAATGCAGGGACATTCTTGGGCAGCTGGGAGCAATGCCACAGTCAATTAATGTGACTCCAGAAGAGAGGGAAGCCATTGATAGGGTACAGTCCCCATTCTTCATGTGCACTCATTTCTGATTGTCTGACTTAAACTTCTGTGCTGAATAGTGATGTTTGGCACTGGCTTGTATTGTTTAGTTTCTACTCATAGCTGTCTCACAAGCAGGTGGTTTGAATGGTGTAGTGTGAAGATGTTACCATGTTATCTTTATAAGAAATGTGGTGTCTTGAACAGCTTGAGGGCATGGGGTTTGATCGAGCACTTGTGATTGAGGCTTTCCTGGCTTGCGATAAGAATGAGCAATTGGCAGCAAACTATCTTTTGGAGCATGCTGGTGATTTTGAGGACATCTAACAGTGTAGCAAGCTGTCGCTGACAAATCTGTACATTTCAGGGTCCCTTTCTTGTTATGAAACTTCTGATTGCATGAGCATATTTTTTTTCTTTTCCTTCATAGGTGCTTTCTCTGCTGGGTTTCAGTCTTTTCTGCACAAGCAGTAGATGGGCAATTATATGGAAAGTCTTCACTTCTTGTCTTCCAAGTTCCAGTAGGGTAGTGAATGTGTTTTGATTACTGGGGTGGAAGTGAAAAGATGAATGGTGCCCTTTGTTGGATATGCTGTGCAGGTGCCTGGTTCATTAATTCTGTATTGTGAAACTCACAATCATTGTGGCATGCATAAGGGCTTGGCAACGTTAGGATACCAGTAGTACAAGGAGGAAAGGCCCTATGCTTTAGCATGAAGTCTACAGTCAAGGATATGAGTTAGGAGAAGGGCAATTCTCTTTTTTGTGGTTTTGATCATATTATTGTTTGGTAAATGTAGTAAATAATGTGTTTCTACAAACTTCCTTCTTAGACAGTGGGGGGCAAACAATTAGTGGGTAGAAGTAACCCCTGAAAGTTGCTTTTGTTTTTTCCTGATGCAATGCTGTCAAGGTGTTGTGTCTCCTGTATGTTGGTCACAGTGTGTAGTGAGGTATTCCAAATACAGCTTGGATCCATTAACACTCTGGTATTGTGGTCTTTAACTAAGCTGCAGTATGCTATCACCAATCAAAACATTAATGCTTTTTATTACTCTCGAGCAAAATGAGCATGGGAGTTATGATGTTTTACTTCCAAGTTATCTGTCCTCTGCTCACTCTGTTTCAGGCACAGTTCACTACAGTGGTTGTTATGTATTCATAAGCTTTGAGCTTTGCATGGATCTGTCCTATCTATTGTTTGATGATATTCCATTTTTGCATACGTCGTTTTCTTCAATGTGGTGTGATTCTCTTAAAGTTGGGGTCATAGTGGAAGACTTGAAATGTCTCATGTTTTCTCTGATGTAGACAGTGGACTGAAGACTGCAAAATTCTGCTTCGCCATGGAGAGAGTTTGCTTCTGCAAATTGGGTGCATGAATACATCTTCACTTTGTGAATCTTTAGGTTGTTAGTTCCCTTTTGTTCTAGTTTGCTTTTCTCTGCTTGTTCTTTGAAATAGGACCCATTCTTTCTTTACAGTGGTCTTGCATGTCTATGGGGCATCCTATGGACAACCTTTGGGACACCAAGCTCGCAAGCCTAAGTTTCATGAGCTTTTGTATTGTACTAGTATTGGATTTGAATTTCATGTTATATGTATTTATAATTTGATTAGTGTAAAATGTTTCCAAAAAATAACTTATTTAATTGTTTGTGAACTCTTTTCTTCTTTTTGAAATTGTAATAGATTAAAGTCCAACAAATGTAGTATCAATATTAAGAATAGTAAAACACCAATACCAACCAATTTATCATAATACTAAATAGATTGAAACAAAATTACAATGCAAAAGCGATAGAAATATAGTATCATATTAGAACATGAATATGATGTTGAATTAATGCACATGTAAAGTTTGTACACAATAGTTTGTAACCATATTGTTGCTTGCAATATTACATGTCCTACACTGTGCAAGCAATACAAATATGGTATAGTGACAATATGACTACAATAGAAATACAACATCATAATACAACATGAATCCAAATGGAATGAGTACAATTACAAAATTTGTAGCCATATTGTTGCAATGTTACATCACTTACATTCAAGGTTCACATGCAATACAAATACACTAGAGAGGTGTTACCATTATAGTATGAAAATATTACAAATACAATCTGAATGAATGATCAATACAAATTATATTATAAAAATAAATGGTAAATCAATCATTATTGTTGTAACAGTGGTCAAATTCAGTTCATATAATCCAAGTTGTCTCAATGTCTAAAATATAGACTTAAAAATAATAAACCTCGGACACATTGTAAAAGTACCCAAAAAACATTAATACAATGGGTTTCAAAGATAGGCATGCAACCACATTTAGCCAAACAAATACATTAACTTCGATCTCTCTACCAAAATGTAATGTCTAGTGTAGAATACTGAAAGTCAATTCTTTGGACAAGGCTATAAAGTACCAAGAGTTTAGGTCCACACAAGTGTTAGATTCAGAATTAGACCTGGACAAATTCATTTTTCATCCATCCTAGATGAAATTCATTCATCATTGCTGAAATTTCATCCAATAAGTGAAGTTTTTCCCAATGACAACCCCAAATTAACCCCTTACCTCCTCAAAGGGTTTCTTTATGAAAATTTCAATAACTTTGGCAGAAAAATAGGTGATGTTTGGAAGGTTTGGGGGAGGATTTTTTTTTATGGTTGATTTGGGGATCATCACTTAGGGCACTTTGGATACCTATCTATTTAGGTGCCTATTTAGGTTAGGGGTATATAAACCCAAACAATTCTCAATTTTCCTTCTCTTGTGGCAAGTGCCATTCTAAAAAGACTCTCTTCAATCATAAGAGGTTTTGTTTGGGTTTAGGGTTTCAAGTTCACTTTTTCTTTTGTTGGGAGGACTCTATTTCATTCCCACTCCCAATTTGTTATTTATGGAGTTTGTTGCACCTAGTTTTGACTCAAGCTCCTCAAGTAGTGACGAGGAGCTCCTTGATGAGATTGATGCCGAACATCAAATTGCAATGCAAGGCACAATCACATGTGTCAACACTTGGGAGTTCTTCACACCAACGGAGTTGGAGGAGGGTGGTGGGCACTTTGTGGACCCTAACATAGGTGTGTGAGATGTCTTGATGACCATGATGGCCACATCAAGTTTGTTCAAATCCTTGACCAATTTCAATTTGACTAAGTTTGAGGAATTGGCACAGCTTGTGGTCTCCACCATCATTGGTCATGTGAGGTCCATTGAGGAACCACAACACAATTTCGGGCAACTGTCCAAGTTGACCTTGGAACAAGGCTTGTTCAACTTCATATTGTATATGAAACACGATAATGTCACCAAATATGATGCATTCCTATGGAATTGGAATAAGAGTGTAATAAATGATGTTGGCATCTTTATTGCATCTTGCATCAATTTCACCATTTCCAATGAGATCCGATGGCCCGCTATTGAGGGGCATCAGGTCTTGGTTATGCAACTTCCACAGTTCCAAGGTTGCATTGGATTTATTGATGGTATTTTCATCAAAATTCATAAGCCCTAGAACAATCCAACCCATCAAAGTTGGTATAATGGGCAAAAGAAGATGTATTGCATGAACAACACAATGGTGGTGGACCACCATGGGTTGTTCATATATTTGGACCTTGGGCACCCTGAGTTATTCCATGATGTCAATATTTTGTGGCAATCAAACATCCACACGAAATGGCATCAACACTTTGTTCACACAGATGCATACTTTGAATACTTGTTGGGTGACCCAAGGTACATGAGCAAAGATATGTTCGTGATGCGATGCATCGGGAGGTGTGAGTTGGCACTTGGAACTAACCTTGTTGCAATTGTAGCTTGTAACAAGATGCATGCATGTTTTTTTTTTAAACCACCATTTCATTTCATTTGTTTAATAGGGATTAGGTTTTTTAAGGTCAGGGCTTACATTTTAAGATTTTGGGTTTGGATTTAGGCTTTAATGTTTAAGTTTTAGGTTTACATGTTAAGATTTAAGGTTTAGGATTAGGTTTTAAGGTTAAGTTTTAGAGGTTAAGGTTTAGGTTAAGGTTAAGATTATACTATTAGTTTAGGTTTAAGCTTTAAGGTTATGTGAAAGGGTTTAGGGGTAGGGTTAGAATAAGGGTTAAGGTTTACGGTTTACAGTTTGGGTTTAAGTCCTAAGGTTAAATTTTTAGCTTTGGGTTTAGGATTAGGTTTTAAAAACTAATTTTAAGTTTAAGTTTTAGGGTTTAGTTATAGGGGTTAGGGTTTAGGTTAGGGTTATGATTAGGGTTTTAGTTTGGGTTTAGGTTTTAAGGTTTAGGGGTTAGGGTTAGGATAATGGTTTAGGATTTAGGGTTTACGGTTTAGGTTTTAAAGTTAAATTCTTGGGACTTGGGTTAAGGATTAAGTTTTAATAACTAATTTTAAAGTTTAAGTTTTAAGGTTTAGTTATAGGGGTTAGGGTTTAGGTTAGGGTTTAAATTAGGGTTTTAGTTTGCATTTAGGTTTTAAGGTTATGTTTTGAGGTTTAGGGGTTAGGGTTAGGATAATGGTTTAGGATTTAGGGTTTATGGTTTGGGTTTAGGTTTTTAAGTTAAATTCTTGGGTTTTGGGTTAAGGATTAAGTTTTAATAATTAATTTTAAAGTTTAATTTTTAGGGTTTAATTATAGGGGTTAGGGTTTAGGTTAGGGTTTAAATTAGGGTTTTAGTTTGCATTGAGGTTTTAAGGTTATGTTTTAGGGTTTAGGTGTTAGGGTTAAGATTAGGGTTTTTGTTTATATATGGGTTTTAAGGTTATGTTTTAGGGTTTACGAGTTAGGATCAGAGTTTTTGTTTGCATTGAGGTTTTAAGGTTATGTTTTAGAATTTAGGGGTTAGGGTTAATATTAGGGTTTTTGTTTGTGTTTAGGTTTTAAAGTTATTTTTTACGGTTTAGGGGTTAGGGTTAGGATTTAGGGTTTATAGTTTGGGTTTAGGTCTTAAGGTTAAATTCTTGGGTTTAAGGTTTAGGATAAAGTTTTAAGAATGTTTTAAAGTTTAAGTCTTAGGGTTTTGTTATGGGGGTTAGGATTAGGGTTTTAGTTTAGGTTTGGGCTTTAAGGTTATGTTTTAGGGTTTAAAGGTTAGGGTTAGGATAAGGGGTTAAAATTTAGGGTTTATTGTTTGGGTTTAGGTCTTAAGGTTAAATTTTTGGGTTTTGGGTTTAGGATTAGGTTTTAAGAACTAGTTTTAAAGTTGAAGTTTTAAGGTTTAGTTATAGGGGTTAGGGTTTAGGTTAGGATTAGGGTTTTAATTTAGGTTCAGGCTTTAAGGTTATGTTTTAGGGTTTAGGGGTTAAAGTTAGGATAAGAGGTTAGGATAAGAGGTTAGGATTTAGGGTTTAGGGGTTAGGGTTAGGATAAAAGGTTAAAATTTAGTGTTTGCAGTTTGGGTTTAAGTTTCAAAGGTTAAGTTTTTGGGTTTTGGGTTTAAGCTTAGGTTTTAAAAACTAGCTTTAAGATTTAATTATAGGGGTTAGGGTTAGGGTTAGGATTAGGGTTTTAATATAGGTTAAGGTTTTATAAGGTTATGTTTTAGGGTTTAAAGGTTAAGATTACGATAAGGGATTAAGATTTAGGGTTTACAATTTGGGTTTAAGTTTTAAGGGTTAACTTTTTGGGTTTTGGGTTTTTAATTAAATTTTAAGGCTAAATTTAAGTTTTAGGTTTAAATTTTATCCTTAGATTTTTAGTTAAGGATAAATTTTAGCTTTAAGTTTTTATGGTTAAGATTTAATTTAAAACTTTAAATCAAGTTTAAAATTTGATTTATATTTAGGGTTAAAGATTTAGGGTTTCAAACATCTAGTCTAAATTAGGGTTTCAAATTTGGGGTTTCAAATTATGGTTAGATGAATTTTCCTGAAAATCCAAGGTTTCAGATTTAGGGTTCCAGATTAGGGTTTAAGATTTAGTGTTTCATGTTTAGGGTTCTAAGAGATTAGGGTTTCAGATTAAGGTTCCATATTAAGTTTCAACACTTTTGTGTTCCATATAAGGGTTTCAAAACTTTAAGGTTTCATATTAGGGTTTCAAAACTTTTGTGTTTGGATTTCAAAAACCAAAAACCAATGTACCTTTTCAAAGTGTTTTTTTAGATTAAGGTTTTCAAATCTTGGACTTAACCATAACAAAGACAATGCATGTTTTAGGATTAAGGTTGAGTGGGGTATTGGAGGCTTAAAGTCCAAATGGAGAAGGCTAATGAAAATATTCAATTCAACAAAACAAAAGTACAATCACCTTTTCAAGGTAGCAACACTCTTAACAAACTTCCTACATAAGTGTTGCCAAGACTTCACGATTAAAGTCATTGGTGAGCACCAAGACAATCCTGCAGAACATGGGTGGAATGGCGACTACTAATCATAGGTCTAACAACTCTTTGACCTTAACATTAAACTCCTCATCTATAATACATCGCATTATTGAGTTGCCTTTAAGTTTCCTATTTTTAAAACTTTTTTTTTCTATGCTAACATCCACTTCTGTTCTTAACAAGGTCTCTCAATCCTCCACATTGGCTTTTAAGTTGCTAGTGATAGTGGCTACGCTTTTGAATTGGGATTGGAACATTTCAGATTTAGTCATGGGCCGTTCAAAAGTTGGAATATGTGGGGGTGTGGTAGGTCTTGATGATAGCCCATGTGTCTCATTAGACATAGGGCTAGGGTTATGTGTAGAATTTTGATAGGATTGGGAAGAAGGGCTTGATGTACTTTCTATCATTAATTGATGCCTTTTCAACACATTCCTTGATGCATGCCCATTAGTTGCTAAAACATGATCAAATTGTAAGGCAGCCCTCTCCATGCCATGTTCATTTGATACCAATCTTCAATTCCTTCAAGCATTCCTATAGCTTATCCTTCAAACTTTTAGGATGCAATTCAAAATTTGGGAATTGCTTCTTATAATCCTTGTACACAACTTTCCAAACCTATTTAGGTATAAGCTATGTCACATTGTTCATGTTCCAACTACACAACATAAAATGGTGGTTGTATGATGTAGCCATAGAACTTAGGTTGCATAAAATCCACAATACCCTTTGTGATTTTGTCTTTTTGAGGTGCTTTGGTGGGCCTCGTGCAACCTACTAGTTTAAGTTCACTTTCTTGTGTGTCAAAATAAAAACCTTCCATACCTACAATAAGCACCAAAGGTTTTCTTAAAGAACTAAAATTTTGAAACTCTTGGTTTGGATCCAATTCTCTTCAAAAATTGGATGTAAACAACATTAGTTTGGAACTAGGACTAGAAGCTTTGGAAAATTAAAGATAGTGAAAGAAAGAAAATTTCATTGAAAGATAAGGTTTTAGTATAGCTAGAACATCTAATGATTAATCTTACACACACAGATAATGAACCTTGGTACATAGAAAATGAAATTGAGGACTAAAGTAGAAATAAAGAACCGAGGTTCTAACAAACTAGAGTGTCATTGATAATGGGACTCAGTAAACATACATATTAATCACCAAAGAAATTGGATTTTTAAATGTTCAAAAGGTTCAAAGCTTTGGAGGTGCTCGACCTTTCACATGTTGATGCACTCATGAGATCCAAAACATTAGTGTAAGCCCAGAAAAAAAAACTCTAGTTTTTTTTAATAGCATAAACAAGAACTTATGAAAAATTGATGACATTGTACATACTAATGAATATAATTAAATCTCATGTGCAAAATCTAATAGGTCTCTACATGTGAAACATATTTTATAAATTTTTTTCAATATTTTGATAAGGAGATTTATTTTATTTATTATTGATGTAAATTAATTAATGGTTTCAAGAACTAACCCATGTTGCCAATTTTTTTAACCTTTTGATGCATAAGGTGAAAAGTAAATAAAAAAGTAAAATATGCATAGAATATGTTGAAAACTATCCACATGAATTGGGGGGGGGGGAGGGGGGGGAATGTGTTCTATATTGATTTTAATATATAGTTGGGTAAAGCAAAGATAGAGTAAATTTGAAATACTTACCAACCGAATAGGGTAATCAAAATGGTAACGACAAAATGTACTGGTTGACTAATGTATGTACTAGTTATTCACATTATGATATATTCGTGGGTATATATTAAACTTACCCGCCCAACATTGCTCCACATAATCAAAGTCTCACAATTTGCCACAAATTCATGGTTCACCTTGAACTATTGTATTGAACCTACATGAATATAAACCTTACAAAATTGATGTTTACACCCTTCCACATTCAATCCAACTTTCATCAAAACCCTATCTGCCATCTATCAAACTAGAAGCTAAATTGGGCAAAACATCTAAAAGTAGGAGATTGAAGAAGAAATGTGAACCTTAACTAAAAAGAAAATTTTGTCTCCTAATCAGTGTTGTAGAAGGAGAGAAAAAGAGAGATATATTATAACAAGCATGAAAGAGTGTGAAATAAAAGGATTAGACAATGTGAGTCAATTGATCAAAAGTTTACAAAGAGCTAATGAAGGTGAGTCAAGATTCTAGTAGGTTTCAGAGAAAGATAAAAAGCCTTGAGGCGGTGTGAATGGGTTCGGATAGACTAACATTGAATGTAGGCAAAGAGAAAGTGAGAGAGAAAGGTTAAGTTTTGAAAATTAAAGAGAGAAAAGATGAAATACTAACATAATTGAGAGAGTGAAAGAGAGGGATTTTGACAGATTAGAGAGAGAAAGGTTATGATAAACTAAAGAGAAAGACAGAAAGAGGATGAGATTTTGACATGATTGAAAGAGTGAAAGAGAAAATCTTGAGGCAATGTGAATGGGGTTGGATATGTTGACATTGAAAGCAAGCGTACAAAGAGTGAGAATGAGAGGTTAAGTTCTAATAGATTAAAGAAAGAGAGATGATGAAATACTAACATAATTGTGTGAAAGAGAAAGAAAGAGAAAGATTATGATAGACTAGAAAGAAAGATAGAGAGAGGATGAGATTTTGACAGGCTCGACAAAGGATGAGATTATGACAGGGTTTGTTGAATGTAGGTCCAGAGAGAGAATGAAAGAGATAGGTTAAGTTTTGACAAACTAGAAAGAGAGGGATTCTAACATACTAAAAAGAGATTTTGACAAACTAGAAAGGATGAGATTCTAACACAATTGAGAAAGTGAGAGAAAGAGGGATTTTGACAAATTGGAAAGAGAGAAAAAGAGAGATATTCTTGTTGCTTAGGGAGATAGGAAGATAATCTACTTAGAGATAAAGATTTCAAGCAGAATGAAAAATATTACAACTTGAATTGAAAGAAACTTTTGGCATTTAATCCAAGGTTACAAAAATTAGGCGGAATACATCATGGGTCTATTGTGGGGTTGGTGGGATATGTGTGCTACTATACATGTTATCTTCAAAATTATTCTGAGCTAGATGATATGGGAGTGGGTTCAACTAGGTCTCAGGGTTCCATGAATGTTTGCAAGGTTTGAATCTCACCTTCAAATCACATTTTGAGGGATTTCCTTGGGGTACAACTAGTGGCTACATGTTGTAGGTAAGATTTTTATTAATTCAAACTACCTTTAATGTGTTCCAAAGAACACTTTCGCCCACAATGAAAAACCAAGGTTTGTTTATTTGACAAAGCCACCAAAATATTGATGGGGTCAATGGCAACAAAATGAAAATGCGTGCAAGTATTATGGAATCTAGGAAAGGAGGCAACAATGTACATTTTGTTTCCAAGCATGTTTACATGAATGGGTTTTGGGTACACACATGTTCATTGGGTTTTTGGGTTAGATTAGGGTTTGCAAGATATTAGGAGGCAATTGCCTTCTTACAAGATTGAACTAATTATGTTTCAGCTAGGGTTTGCACAAGGTTACAAACTTTGCAACAAAAAGTGCAAAGAGATGAAGCAAACGTGGAAAAAGACCACACATAACCAAAATGGTTCCCAAATTATGAAGCTTTTGGCACAATCATAGAAAACTTCATCCTTGTCTATTATGACCATGGTTTTGGAAGGTTAACCCTAACCTAGCAAGTGAGTTGCAATGAAATTTGCATGACTATTGATGAAACTATAAAGCTTTATTTCATTGACACTCTTCTTGCACAATAACCCTTCGTCAATAATCCTCTTGCATGACAATCTCTTGCACAATGACGATGGTGAATGGGGCGTGAGTAGGCCTTTGGGGGTTTTTGATTCCTCTTGTTACTTCGACCTCTCACTAACTCAAAGATTCTACACCTAACCCATTCACTCAGGACCCTCATATTCATTCATTTATAAACTCTACACCTCATAGTCACAATTTCAGGCATTTATCTATCACAGTAGTTGTCACTCACACATAAACTCTACACCTCACATTTGTAGCTTGAACCTTCACACTTGCAGCTTGAAACATTTTTCACTCATAGACAAAGTTGCTACTTTGTCAAGGCACATGAGAGACAAAGACCCTACTATCAAGGTGCACGGGAAGGAAATAAAAAATATAGGGTGAAACTTGGGGAAGCACTAAAAATCGGTGCATTTCCAAGTTTCACCCTATATTTTTTTCCTTTGTTTTCAGCTCACCCTAGCTTTTTGATTGCACCATAAGTTTTGGCCTAGCTTAGGGTGAAAACCCTAAGTTTTGACGACTTTACACATAACTTTATTGAATGAGATTTTTTTACTTATTAATTATTCAAAGATTTGATAATAGGTTATCAAATGTGTATTATGGTTAGGGTAGGACTATTGTTGGACAAGCATTTGGACAAGGGCAAGCTTCTAGCTTCTAGCTCACCCATCTTTGGTGAATGGGTAAGCTTATAGCAATTGCTTTCACATGCTAATAGACCAACACCTCACACATTGCAAGAATGAAGTATCAATTGTCATAAAACAGTTCACACTTGAAAATTTTAGCCCAACTATAGTTGAATGTGCAAATTGAAAGTCATCATTTAACATATGTTCAAAATATATTATTTGTAATTTTGTATTTGAGTTTCATTTCATTGGTGGTTCTTTGGAGGTTCTTTGGTCAATTCCATACCCATATACCTTAGTCTAGTGACCGGAGGTTAAGTAAGTGAAAAAAAAATTTTTTAATTTAACTGAGTTTTTAAAATGTTTACAAATACTTATAATTCTAAGGCATATTGTTTTCAATTTTTTTAAATACCCACAACCAACGATTCTTTGACCACTTAAATTTGAAACAAAGCCTACAGTTCCATGCAATTTTTTTAAAAAAACTGCCCAACACTTGTTTAAACATTTAAACTTGATTTCTTTGTCCTAGGTCTTGTGCACTTCAGGAATTCTAAGTCATGATAGTGTGTGTTTTTTTTCTCAAGCTAAGATCCTCTTTCTAGTGGGCATAAGTTCTGTAACATGTATTTACTAGTTACTGGTAACAAGGGGCCACAGTGAACCAGCCAGCACACCCACCAGTGCACCATCAAGGATGGATGATATGTGATCAGGAAACAGTTTTCTGTTGGGTTCCAGTTCCCTAGCTAACCATGGTGGTTACCTCAGTTGGTTTATTTACTACCTACCAACTAGGTAGGTAGTAAAAACAGCCCCTCCCTACTATGTATAGACTATCTACGTACCTAGTAGTCCCCTCTTTTGTTACCTACCTGTCTATATGTTAGACCTACTTCTTATAGAACAGGTTACCAAGATGAAATCGGGTAGTAACTCAGTTGAGGATCATCCATAACTGAGTCATAACAGGCATCCAGTGGATGGTGCACTGGTGGGTGCTGGTTCACTGTGGCTGCGTAGATTTTCACTGCTCCTACCTGTACAGCTATTATAATTCCTCTCGAACCTTGTGCATTAAATGCTGAGATTCAGCATTTCGTACTCAGTTTCAGCATTTCATAGCGATATTTAAATGCTGAGATTCAGCATTTCGTACTCAGTTTCAGCATTCCATAGTGATATTTAATAAAATTTCCTTACTTTACAGATACCACTAAAAGAGGGGTTAGGGGGTGAAAGGAGGCCCAAAGACAAGGTGACGAGAGAGTGAATTTGCAGATATCTCTAATATGTGACAGGGATTTTTGTAGGCCACAAATTTTGCTGCATGATTGGATTATTTAGTACTACCTAAACCCCATGTTCTCCTCTTATGAATCATGGATGAGATCTCATTAATGAAATTTGGATGAAGCTGGATGAATGAAATGCAATTTCAAATAATGTTTTATTATCATCTTCATTTCATCTTGAAATTTCATGGAATTTATCAAGGAAACTTCAGCCATTCATCCATTGAAAATTTACAATGATACTTTGTGGATGTTCATCCATAAAAATACGGAGGAATTTTAATGGAGAGAAATATGTAAATATGTATGGACTTTATTTGGTGCATGAAATGAAATTGTTGATGATATTTCCTAGATGAATTGTATTTCATCTTAAGAGATCATGAAGTTTCATTCATGGAAGTTCATCCATCATCCAAAGACATAGGTTTGTTTTGAAGCCCTTTTCTAAAATTTGACAGCCTGAGAAAATTGGGCAGTCTTTTGTTGAGGGGCAGACACTTGGGGCAGAAAAGGAACACATTTCAAGCATTTGGGCAGCCTGTAAAATTTTCAAATTTGGGCAGTGTAGTGGACTTGACAAGTTGGCAATGTAGCACTGGCAATGTGGAGTTGGGGCAACTTGACAATGTAGAGATGACAATTTTCCTTTGTGCAAACTGGTGAAATGGATGTGAACTTTGAAGTTTGGCAAAATGGACTTGGCAAAAATGTGAAGACAAGTAGGGAATTTAGCAGAGCACCTGGTTTTCCAAAATCCCACTACCAAACAATAGGAACATATTACTGGTGCTCTTTGCATTTTAGTGTGCTTGGGAATTGGAGGGTATTAGGGTTTAAGATTTTTAGTTTTAGTTTTTCTTTATAATTTAGGTTTAAATTTAGGGTTTTAGCTTTTTGTTTTGGTTTCCACTTTAGGTACCTACTCAATTTTGATTGAAATTAGAGTTTTGATTTAGCATTTGATTGAGTTCATTTTGAGTCGAGGATTTTAATTTGATTTTTGGTTGAACCTTGGGGATGAGGTTCACTCTAGAGTTGTCCCATCAAGAAAGGTTGTAGGTTAGGAGGGTCTTAGGGTTTGCGTTTCAAGTTTAGGGTTTTAGAATTTAGGGTCTTCAATTTTTAGTTTTAGTTTTTCCAATATTTTAGGTTTCAATTTAGGGCTTTAATTTGAGCATTTTGTTTTGGTTCCACTTTAGGGTTTCAATTTTTTATTGAAATGAGAGTTTTGGTATATGCTGAGTTCATTTTGAGTTTAAGGCTTTTGATTTGATATTCTGTTTACATTTATAACATTTTTTAGATTAGGCTTTAAGGTTTAGACAAATGCTAGGGATGACAATCAATTTGGAATTAACCCAGCAAGAAATGGAGTTGTGGTGGTGGTGGGAGACAGATTGCATTTGGGGACAACTTCGGACAACCGAAATTCAGATTTAGGGTTTATTACTTCTAGTTTTAGTTTTCTTTTTGAAAAATTCAGGGATTTAATTTTAGCTTTTGATTGTTTTGATTCCACTTTAGGGTTTCAATTTTTATTGAAAGTACAGTTTTGGGTTAGCATCTGAAATTAATTTTGAGTTAAGATATTTTATTTGATTTTTTGTTTACATTTATAAGTCTTACTGGCTCTACCCTTAGGGAAGGAGATATTACACATTTGGTGTAAGATTTAGGCATAAAATTTTGCTTTGAAACTTGACCCAATGTGTGAGTGACATCGGGATTACTATTTGTGTGTATATGATGCATGTATGTGTATGTCCCAATAGAAGTGCATACATCAAGATGAGAAGTTTTACATTTCATAACAGAGCATTCAATTGCACCAGTGAAAGTTTTCAAATCCCAGAACAATTTTCAAAACCCAACAACTCTTGTGTGATGGCCTCTATTAGAACCCACCTCAGGTTTGAGAGCATCCTAAACCTGTGATGGAGAGACTACAATAGCTAGCAAAAGAACAAAAATGTAGAAAAATAAAATCCATTGGCAAGGACAAAATACACTACATGGGTAATCTTGAGGTGATATCCACACCCAGACATTCCACCCACAATGGTACTTGGTAGGATGAAACCCAGGACTACAACTACTATTTTCGGCATCAACTAGCTGTCTTATAGATGTTTTCCTCATCCACACGCCATATTGGTCAGCATTAAGCATCTGACTGCAGAAGCATGTAGACAGGTCAGTAATAATGGGCAACTTTGACAATGTACAACTCTCTTAAAATGATGCATGGTCTAAAATGATGCTTATTGTGATACTGCATCACTGGTCAGTGAGAACCCACCAGCATCAACTTCAGGAATGCTACACAATGTTGCACTCTGATGCCACTCAAATTTCTTGTCAATCAAATCAAAAATTCTAGTCTCTGCAGCAGATGCTATCTATTTACACAATCATGAGCCACTGCAAAGAACTCTGATATATCCTAAATCACCTGAACACACACTTGATTTGTGAGACTACGTCATGGACCTGAGAAGTCCCTATCTAACCTGATCAAGAAAGTCTTCGGATTTGTCTCCTGCTTGCAGCGAGCAGAGAAATATAAGACTAGCCAGCACACATAAAAATACAACTGCCCAGCTGAGACAGTCAGAAGTGAGAGGAAGGGGCCCATGACCTGCTGTAACACCCATCTTGCACTCCTCCCACACAGCATGCTCTCCAGAAGCTTGAGGGGCAACACCTGCTCAGTACCCACAGAGATCCCAAAACATCAAACACAGAACAAGGTATCTGGCAAGGTTACAACAAAAAGCTGAACTCTCCATCCAATGCATAGTCAGCTCTGTGTCATCATCATTGAGGCCTTTCAAACCCGGATGTCATGTGTTGATGGAGACCTTTACAACATGAGGAAGACTTACAAAAACTAAATCGTTGCGTCTTGCTCCTCAACACTACAACCTTGTCAAAGGTTCCCACTGCAATAATCAGGGGAAACAGAAACTGGAGAAAATTTGGCCATCCAGGTGGGGAGGACTTGGTAAAGAAAGGCCTAACCTGGCTCTGCAATTTGTGACCAAATTTGCAAGCCCGTGCCAATGCTGCAAATCCCCAGGGGTCCCTCTCTATAATCGTTACCCATCGTGCTGTAATGTACACACAGGATGCTAGTGCATCAACCACATGTTCCAAGATCACAAAGACTGCTATCCTTGAGGCCATTCCCCAGTCACTGGCATCAGCATCCTTGAAAGGAGCCAGAATAGAAAATGGCATAATTAACACTCAAAACACTAGCTGATCTGCTGCCTCAGTCTTCATCACTCCACCAAATGCAATTGTTATGATGAACAGCCACAGTACGTATCGAATCCAGTCATGGAAGAGTGCAAGCCATAACAAGCAAAGCAAGCCTGTTCTAAATCCAACCTTGATTCCCCGCACTGCACTGACTCTTTTCCCAGCTCCGCTCTAAGTAGGAAAACCACCTGAGTACTCAGGCCCTTCTCCTATGCATAATTTGCACGAAGAGCAACTCCACCAGTGCTCAGTATGTAACCCTCCAAGTTGAAGAAAACACAACACATACTGGTTTGGCTCAGTGCATACTTGGATTTCCCACCATGCAAACCACTAGGAAAGGCACTTCTTTTGTTATAGAATACTTCATGTTTTGCCATTGGGACTATATGTCAATATCATTTTCCTAAAACCCCCAAAAGTCCTTCATAAACTAAAATAACGAGAGTTTATATGCCTCTTATTCCTAAGAAATTCATAACTTTTGGAAATCTTTGTTTTTTGCATGCAAGTACATTATATCGTAAGCTTTGAAGACAGCTTTTTCAAAGCAATATCAAAGCTTCTAATTCACCCACAATTTGATCCTTCAACTTGACCTTTATGATATTGAAAATCATTTTGATATTTTTTGCTTTGTTGAAACTCATTATAAGGAGTTTCAAGTTTCATTCAAGTGAGAGGACCTAAAAGCTAACAACTTTTTAATGAAGCAAAACAACTATAAGACCTTGGCAGTTGAAATTGCTAGTTGAATGGAATGGGTTCTCAAGGATGAGAACACCACCAATCCCGAGACTTTGAAAATTCAACAAGGCATTTATGCTTGAATTGCATTGCTCAACCAAATTTGCCAATGATGCTGCTGTTGTTTCATGTATATCGTGAGTTACTACATCTACCAGCATCTGACTTCAGTTAACTTGTTTTTATTTGCAACAGAAGCCAAGATAAAACATGAGCATTATAATGTGAAACCTTTTGAAACAAGATTAGAAAAATGTGATATATGTTCAGAAGTTGGCAACTCACTAGATATTTGGATTGCTACATAGGCCCATAAGGAACTCCCATAGCCACAGTAAAGCATCAGAGAAAACCCAAAGGACACCAAGAGATGTTACTTGATTGTGAACCAAAGGAAATATTTTCAGCCTCCAACAGACAATAAACAAGCATTTCTCCCTCCAACATTGTCCCAACCTCATGCTTTGAAATATTGTGACATTTAGCCCATTTTAGATGGTAAGGCAATCTCCCTCCATGAAGTGAAAATGCTTGGAAGAGATGTCAAGAGAAGAATCAGATCACAAAGAACGGTGCAAGAAAACCAAAAACAACTTGGGAATGTCTTTTAGGTGTTTTAAATAAATGGAATTGCTATAGGGGAATCACATCTAATTATGGGATGTACATTTATGGGACTGTCACAACAGGCTCACTCAGGTGTTATATGTAAGGCTGGAAACTGTACTGTAGAACAAAGAATTGAAAACAAATCCATTCTGTGCTAATTCACTAATGGATTCCACCAACTTCTTGTGCAGGTGAGTTTTGAGAACACAATACCTCTCATATAAAAGTTTTCTGACTTCAATGTGTGCTTTTCTTGAAGTGCTCATCACTTCCAAGCTTTGATTCAAGATAAGCAGCTTGCAACAAATGGCTCCAATTACACCATTCACATGTTTTTGAAGCTGACAGCAAACAATCAAGGCTGAAGGGATGAAAACAAGCTGGTGATGTGATGAATAGAGATTTTGACTATGGCTTCTGCTATAAGGGCCCAAATATCTGCAATTCCACCTGTTTACAAATGGGTATTGTAAGCAAATCCTCAAAGAGGCAAACGCGAACCAGGTGGGCACAAAATGCAGATGGAAAGAGGACTTTTAATTAAATAGTTCTAAACACTCTAGAAGCAAGGTGCAAATGAGTGGGTTATGCTTGCAACCCAAGACTCCATAGTGTGCAGGCATGTACAAATTGTGGGGTAGCATTCCTTCTGATTGAGCTCCAAATGACTGTTTGTTGTACACCCACAAACATCTGCAATGAGTCCCCCAATCTGCAGCATGGCCATAGAACTCTAAAAATACAACCTCAAAAACTCGTCACTTTGGAATCCCAGTGAAAAGCAGATACTCTTCTGCTGCCCTATGCCTTTGACAGTAATATTGTGTGCCAACAAAAGTTCCCTGTACCACATAAGCCCACACCTACCTAACAACGTAGTAACAGCATCATACACAAGAGTTCAAGCTGTGCAAAAACCTTGAACCTAAACTCACCCTCATTTATCACTTCCTAAGATCATAACACAGGATCTCCACTAGAAAACTCCATAACATCTTGGAATGTATGTCCCTCCAGTGTATCTTTGAAATAACCATAGCCAGTTGCAAGGTTGCCATCCTGTGCATGTTGTCAGGTTGACAAGTCCAGTACATTAGTGTTATTGGATTCCCAAATGTCACCAACAAAACCAACAAGCACATCATATACAGAATTCACAAGAAGCAAAGCCTGAAGTGTAAGGTAGGTGAGAGACGAATCCTGTAATCACTGTCGAAGAGTACACCCAGGTGTGCATGGTCAAGAAAAAAGTTCGGCCACTGTCCCCTTCTAAAACCACAGCAAGAAGAGTAGAATCAGAACTGTGCCAAAGGCTCATGTCCATCGCTCTTACAAACAAGATTGTGTGGTGAAATTGCAATGTCAACATGACAAGCCAACAATACCACCTACATCCTATACTCCAATAAATGTGAACCTGCAGACATTATAGGAACAAAACATGCCAAGGAAAAGGAGCACATATATACAACCAGCAAAATTGCTGTGAGGCCCACTACCACTATTAACAGTTAAAACATGCCACATCTCGAGTGCTAAGTAGTGCAACCAAACAAACAAATGACCACAAAATGCCCAACCTTGGGATAGACACCTCCAAATGACATGGTAGCAAATCCCAATACCACTTCAGACAAAGCAAATTTGCAGAACCAGCTGCAATTAGTAAATAGAAGTCGGTCTCCAAAACCAAGGATGCATAAAACTGCCTATGGATCAAAAGGCTTGTATCAGATTTTGTCTTCCATTTATTGGCTGTATACAAAATCTCTTGCACAGTAATCCACAGGATTAAAAACAAGCCACAAGAAATGTCTCCTACCTTTACATGATGCTACTTAGCTCTCAGCTTCTATGTGTGTTCAGACACTTTTTGCATTGATTATCATCTCTCATTAGTTAAAACACAACCTGACCAGCACACTACAGCTTGAAGCACCACATTTGTGATGTCAAAGGATGTCTGCTCTAAGATAGAGCACTGTGATCTTACCAGACCAGGAACATCAGTGGCAGCCGTGAAACCTTGAATGCTATGTCAACCTGTAGAACAAATCATTTCCTGTTTCTCAGCCCTTAGTGATTCTGAACTAAAACAGCTTAACAACATCAGAAGCACCCTAAAGAACAACTACAACCACAAAAAAAGAAAAAAAGTTATCTGTTAGAGATGAACAATTCTTCTCAAGATCTGCACTTACATGTCACCCAAAGCATCATCAACAAGGAGTCCCGCCAGCCAGCCAGCCAGCCGCTCCATTCTAGGCCAGCGGGCAGCAGCAACAACAGCTCTGCAAGAGCAGCAGCAGCAGCGACCCCCTTCCTTTCGGGCAAGCAGTAAGCACAGATCACAAGATCAAATCAACAGACAGGGAGAAGGCGGCCATTTTAATCTGAACTGCAATGATCAGAACAAGCATCAGCAAGCTGATCAATTTCACCATGAAATTCTCCCTGGATTCTTTGGCGGAGTTCATAGACTTCTTGCTGCATCAAGAACAGTCGCTCTCTTAACGTCAGATTCTCATCCTCCAATTCGGCTATATGACTGTCTTGCCTTGCAGCCCGTTCTTGCAAAAGCTCCTCAGGCGTCTTCTGCGGTAAAGGATAAGTCATCTCAAACCGGCTCACATCACGATCCAGGCGTTGCTCTAATTGACGGGCAGACTCTGCACTGGATTCATGTGCTACTGCGGCCGGATCATCGCTCAACATGTCGTCGAGCTCATTGTTGTCGATGGTACTTGAGCTGGACTGCTGATCATCAGTAGGCCGAAGATGAATGAGACCAGTCATGGAACCATATCTGTTCCCGACTCCAATCTCTGTCAACGGCTCCACCATACCTTCCCGGTCAGAAGTGGCGGGGGAATAGGAAGGAGTGACAAGAAGGGAAGAAGAAGAAGTTGCAGCAGCGGGAGGAGAAGAAGCAAGAAGAGCAGCCGAAGAACCTTCAGGTTGTCGAACTCGGATTAGATAGGAGCTATCGTTAAAAGGAGCTCTAGGAACTGTCATAGGAATACTGCTGCTTCTCTTCTTCTCTCGAAAGTACTTTCTAGTCTTCAACCGATTCTGCCACCGCAATTCGCCGAGTCTCGGCGGATCATACTCCTGATGATGAACATATCCTCCTTGTCCAGGCCGCGTTGTATTCTTCTTCCTATACCGTTGATTGCTTCTGAAACCCTTGCCCTTCCATTTTCGCTTGGAAGAAGACGATATCACACCCGACGAAGGAACACTCGAACCAACAACCTGCTGTTGCTGCTGCTGCTGGCGCCGCTGTCCAGACGCTCCCATGGCTGCCGACGTCTCCATGCCAAAGCTTTACACGAATAGATACTAAACACGAATAGGCAAGTCGCCTATCAATCACAGAGCGCAGGATGCCGTGTGGTTTGATTTTATTGAAATCTCTTTCACCTTCTTCTTCACACAGCAGCAACTATTGCCACAAAAATAGCACGCCGCGAGAGTACATGCCATAAAAGACCAGGATACGATAGTATTTGGCTTCCAAACCTCGACAACACGCATGCAAAAGCAGGCAACAGCAGCCGCAGACAATCAATCAGACACGAGACGGCAAAACCCTAAAATCCCCCGGCAGCCAAAAATGACGACACACAAAACGTGCCACTTCCCAACACCAAAACGCTCGCAAGCGGCAAAATAGGTACCTACCTACCTACCTACCTACCTACTACAGAGATTTTGCGACCTACTTAGCTGCCTCGTGGGTTACTAGGGGAAGGCCAGTAACAAGGGCCAGCGTGAACCAGCAGCACCCACCAGCGCACCAGTTGGCAGTTCTGTCCACTGGATGGGGTGGGATTTCTCATCCAATGGCTGAATGTGTGCATTCATCAATGTTGACCTTTTTGGTGCTGACTCTGCCTTCTTTTTTTAGGTGGTGGTGGTGGGTTTTTTTTTTTTTTTTTTTTTTATTTTTCCCTCTGCTGCCCAGCTGCATTTTTCCCTCCTTTTTTTCCCTACTTCACCGAATTTATTAATTCTAATCCCAAAAATTAGTTTTTTTTG
>Ga0116231_10004358_pt1 | contig 28696 bp, 21 predicted proteins | sample S1TSphgellanicum_2_FD_89695 | JGI IMG/M metagenome (GOLD analysis project Ga0116231, IMG submission 89695) | Host-associated microbial communities from peat moss isolated from Minnesota, USA - S1T2_Fd - Sphagnum magellanicum MG | ecosystem: Host-associated > Plants > Peat moss > Unclassified...
GAGTCAAAACTGGCAGACTCCCGGGAATTCGACTCCCGACCCTTCTTTTGGCCATAACTTGTGTTTCAGATGTCCAAATGAGCAATGCGAGCCCATTTTAGATATCTAAGCTTCAAGAGCTTTCCAATGATATAAAGAACGCCACAATCCATTGAGTTTTGACCCCTGCAATCGCTCTCTGAAGTTTTGGGAGTCCACCGGGACTCCATCTCCCAAAGTGGGAGTTTGCCTTGGGAGTGTGAGGGTTCACTCCCTCACACTTTTTAACACTTTCTCACACTCCCTAGCACTTTCTTGCACTCCCGAGAGTATGTGATGTGACTCCCGGGCTTCCTTTCGCCTTAACTCCCGGGCTTCCTCTTGGCTTAACTCCCGGGCTTCCTCTTTGGCCTACACCCTTGTAATTCCCTTTGCCTTGGTCGCGAGCCCAAAGCTAGGGTTGCGACAAACTAAGTAGGTAAATAAATAGGTAGCCTAAGCTACGTATGTAAGTAGGTAATATGCTAGGTAAGTATGTAGCTAAATGGGTAGGTAAGTAACAAAAGTAAGTAATTAATTAATAAGTAGGTACATATAGCTTAGGTAGGTAAGTAGGTAGTTTCGGTTAGGTAAACATAAGTAGGCATGTAGTTTAGGTTAAGTAAACATAGGTAGGTAGCTCAGGTTAGGTAGGTTGGTAGGCTAGGTAAGTAATAAGGTAATTAACTAGCCTAATAAGGTAACTAATTTATACCTACCTAGCCTACTTTCATATATTAGGTCTACCATACTTAATTATTTATTTAACCTTGCTTACTTAACATAGCCTAATTGAAGTACCTATTTAGTCTACCTAACCTACCTACCTACATGTGGTATAATAAAAATGTTGTATAATTTGTAAAATTGATTTAAAAATTGATAGAAAATACTAAAGTACATTAGGTTTTCATTTATTAATGGATGCACAATCAATAATGAATGATAAATGTTCATTTACCCTTTATTTTTCCATCCAAATAAACAATAGTCACAAGTTGTAGTCACAATTTAAACTTAAATTTGTTTTTTTGCATAATCTTAGTTGCATTCACGACTACAAACACTTGCAATTATAATGACAAGTTAAGACTAACATAATTATAATTGCAAAACTAATCAATTTGGACATTAATAGTCATAAACATAAGGTTGAAATGAGAAGATTTCTTCTAATGTTATTTGTCCATACTAATGGTGGGGTGAAAGCACATTAAGGGTGAACCACTTTTCACTCAAAAATTTTATGTATAATAAATATTGTGGTACATAGTAAGTTGAAATCTTGATGACATCCTTTAGCTATCCTAAAAATAAACAAAAAATTCAAGAACTCAAAGTTCATTTTGAATTAATTTTAATATATCCAAGGATTCAATGAAAAAGATTAGATAAAATCAATGTACATAAAATAAATAACCTACATTTTTTTGACATCTATAAAGTTTCATGTTTGTGATTCATGAAATATTACCAAATAAAAGAAAACTGAAAAAATAATGCAAAGAACATCTATAAAATCTCCTCCTCTTTCACATGGTAATGGTTTTTTTTTAAAAAAGACATTCTTATGCATTTATTACTAAAAAAATGAAAAAAAAACATTTTTTTAATGTATTTTTGACCAAAAATTCTAAAATTTTGAATGATTTTACATTTAATTGATGTATATCAATGCCAATCACAAAACAAAATTCAACAAAAAAATCCACTCACAACTTTAGTTTTGAAGTATATATGTAATTTTTCATATTCTATGATAGATATTGTTTCGTCACATATACATTCCATACGTTTAAGTTCTTCAAGGTTTTAAAAATAAATTATTTGACTAATCTAAATGTAAAGTTAATCAAATACACTTAAAACAAACAAAAATAACCTAATATGTGATCTCCATATGTTACCCAAAAAACTAAATGCAAAATTATTGTATTTGTGACAAGGATTTCTAAGGGGGCTTAGTGCATGCTTCTGCTTGGCATTGGATCTAATTTGATACTCAAAGTGAAATCTTATTTATTACTTAGAAAATTCAAAATGGAAATGCCCTTTATATGTTCCATGGTCATTTTCTCAACAAACTTGGAAACTTCTTACACATGTCAATAAAACTCATGCATTTATTTCCTTTTTAATTCTCCAAAACATTCAACATGTGAGACACAAGCAATTTGGAGATATGTAAGTCAATGATTACAACTAAATTGTGAATGGTAGTAATAAGGAATGTGTGCTCCAATTGAAATAATTCCAACACCTCAAACTTGATTTTTGAGAAAGCCATAAATTTGTGATGAAAATGGGGATCTAACTGTAAGGTTCATGGCTATTCCAAAACAAGTAATTCTAATACCTTGTAACAAATTTGTTTTTAGACAACAATCCTTGTGATTACATTATAGATGATGTTTTCCTTGAGTCCATACCTTTCTTTTGTTGTGTTCACTAATCTTTTATGTTGAATTGTTTCTTTCAAAACCTTATTTCCCCCCTTGCAACTATAAAGCAAGAATAATCCACAACATGAAATTTTAATAATTAATCAAAACAAAAGAACTTCATGAACATGCCTCTTCCTTGACTTAGTAAAATGGCTTGAAAAGTGAATAAATGGATTGGAATAATCAATGAGGAAAGAAGTCCCTTGTGATCTTGCTTCTATTTTTATTTTGTGGAATGAAATGAAAGGTGAAGAAACACATAGTTTGAATTTGGGATTGGAAGAATCTTTTAAACTTCCTTCTAGTTTGACTTTGTAAATAACTTAAAAGGTTAAGAAATGTTTTACAAGGAGACTGGTTGAGAAAAATCTATGAACAAAGAAGACCTCAATGAACTTTCCCCTAGTTCAACTTTGTGAAATGACCTAACATGTGAAGAAATGCACAATAAGGGAATAGGTATGGAAATATATGCAAGCAAAGAAGACCTTGATGAGGCCCACTTTGAGAAATGACTTTACAAAAAACATCCTTGTGCGTGTTGATCTTGGGCTTGTAAGAATCCACAACTAAACACTTAAGATTCAATTAGAAAGGAAGCCCCTTGTGAACTTGCCCCTAGTTCAACTTTGTGAAATGAGCTTAAATGTGAAAAAAACACAATAAGGAAATAGTCTTGGGAAAAAAATGAGGGAAGAATCCTTGTTGAACTCAAGTATGAAAAATATGTTCAAAAAAGATCTTGTCTTCTCTTATTTCAAGCTTGGAAAAATCACTACCAAAGAACTTGAAAATTAGAAAGGAAAGAAGAGTCTTGGGAGCTTATTTATAATCAATTTGGTGAAATGATTTAAGAATGAAGAAACCTAAACAAGGGAACAAGCTTTGAAAAAACAATGAAAAAAGATGACCCTTGCGAGCTTTCTTGTAAATTGATTATGTGAAATCAACTTAGATGTGAAAAAACACAAGGGAATAGTCTTGGAAGGTCCATGAGGAAAGAAAACCTTGTTGAACTCAACTAAGAAAAATATGTCCAAAAAAGTCCACCCCCTTGTCCTCCCAAGCTTGGAAAAATCCATTACTAAAGAATTTGAGAATCATTTCAAGCCAAAAAAAACCTTGGGAGGTTAAAAAATTAATGACGAAAGAAGACGTTGATGAGAATATGTGAAGATAATGCCTTGAAAGTTCTTTTTGGTGGCTGTGAAGAATCCATAAAAAAAAGAATTTGACATCAAGGTAATTAACTTGGAATTTAATCAACAAGGAAATATACCTTAATGAACTGTAACCCTTGCAAAAATCAGTTAGGAAGCAAGAAGACATCATAGGTTGCACAAAATCTTGACACATAAAAAACTTGACTCCCAAAAAATTCATGGTCACATCAAATCCCATTTCAAAATATCATGGTGGTCCAAAATACCATAGTGACATAGAATCCCAATTTGAAAAAAATCCCAACTAGTCACATAAAATCGCAATTCATGAAAAAACTCAAGTTTTAAAGAAAGTTGATTTACATAAAACCCCAACTTGTGGAATATTTGTGCTTTCAAAGTTACTTAAACAACCTAGAATCCCAATTACCAAAAAAAAAAAAACTCTTTAAAAAGAACTTGAGTCATTCAAAATTTTGGGTGCTAAGATTTTTTATGAATGCAATCACAATCAAATGAACCAATGGTGACAAAGGACTCAAGCACAAATGGGCCCTTTGTGGACATTTTGATTTTTTCATAGAAATTATTTTTTTGGCAACATGTTCCTCAAAATATACAAAATTTCCCCAATAAATTATATTATTTTTGTTAATTATTTTTTAATAAATATGAATTGTTTAAAAGTGTACAAATTTTACTAGATTCTAAGTTTCGTCTTTAAAAATGTCCATAATTTCAAATCATGTAAAAATATGATATCTACTTTAAGCTTTAGTTTTTTGTATCATAATCCACAATTTTGTTCATATGTCATACAAATTATGACCATTTACATATAGCAAATGACTCTTGAAAATTGAACATTTTAAAATTATATTTTGAATTTTCAAATTTTCAAATACCAAAAAAATTTAATTATGAGTGTTTTTCATATGCTGAAAATAGGTTATCATCATTTCAATTTTTTTCCCATCAAATTTTTTTTCTTAGCCTAGTGCTTTATAAAGCTATTTTTTTGGTGTTAAAGTTCAAAAGTCCTTTACTAAAACCAAAACTCAATTTATTAAATTAAATGATTTTTTCTAATTCTTCAACACTCATATAAATCATTTCACATAAATTTCCTTGATCAACATGACATTAAAGTGGTATTACATAAATATGTTTGACAAAATTGACAGTTTTTCGATCATTCGACATGGTTTTTAGCTTGTTTGACTATGATCACATCCTAGTGCCCAAAAATTCTTAGCAAAAAATGCACCTCACATATAATCTTTTTAAAAATTTTATAATTTCCAAAAACCATGGGTCACAAAAAATCCAACTTCCAAAAAATAACCAACTCCCAAAAATTGTGACTAAATAAAAATCCCAACTCCTATTTGCTTCAATAGCTCTTGTAATAAAAAAATTCATCAAAACCTAAAATTGTGGTACATTCTACATCACAATAAACAATTCATTTGTCCAAACATTTATAAATGGATTGCTTTGGCCTCCTTTTGGAATGTTGGGAAATTCTCTATAGATTCTTTAAATTATCCATTTGTCCCCTTGTTTCACTTTGTGTAATGGTTATAAAACCCTAACAATTTTGTTGTGTTTGCTTGAAAGCTTTCATTTGCTTGCCACAAAGGTCCTTATTGTTTGCTCCTAAAAGTTGACTAATTAAAACCATGCCTTCTCCTATTTGAAGCTTTTTTTCATACACTCATGCACTGGTGTGTTGAAGCATTACACAATCTATGTTGCTTGTTGGAAAAGTCATCTCAAGATTACAATTGATTATCTAATTTTCTAGTATATTTGTTTCTAATAAGAGGATCAAAATTTAATGTCTACATATCATTCTTGTCAATTTTTGCATTTAAAATAGTCGATATATTTTAACATCTTGTTGTTTTTAATGAATAATAACTTTAATTTTAGTTTTGATTTGACTATTCAATAGGATCCATTTCTTGTCAACTCCCTATTCCATAAGGTTAGTTTTTCAAAAAAAAAATTTCAGATTTTTTGTTCAAAATCTTGATTTTCAAGCATCTTTCTCTATTCCATGTTTTTAATAGTTGTTTCATTAATGTGGGCCTACATTTTTGGATGCTTGTCCTTTGCTATGTGATTTCTTTGTAATTAACCACTTCATCACAGATGGTTGCCACCAAAAGGGGATCTATAGAATAGAATTATCTAGATTTATCCATATTTTATGGTTATTGGTGCCTTATTTTGATACATATGTATTTCTTGTTGTAGTTTAAACATAATTGAACAATAATTTCTAAAAAAATTATTTTTAAAATGGATCCTCTTCATGTCCATATACTTGGGGGTAGGGTGGGTGTGCTACAATCATGTATGTAAATAAGAATTATAGATTAACTTTTAGTTCTCTTGATATAACTAAAATAACATATTCATTCCACGAAAATTTAACAACCCTATTATTCTTATAACAAAAACCTTCAAGCTCACACCCATCCCTATTCTTTTGAACATTGAAAAAGTGGTCCCTTTCTAGCAATTTCATTGGTTCATTAAAATTATCACAAACCTCATGATCACCAAAAAAATTAAGTATCAAAATCACCAATTATTGAAATTGTTTTTTGGTAATTAACAACATCACTACACTCAACTATAATCAAAAGAAAATCTATAACTTCTATAATCTATATTTATCCATATTTTACTACTACTTGTGACCTATTTTTATATATGTGTATTTAATGTTGTCATTCAAAATTTATTAAATAATTATTATTTAAATTACCTTTTTTTCAAACTGCGTTTTTCATGTCCATGTTCTTAGTGGTTATGTGGGAGTGTTTGAACCCTTTCTATAAATAACAATTACACATTGATTGTTGATTTTCCCAAAATAAACAAAAAAGAAATTCAAACCACCAAATCCAACAACCCATTTAAAAATAATTTTTAGGCCTTCATCCATCCATATTATGTTGAATATTGAAAAACTAATCCCTTTCTAGTAATTCCAATGGTCCTTTAAAATTCAAACAAACCTACTAAACACTATCACATTTAAATATTAAATCATTGAAGATTACTACAATAAATTATCCAAGTGACCATTTTTTGAAATTATCATTAATCATTCTAGTTTTGTTTGTAAGCCTACATTTGAGCCTTTTGAAAAAGGCCTATGAGATTGTATGTATATATACGAGTCTTGATATACTAATTTGTATACAAAAATGGTTATAACCAATTGCTAATTCTCGATTATTCTAAAGGGGCATGTGTTATGTGTGGTGGTCTTTTGTGGTATAGTTATTTTAATGTGATTTTCTTCATATGTTTACCCACCAAATTCCATAATATGGCACGTCATTAAATTAAAAATTCTAGTATGGTTTCTTTGGCACATTTGATGACATTGATATGTATCTGTTTTGATGTTGATCAATCTATTATGGGTTTCTTTCCCATTGATTTTAAATTGTTAGTATTTTTTATATGGAGGTCACAATAGTAGAAATCTTGCCATTTGCAATCATACCCTATGCGACTATGTGTGACTAAATGTCACTTACAATTATGAATGGTTCCCTATGCAAATAATTTTCAAATTTGGATGGATTTTTGTTTTCCTTTCAACTAGGTTGCAATTATGACCTCTTTCATCTTTCCAATAGGTTGATTTTTCATGATTTTTTTTGTATTTTTTATAATTTCATATATATGTTTAGTTGCACATGTAACCAAAATAGTCACAATATAGTTGCATAAGGTACATATGTTACTTAATAACTACACATATAGACTATTTAATAGTACATATGTACCTATACATATATACCTATTTACTTATTAAATATTTACCTACCTACTTACTAAGTACCTAATAGGTAACTTATGTAATAGTATGTGCTAGGGAATTTAATTGCAACTAGGCTATAACTAAAATTTTATCCCACATTGTTTGTCTTCCCTTTCAAGTTTACAAACTATATAAGTAGATTGGTTTGGTGTAGTAAACATGTTCAATTTTTTCATTTGCCATATGGGAGGAGTTAATCACATAAGCTCCACCCAAAAAGCTAAACTTAAAATAAGATAAGATTTTGTTGTAAAAGTTTTAAACCTAAATCTAAGTACTTACCTACTTAGGCTAGACCTATGGCTAGGTGGCCTAAGCTTTGCCTAGGTGCCACATGGCCTATCATAAGTGGTCTAACCCTAAGCTAACCCTAGATGATTATAAGGCAATCTTAAGTTGCCACATGGCACAATCTAGTTGTTTTAATCGGATGGTTAAAGAAAAAAAGAAATATTTGTTTGAAAAAATATTTTGAATAATCTAAATGATGCCACCTATCACATTTTTAGGTTACCATGTGTGAACAAACTATTGGTGTGCATTGTAATCACAAATGTAATTGCATGAACTCATCATTGGATACATGTATAAAATTGCAATACCTTTATTCTACAAAAAAAAATTCATCCATTGTTTGTAATTAGCATAATTGGGTGCAAATGGGTTAATAGGAGCCATCGATGCCCCTTTAAATGATTGCTTTTTGGGTAATATTTGGAATATTTTCGAAAAAATCTTCAATAAATTTTTTATAAAAAAATTTGTACTATTTTGTTAAGGTTTGTGTTAAAAATTCGCTAAAAATATGTCATTTTCAAAATTTTCCAAATCCATTTACAAGTCCTTGAAAAGTAATGGTTACAAATTTATTTACATTATTTTTGAAGTTCCAAATGTTAATGAAATAACTTCATATTTTGGACGTTTATAGAATAATATATTAAATTTGATAATGTGAAAAAAGAATATTCATTTTCAAGTTTTTTTTAAATAAAAATTTGGTGTAAAAAACACAAAATTAAACAATGGTTCTGACTATTTTTGGCTCCTATTAGCATAATTGCACCCCATTGACAACTTGTTGTTTGTTATTAGGCTGATTTTTAGTCACAAATGTCACTTGTGACTAAAATCTAGTTGCAAACAATCATCGCAAATGACATTTTTTCTATTAGTGATATTGTTCTTAAGTATTGTCTACATTAAAACATAATTGTACCATGTCATCATTTATGATGTCACTTGTGCCATGATTTCCCTTTACATGAACTTTTAGCTTTGCTTTTTCATCACTCTAAATTTCATAGGCCTTGTTCCAATACACTTGGAATGTTTGTAGTTGGTACATCAATTCAAAATTGGTTTCTTTTTCTTTCATTTCCACATTTTATCCTTGTTCAATTTGATCATTTCAATACCTTTACATGTTTATAGGGAATGCACTTCTTGATCCGATTCATCCTTGGATGTTTTAAGACTACATTTACTCTAGTGTGTCCATTCATGTTTTGAGAAGTTCAATATCTTGGATGGCAATATTTTATTTTGGCATTAAATTTAATCTCACTATTTTAATTGATGGTTTGAAGTTGCAAAAGTTTTGGAAAAATGTTTTTGCTACATTTAAGTTCTAATCTAGTTTGCACATTTCCAAGGATGTTGTTTATGATGGCAACAATGTTGTTATGAATTTCATTTACCAAGTTTTGACATTGGGGTCATCATAATGCATTGGGTGGTCAATGTTAACATGTACATAATTGTTGGTGACAATGTGGTGGAATTTTTTAAAACACCATCATCATTCAAGGGATTGTTAATTTAGTTACACACACAACGACATCCATGGTATTGAAGTGAAGCAAAAATAATCACGATTGCAATGAATCTTGTATTGTCATTCCCTTTTCCAAAAATAAGGTTTAGTCACTTGTTGGGCATTTCTGATGAAAATGTGATTCAATTGTTTATAGTAGATTTGTAGCCTCCCATGTGCCCTTCTCATTAATTGTTTATTTATTTCATAGAGTTTGAAAAAGCCTAAGTAGTTAAATTGTTGGTTCTAGGTTCATCCACTATCCTTAATGTTTTTTTATTACCTCAAGGTTATGTTCAAATACCACATGCATTTGTTGAATTAAGGTTGTTGAACTATGACAACATCAAAATTGAAAATTTCTTGTGTCTTCCTATGAAATTTGATCAATACATTCTATTTGAGTTGGTGTTTATTCAACACCTAGCCAACTATTTAAGATAGATGCAAGGAATGGATAGGAAATACAATGGTGATGCTTGGAATAAAATGAAAATGACAAACATTAAAACCAATTTTGAACTTGGTTTTAAGAACATTCAATGCTTAGGCCACTTATGTTGTTAAAATAACACTTGTGAGGAGTTCGTGTGCAAAGGTGTTTGCAATGAAGTTGTTTGGATGGGTGATTTTGTTCAAATTCCCAATGTAAATCAATTCATCATTACATTTTGAATTGACCCAATTGTTTGCATATTTTGTGGTGTTACGCCTTTCTATGTGAAAGCTACACATGTTGTATGTATTATGTTGTCCATAAACAAGACACCTTTCCAAGAATAATAATATGCTTCAACAAACATGACCATCTTGTTGAAAATGGCAAGAATAGGGAATTGGTACAAGAGATCATGTGGTATTGGTGCAAAGTGGGGTTTCTTGCACGATTGATGCCAAGAATTCTACAATTGCATTAAACCAATAATTGTTTTTTGGCTCAACACCTTTTCAATGAAAATGGTGAAGGTCTAATGGAACGTTTGAAGGGTGACAAATTCTACTAGGTATGCGATGGACAAATTTCTTCCTAAATGCATTGTCCAAACTTTGGAACTTGATTACTTCATTTAAACACCAGTTTGGGAATATAATCTACATTGATAACATTCTTCTATTGAAGTCCAAGAATCCTTATGACTACATTTAAGATAAGTGTTTTCATAGGCAATTGTTTGCACAAAAAGGTTTTTCTTTTTTTCAAAATGTCTATCTACATAGTTTCAAATGGCGTTGATTTAGTGAAGCTAATGCAAAATGGTCACAATTTGGAAAATGTTTGGGTAACATGTTTGATCACATCAAGTGCACGTCAAAGGTTGGACAACCATGGTGTGCCACATGTGTGTATGACCCCCATCTACCTCAAAATGCTAACCATCATAATTTCTAACATGCAATTAGAAGACACAAATGTTCAATGTGTGTTATGGAAGAAATTCAATGAGGTTATGTTGATCAAAACATGGAAATATTCACCCTATTGGAAGGGGTTCATGATGGATAATGCATAAGTAAACCAAAATCTAGAAAAAATTGTATATGGTACCCAAAACCCATTGTCAAGATGGTCAACAAGGAGATGACACAACTTTCATTATATTTAATCAATGGATAGACATACCAAATAGTTGATCACACCAAGTTTCCAATAATAACACAAGGTTTTATGTTTCAAGTATAAGAATGCCACATATTTGGAAAAAATATATATTCCATATGCTATAATTTAATGTTGGTGGTATTCATTTGCGTTATAACCGAAAATGGATTTCATGAGCTTGGTAACTAGTTGAAATTTTTTTGGCACTTTTGTGTGAGGCAATGAAGAGGATTCCATCACAAACTTCATGGGCCACAATTTGGCAATAATAGTCATGCAAAATTTATTTTTCATAGGTTTGTATGGAATAAACTTGGATGTCATTCATCTACTTGTATTATATTAAACATTGATGTCATGTGCATTGTTTAACATGAATGTTATGTGCCTATTTGTATTGTTTAATCATGGATGTTGTATCTCTATTTGTATTGTTTATACACATGAAAGTCGTGCACACAACTTCTGTGTTGAAATAATGCATGACATTCATGTTTAAATTGTACAAACCTATGAAATAATAAATTTCGCACAAATTTGGAATGAACCCACGAACCCTATAAATTTGTAATGTATGCTACATATATGATTTTTTAGAAGAAAATATATTGTTTGCAACTAGTCATTTACAATTAAAATTGTCATTTGTGATTGTTATAGTCACTAAATGACATTTACAAATGACATGTTTTAGTCACAAATGACATTTTTGGTTGCAAACAACAATTTTTCCACATCACCCATCCCTTTATTATGTAAAAAAAAATTATTATGGATGATGCATTTTTAATGTAAATCCTTGAAATGTTTATAGAAGTCTAACATGGAAAAACTTGCAAACATGCCAACTTATAACTTATAAAAAACAATCCATAACATTTGGCTCCAACAATCTAGGAAGAAGGGTGCTTGCTTCTATCCCACAACCTTTGATGACTATGTGAGAGCTTTTAGGTAGAATACATTTGTAGGCATGATTTGAAGCATGGTTAATTTGGTCAAGGTCCAAATAGGAATGAACTTTGATTAAGTAAAGTAAGTTAATATATTGACCTTGAGCAAATGGTAGTAATAGTCATAAGATACATTATGGGTTCTTTGTTTGGATCACATAAACATCACTTGGAATGTAAGGAAGTGTTTGGATCCATGAAACAAAGGCAAGATTTGCCCCTAGGGTTAAAGGGGGATTCACATATGCATGACCATATGAATTTTTTTCATCTACGAGTGGACATAACTTCAAATAGATTCACCACTAGTTTTGAGAAACAAGTTGGTCAATCTATTGGTATTGTGAGGTGAACCTTTAGTTATAATGCATCAAAGGTTTGAAGTGCAACAAAATGTTTATGGGGAAAGCATTTAAAAAATTGAATGATGCGCCCCATATTCAAATACCCATTGCTCTGTAATGAAAGAAGTTTTAACAAACATTCACTATTACAAAACATGTCCCCATTTCACTAATATGCATTTCACCCTACATTCACCCAACATTCATTCAACATTGAATGGAAAGTGCAACCAAGATGTTGGAAATTTAACCAACAATCCTATTTAATATTTTTTCAGTTTAGTTTTTCATAACAAGTTTAATTTTATAATCCAACAATTGTTTTTTAATTTCCAACTTTCTTTCCAAAACATGTCATTTTTGAAATTTTACATCAAATTTAGTTGTCATTTTGTTTTTTGGGTACCTCCTTCAAAAAAAAAAATCCTTGTAGTAGGCCTCCAAAATGATGGCAGAACAAAGCTGATCTAACTATATAATGGGCTAACTATTAAACTCTACCTAATATAGACTAAACTTTCTTTTTCTAATGAGGGAAAGTAGGTAAAAAATTGACAACCACACCTTAATAAATAGGGGAGTACACTTAGAAAATAGCCTTGTAAAAACTAAAAAGAAACTAGATACTTGATTATAAAGATGAGTTGGCCTTTTAGCAAGCCAGCTCTTGCCTCTACTCTTGTCATTGCGAGAAAATCAATTTGGCTAAAATCTTGAGAGAGATAGCCTTTCTAAAAAAAAGTAAGAATTGTTGCTAAGTGGGTAAAATTATTAGTAGAAAATAATTCAACAGATTTGAGACGAACTTTTAAGGCATTTTTATAATGATCAAGAAGTTGAAGATTAAGTTCAAAGGATTTATTATTGATAGGAGTAGGAAAAACTCAGAAAGGGCGCAGCTAATATTTCTTAAATTTTTTGGTTGCGCACATGCTTGGTTTGTGCATTTCCGTATAACGACTTTTGTAATGTAGAAATGTGCTACAAATAAATAAATTTATAAGCTTACACAATGCTTGCGCCAAAAGAATGGAGGTCCAAATCTTTTGCATGAAAAGGGTTAGGTAAATAATTGCCTACTAGCGCAAAAGTTTGTTTGCAATAGCAGTAAGTAGTTTAATTACTTTTTTTTAAAATAAAAAGGCTAATGAAATCAGATAAATTATGCTATGTCTTATAAACGTTAGATTTCAAATAATCCTCTTAATTAATATGTGCATTTATAATAGATGCACCTTCTATTGCCTTATGTTGAGTTTCCATCTACATCAATCATCAATTCCAACATGGTTTGGCAAGACCCACAATAATAATGTTAATTTGAATATGCATTACTTGTACATTTAACTACACCCCACTGAAAAATCTACAAAAACGTCCATTGCAAAACCTTAATTAAACCCAAATTTCCTTCTCCTAAATTTTATAGATCATGTGTGACACATCACTTCATGTTTGGGTTTATAATTCCTATAATAAACATAATGGGCACAAAAGAAGATAAACATTTAATGGATTAAAATCAAAAGTTCCATAATCGCCATTGAAATTTACACTTGTCTTTTGTAATATCACATTCAATTTGTGGTCATATGTGGTTGTGGACTTTTGTGCCTCGTTTGCAATACTTGATTTCAATCCTCCATGCTAAATCTCAACCCAATTAGCTTTCTGAATGTTTTTTCTTTTCACCCTCCACACCAACTACCTTTACAAAGACATGTTGCTTTAATTCACACAATAGGGCATGAAAGTTTGCCACCCTCTTTATTTTAGATGGGGAAATTTTATATGAACACATACCATGAACTATTATACTTGGGCCTTTGGTGATTTTTAAGGTTAAAGGCTTATTTTCAATTCGTGTAGAAACATGTCCCCTTGAAGTTAAACAAATCCATGTTTCCACTTTTAGTCTTCCCACATCTTTTATTTGCACCTTTTCTTTGGCTATTCATGTTGTAGCCTTTGCTTAGTTGATTTCATAGTCCTTTCTTGTATTATGTACCCTTTTCAACCAACCACAACATGAAGTCATTGTTGGTTGGTTAAACTACATCATAAATCTATTATTGGAACTTTTTCAACTCCTTATTATTAGCATGAATGAGAAGATTGGTTAGTTTGAAAATAGGTTTTGGACCAAACACCTTTGCCAAGTCACTTTTAATGACATTTTTTTGGGTGAAATCTATTTTTGGATTGAAACCATTGTTACTCAAGTGTTTCACCATTGAGAAATATGCTTTTTTCTATTGCTAATAATTTATTTCCTCCCAAGGTGGAAAATCAAGTTCTTATTTTTCCTCTTGGAAAACAAAATTAAAAAATTGCAACTTATAATCCTAGTAAACAACTTTCCAAACTTGGTTGGGGACAAGTTGTGTCACATTTTTTTATCCTAGTTATAAAACATTAATCGATGGTTGTAGGAGTTCGTTAAGCAACTCAAGTGGAAAAAAATTCACAATGCACCTTAGGCCTTTTTCTTTCCAAGGTGCTTTATGGGCCTCTTGTTAACCAGAATCTCATAATCACTCTCTTAGGTCATGAATGGGTCAATGTCAAATCCTTCCATATTTAATTGAAAAACAAATGCACTTGAATCAATTAAAATAGTTAGTGGGTGAAAGCATGAAATAAGGAGCATGTTGCACTAAGGTTAAAGTCCTTTCCAAGGATTACATTTTCCACATGGTAATTTTTTGTTTGTTTATATTACAATTTCCACACAATTTTTCAAATTGAATATCAAATTTGAAGCCAAATATGACATATAACATGATAAAAGCTCAATTGTTTTTGCATCAAGCCTTACATTATAGTCAAATTTATAGCTTTACTTTGAACCATGATTACAAATTCACAATTATAATATTGCTTAAGGATGTTTGAGTATCAAAATTAAAAAAGGTATATGTATTTTTATTTTTTGAATGTTTTGAACACATGGATCCCTTGTGGAACATATTAAATTTCATAAAAAAATTGAAATGATTTGGTGAACAATTGATAAGGAAAAAAGACTTTTGAAACAAAAAAACCACTTATCCACATGTTTTTTTTCACTGATTTAAACATATAAAAAGATTCTTGAAACACGTTGAATTTTCATGAAATTTTTGTAATTGCAACTTTGAAAGTATAAGAATTTATTTCAAAATTTTCATGAATTTTTTGATATATAATGTTCCCATAACAATTTTTTCAAAAATTCGAAAAACAATTTTTAAAGACTATTCACACACTCTATGGCTCCTTATTTCGTGCTGTCACCCTAATGTAATTCAAATAAAATTATAGTCTAACTAATTTATAACATGACAAAATTATAGTTCAATTAATCTAGAGGGTGATATAATTGTAATTGGTTACAAGTAAAGAGAAAATGTGTTACAAATTCAAATAGACAAAGATAGAAAGACAAAATGAGAAATATACACAAAAAAAGAATGAGGGAGAAAGATTTTGGGTTTGAAAAAAATAGAAAGACACAAAATGGGAGAGAAATAAAATGAGGAATTGTAATTGTTTGTAGGCAAAGAAAGAATGTGTTGTAGATTCAAAGAGAAAAAGAAACAAAATGAAAATTATACACTGAAAGAGAAAGATATAAGGTTTGATAGAAACAAAAAAAAATTAAATGAGAAAAAAAATAGAATGAAGAATTGTAACTACATATAAGCAAATAGAATAATGTTACAAATTCAAAAAAACAAGGACATAGAGACATAATGAAAAATATGCACAAAATGAAAGCAAGGGAAAAAGATTTAAAGTTTGACATAAATGAAAAGAGACAAGTGAGGCAAAGAAATAAAATAAGGAATTGTAACTACTTGTAGGCAAAAAGCGTGTGTTATAGATTCAAAGAAACAAAGATAGAAAAACATAATGAGAATACACAAAATGAAAATAATGGGGAGAGATTTAGGGTTTGATAGAAACATAATGAAGGAGAGAGATTTTGAGTGGGGATTTGTAGTTGCCAACATGCATATATATATAGTGCGTGTCATAGATTCCAAATGATAAAGAGATAGAACGAAAATTATACACAAAAAGAAAGTGAAGGAGAAAAATTAAGTGTTTTACAAAAATAGAAATAAATAAAGTGAAAGAAAAAGATTTTGAGTGAGGATTTGTAATTGTTGGTACGTAGAAAAAACGTGTGTTACAAAATTAAAGAAACAAAAATAAAGATATAAAATAACAATTATACACAAAAGTTAGGGAGGGAGAAAGAATGAAACACAAAAAAATGATAGTGACAAGCATTTACAAATTTAAGATTCAACAAGATGAGACCCAAATTAAAAACACATCAAAGCAAATGAAACAAAACTTGGAAAAAACTGAAATTATAGGCAAATGAAATAATTTCAATTGAACTTTGTACAAAATTTGTGCTTGTTCAAAATTGGACAATGATGGAATTTTAACACAACAAGGATCTATTGAACAAATCATTTCACACTACATATAATGATGTTAAAAGAATCACTTTTTGAATCATAAAATGTGGGATAAATTAAGTTGATGGGTAGCAAACACATTTTCAAAGTTTGAAGCTTAAACTCAAAGCACATTTGAAAACAATTGCCTTGGGGTATCAACAATGGCAAGGTGTTGGAGGTAGGACCTATGGTCAACTTTCATTACCTCCAATGCATTTCAAGGAAAACTCTCACCTATAACCATAAACCATGTTTTAGTCACTTGATGAAGATGCCAAAACATTGAAGTGCCAAAAGCAAACGGGTGAAAATGCGTTGCATAACAACAAAATATGAAAGAAAATACAACTAGTTACATTATTTTTTTGGAGCACAATTCTAACTTAGGGTTTTGGGATATGTAAGTTTATAAGATTTGGGTGAAAGATTTGTTTGTACGTGAAGGTATGAAAGAAGTTTCTTGGGGGATTGATCCAATTTTCTTTTAGCTAGGGTTTGCACAAATTCATAAACCTTGCAACAAAGAGTGAAAAAATACCACGTAAAGGTGAACTACTAAGACCACACACATAACAATATAGATTCCCAAATTGTGAAACTTTCCGAATCATTGTAAAATTCTTCATATTAACAAGAATGTTTTGCTACTATGATCATGGCTTTAAAAGGTTTGCACCTCGCAAGTCACAAACTTCCCCCCACCATGTATTTATGCCTTTACAACACTTTAACAATGTGTTCAAGGTTAAGTGTTAATAAATTATTGAGATAATGCTATTATGGCATTGTGACACAATGTTTGATCATCACAATATGTTACAATGCAATCATGACATCATGTCAATGACTATATCAACACTTAGTTAGCACTTAACCTTGAACACATTGTCAAAGTGTTGTAAAAGCACTAAACCTTGTAGGGGGCAAGTTTATGATCGCCGGTCGGCTTACATCTTGATGCATTGCTCGAATCCAAAAAAGGACAACCCTATAAGCAACAAGTATTTGTTGATTTTCTTCAAATGCTTGACCTCTTCCACTTTTGTTGATGAACATATTGATTGACCTTTATCAAGCACATGAATTCCTCTTCTATTGATGCACTTGCTGATTGACCTTTTTCAAGCATGTGAACTCCTTTTCTATTGATGTGCTTGCCGAGCAACCTTTTTCAAGTGTGTGACTTCTTCTTTTGTTGATGCATTTGCTAACCAACTTTTATGAAGCACATGGCTTCCTTCTTCAAGTGAGCTCTATCGGCACTCATACAATTACTCCCTTGTGGTTCTTAGAAAACCCAAATACCCAAGCTTTGGGGGGCACACATATAGACCTACAAACAAGCATTTTCTTATGGCATTCAGGAAACCCAAATACTGGAGCTTTGTTGGCACTCATATAAACCTAAAAGTTGCAAGCACTCTTTTGATGTTCATAAACACCTACCTACTTGGCACTGAAAAAACATTGATCTCCTTTTGCAACCACTTCAAGCCCTCCCTTTCAAACTTGCTCGCTTCTTCCACAAAAAATGCAAACATCAAAGCATGTTCTGTTTTATAGTCCTCCTTGGTGTGAAATAGTGCACATGAGAAAAATGCAAAATGAACATGATGAAACTCGAAAATGCACCCAATGTGATGTATTTTTCAGTTTCGTCCCATTTTTTTTTCCTTTGTCAGCTATTCACCCTATTTCTTTTACTATACCCTTATTTTTTACAAAACATAGGGTTCTCACACTTTTTTTTCATACCTTGAAGATAATTCTAATTTCTCATGGTTTTGTGTGAATGAAGGATGGAGTCATTGTGCAATGAGCCACTTGTTTCCCTAAGAAATTGATGGAAGTCATCAGCACATTGAACCACCTGATGTTGCGTTTGGGGTTTAAAATTTCAATTTCAACCATCCTCCACCCCAATACTCAGTGCAATTCTTTACCAGAATTTGTCTAGAAGAGAATCCACCCCTGAAAAGCCTCTGTCTAAGTTAACCGAGCCATGAGGTGAATTGGTTCCTAAGTCAAGTAAATGGCAATGACCATGCCAAGAACAAGACTCCAGGTCTGATATGGGTAGAAATTCAAGCAAGAAAAATACATTGAGTGAATATAAGTAATACCTAAACAGAACAAAAATCCAATAAAAGACCGATGGCTGGAACCATCACAAAGGAGACAAAAAGGGAAGGCATAATATGATTGAAGTGAAGTATGCCTAGTAGAATTGTGTACTTGTTCCACAAGTGACCAAAGGGGATCCAAATCACCCAAAATGAGGGGCATGTTACTTGTATTTTATGGCCATGAGTGACTTTCTGTCAAACACCAGGCGTCCACGGTACAGTTGAAGTGTTTTGTCTTTGATACTAAAAGCATCATAGTCCACAAGCAAACACATTGCTCCCAAAAGTTCCAAATATTTGTTACTAGAGATGATAAAACAGAGGCAAATATAAATCCTGAAAGTTTTTTAAGTTAAAATTTCACAATGTTCATTTGTGTTCCTACTGTACATATTCCCTCAAGTCTTTGTAGTTGGTTCTCATTTAGCAATGCCTAACACTGGCAGGTTCCAAGTTCAACTTGGTGGGTGATCACTTCTGATTGCATCTTCACCTTTTTTGGGGCTATGTATTGCCTCCTTTCTAAAGTGACTCTTTTTCATTGCCGTAACAAGGACAACATGTTTGCCCCAACAACTGAAAACCATTCACCATCCTGTAAGTTTAGATTACTGAATTACCCAGCAATCCCAATATAGTTTGGTTTGCCACATATGTAAAGAAGATTGGATCTAAAGATGAGAACGAAATATTAAATTTATCTGTAAAGTCACCCTGTCTTTGGGGCTGCTTTCACCCCGATCCCCACTCTATGTGGTATCAACAAAGCAAGGAAGTTTTATTAAATCCCAGTATGAAATGCTGAAACTCAGCATTTAATGCAGAAGGTTTGAGTCTAATTATAATAGTTGCACAGGTAGGAGCAATGAAGGCGCTCAGGAAAAAGGAAAGACATGATAAACCTTAGTTTATCACAAAAATTGGTGGAAAAACTAGTTTGGGTCTTAGGTATTTCATTTTGTAAAATTTTCATTCCTAGTTACACATTTGATGCCCTATTATGCCGAAACTGGCCTTTTTCACCCCCTAATCGCGTGACTTTACAGATAACTCTATTAGGTCTCAAGTAATCAACAATTAATGCATTTGCAACCTTGCTAGTGGTCCAGTTATATGTAGGATTGGTTTAGAACAACTCTCTGGTTCAATAATGATTTTTGGAGACAGGCTCTTTGCACCCTACAGTTCCCTCGCCTCTACCCCCCTATTAACAAAATCCATAATGGCATAAGGGCCATTTCAACATCACTACACACACACACACACACACATATTTACTTTCTTAATATATGTTGGTAACCAGTTAGAGGTGTTGGGTTATCATGCTTAGACTCAGCATGAATGTGTCAAGACCGTGTTTGATAACTTGGATACAAGGTGAGACTATGTTCAATAATCTGACTGCTCTTAAATTTATAGAGTATATTACTTTTAAAAAAAAAAGTAGCATAAAGGATATACCCTAACCATACCCAGGGAGTGTATTTGGGTAAAAAAAATATACCTGCACAAAACTGGAAATAACCTCACTGCCTCAGTGGCTTGACTGTTTTTGGTAACCAGGCAGCTCTTGCCGGTTACCTGGTCCATAATTCAGGAAAAACTGGTCATTGCAATGGAAAGCAAAAAATAAGTACCTAATCATCTACAGCAACAAGCACCAGGAGAGTGTCATTCATATTAATTAGTTCATGGGTGCCTTCATAACTTTTTTTTACAACTTTTTTGGATCATTGGGCATGTCCCCAATGGAAGCACTTCTTCAGACCCCCGGTTGCAAAATAGAAACAAATTTATCCTCCAACAAACTACCTTGTCAGTTCATATACATGAGAGTTGAACTTTGGGCAAACCATATGGGATAAAATTAGGGTGCTATTGGGAACGTCTTAATGAATACATTGGGAACATGGAAGAAAAAACAAAAAATAACTCCCCCCATCCCCGCCCCAAAAGAAAATGCCTGGGCCCATCATGAGTGCATGCTGAGCCTTCCCATTGGCTGCATCAAATCTCTCTTTCCAAAACTGTTTGTCACCATTTTTGGTGTGGGCTAATGGCATGGTAATTGATTTGGGGACATAATGTGGGTACCTATTCACCTGTCCTATTAATTAGATAATGTGCCTCCCAAGTTCAATTTCTTTTTCCCCCGAACAAGCCAACTTCATTGGCCCATCACTCCAAAAAAATGAAACTATGGAAGCTCCCAAAAATGGAAGGATCCATTTTGAAGTATAGGTTCCTCCTCCTTTGGCCCACCTATATAGGTGAAAGGAGGACAACATTTGCCAAAGCATATGGGATAAAAGTGAGGTGCTATGGAGAAAATGTTGGGGAACACATTGGGAACACATTGAGAACTTGAGGAACATATTGGAAAATCGTTGGGTGCATGCTTGGGCCTTCCCATTGGCTGCATGAAATTTCTCTTCCGAAATGAGTTCGTCACCATTTTTGGCCTGGGCTAATATGCCTACCCCCTTGCAAAGAACACCCTACCTATTGTCATCACCTAAAATAAACTTATTTATAACTTCGTCCCAACAAGCTGCTTAATTAGAGCTGGTCCCCAAAGGTAACCAGAATTTTACCATGAGATACCTACTGGTATCCCCACTCTTCCCCCTCCACCAACGCAAGGGAAAAAAGGGAAAAAGAACAAAGTAGGAAAGATGCTTGATCCATACACCAATAAAATGGTTTCCTCTGCCGTTGGAAAGAAAAAATCAACCACGAGTTCGTGAATGGACAAACACACATGCGCATCTTTCAACGCGCATCATCAGAACTCTGTTTGGTTTATTTGTTGTTGAGTGGCGTGTGTGTTCAATGTTTGGATGCTGCTTCCGCAATCCTGTGAGGCTGCGTTGCTGCAGCAGTCAATACTTGTGTGCATCTGTTTTCACCGTGAATAAGTTTTTAACCTTGTTCTTTTGGTGGCAAAGCCATTTGGGTTTCTCAAGGATTGCTTTTTGGGCTCAAGCGCTTTTTCTCATCTCATGCTTTTTTTGGACAAAAACTCCCGGGAAGAATCGCAAGAAGAAGCTTGCCAGAATTTCTACAGGTCTGATCGTCCGGAAATTGCCGTTTTTTGGGGGAGCCCGGTGTTCCTTTCAACAACAAATTAGTTGAACGTGGCGTATATATGTTGTTATACATAGTGTCGTAGCGAACAATTGGTGTGGTCTGTGGTTTTGGCAAGACAGAACGCAGCTATGGATTTGAGCGGAGGCGGCACTGTCTCGACAACAAAAGGAAGGAACTCGCTGGAACTTCTAGGTGAACAGGCCTGTACCTGTACATGTCTTACGTTTTTTCGTAATCCCTAGTTTCTCCCTCCGCCATCGTAATTATCGCGGTCCCGGTAAATTGTTCTTGGCTCCAATTGCAACTTGCACGTGTGCGTAATTGCCTGTGGAATCTCTTCTTCTCAGAGATCGGAATGATCGGGCTGTAAGCAATAACGCAGTTCTTGCAAGCTCAGAGAAGGGGATTAGGGTTAGGGGGAATTTTGCATCGTTTTTCATTTTTGTCATAATTGCCTACTTGCATGACATCCTCACAAGAGCGGTGAACTGGAATGGCTGACAAATTTTGTCTTAAATTATTGATCAACTTGCTAGTGGAATCTTTGGGAAAAGAGAGAGAGTCCATATTTTAGAGTTTAATTGAAAAGTGCACATTTTCAGCATGTGTGTTCTAATCTATATCTCTATTTATTGTTCCGATACTCTCATCTTCTAAGGAACAAGTAAATGTTGCACTCAGAAGATTATACCAAGCTAGCAAGACCGGCCCTCATAATAAGTCTGATCTTTGTAGTTGACCTGCAGAGTACTTCCCAGGGCCTTGACCTCATTGCTTTTGTTTTTCTCTGGGGTTAATTATGGTTAATCATGGCTTGACATGCTGAAAAATAATCAATGCATGCTTTTAGAGTGTAATCTGAGGTTTTGAGACAGAAGATGGAGTTGTCCATGTTAAACTTGAAATCCTTATATTTGGTGTTGCCTTGGTGCTTTTCTTTAATCAACTACTTGTGACATGACCATTGAGGCCAGCTTTGCTTATGTTGATTAATTTTTTGAGGCTCTAAGAGCCAAGTATGTGATGAGCAATAAGGTTCTTTTTGTGAAAGATGGGCATCAGCTGTCTGATTGACAGGCAGTTTTATGGATGGTGTAATATCAGAGCTGAAGAAGGACCATGTCAGGCAACGGGAGGGCCTAGTGCTAACCAAGCGACCTATTACAACGGTTAAGCTATTCTGTTTATCAATTTTACAGCAATTACAGCGGCTTGCCATTTATGTTATTGTCCACTGGACCATAGCCTTCACCTTCTGTATCCTTCTCCTTATCAGTGTCACAACTCTGGCAATCTTGGATGGACCCCATGAGAAGGTACCCAGCTTTGATCCTCCTTTTTTAGTCAATGAGCAGCAGAGCACTTGAGTCTGAGAGTTAATGTACCAGAAAGGATTCTCCTTCAGTTATTATGAGGTCAATACTTTTGTTCTTTTGCTGCATAAGACTCACATGTAGCAGCCATGTCACTAGGACCTGGCAACCATTCAAATAACTTCAGTGTGAACACAGCATAGATGTGCTTTTGGTCTCTCAGGAATTGTGCTCACTTACATAACATGACCCAATGCTGATGATGCAAAGAATCCTGAACAGACAGTCTCTTGAGATTTGAAAATTTCTCAATACCCATCTCCTCCTGAAACCCTTGACTAATGGATTCCCAAGTCATTCCTCTTCGCAAGAGTCTTCACATACTCTACTTTCGTTTTATAGGCCTTGCAACAACTTAACTCTTTCTGGCTCTATGTTGATTAGTATGCTACCATCAATATTTATGCAGCCATATGCTTTGCAAGTCTAATGAGCCTTTGAACAACCTTTTGACATGTCAAATGAACATGATTCTTTCAAAATTTCTAGTTGTATGGAAGTATTGCTTCCAAGTTTTACATTAAATGTCACTTATGATTACATGCTCTGTCTATCCTAGTGTGTCCTTCAATGATGCACTCTTGCTGGTTCTTATGATTATTCAGTATGTGAGGGAGGTGCTGGCATACTTGCGGTTTGGACTTTGGTGGGTAGGCCTTGGGGTAGCATCATCCATTGGACTAGGTATGAATGCTCTCTCTTGCCCCTAGCTTTGAGGGTCAAATATCTTTTTAGAAATTCTACCTTGGCTTGGCAGGAGTGGTTAGAATTTCCTGTTAGCTCCAGTGTATTCCACTATTTCCTCAGACCTTTTCCATTGTCATTCCTAAGCCCCAACATGCTCTGATGTCACTGCCTTGCATCATAGAAGTTGGTAGTTGGGACTATCTATGTCACTATATAACTCATAGGCTGGGGACAATGTAAGCTACTACATACTTTATGCAACCTCAATATGCAAATGGAGTTTGTCTCTGGCAGAGGCTACAGTCAGTTGGGTATTTGGTGTGTTGCCAGAATGAAGAAAAGTGGATTACAGTTCATCTGTCTCAATTTTCAACAATCAGTCCACCTTGCAGGGCATTCTTCTCATAGCTAGGCTGCAATATGTGAAGGCCTATGATGACGTTCTCTTAAAACTCCTTGTGGTCTGTTCATCTGGGTGCAGAGCATGTGTCATCAAGGCTAGGGCTATCATAGTCTTCTGATTACACTGCTTTCTGTTTAGGTGGAGTGGTGTTGTAGCACACTTATGTTGTATAAATGTGTTGTTGGATTGTGGTGGAATTGCTGTTGAACAGGCTCAGGTCTGCACACATTTGTGTTGTATTTGGGGCCACATGTTGCTATGTTCACAATAAGAGCTACGCAGTGTGGTCGTGTGGACTTGAAGTGCGCACCATATGATACCCCACAGTTTGGACTTGGATCATCATGGCAGACAAAAGATTGTTCTCTGATAGGGCCACCCATGTACCCTCACCTTGTTGCAGATGGGATTGATCGATATATGGTTCCTCTTCACAAGGTCTTACTGCAAGTGCAACTGGAAGCTGTCTTGTGGGGGTTAGGCACCGCTATTGGGGAGCTTCCCCCTTACTTTGTTTCTCGGGCAGGTCTGTCCAGCTTCACCTCACTGACCACCAGCAAGTTCAGAAATCTGTTCCACACTAATAAAATATGGGCGCTGGATTTTGGTAGTTGTTGGCAGTTTTTGGATCAATGCTTCTGAAACAGGATTTTGGTATTCACCATAATAGTCTTGAAGTTCTGCTTGACTGCAGAGTAGCATGTAGGTAACATCTCAGAACTATGCATCAATGGGATCTGAGGTTTGAATCAAGTGAAGATGTAATAGAATTTCTCACGGTAAAGTTGTGTGCCAGTGCAGCACGGTTGTCAGGGCAAAGGGTGAAAGAGTTTGATGATCTTGTGAACCCAGAAGAGTCAGGAGGTACTGGTCTGTTTGATCTATTGAAGCGGTGGACCATTTTGCGCTTTCACGAATTTGGTTTTTTCACAATCCTGCTTTTTGCTTCGGTATTCTTCCTCTGCCAGATGGTATCAGTATTTCTTCTTTGTACCTTGAAAGTATAGTTACTTTTGAGTGCAGCCTTGGTGGCTATTGGAAGTTGTTGTGATTAGGATGTTCTTTTCAGCAAAGTAGAAGTTTTATTTTTTGGTTGGGAGGATATGATACAGGTACCCAATCCATTGTTTGATCTGGCTGGCATCATGTGTGGGCAGTTTCTTGTCCCCTTTTGGAAGTTTTTCTTGGCTACTTTGCTTGGTAAAGCTTTGATCAAGGCACATATACAGGTGAATCCTCTATCTCAGATCCAATCAAAACTCTGCACTCAAGTGCTCTGAGGTGTTGAAACTACTCTGTCTATGTGGTCATGTACACCACAGAATTGCATGCATCCTCATTGGAATCATATTTCTATGTTGTTCCCTCTCTGAGAGGATGTTCATGCTTGGGTGGGGCAGACAGTGTTTATTATACTTGTGTGCAATGCACACCTTTTGGAAGTAATTGAAGCAGGTTTGGAATGGGTCATATTGCACATACCTGCCTTCAGCCGCCTCTCTCCTGGAATCATGTCTGCCTTGGGCAATGCCAAGGACAGATTCAATGGACAAGTGGTTGCTAAGGTATCCCAAGTTCATGAACAACTCTTGTTCTTCCTCTTTTTGATCAAAACCAGGCCCCTCTCCCTTTGTTGTTCTGCTTCAATCAAGTAGAAGGTCTTACTTCAAGTAGTGCTTTGTGGCAGCCCATGCAAGGGAGGTTCTCAATTGCATTTATATGGAATACAGTTGTGCTTCTCACAATGGCTGGCTTTCTGGCATCAATCATTACATCAATGGCACAGGGCTTCCTGATGGAGAGACAAAAGCAGGAGTTAGCAGCACTGACAGAGTCACTCAGCAACACTGTGACTGACACATGCCAAGATTCAAAAGACTGCTAGGGAGGTAAATTGGTGTACAGCCCATGTGAGGCAATTGCTTACTAGGCTAGCTAGAAATCATACAAATTCTTACCAATTTGTTTCGTTATCAAAGCTTGACAATCCACCACTCAAAACATTGGCAGGAGTTGCAAGAGGTCTGTTAGGGAGTCATCAGGAAATCACCTGATTACTAACAAGGTTGAACTAGATGCTTGAGTGTTCCCATTGGTCTCTGATCATCTAACCCATTTCTTTGCTGATATTGCAAAGGTCACCCTCCTCCAGAACATGCAGCTCCAGGGCATCCTGTAGATTGTGTTCTTCACCTAGAAAAAGCTTGGAACAGAGGATGTAATACATTTGGTACCAAATTTTTTTGGGTTAGTTTGATAATGATGTTCTATTATTTTTCCCGGTCTTCTTCATGTTTCTTTGTTTGTCCAGCTAATTAGTTCTTGATGCAAGGGTTCAGCTAGTATTCTATGTATTGCATATTTTGTGCTAGACCAATGTTTGTGACATCCATAACAGATCACTGTAGATTTCAATTGTGGCAGTGTCATATCACAGGATTAAACTGCCAATGCTTTTCTTTCTTGGATGGAGAAATCAGAGGATTAGCTAAGAAATGGCAACCTTGCCACTTTGGCACTGCTTTTCCTTATGGGAAAGATCAGTCAACAGTCAATCAATTGAATGGTAACAATCCAGGACACCAGACTTCCTACATTTACCGGATATAGTTCTTACCTTCCACCAAGCATAGCAGGTCCAAACATGATTGCTTTATATCAAGCATGTTATAAATTTTAGCATCATACATGGGCAGTAGTCACATGGAGTCTGATTGTAGGTGATCATGTTCCCATAATGTAATGACCTCTTGGTGCTCTGGTCTGCACTGAATTTTTTGGGAACATTATGGATCTTACATGCTTACTTCTAGATTGTGATCACATTTCTGTGTACATGGTAATCATGTTCTGTGTAGGTGTAGCATGTGCATCCCGTTCCTTCGACCTAAACCTTTCTTGGCAAAACCTTTTTAACCTAAAAATGTCAGTCTTTATACATGTGGGATTAGAGACCGAAGATTTTAGGTTAATAGTGTTTGGTCCATTAGATGCATTTGCACTATGCAGAATGCAGCTAGGGAGTGCCCTCCCTGGTGGGAAGACTATTTAGGACAGATTCTGCAGAAAATAGTGTTTTGTTCCTAAAAAACTGGCACTTCCCTGGACAGGGTCCAAATCTTCAATTTATGAAGCCTGAAAAGTGGCAGAAACTGCTCTTAAAATCCTTAGCTTGAACATACAGTAGTATCCTCGGAGCATTATCAGTGATGAGTTATATGGTCAGATTATATGTTTAGAGTAATTCCTAAAGTAAAGGGCCTAGGGTGAGGTGATAGCCATAGCCAAGCCCAGAATCCAACACGTTTGAGAATGTTCCTCATCCTGGCTCTTTAGTCTTTGCCCCGCTCAGAGAAAGCATGAGACATGTTCCTCATCCCTGCTCTTTAGTCTTTGCCCCCCTCAGAGAAAGCATGAGACAAACAATATTGTGAATTGTCACAACCTTGGAGAATATCTGTAGTGTAAAATGATTCACCCTACACTACAGATATTCCGAGGAAGATCCTTGGCTTTGAGGATTTTTTTTTTGGGTAAGTTGAGCTTTTTCAAACACAGCTACCTTGATTGTTACACTAGGCAGGGGTGCCTTCAACCCTATACTAAACACATGTAGATCACAAGTTGTAGTAGGGTTCTTAGTTCTTGCACTTACTCATTCACAGTGGGAGGGAAGTTATGCTTAGGCCTAAGTGTAAGATCTCTCCCACTAATAGAGACCTAGCCATAAAAATCTATGTGAGTTCAATGATCTTTATGGCGCATAATATTTCCCTCACAGTCCATGGAAGTGAAATTAAGCCTTTGATCATGCAATTATGCTTTGACAAAGATGTCACACACTTCCATTTCTTTGCTCCCCACCCCATCATTGTTGATATTGTTGTTTTTGCTTGTTTGAGGGCCCTCCCGTCCCTTACCCTTATAAAAGATTTCTCACCAGTCATCTTTCTGTCAAGTAAATCCCTTGGACTCTGTGGCATTACCAAACTACAGGATCCATGCACATGTCCTTAGTTTGGCAATACCCTTGAGCTTGGGCTTTACCCTACACTGAAGGAGTAGAGGTGAGAAGTAAGAACTGTCCTTTGTAGGAAGGATATTCACAAAAATAATGTTCCCTTCAAATACATTAGGAAATTTCTAGAGTGCTTTACTTGTAGGGTAAAGCTTGAGGGGTGGAGTTTATTGGAATAAGGGCCCTGTGAGGTGGAGCCAAACACAAGCTTGAATCCGATAAAAGATCACCGCTTGCTTTTTATTTTTTATTTCTTTTCTTGTGATACATGGTGGGTACCCAACTAGTACCCACCGGGTATCACCGGGAAAAAAAACAAAAAAAAACCCCCCCCCCACCCACATCACTATCCCA
>Ga0116231_10004359_pt1 | contig 28687 bp, 22 predicted proteins | sample S1TSphgellanicum_2_FD_89695 | JGI IMG/M metagenome (GOLD analysis project Ga0116231, IMG submission 89695) | Host-associated microbial communities from peat moss isolated from Minnesota, USA - S1T2_Fd - Sphagnum magellanicum MG | ecosystem: Host-associated > Plants > Peat moss > Unclassified...
ACTCAAGAGGCTCCTTCAATCTTTGTTTCCATCTGCCTGTAATCTTTGCAGCCCATGCCTTCCCCAAGTTGGTCTGAAACTTTCCTGCACATAAGAAGCAAAGACAAGGTATGGCTCAAAATTGAGCTGCTCTGCTCTGAAGTTCGAGAAGAGGCTGAAGAAACATTCAATGATCTTAGAAAGTTGTTTGAATCATTTCAAAGTAAGGTTTGGGCTATCACCTTGAAAGCCAAACATAAGAATCTTCAAAACTTGCGCCAAATGACAATCCATGACATGTTGAACTAAATAAATTTGAACCCTATTTTTTCGAGAAAATAATGCATACTTTACTGGGAAGCGTACTTAAACGGGTGCATACTTAGGCGGGAGGCTACTGTATGTCTCCATCCTTAGGCCTACTTCACATGAAAAGTCATTTACAATGTTCAACTTAATTCATGCATTCTTTTTGATGCAAAAGTTGAAATTAACCCCAAGGGATTTACACTAGGAGCTAATGTTGTAATAGAAAAAACTTTTCAATTTGTTACAACTTATTATTCAATGATGAACTTTATGGCAATGAATTGCCCCCAAGGTAAAATATTTCATACCAATAGATTTGGGAAGCCAATTTGCAACCCTTGGGGTAATTGTTCCATGATTTATGTTGACATCAATGCTCAAACATCTATTACTAAGTTGAAGCCCAAGAATGACCCAAGATGCCCAAAAATAACCCAAAGTGCTCAAAGTTGGCCCGATTTCACTACCTTATCCTGGCCCTAAAGTGTTTTGGATATTGCTTAGTTTTAATATAAGCTTGGATGATCACATTATAAGGGATGTTTACCATCCACCATTTGACTAAATCTCTTAATGGAACATGTGATGTGCGACTTGTAGTAAGATACAACTAGCATGTATGTGATGTAGTACAATTGTTTTCTCACTTCATGATTGTCAAGATATCAATAATGTTATGTTAGTTGCACTACTCAACTTTCACATTCATAAAGTTGGAACCAGGAAATGTATATCCTTGTTTTACATAAATTCATTACCATCCCTCACATTTCCATTCATTTTGAACATTTCTCCATTTCTCTTTATTCCTCTCATGGTTAGCAATATTTTATCATCTTCTAAGGCCCCAACCATGTATACTATGTCAAGTACATAAACATGGTGTAGACCCATCATTAACACTTCTTCCATGAAACCTCCTCACATTATGAGGCCCTCATACATATCCATGCACTTCCCATAATTCAACATTGTAGTTTCCCATCATAAATGTGTCTTGTCCTCATTTTTCCATATCCATTGGATAACCAATTAATAATCTTTTACATTCTGGAATCCATTTCCATTGATTATTATATCGAATGCATGGTCACACTTTTGTTTTCACATTGCATATATTCTAAAATGTGCATGAATGGTTGATTCTTTTTTTGCAACCCAACATATTGTTCTTTTAATTACATCTTGTTTTGTCTCTAGTTTCAATTTAGGTCACAATATTATAATCTTGGTTGTTGGTTTAGTTCCGTGATGGTGGGGGCATTAGCAACTACATAGATTCACTTTTGTGAAATCAATGTTGATATTGCTTTCTATCACCTTCTACCCACCTCATTTTTTCCGTTGTGTCCATTTTGTTTTGAATCCTACATTATTCTCTATTCCACTAGTGTACTTTGCCCCCAAGGGATTATACCTAACCAACACACTTTTATGAAGCACATTATTTAAATGCATTAATTGCCTATAATTAGATGCAATATTTCCACCAACTACTAATAAAATAAAACATTGGCATGTTCATGAGTTTTGATAGAATTAAATATTGAATTTTTGAACTTGGGGGCTTCTTTAACACTTGATCTAACATTAGTCCTTTCTTTCTCATTTGCTAGATAATGATTATTTACCAACTAGCCCACAATTATTTTTTCTTACATCCCATTTTCCCCTTGGCGATCATTTTGAAACCAAAATCTAAAGGGCATTCAATAGTTTCATTTTTTTTATTTCTCTAAAGTAATGAATTAGTTTTCTTCAAATTATTACCCAATTTTTTTTTTGAAGGTTGTATTGGAATTGGACATTTCGTTAGGGCATTCTTGTCCCCTTATTCAATGTTCATTTGCCAACCCCACTTTTCGTAATCAATTGCATTCTACTCCGAAGTGTCATGTGTTTCCCCTTTTTGTACATTTCATAAGTTTTCCCAATCATTAATTTCAATCCCACCAAAAATATTGTGACACATGGCCGTTTTCTGTGCAAAGGGATGACCTAAATTAACCATTTTACTGAATGAATATGATTCAACTATTGTTTCTAAGCAATGTTTGTGTGTTGTGTTAGGTTTCCAATTAACTTTTTTGCATATATCCAAGGATGTAGCATATGATGTAAACAACAATGTCTTAAATTCAATCTACTAGATGCCAACCACTACAACACAAGGAAAGTGATGGGTTATGCACTCTAGACAATACAAGCTCATTGGCGATAATTTTTGAATCATTTACAAAAAACCATTTTGACATTAGGTACTACTACATTTGTGGTCAAAACATTAATTATGAATGGGAACATAAACCAAAATATTGAAGATATTGATAGTAACGTTTAACTTTCAAACACTCTGTCAACATTTATGTTCATCAATTTGTCTAATACATCATTAAAGGAGAAAAGATGCCCTCCTAGTTGTAGAACACCACATTGCATCAAGCCCATGGTTTGTATGTTCCTTAACAACCAACATTTTTTCAATGCACATCACATTTCTTCATGTCCTTTAAAAATGTTTAGTTAATAATTGATTGCTTCCACACAATGTCACTCACATGACATATTTCTAACAAGTTGCATAACATATTTTTAGACTATGATGAAATTACTATTTAGGATGTCTCTTTTTTATTCACAACATTTAACAAAAACATTTTGTTCAAATAACAATCACTCCTCATCACAAATGCAAGGCATGGATAGAAAATACAATGGCCACACTTGGTCCAAAGTGATCACAACCAATATCAAGAATACCTTTGGGTTGAACTTGAAAAAGTTTCAATGTTTGGGTCATTTGCATCGTGTGCAAGACAACTACAATTGCTTCATTCATTTTGATGTTCACAATGAGATTGTTTGGATTTTAAAATCGGCCCATATTCCAGTTAAAAGGCAAATTGTGTTGGGTCCTTTTACTACCTCACTTGGATGCAAATTTTGCAATTCCCTCCCATTTTGTGTCAATGACTACAAAGGTCAAATTTTTTATGTTGTCCATAAACTGTAATCCATTTCAAAACCAACGACTCACCTTGGTGTCCATTTACACCCTGTTGGAGATGGTAAATATAAAAAAATTATGGAAGAAACTAAAATGTTGATCGAAGAAGAGGTCAACCAAACACTGGACATGAAAACATCCACTATTTCCTTGAGTGCCATCAAATATTTCTTTGCCTAACATTTGATCACTAACAATGGCAATGGCAGCCTTGAGCTTTTAAAAGGTGACCAACTTCAACAAATATAAGACAAGTTTGTCGAATTGAACTCTCCAAATGTTTGTAACCTTGTTGTTTCATTCAAACATCGTTTGGGTGGAGGTTACATTGAGAATATCTTTAAATTGAAGTTCATGAATTGCTATGATTACATTTAAGAATCTTTTTTCCACAAAAAAATTTGACCATAATGTTTTTATTTTCAAGATGTATGTTGACAAGGTTGGGAATCAAGTGGACCTTGTTGCAAAAATGTAGCATGGGGAAGATCACTCACCACTCATTATTTACTATTTATTGTTCACCCACTAACATTGTTGTGATCTGCAACATAATTTTATTTGTTGTACATGGATTGTAAGTTTTGGTAGAAGTTATGGGAGGATCGGGTTGTTAGTCCATGTGCTTGGTTATTATCCAATCCTTCAACTTGATGAATGTTGAATTTAAGATGTCTCTACTTGAACTAGTACCATTGGGAAATCCTTGGTATTTTTCTTCGAAAAGGTGTTAGTTTTGTTTAAATGAGTTTTTCCACTTTCATCTTTAATTGTTGTAGGCTAATTGAGACCCAACTCCCCACATAGCCAAAACCCAAGCAATTGCACCCTAATTTTCCTTTGTTGTTAGCACACCCTTGACCCATGTTTCCTAGATCTTGTTTTTTTATACAAGTGATCAAACAATGAAATAAAAGGTATGTTACAATGTGTACTTGCCTTGCTTAATGAAGTTGTTCCATTTTCAATTGTATCCATGGCTCCTCCAATGCTTCATTGGTCCATTTGTCTCTAGTGTTCATAGGATTGCATGTATTAACTTTTTAAAATTTTCTTATTAATTCTTATATAAAAGATGGTGGGACATTGTCCTTGTCTTGGCTTAACTAGTCCTTCAATCCACTTCACCTCCTACCAGGCACATTCAACAACATCATGATATAAATCCCCTTGGCCCCAACCTCCAACATTTTGGGGGTATGTGTTATGGCCTTACAAGATGTGTGTTTGAATTTTTTATATTTTTTCTAACACTTAAGAAAGTATGAAAGGTCATGGTATATGTGAAATGCATGTCTCTAATTGTTGGGAAAAAGTGATCAATGCATAAAATTGTTCAAAATCATTCCAAACTAAGTTTTGCTCTATTGTTTTTGTGTAGGTGGTAGATGTGCACAATAGACTATGATTTCTTGGAGCTAGATGAAACCAAACTTGTTTTTGTCATTTTAGTGTTCAATCCAATTGCCTATCACCAAACTCTCATTTTCACCCAAACTTGAGGACCTTGTAAAATTAATCCATGTTTTTCACATAACCAAACATCAAAAGTACCCCCCATGTTCCCCCTTGCATATTGAAATTCAACTCACGGCCCCATCATCAAACTCAGCCCTTGTAAAATTATTCAAAATTTTTACAAATATGCCCACCTAAACCCCCCAATATTGAGCACTAAAATCTGATAATTGATCACCAATATGAAACACTTAGAACAAAAATATTCTCAACCAACTGTTTGGTGATAGGCTAAAAATAGAACACCCATAAGGTTTTTGTGTTTTAACATAAGCCAGTTGTTGCACTTCATGGATGCTCATTGACATACATGTGTTTAGTGATGGGCCAGTTTACCTCAGGGAGTCAAACTATAAAAGGAAGGACTTAAAAAAAAACATTGGTTAATTCATATAAATCAAGAAAAAAAGAGAGGAATAATAATCCTATGTAAAAATCAATAATATCATATCACTTTCATGATCTCTGACCAATCCTATCACTAATAAATTTGGGAATCTATTTAATTAAGAATCCCACCCTAATTGTTAACAATTTACATTAGCTGATTAAATATTTAAGTGCCATTGATATTTGAATCCCTCATTAAAGAGGTAGGTATTTATTCACAAGCATTCACCTCTCCAATTAACTAGATGAGGTGCTTTTCATGTTCAGTTTTATTTATTTATTTATTTAGTTTTTTGCAATGAGCCAATTTGATGGCCCATCATTCAAAAAACGTCAAACTATGGAGGCTCTTCAAATAGAAGATTCTATTTTGAAGTATAGAGTTCCTCCCCTTTGGCCCACCTACAATGCATGACACCTAAAGGTGACCCCAAATGTCAAGCTTAAATATTCTTCCCACACAACGTATAACCCCAAAAACTTGGCGTATTTATGCAATACTTCACATGCTGAACAAAGTTACACAACCCGTTTGTCAAAATCTTTTTTTTTGGCAGAGATAATGCTGGTCGAAATTGATGACTTTCATCCAAATGTGGCTGAGGTGGCCCATATTTGGCCACAAGGATTTATAGGGAGCTTAAGGGTTAGGGCTAAATAACCCCTAACCCTGCTATGGCTTAGTTAATGTTCTCCAACGTGGCGCGTGAAATTCGTCAATGGGAACAATATTTTTTAACAACAACTTCGGCTGCTTTCTAAGTAAGCCTAGTCCGGTATGCATCCATATACCTAAACGCACATTGCGCATACCGGCGGATTTCCACAACCGGAACATCTGCAAAAACGCACGGGACTGTGTTGCACAACCTCGGAAAAATATAGTTGTAATTGTCCCGCGTGCGCCGCTTCACTACTGCCTAGAAGTTCTCGATGTAGTTCAACTCATAGTGAAAATTTGGGTAAAAAATGGACAAGTGGCCGCATTTTGCAAACAACTCCTCCAACAAGCAACGCTAAGCTTTTAAATCTGGTTGACTTGCCATAACATTGCGCGCGTAGCAAGCCTTTCCATCTTTGCACGGATTGTTTTTTTGATCCTTGCATTCAAGTCGGAGCCCAGGTTGCCAAAGACCACGCTCCTCGAGAATGATCTTGAGGCCCTTGGGCTCCCCATATAGAAGTGGCAGATGTGCGGGTGGAAAGCACATTTCTTGAACAATCCCATTGTCGTAAATCGTAGGCCGCATCTGTGGTTGCTTGCCGCCGCGGCCTAGGTTCATCTGCTTTACCCGTAATGCATTGGCCGTGAACACAATGTGGTTTGTGGCATTATCAAATGCGAAAATCGCTTGAGCATTTGGAAAACAACGTTTGAAAATGGGTATCGCCTTTTCGACAACCTGCTTGGCAAGATCCTCGGTTGCCCACCAACCGTCGTAATTCTTGCCAGGCTTCATGATTTCATAGGCCTCTTTCGCACATTTGTTGTTCATGGTTGCATCATCCTCCGCAAGTGTCAGGCGTCCGCAAACATCAGCGAGAAAGTCACTGACATGCAGAGCCAGACCAGCTCCCTTTTTGTGCAAAGGCTACTCGCTAGCTGGAAGCCATTACTTTCCCTGGCCATCAAATGCATGGAATATGGATTTGTCATGTGTGACGAAAATTAGCGGTTTCTCCCCATTTTGCAGGTTGGGCCAGATGACATCCAAGTAATCATCGGTGAACGTTAGCATCTGCTTTTTGTGCTTAGCCATTTTTGCAAGGAATTGTCCATGGTAAGCAACAACATCGTTTCGTTCATGCCTATCCATGTACACTCCTTTGGTGGCTTCTCGGTAATTATGTCCGAAAATTTTCATCCATTGAATAACAATGCGCTCGGACAATTTCATAGAGAGCCCATCATCAAGCTTTGGCAAGACTTCCTTGTTGATGTACTTTGTCAGAGTGTGGATGCGCACCTCAAACTTGTTTTCTTGAAGGTAAGTGTCGATCTTCTCTCATACATCCTCATCCCAAAGGAAACATCCTAATTTTTTATGTTTTCCGCGTTTTGACACGGGAATGGCACCCGAACGTAGAAAGGTGTTAGCCCAATTTTGGATTGCCTTTGCGCAGTACGCACCTTTGCCATTTATGGCTGTTGTCGTCATTGCACTGGTTGATTGTCGCTTCTCTCCATTCTTAACAAGGCGAAGGTAAGCTAGGACAGTAGATCACCGCAACAAATGCATAGCACTTTCACCCTTTTGAGCAGCATTTTGTCTTTGTTGCTCAAGAAGAGTGATTACGTCTGTAAGGCGTTGCGAATCCTTCCATGCGGCGTTCAAGGTTGCCTCCTTTTCGTCTTCACTATTATCGTCATTAGTGTCTTGCTACTCGTCGTCTTCGTTGCTACTGTCACCATTGGCGACAGGCGCAAAGAACAAGGTCAACTTCTTGGTCCCAACAATTGCCTTCTTCTACTTCTGGCGACGCCGGCGCTTTGAGCGTTCCAAGTTCCCCACATAATGGGCAGGCCGTTTGCTCTTCAACTGGACTCGCAACTCTTCCAACTGCCCCTGCGCCTGTTCCGCTTCGTCCTCGCTAGGCTCTTCCACGTCCTCAAACTCAAACTCTTCTTCCTACCAAACAGCATCCTCGCCAAGCGTATCAACGTCAACATCAACAGTCGTCTCGCCGTTGAACACAGTCACCTCTTCCTCCTCGCGTCCAAACTCATCCTTGTCGCAACGTGCTTGCCTGGCTTCAACTAGTCTCTTGAGTTGCTGCTTTCGTTTGTTAAGTCTCCCCATGGTGGCCACTACTATCTGCAAATTGGATGTGGGTGAAGACAAAGTAGTATGGGCTTGTGCATGCCTATGCACGGGCTCGCCAAAAGGAACAGAGGCCGTGCCACTCCATAACCCTAACCCTACATCCCCTAACCCAAATTCAAAAACCTCCTCGGATTTATGCTGAAATTTTTGGCCCAAATTTGGCCGCCAAACGTTTTTACAGGTCACCTTTAGGTGTCATGCATTGTATATATGTGAAAGGAGGACAACATTTAAAACATATGGGATAAAAGTGAAGTGCTATGGAGAACACATTGGGAACTTGATGGGAACCCATTGGAAACATAGTGAGACACATTGGGAACCAGGGAATGCTTCCCCCTCCTCCCTCAAACTTAAAAGGAAACAAAGCCAAGGCACCTTGAGTGCATGCTTGGGCCTTCCCATTGGCTGTATGAAATTTCTCTTCCCAAAAGAGTTTGTCACCATTTTTGGCCTGGGCTAATACCCCTTGCAAAGAACCCGACCTATTTGCTAGTTATATTTATCACTTGTGGGGTACATCCTAAATTTTAATTTCTGAAACTTTGGACACTTTCCCAAATAAAATTGTGCACTCTCAAAATATAATTCTGGAAGCGTTTCCCTTTGGCCCACCTACACAGGTTATGAGTATACCTTAAATTTGGAGGACCCATAGGCCCTGTGCTTTTCACTTGTTAAAGACTGCTCCAAAACTTACCCCACATTGGAATACTGATCATGAAAATGCCCTTCACAATTTAAAGACTCTTCCATAGTTTGCACTTCACATAAACAAAGAAGTCTGACCTCATACTGGAAATATATTAATCCTTCAAAGAATGATGAGCCTTAAAAAATGATATTTTTTGAATTTCAAATGGATGTGGGTGATGGAAATTCAAATGTTTTTCACATTTTCTGAGAGCTTTGGGGTGACAGGAGATTTTCTGAGAGCTTTCAAATGGTCTACTAGTGAATAATTTTCACATATATTTGGTGAGGTTTTGATGAAATAAGTGCATGCATTGAACCTTTAAGTAGCAACCTAGTCACCCGTAGGAGAGTACACCAACGAGGATGTTGAGAATGATAGGAAACATAAAATGTTTGCATAAGTTAATTTGAGCTGTTCTTATTGTGTATGGAAAATTGGATAAACATATCTGGGCCCTCGACCATTGTGCAGGGGTTTTGGGGACCCTATACAAAAACAACTACTGAAAGTTTAAGTGTTATATATATATATAGTATATATATATATATATATATATATATGTAATATTAATTCTGGCCTAGGGTACAGATTGGGGATGGAGGTACATCAAAGTTATTTTTTTGGTGGCAAGCTTTGTTTAGGTATTTCACAAAATTGTTTGAGAAAACTTGACATTTTTGTGAAATCAAAACTTTGAAAAAGAAAAACATTACATAGACAATGATGACAAATAAAGGGGTAACCTTTTGGGCCCTATGCATGGGGACATGGCCTTATTTTGGACTCATTTATTGATTGGGTGAGTAATAGGACTTTATAAAATTATTCTGGGTTAAGAGTTAAGACAAATGACTTAGTGATCCATCAATTCCCAAAACACAAAATAAGAAAAGAAAAGCTGCCAACCAGTGTTGGGTGGTTCTTTGGTTTTTATGAGGAGCCTCCTCCGGTTCTGGTTCTAAAAGTTAAATTTAGAATGGTTCCCGTTCCCATTTCACACATAATAGGGGTATCAGGATTCCAGGTCCAGTTCTGGTTTTGAAAATCAAACTCAATTCTGGTCTGGTTCTGGGTACCCAGACCGGATCTGACGGTTAACCTCTGGTTATTCTCTGGTTCTAGTCTTTTTTTCAAAAAATCTTGCTTTCAGAAATTTTGGTACCATCGCTCCAAAGAAGGGTATTAGCCAAGGCAAAAAATGGCCACCAACGATTTTTGGAATAAAAACTCTGTGCAGCCAATGAGAGACAGCCCAAAATGCTAGAGCCAGGTTTTTGCCGTTTTTTCCTTTGTGGGGGAGCAAGGAGGGAGCTTTCTCAAATTTGTGATGTTGCTCAAGTGGCAATCATCCATAAGAATATTTAGCCAAATTCGGTAATATTATATATATATATATATATATATATATATATATATATATATATATATAAAGTAGGCTAGGCCAAAGGAAAAGGACTACAAAAAGAAGAGCCAAGTAATTTGAATGTTTTCTAAGCAAAGTTTGTCTGAAGTTCAATGTATGCCAGATAGGTACCTAATACTGTAGCCTAGGGTTAGTTTCCACAGTGACAAAACGAATAATTTTGTTTTTTCAAAAAATGAATTCGTTTTATAATTTTGAAATTACATATTTTTCCATCATCTACTATGATATTGTGATATGAGTAGTGAAATTATTCAGAATACAGCCTATGATAATTATGATGATTTTCAACATGTCAACTTCATATATTTTCACATAATTTTATTTCACTATTTTGAGGATTATTTAATCGATTTTCACAAATTTTTTATTTCATTATTTTGAGGATTATTTAAAATGGCGAAACTGACCTTCAGGTAAGTTATGTAAACTAGCCAATCTGTTGGTTTGCCTGTACCTGTACCAGGCTTGAGTGACCCAGCACCCACCCGTGCACCATCCAAAAAATCCAGTTCTGGGATTTCATAGATGGGATGAAATTGTTCCCCAGGGGTCAGTTTACTTGGTCAGTATTCTTTTTTCTTCTGCTCCTTTTTCTTTCCAGCTAGATTTTTTTCGCTAGCTCTTCTTTTTTTTTTTCTTTTTTTTTTTCGGGGAACAGTTTTTTTATCACTTTTTTTTTGGGAAGCTCCTGCCTACCCCAACCCACCTACCATCCTTCTTCCTACCAACCCACCTACCTCCCTCATCCTGCTGACCCCCTCCCCACCCACCTCCTTTTGCACGAGCTTCCATTGCTAGAGCTTCTGACCTACAGAGAGCTTGAGTAGCTCAGAGCCTCAAGAGTGCAAAATCCACAGGAGCTTCGAGGGTTAGGAGCTTCGAGGGTTGGGAGCTTCAAGAGTGCCTCGGTAAGAGGAGCTTCAATGTGGTGACAATAGGAGTGCGGAAGTAAGAGGAGCTTCAAGGTGATGGCAGAAGTGGGAGCTCGAAGGTTCCCTTCTCCTCCTCCTTTTTTATTTTTTCCACTCCTTCCAGTCTACTTGGGCTAGGGAAACAATGGTACTAGCTCCATTAATTTTCCTTCCTGCAATTCCATCTCAACCTACAACATCAAGACTTATTGTTGTAAAATTGAAGCAAGAGAATTGTAGGCAAAAATATGATCAACAACATGGATTGAGATCTCATCATCTACTTGTTTTTTTGTGGTGCAAAGGTTGTGTACTTCGTTTTGAAAATGAAGGTGCCGAAGGACAATTATGGTTTAGAGATTTTCCCACCAGGCCACATCTACTCCAACAAATCAAGTCAAAAGCAACAACAAATAAGAACTTTGTGGTACGAAACCTAAATGAAAATCAAGACTTCTTGTTGCAAACTATTCTAAATTTCTATTTTCAAGAGTAATTTCCCAATTCGTATAGGCCATGTTTGATGATGCCAAATGTTGAGGTTTCTTGGAATTTTTGTTTGTTCATCTTCGGTGCATGTAAAAGGACTTCGCAAATATTTCAACCCATCCTAGTACTCAAAGTCCATCATCCTTTACACTCCATATGATCTAGCTATGCTTCATGTTACCTTTGAGAAGGTGATTGATCTCCACCCATGTTTTTTTCATCTCATTAACTTTTTGGAGTCTGTCTTTGTTTGTGTCTCTCTCCATCCATGTTATCTAAAATTTGTCACAAGTTTCAAAAACACAAATCTATTTGTGAAATTCATGGAGAGAATCTGATAGAAAATCTAGAAAGAATTTGCTAAAGATTAATTGGGGAATCACTATTGTAAGGAGTTTTTACTTAAGCTTGCAAATCTAATATTGACAAAAATCTATTATATGGGTGTGGCCGAACATGACCTAACAAGCAATTATCAAGAGGTTCATGACCGATGTGCCATTTGGAGTGCTTTTCTTTAGAGGTTTAGATTCCTCTTTAGTGGTTGTAGTAGCATCACAACATCTCAACGACACTGAAACTATCAATGTCTAGAGTGCCTAACTTCACATTTTCTTTGTCAACCTCAAGGTTACGATATATTTTGATTAGTATTTGAAAGATCTGAATATGATTCCTACTCAGGTGTAGTAGTATATAACAAGAGGGTGAAAATCCTTTAAGGTGTACCACACAAGACGAAAAGGGCCTAATCCTTATTGTAGTTTTTTTTTTACCCTATATTTTGATCCCCATAAAAAGTAATAAGTCAAAAGTTGTCAAAATTTTCAAAAGGATTATTTTTAAACCATTGCAATTTTAGATCCATCATAATCATCCATATATGTGTATTAACATGGTAAAAAAAAGAGGTAAAAAAGACAAAAAAAGGTGATGCTATGAAAAGAATTTGGTACATTTTAAAGAATTTGGACCTAGGATGCATGTGTGGATTGCAAGAATGATTTTGTGAATTGGTTTTTTGAAAGAATTAAAATTCATTGGCATCATGGAATAAACTAAAAGTTGGAATTATTTAACTTGGTGATCTAAATTACTTCAGCAATATTTTGAAGTGAAATTTGGGTGGGTTTTTTGATATAATTATAGGGACCACATGATCTATGAGCTACAAAGGAAATTGTAGATTACCTAAAAACAAACCACCATGAATGCAATATTTTTTTAAACAATTGTTTAGGGTAGTAATTTATCTTTGAGGTAACCACATATTTACCATTATGACATGTTCCCCATTTTAGGGTGGGGTTGTTTTGGATTTGGTCATTTTTTGCATATTTTTGTAACACATGTCACCCATGTTTTTTTATTCAAGACATTTTACTTTCATTTTACAACATCTTGTGTTAATAGTTTAAAATACATTCTCACATATTCTTGTATGTATGTTTGATGAAATTATCAAAAAATTGATTCTAATATTGCACTCAAACTAAAAAACCTTTTTTTACCCCAAAAAGTAACAAGTTCAAACCTAGAAGGAAAGCAATACCTTCATGAAGGTATTCTATAAACACCATGGATTGAATTATTTTGGTCTAGGTTATTGGATGGGTATTGCTTATGCCTAGAATTACTCAATGCACATGTAATACCCATATTAAGGTATATTAAAATTCCTTTGGCTCCATAACATATCTAATGAATCTTGGAGTGGTATTGCATAGCCATACCAAAACCTAGAAGAAAGCAATACCCTATTTGGGGTTTTTTACAAACACCATGGGCTCCTGGAAGGGTATTACATTACCCAAACAAAACTAAGAAGGAATGCACCTTCATGAAGATAATTTGTAAATATTATGGATTGAATTATTTTGGTCCAATCTATTGGAGGGATATTGCTTATGCCCAAAATTACACAATGCATGTGCAATACCTTTCTTAGGTATATTAGAAATTGTTTGGGCTCCAACACATATCTATTAAGACTTGGAGGGGTATTGCATAACCATACCAAAATCTAGAAGGAAAACAATACCTTATTTGAGGTAATATACAAACACCATGGGTTCAATTATTTTAGTTCGGGTTATCGAAGGGGTATTGCTCATGCCCAAAACTACTCAATTCACATGCACTAACCCCTTTTACAGTATCCATAAAACCTTTGGGCTCCATAACATATATTTTGGAATTTGGACGGGTATTACATAACCTTAGCAAAACCTAGAAGGTAAGTAATACCCATATCATTTTGCAATAATATCATAAACCATGAAACAAAATAATGTTTTTTAAAATATTTATTTCATGCTCATTATATGATGCTAGACATATTGATTCAAAGAAATGAAGGTATTACAAAGTTCCTCACATTGATGTTAGAAGGTCCACTTGAACAAAATTATGGAATTTAAATGTAAAACTTGCATCATTTTGGGATATTTGCATTCACCTTGAAACTTGGGGGGGTATTGCATAATTTTATCAAAACTTAGAAGCAATATAATACCTGCACCATATTGTGATAATATCCTAAACCATGGTACAAATGAGGGTATTGTCAACTTAGTCACATTAATGGTAAAAGGTAATGAAATTATCACTAAAATGAGGGTATTGCAATTACACATCAAAAATTTATTGAAATGACCTTATACCATGAATGTGGCCAATATTGTAATACCTTCATGTACATATACCAACGATTTTGCATTGTCCAAAAGGGATGCAAAAAAACTAAGGAAAGATGATGGGTGTTCTCAAAATGGATTAGAAGATTAGAAAAAAAATGTGTGGGTGGGTCTTCAGCATTTTTTTGTGACAATGATCTTTTAACGGCCTGGGAATTTGAACTGTTGCTATTAAAAGAGGAGGAAACTTTGGAACACTATGGAAGTTAATTGATTTTTTTTGTTAGGTTTTTTTTTGTATTATTTTTTTTCTTTTTCATTTGATGATGATGCTGCTACATTTTTCAAAGAAAGTGTAGTAGGAAAAAGAACAATATTATTTGTGTTTGAATTTCATGCATTGCATTACTAATTTTTGTAGCCATTATTGTTGTTACAAAGCATTTGAGTTGTTGTTGTTGTTGTTGTTGTTGTTGTGGTGATTACTTTGGAAATAAACTGAAAAAAAAATATGTAGAAAAAATGTCAACCACCAAAATGTCATACCTCTGGGCGTGTAGTTAATGTACCACATCTAACGCAACACCATCACACATGATTATTCAAGTACTTCCATGAAGATTCCAAATCATGGTTGATTTTAAGCTAAAGTTTGAAATTTAGTTGATTTGAATCAATTGGGTTGGTTGGCAATGGATTTATTCGGAGAGAAGAGTTCTTGATGGAGCTTCAAACTTGGGTTGATTTTATGGAACTTTCAACAAATTTGATTTGTTTATGAGTTGGATTTGCAACTTGTAATTTCACAAAGATCTTGAAAAAAGAAGACATGGGTACCAATTTGTAGAGAATTTGGGAAAGAATTCTCATGACAAATTAGATCAATGGGTGTAGCACACAAGATGTAAATCCTATCAAGCAAGATCAATTGCTGGAAAAAGGATTGCTTACTCTTGAATGTACTAGAACCTCTTTATTTATTAAGTTGACAATGTTCATAACTTATCTTTTGGAATTTTAAAATTCTCATTAAAAATAAAGTTCATAAAAAAATTTGCACTATACATAACCATGGGTTTATATATATAATTTTAAATTAATATATATATTTAATCAATTATTATATTATTTTAAATAAATATGAAGATATTATATGTATTAGAATGAATCAACAATATAATTCCATAATAAATTTTATTATATATAATGTGTTACTCAATATGTTACAAATAACAATATATTTATGCCAATATTTAAGCCAATATTATACATCATAAAAAATAAAATTTATGTAAGGATTTATGTTATATACTTATGAAATATAAAATATTACTGACCTATTACTATAAATTATTTGAACTTAGAAATTATTTATTATATGTTAGAAAAGTTTAAAGTGAATTTTCAATCATACATAGGATTAATATATGGGAGAGATCATTTTTTATTATTATGTGAACCATTAAAAAAAATGCACTTTAACTTTTTAAAAATAGACATCAAAATCTTATTAAATTATAGATTTTATGTTTTTGTTTTTTGAAATGAATTTAAAACTTTAAGAAGGAAAAACTTTAAAATGTACATCATTGAAGAAATGTTAAGCATGAACTTTCATTTTTTGATTTTGACAAACTATGAATTTCCAACGTTAAGTAGTAAATTTTACATTAAACCCTAAACCAATGTACCACCAATCTGACCAATTTCATTTTACTTTCAGTTTTATATGTGTTAAATCATATTGAAAGGTGAACAAATAATTTTGAAAACATGAATTTCATGATGTATTGGTGGGGAATCAAATATTTAAAAAATATTTTCATGTTTCATGGTTAATGGATTATCACAATACATACAGGTATTGCATTTAAACTCCATAACTTTATTCAAGTGACCTTTTATTATCAATGTGACCAACTTTGCAATACTTTCATTTATTTGAATTAATATGTATGACATGATATATTAAACATGGAATAATTTTTAAAAAAAAATATCCTTTTGATTCATGGTTTAAGATATTATCACAATATGATGCGAGTATTATTTTCCTTCTATGTTTTTGTATGGTAATGCAATACCCTTCCAAGTTTCAAAAGATATGTTATAAAACTCAAGGGATTTATGGGATACCCTACAAGGGGTATTTCATGTGCATTGAATATTCTTAGCCATTAGTAATACACCTTTGATAGTTTAAACCAAAATAATTTAACCCATGGTGTTTATTGAATATCCCAAGCAAGGTATTACTTTGTTTGTAGGTTTTGGTGGGGCTATGAAATACCCCTCCAAGTTTCAAAAGATATGTTATGGAGTTCAATCTATTTTTAAAATACCTTGTGAGGGGTATATATTGCAGATGTATCGAGTAGTTTTGGCCATGAATAATTTCCCTCCAATAGCGTAGACCCATGGTGTTTAATTATAAAATACAACTAATGAGGGTATTTGTTTCCTTGTTGGTTTTCATAGGGTTATGCAATACCTTTTCCACGTGTCAAAACATATGTTATGGAGCCCAATGTATTTTTGGGATACCCTAAGAAGGATATTGCATGTTTAGTGAGTCCTTCTAGGCATGATCAATACTTGTCTAATAGCCTAGACTGAAATAATTCAGCTCATGGTGTTAATGTGTAGCCCAATGAAAATATTGCGTTCCTTCTAGGTTTTGTTAAGGCTAGGCAATACCTCTCCAAGTTTCAGAAAATATGATATGGAGCCCAAACTATTTCAAGGTTATCCAGAATGGGGTATTGCACATTCATTGAATTTTTTTTTATGAATTTGAATACAACATACACTATATGTGTCTAAATTGAATTGGAGCTCCATATTGCTTTGATTATCCACTTGGTTTGGAATACCCCCATGGAAAACATTCTTTGAGTAAAACTTGTAATACTTTTATATAGGGTGTGTCAAATATTTTAATTCTCCCCTTATTTATTTGTTTGACTGAACAAGACCAAATTCCATGCAATACCTTCATTTCATTCTTTCTTCATCATTGTCAACCATTGGAGGTCTATTGGAGTGGTAACCATGTAGGTAGGTGTAGCCATGTAGGTGGGGTTTGGTAGGTATTTACTTAAAGTGTTGATAGGTAGGAAGGTGGAAGGGTAGGTAGGTAGACAAATAGATGAGGGGGTGGGTAGGTGGGTGGAGATGAGAGTAGCACATTTTTAATTTATGGGTGAGTAGTTAGATAGGGAAGAGTCTGCTTTTTATTTAAATATATAGACGAGTAGGTCAGAGGGGGTCAGTGGGGGGTTGTAGGTGGGTGGGTGGGAAAAGTTTCAAAAGCAAAAAAAAAAAACTGGGTGAGGGGTGGGGAGAAAATAAAGTTCCAAAAAAAAACTTAGATCGGGAAAAAAAAAACTGGGAAGGGGGCGGGGAGAAAATAAAGTTGCAAAAAAAACTGAGATCAGGGCTGAGAAAGGGGGAAAAAAAGTCAACCTGGGATGGCACAGGGATAGAAAAGAGAATCCTGTCAGTGCACCATCCATCCAAGTCGTTGCACTGGTGGGTGTTGGTTCACTCTGGCCCCTGTAACAAGTGCTCTAGTACATGTGCAGCTTCAACACATGTCTGTCAAATAATTAATTGATTTTGAAGCTTCCCTATTTTCCTTTTCTTTTTTGTTCTTTCAAATTTTTTGTGTGGAAAATGTTGACATCTCATAATATACTTAGTGTCATTCTCTAAGCTGCCTAAGAGCATCTCCACCGGTGTTTAGTATGTGACTCCAAACAGTGAAATTTATTGCGAAAAAGTCAAAATGTGTCGGTTTAGCCCAGGAAATTGGTTTTTTTGCACCAAATTCGTGCAGCTTGCCATGGCCGGTAAAAGCCACAACACAGTTGTACACCTCCAAAAAATAGTGTAATAGTTTGGAACTGACTGTGGCTCAGTATTTCTGATTGGTCGATCATAATGATTGGTCCAGGTGGTTTGCTATTAGTAGTTCCCACGTATATGCAGTTCCGGCTACAGTTTTATTGGTGGGGTTGCCAAAAAGAAAACAGCTAAACTTAGACATTTAATTTTATTATCCAGTCTGACATACTGAGCACCTGTGGAGGTGCTCTAAGTACAACACTAATTTCAAACAGAGAGTGTAGTGGACAGGCCCCAATGAACAGGAACCCATCAGTGCATCAGTCGGCCATTCTGCCCATTTTATTAGGTTCCTCGTTTTTTTTTGAGGCCTGACCCTTTTTTCTTCATTTTTTGCTGGTTATTTTGAAAAAACTCTGACCTCGACTACCCCTGGTTTCGAATTTAAAATATTACCCTCCATTTTCCTCCTACCTACCAACTAACCCCCTATATATCTACCTACTATATTCACCCCTGCACCCCACCTTCCTACCCACCCTATAAGCAGTTAAGCAATGTCAACATAAAAAATATCGAGAAAAATGTAGGTAATGCAAAAACCCATCCACCTCTATTTATTCTCTATTCTCACCTTGAATGAGGATAAAGTTGCAACCTTACATGTGCATATTGCACTTTGTGAGATACCCTTACTTTGATATAAAGTGAGGTACCCTTTATATTAAACTCACTGTACGTCCCAGAATGCAATACCCGCATGCAGCCTTTTTTTCTCATTTCTAGAAAATATTTTATTTTTTAAAAATTTCATTCTCTTAGATTTTTTGTTCTTCATTCTTTTCCTTTTTTTTTCTGGTTCTTCATTATGCCCACATGCAAGTATTGCATAAACTACCACAAAAAAATTGACATTTAATATTTTTGATGCAAGTTATATTGCATGACTTGCCTAAAAAACCAATCAACATTTTATGACCTTGCTACAAGTACTACAATATCAACCAAACAACTAGTGTGTATTGTCAAATCATATGCAGGAATTACAAGTTCAACCCCAAGGACCCAATGCACATATTGTGATTCTCATGTAAGTATTGCAATGGCTATCACATTACACATGTGGTTTACAATTCCTATGCATGTATTGCATTAAAAACCTTATATTGATTGGGATTTTATGCGTGATGTACTAAAGTATTTCAATATGCCACAAACTCATAGTTATCATTATGAGGCAAAATTGAAGCATTGCATTATTGCATTCCTTGCATTCACCATTTGAAAATATAGTACAAGTGTGAAATTACAATAAAACATGTCCATCTACAATAATGGTAAACCAATATGCATATTGCAAAACTCAAAAGTGCATTTTATAAAGCTCTAAAAACTGACCTTCAAAAATGAGAAAAATATCAAAATTTACTTGAAAAAACTCCACTAAGTATTCTACGTGCTACTTGTTGTCTAAGCCTGACCCCTCACAAAACCTAAAAAATATCACTATCGTCCAAAGTGTCATGTGCCCCTATGTTCAAAGGTAGCATCCATGACTTGAACATTTTTGCAACTATGACTAAATTTTAATCATGTAATCATGTCTTTCATTATGTTTACATTTACATGATTAAAGCATGTGGTTTGACTTTAAAACATGTTTGACAAAATAACAAAAATATTGGACACATTTAAACACTAGGAAATTTTTATGTGAAAATAATTTGTTATTTAGGTGCATGTATATTTTATGAGTAATATGTTCATAATTAACATTAGAAAAAAATATTATTTTATATATAATTTAAATATTCCAAAAGGTAATCCCAAAAAAAGACAATTAAATACTTGAAATAACTTACAATCATTAACCAATTGTGAACGATTTAAATATTACAATTTTGCATATAAATCACAAAAATAGATTTAATCCAACATCATGATGTTGAAACTTTTTCTTCTTGGAAATCAATATTAACTTGGTTTTGGTATATAAGTTTTTAGATGGCATGGGTGTAATATGTAGGAGGTTTAGGTAGTTGTAGGTAATTTAGGTATAGGTAGCCTATAAGGTATATACATGATGTATGGTAAATAGACCTTAATTACATAGCCTAGGTATGTAGGCATTGGTAGGTTACTTACATACTTATGTTAAATTATTACTTAGTAATGATTTTTTTTTCTAGTGAATTTTTTTTCTTGAAATGGAATATTTTGTCAAAAATTCCATTTAAAAAAAATTCATTAAAAAGCTACGAGATTGGGGAGGGTTTCACCACATTTTTGCATATTGGCTAAAGTTTCCAAAGATTCTTGAAGTAAATTCACTAATTAAATAAAAATCTACCTAGGGATGTTCGTCACCTTGGCGAATTAAAAAAACTGAAAAAAAACCATTGTTACTTAGTCACTTATCATGTACATCAATTGATGTTTAATTAAATAATTAAGTGTACTAACCATTGTAATTAACTTTTACATTGACTTAATTAGTGTATCTATCTACCTACCTAATTAGTGTACTTACCTTTTTAATTACGTACCTACTTATTTAATTAATGTTCTTACCTCCTTATCTATTTGCTAATCTAAGTGATGTAGCTATTTAATTATTTTAGGATAATATTGTATGGGATATGGGAATGTTTATTTTTTAAAATTTTTTATTTCATATTGTTTGTCATCATTTCTTATAAACAATGTAACTGAATGCATTATGAACATCCAAAATAATAATAAATAATAATAATAATAAATTCAGAGTAAAAATGGTAAAGATTGAAACTTTTAATTTAAATGAAAACCTTAAGTTAAATTATGATTATGGGTCTTGATGATTTGGAAATGGGTTCATTTGAAGATACAAGGTTAACAATTGGTTCAATTTCAACACCCAGTGCACCATTTGATTTTGAAACCATTGTAACCTTGAACATTTTGGACTCAAAAGCAAACTTTGCATGTGAGTTTCTCAAGATTCAATTGACCTTGAATTTGAAAGCATGGGTTTTTCATTGTAAGTTATTTTTCCCTCTACATTTTTTCACAATCAATGATGGCAAAAACTAGATCTTGTCTGACCTCAATCCATGCAATGTGCCATTTGTCATTATGTTTTGCAAACCTATAATTCTAATAGTACCACTAAAAACAAGAAAGGTTTGATTACTTATAATTAACAACATGGGATGATGTCCATGAAAAAACACACTTTGTTTGAATATCTAATCACTTGGCGACAATGGAAAAGTGCCAATTTATCACTTGTTGTAAAAGAAAATCATTGAAAAAAGGGCAAGATGAGATTTCATGTTGATTACAGGGGCATCACGAAACATTTTGGGAGTGTTAATCCTTACCAAAAAGATGATGTGCAACAAAAACAATTCATGGAAGATTTGTTGTTTTTCGTTGCCAAAGGCTATATGCCTATTTTTGGCATGGAAAATTAGTGGTTGAAACATCTATTCATGCACCAAAATCCTCAAGTTGTGTTTTTTAATCAAAAACAAATGGTTCAACATGCCATCCTTTCATTGATGGCTAAAACCACGGACCAGTATGTGATGCTAACTTCAGATTCTTGTGTTATAACACTTTTTTTTTTTGATTTGTGAATGTTTAAATTTGGACATGATACATTTTACTCTTGTACTTATTTTCATCAATTCACAATGGGTACCTTTCCATGTGAGAGTAGGATTGTTTGAAACATTGATATAATTAAAGTTACAATGATAACACAAGTGAAAGATCTACTTTCGTCTTATTCCTTGTGTGACAAATTGATTGTATATGTGAAGGATGAATGGCAATCTATCCACTTCTTCATCAACTTTTAGATTCGTGGTCACATGTTCTTTTCAGCTTATATATATATACATATATATATATATATATATATTCAAATTAATAACCAATCCAACAAAAAATTGACCGATTCTCAATATGATTCAAATAACTAGCCTTTAAACCTTAAACCCAAGCATAATGGTTTAAACACCTATCCATGAATTAAATGAATGTATGGATGTAAATGTAGTTTGTCAAAATTGTTTTTTTTAGTTGCTAAAATAAGGAGTTGAAAGGCTTATTAGTGAAAGGTGTTAGTTTTTTTCATGCTTGTGACTATTATCTTAATAACCAACAATGGAAAAAGCCAAAAAAAATTGAATTTCCTACCTTCAAGAACACAAATGTGCCATTGATTGATTCACATTTTTGTTTTGTTTATGTTGACAAGAGCAATAGGCAAGCAAGCCATGATAGAATGTGAATTTAAGGAAAGATCATATGGGGTGAAGGTCTACACCAATGTTGGCAAATTCTTGTATTTCAATAAGTTATAAGGTTAGGTCTTAAGATCTCCAAATTGGAGGTTCCAAGTTTCCTTGGAATTGCCATTGAAACATAACAAAAAAGAATCAACTTATTTTCTAAATAATTAGAAACTAAATTGGGAATGGTCTCCTCTTTTTAAAAGGGTTCAGATTTTCTAGGTATAGAAGTACAATTTTATTAAAAGAAGTATAAATTTAGTCCTACATTTTAAGAAAGTTATTGCATTTGATTGGTTGTACATAATTAATATTGCATAATCTTTATTTTGGACTCTATGCACTAGTAGAACAAAATAATTACACACATTTATTTTGGGTTTACTTGTGTGTAATGGAGATGGAATTGGACCTTGTCTTTGATTGAATCAATTTTAATTTTTTTGTGAAAATGATCAGTACCAAAGGTTTTAGAAATCCAAAGAATCGGTCTTAAGATTAGAATGGAGGTTCCATCAAAAAACAAAACAAAAATATAAAATCAAGACTGAAGGCTCCTTTTTTGAAATCAAGAACCAAACAATACTAACTTACATTGTTGGCCATTTATTGAGTTTTGACTTGATTATCAATCCATTTACTAATAACCTTTTTGTCAATTTAAAAATAAAAATAGATTACTTAGATTGCTACAAGTTCGTGGAACCTATCTTAACATTTTAAGACTACACACAAAAACTGCTACCAAGGCAAAGGCAAAAACGAAATGTGGTGAAAATGTTTTTTTTCCCAAATTCAACGATGTTTTCCCCAAAAAGCAAAAGATCTGTGATAAAATATTCCATTTCCCCAATTGCATTTTCACAAAATTCACATAAAAGAATGACTGATTGGAACCAAGATTTTTGGAAAAATAAACATTAGAACTAGGGGTTAACCAGAGGTCAACTGACAATTAACTAATGGTTCTAATTTGAGTTAACTAAGTTTGTTTTTCACAACCAAACCATAACTAGAACCACAATTGGAATTAAAAATTAAAAAATTAAATTAAAAATAAAACTTGAAACCAAATTCCCAATTCCATTCATATGTGGAACTAAGCCCAAAACTATTTTAATTTATTTTTAAAACCAAAATCACAAGTTTCCCATACGAATAAAAAAGCACCCAACATTAGAACTTACCCCAAACACACACAAATGTCTTAATTTAGGGCCCTTGGATACACCCAATCCCCATCCCTCTCCCCCCCACCCTTAGAGCTGAAAGATGTTAAATATCATACCTTCAACTGATGTTCAAAATTTCTTTGCTAAATATTTAGTTATTTAAAGAAACAAGATTCAACCATCTCAACAAATATTAATAAAAAATTCTCTGTTTTCAAACTAGTTTCTGGAGCCCAGTTAATTGTGCAAAGCCTGGGAGTTGTTGTGCAGGAGAAAGCCACAAGCATGAATAATAAAAAAGCTCGAGTGTGCCGTAGCCTAGAGAAATGAGAGCTGGAGATGAGGAGAGGATCGGGGAGAGAGACAGATTTTTGGCAGAGAATTGCGAACCTGCGTTGAATTAAGATCCGCATGGAAAGTCTACAATTTGGTGCTACCATGTGGTGGTTGGTTGAGAGTCCAGTGGTTCTACAAATCGGGATGCTTAATTACTCTTCAAGGATTCTTAAAATGGATCAGATCAGGTGGGTCCGGCCGGCTTTTGTGTCCGACCGACGACGATGGAGTTTGAAACCTTCTTCGCCTTCTTCTTCGCTCCCTCGCTCGCTGCTGACGTTCCGTATCCAGCTCGTCTTTTCCCCCCCCCGACTCTGCAGATTACGGTTCAAGCACTCGATGCGTGGACATAGTAGCGATTTCCTTTATCCACTGCGTTGTTTTTTGGGTTTTTTCCTCGGTGGAGCGATCGTGATTCGCGGCCAACCACGCCCGCGCAAGCTCCGTAATTCCGCTCGCCCAACATGCAATGCGTCAATGAGTCCTGAAAGTGTGGTTTTTTGGGCAATTTTGTGTTATATCCAAAATGGCGATAACTGCAGAAAGATTCAACCAAATTTGGCTACAAGATAAATATAAAAATAAATTCTTTAAACTTCCTTCTATGTATATTTGGCTAATTTTACTTGAATCATGTATAAAGAAATCCAAAGAATTTTCTTAAAATTTGGCCGAATTATGGCTATTGAAAATTCCCAAAAAGGACATTGATTATATATAGCACTTTCAATTTTTAATATAGCATTTTGGCTAAAGAAATTATAGCCGGCCAAGCAAGAAAAAACACCGGTCCAGACGTTTGGCTCGGCTCTCGCCTGCTCAGAAAGCCCGGGCCAAAAGTTGGGATCTTTTAATTGTTATTTTCTTTCTTCTTTTTTGCCGGGAATTTTCAAGATCGACACTGAACGTAGACGCATCTTCTTCTTCTTCTTCGATGATGTCTGTCTGTCTGTCCCACCTCTTGAAAACTTCCTTCCATCCATCCACGTTGCTGCCTGAATATCCAGCTTCTTCTTCTTCTTCTTCTTTTTCATCCAGTTGGAAGAAATCGTTGAAAAGATTCAGATACAAACAAACAAACACTGGGCACCCATCGTGAGCTTCTTCAGGTCTTCTTCTTCGTTGCAGCAGCAGCAGCAGCAGCAGAGCTTGACGAATTTGACTCATCTTGGCTTGATCTATTGCCCCGAGGTTTCCGCCTCCGCAGAGTTTGTAACATCGGCTGGCTACAGAAATTTCTTGGTTTGATTCTCAGTCTGGTTTTTTGTTTTTTTGAAGCTTCAGTTTTAAGCTGGCAAGCTGCATGCAGCAGAGTCACTATATATGATCCCTCTGGAGTGGTTTCTGCAGTACTTCACGAGAGATGCAGGAAGCCTCAGAGAGAGAGAGAGAGAGAGAGAGCTCAGCTACGAGACTCCAGTACGTATCATAGTGCGGGGAATTAATTAGGAGCTTGGAATGAATATTGATTCTGGGTTGCTCATAGACTTGTGGAGAGTTGGAGAATTCTCATGGGTTGCATGAATCTAACTAGTCATGAGGAGCAGCAGCAGCAGGAGGAGCTCATGTCGAGAGTAATTCTAGAGCTGGGGGTATATATAGATTCATCTTGTGTTTGTATCGCCTGAGAAATTAGTGTTATCGTGAGGCGGACTATGTACGTACAGACTCTGAAGTTAGTTAGAAATATATAAGGATTGATCGATGAGTAGCTCTCGACAACGCCTAATTTACAAAGCTTGAAATTACTTTCGAGATGGAGGACAAGAGGAGAGTCTCGTTCAGAGAAGCTGGGGAATTGAGAAGCTGCAGCTACGCAAGAGTCTATTACCCTTGTGTCTGAGATTCTGGTTTCAAATACATAGCTGCGATTGAAGCTTTTGTTCAAGGCGCTAGCTACTACAGTTCCCATGAAGCTGCGGGTGGAGTCGAATTTCTCTCTATCCAATTGTGTGTGATCGGTCAGACCGTTGAGGAAAAAATTCTTTGAAGAGCTTTAAATGTTCTTCGACCAGATCTCATCGAAAAGCTGGTGCTCACTGACTTACTCAGAAGCAGGGGCAGCAACTCATGGCTAGCGAAGCGCGAACCCACCAGCTGCTGAGCTCCGCGAGCGCGGATCAATTCGACAGGGATCATTAATTAGCTCTAGGACTAGAACTATGGAGGACGTCAAGCACCAAGTTGGAGCAAGAATTCAACAGGAGAATAACTTAGCACTGCATCATTCTGTAGACTGCAGCAGCAACGAGCAAGAATCAGAGGCTACTAACAATTGCAATCGCATCCACGACGCTGACTTCAAGCTTCTTCCACCACCCTCTTCGTCTCCAGCACCGCTCGCCGATGGGTTCCACATCGACGTGCGACCAAGCCGAGACGACGATCCTTGCACTAACTTAACTGAAACTCGAAATCTCGGCAATGAGCCGGGAGCTGAGAAACTCGAGAAAACCGCCGATGATCGGCTACCCGACAGCGACAAGATTTCGCGTCAGATGCAGCAGGCGATCGCCATGTTCGACAACTGCATAACTCCTGCATCATCACTGGGCTGGCCTTCGAGTGGAATCGATCCATTCAAGAACAAAACGCCCAGCATCGATGGACTCTACGACTGGGTGAAGACGGTGCTACTCTTGCCGCTACTTCTACTCAGAGTGCTGGGATTCTTGCTCCTCGTTTCCGTCACGATTGTGTACTCCAAAGCCACGATGGCAGGCTGGAAGCAATCGACAAAACCGCTACCGCAATGGCGGCGTTCGCTCATGCTCATTCCTCGCCTGTGCGGCCGAGCGCTCCTCTTCTGCTTTGGGTAGGCTACTAAGTTCAACACTCGGCCCCCTCCCCAAAAACCAAAAAGTACATACTAGTCTCTAGTTCTTTACACTTATGTGTGCAATTCTAGAGTAATGGAGCTCTGATCTCTGCCAGTTGAAAGACAGATGCAGGAGCTAGACTCATGGATGCTTGTTTGTTTGTTGTTGTAATCATGTGGGTGGTTGCAGATATCATTGGATCAGGCGCAAAGGAAGAGCTGCAGCAAGAGAAGTAGCTCCCATAGTGGTGTCCAACCATGTGTCCTTTCTCGATCCCATCTTCTTCTTCTATGAACTCTTCCCTAGCATCGTCAGTTCCCAATCTCACGACAGATTCCCTATTGTTGGCACCATCATCCGCTCTATGCAGGTACAGAAGAAAATCCCCAACCCATTTTCTCGAAGTTCACAAAAGTTCGCACACACCTGAATCTTCATTCATATCTCTCTGTGTCCCCCCCCTAAACCCTGAACCCTAAAACCTAAACCCTCTCTTTCATATCTCTCTCCCTTTGTCTGTGTTTTTGCTTGAGCTGTCTTAAGAACCATGGAGATGGAATAAATTTCTCTTGCTAAATTGTGTCTTAAGAACCATGGATGGAGACTGAAGCTTTTCTGGTTTGATACAAGGTGATTGTGGTGGATAGATTGTCGGCAGACTCAAGGAAACAGGCAGCAATTGAAATCAAAGTATATTTTCTTGACTGACCTCATTTGCAGGAGAGTCAATATGGTGGTGATGCTGATGGGTTTCTTGTCCAGCATGTTTTCTGCATCTAGAATCTTCACAACTTTGTTTTAGCATACTAATCAGCAAAATCAATCACAGTTTCATATGGGAGCTCAAGCTGCATAAGAAGATTGTCAACATTGAGTAGTTTTAGGGTTTAGAAAAAATGAACAATTTGCAGATAACTCAAGGTTTAGCTTTGTGAACAATCTGATTTTTTTTTCCCAATTTTTCCTTCAATCTTTTCATCTCAGATTACAGTGCTGGAATTTCATGACATGGGAAAGTCATCTGCCTGATGCAGAGAAAAGCTGCTTGCAATGACTACCCGCCGGTGTTGCTGTTTCCAGAAGCAACTACCACAAATGGAAGAACCTTGATCCACTTCAAATTGGGAGCATTTGCTCCTGGACTCCCGATCCAACCAGTAGTCATCCGCTATCCCTTTGTCCACTTTGACAATTCATGGTATGGCCAAAATTGCACAATTGTTTCTAACCCAGATTTTCATAATGATGTCACTTCCTAAACCCTAGATCCGAAACCCTAAACCCTATGGTGGCACCTAACATTATGAGCCTGTTTTGTTTGCAACCAGATTGTTTGTTTGGAGGGCCACAGAAGCTTCACATTCATGATTACTGATGTAGTATTGTAGTAAAATGTTTGCAGGGGCGACATCTCTGTATTGAATCTGCTCTTCCGGATGCTGACACAATTCCACAATTTCATGGAGGAATGCACTATGACCTAGTACGCTGATTGTGTGTGTGACTAGATCTTTATCAGCTGCCTGAGTTTCTTTTCCTCTATGAAACTTCAGAAGCTGAACCTGTTTAGTGACAGCACAACTTGTCTCTGCAAAACCTTATGTATGATACAGTTAAGGTAAATTACTGTTTATTGCAGTTTATTTGCCTTGTCATGTTTTGACTACTTACTGGGGTCATGGGTTTTGTTCTGTACAGGTGGAATATCTACCAGTTGTTTATCCCTCTCTGAGTGAGCAAAGCAGCCCGACAAGATTCTGTGAGCGGGTGGGTGGTTTCTGTTTTCATTTAACCTTGAACTTTTGAACAAGACAGGTACTGTAGCAGCTTTACAGATACAATTGCATTTTATTGCAGGTCCGGAGGGAAATGGCAAAGGCATTGAATGTCCCTGAGACAGAGCACACTCATGGTGATCTAATGCTAACTGTGAAGGCTCAAGAATTGGAATTGGTGGGCACTGTTTTTTCCCCTTCTCTCTTGCATGGATTTCTTTATTATTTGTCAATTTTGCAAAGTTTTTTTTATATTATCCCTTTGTCACAAT
>Ga0116231_10004360_pt1 | contig 28683 bp, 12 predicted proteins | sample S1TSphgellanicum_2_FD_89695 | JGI IMG/M metagenome (GOLD analysis project Ga0116231, IMG submission 89695) | Host-associated microbial communities from peat moss isolated from Minnesota, USA - S1T2_Fd - Sphagnum magellanicum MG | ecosystem: Host-associated > Plants > Peat moss > Unclassified...
GAAACATAACATCAAGAACTCCTCAAGGTTCTTGTCACATGAAATACACAAACTTGTGTAATGAAAAAAAAAAAACAAAACCATCAACACAAAGGTATTTAACTAAAAGACCAAACCACAAATAACCAAACTAATATAAATAAAGAAAGTAATTCAACCTTGTGAAAGTAACCTAATTACTTTCCTACTCCAGTAACTAATGAAACCTAATTAGTTGAGCTTGAATTATCAACAATTCATGCACATGTTCTTGTGATATATAATCAATGTTTTCATATAAATAAATCCAACAATTTCAACACCAACTTAAATTACCAATTTAAAACATGAAAAACCAAACATTGATTACATTTGTTATGGGTCCTATTAATGTGATTACACCTATATTTTTCTTGTATTATTCATTCATTGGGGCTACATAATTGAATTATTACCATTCCTTAATTAAACACAATTTTTTATATGAATTGTGCACATATCTTTGAAATTTTCTTTTAATGTGGTATGATATTAATGTACTAATTGATTCTTTATTAAGTGGGAACCATTACTTGAAGACCACTAATGGGATGGAACCAATGGTGGTTAGGTCTAGGTTTCCAACCAAGTTCAAGTTTAAGTTTTAAAATCAAACCTAATGAATTATATGAATTTGAACCTAATTTAGAATTAAACTAAAAGGGTCTACATGGACCCGAACTCATTGTAAAACTAAACCCAATGGGTCTTAAGGGTTTTTTTACATTGTTTTAGTCATAAAATTGGGTAGGGGTTAGGGTCCTTATGTATGAGTTTTAGGAATGCTTGGGTCGAAATACATTAGTTAAAGAATACACATGTCCTTCCTTGAATATTCAAATAAACTTAGATTCAAATAGGCTATGTGGTTTGAGCTACAAACGAAGGCAATTAGTGCAACACGCCTATAACCACACTTGATTCCAGCCTTGGAATAGTTCCAAATAATGGTTTAAAACCAACACTCCTTTGGACCTAAAATCAATGGGTCTCATAAAGCTTACAATTCTCAACCCAACAACTAGTGATCTAAAAAATTGGACCCAACCTTAATATTGAAGGGTTTTCCTTTTTAAAAAAATTTGATTATAGACCTAGAATTGACAACACTTTCAAAAACCAAGAACTAGATGGTTTCCATTTTACAAAAAATAATAGTTTGAAGTTGTGGGCTTTACTCAAATAAGGTCTTGTGCAAGGCAAAACCAAGTGTGGGTTCAATTCCAATAAAGAAATGGCCAAGGGCTTCATTGAACAAAAAAAAATGTTCGATTTTTTTTCAACATGTGTTTTTTTTTATCAAAATTTCCTTTAAATAGTTGAGGAACAAAACCAATTTTGGGCAAGTATTTGATTTAAAAAATACCATTTGGGTCCAAATAACTATTTTAATTTTTTTTTGAAATGCCTTCCAAAGGTAGATTTTTTAATTTTTTTTCTCTTAAAAAAAGTTGGTTACATGGGTTTGAATTTTCAAAGGTAGGAGCTAAGGGTAGGGTCTCATGATTTTTTCTATTAGGTGTAAGGTGAAAGTTTTTGCCAAATACCCAATTTATAAAAGATACATGGTTTTTGTCGAATACCAATTTTGAAATATTTGAAGGTCCATTTTTTTAAATTATTTATTGGTTCTTTAATTAAAATGCAACATTAAGAAGAAAGCTTAGAAACAAAAATGTAGTGTGCTTAGAAAACACTTTGGAAATATAATGTGAAATCAAATGGATTTTAATATAAGCCATTAGAGTAATTCACAACTAGTATAATTGATTCCACATAACACATGTTTTTTGGAATTAGTACCAAAAACTTACACAAATGTTGAAGGAAATGACTACATAGTGCACTTTTGTTTTTGGAACTACTACTCAAACTTACACAAGTGACAAGGTTGTCATGAATTAGAATGTTGATTTTTTTTTTATCAAATATGGTTCACCACAACAAGGAACCCTAACACTTGCACATTTCATCATCCTCAAGCATCTCATCAATTGTAAAAATGGCAAATTGCAAAAAAAAAACATGTGCATGGTTTTAATCATTTGGCCATATTACATCCCAAAAACACCATGCCAACATCACCCATCTAAAAATTTGTAATCCATTTTTCCATAACAAAAATCTAAACAAACAACATTCCCACAATTTTCTTCAACTGCTTATCATCACCATGAACTCAAAAATATGTAAACATGTGAACACATTTTAAAAACCACAATAAAATCCCATAATTTTTTCATCACAAAACCACATAAAGGTGGATCACACATGTTCAAGAACTTTTCACATTTTACTTCATCCTCAAATTCAACATCAAGCTCATTTGTCAAATGAAATTTTGCCCTACAAACAATTGCAAAGCCCTTTGGCTCTAAACACCTAATTCATGGGGTCCAATGGCCAATTCTCATGACAAATACCATTTGTTTAAGATGATTAGTTTGAATATGACATCTATGAATTGCAATTAATAACCTTGTAATTGAAAAAAAACATTTTCTTTCAATCTACTTGGCTAGAATCCCAAACATGTCTTTCCAACATGGCAATTGTTGAAAATTTATGCTCCTTTATGTACGACCATGTCAAGGCACACTTGTAAATATTTCTATCGACAAGATAGTGTTGGAACCCATCAAGTTTTATTGAAATAATTTGTTTCAAATTGCTTGCATGCATATTTAAGGTATGAAAAAGATCAAAGTATGCATTATGTGCCTTGCAATTAAGGCCCTTCAACCACATTAGGCCTCAAGAGCTTGTAATATTCCACTAATAAAGGGAGGATCAATAACTCATTATATTGGGCAACCAAGATTGCTACCTTGTCATTTCCCAAATTGCTAGAAACCATATGCAAGATTTTGAACATGAGATCTAACATCAAAACTACAATATTATGACCTTTTTTCATTTTGAACACATGTAAAAAGGAAATGAAAGGGTTTATGATTCCTAGTATTTTGTAATTCATGTGCACCATGGGCTTTTTCATTTCTTCATAAAAAATGTTTATTTCTAGATCTACCTACAAGATGTTTAGAATAATTTCAAGTAGAGAGTTCTTCATGGAAATCTTGGCACATGGAAATGATCCAAGGAGCTAATGCCCATAGCTTTGATTCAACACACAACTTATGACAACTGAAGACAAAACTTTCACCACAGATTTGCAAACTACCCAAGTTCTTGGAGAAGGCACACAACTTTGCAATGCCACAATATGTTGATTACAACACAATGTAATGGCACTTTGAAATGTAAATACATCTTAGAATAATAGAAACCTTATTTTATTTTATTTTAAAATGACCCCACAATTACTAGTTCATCTTGTACATGCATGTTGAAAAAAATCCAACATGCAAGTTTGCTAAACACAAGATATAATGATACAACCTAAAAAGCAAGAAAAAAGACAATTTTGCAATTTTGCTTTAAAAATGACAAAATGATACAACTTACAAAGTAAGGAGGAAAAAAATTGTGAGACACATAACTAGTCTTCACAAGTGTGTTCAATTTTTTGGGTCTTAATCCAAAACCTATGCAAGCCTTATCCTAGGATTGCTTCATCCTCCTAGATTTTTTGGGCCAAATTATGCATTTTTGGAAATCAAATTACATTGATCATGTTATGGATGTAAACTTGAAACCACAAGCAACTTGATGATCAACAATTGACAAAATTTTGGCAATGCACACCCAAAGTAGGGGCCATCAAATGGTTTGAACATGCCCAAGATGTTGCATCACAACACAAAGTTCAAAGTTTCAACACAAGTTGCTAAATTGGACCCCTTGTCCTTGACATAAGCCAAAATCTTCTATGAAAGATAACCCTTTTAAAAGCTATCACAACTTGGATTCATAGTTATGCCACTTGTATCCACGCCTCAAACAAAATGATGACCTAACATTCTTAGGCTCATGCATAAGACCATTAGAGAAAAGGCTGAATGGAATATGAAAATAAAAAATAAAATATGTTGAAAAACTATGTCAAAATAATTTAAAGGTCTTAAAAGATAACATGTATGCAAAGAGTCTAAACAAAAAAGAAAGTACTAAAATCCAAATTCTAGAAGTTTAGAACTTCAAAAAAACGTTTTGTAATGCAAAAGGTTGAATTGGCCTTTATTAATTTTCGTAAGCAATGATAAATATTCACAAATCTAGTATTCTACATAATTCAACACTAACTCTTTTACAAAAATAAACATGCAAATATGGGTTTTACTCTTATACATAAACAACACCATTGGTAAGGAAAAAACTCCATTACAAAATAATATCAAATTTTGTGGCAAAAAGTAATCTTTTAGAAAACAAAAGGAACATCACAAACTTTGGGTCTTTTTTTAACTAGAAAAAACTTTAATTAAAGTGCTATTGTAATTAATAATCTAAATTGATTCGAAAAAAGAGGTAAAAGAAAAGTTAAAAACTCCCCAACACATCTATTGGGTAAAATATTCATGTTAAAAGGTCATGTGAACCTTCTTGAAGAGCTACCAAAGATGGTCAATAGGAGTAGTGCCATCCAAAGAAATGTTTGGTACCCCCATACCGAACATCTAATGATTCTTCTAGGGATTGCCATCTTGAAAGCTATATTTATCCTTAAACAAAAATATCAAAAAGTTAATATTTGAATAGTCCAATGGCTACCAAAGGTACGTAATTTCAAATTTTCAAAATTAATTTTCCCTTTAACAACTCCTAAACGTTTGACAAAAAAATCACCACAATAGTAAAAACATCATGTGCACCTTTCAATATCCAAAGGTCAAAGGTGCAAATAATTGACAAAACATGTTGGTAATGTAGGTTGCACATGGCTTGAGAAAGTTTTTTACACCAAGTTGGGTAAAACTTTACTTGCAAATACTTTTTGAGGATGAAAAACATGTGGGCATAATCTATATGCTAGTCTATGCAACCATATGGACTCAATAATCCTCAAAGGCGTAACTTTATTATAAATCACATAATGTCTTCTAGGAAGGGTTTTTTATTTCATTATCCTTTTTGAATGGATTGATGGACCCAAACAAACAAAAGATGGCATTGAAAGATACATGCAACCTCTTATTGGTTGATATCCAAACTCAAGCGCACCTTGAACATGATTGAGTAGCTACATCTTTTGAGTATTTTGCATAAATAATCTTGTCTTCCACCTTGACATGTTTTTTAGAATAATAATTCTATTAGCCTTATGATATGCAATCAACCTTTTGCAACCTCTTGTACACATGACCAAGATTTCAAGGCCAATCATTTGATTGTGGTAAATAATGCATCACATGATTTGGTTTGATTAAAAAAATAGGTTGGTTGTTGTTCACCTTGTAAAATGCCTATGTGAATCAATTCTAGTTGTGAGGCTTCCAAGCAAGGCCTTGCTTCTTCAATTCCCTCATGTGTAATTCCAAAATATACATCTTATCACCATCTACCTCCATGTTTAGCTAATGTCGCAACCCCACTTTGGCAAAGTGTGGGGGTGAAGCCCAACACTTCCAAAGTTGGGAGTTGGAGTCCTCCAGGACTCCCGAACGTTTAGAGTTCGACAACAAGGTCCAAAACACTTCACATTAGGGGTGTTCTTGGTGTCATTGAAAAGGTCTTGAAGCGTAGATATCGAAAATGGCCTCGCATTGGTCATTTGGACATCTGCAGCCCAAGTTATGGGCAAAAGAAGGGCTGGGAATCGAATTGGCAGTTTGACTCCCGACCACTAAAAGTCCAGAATCGACCTCTTCCTGAAGTCCGAATTGAGAGTGCAACACGACGTTGGAAAGATCTTGACGAGGGCTACAACTTTGGTTCAGACCTTGTTGCGATCAGACTTGGCAGTCAGGAGTTACGAGCTCCCAAAGTCCCGAGACTCCAACCGGGACAATTTCGGGACTCCAACTTGGGAGTCCCGGGAAAAAAAAGCCATTTGGATCTAGCCTCGGCGGTGAGACGCAGAGAATAATATATGGGGGAAGGTGGTGGCTTCCCCCGAGTTCGGGCCGTGGTGAATCAAGTAGTCCAAGTTGCCCGTGGCTTGTCCCAACACCCAAGGGTGTTCCCGAATGTGAACTAACCCTTTTGTGGTTGGTTTTGGATGCAGATTCGTGCTTGATCTACTAGTCCATCTTCCTAGTCTAATCCCGGGACTTCTAATGCGCCCCTCTACCCCTCTTTAGTGCTCGAAGTCGGGAGCGCCCTTCAAGCCCCACTTTTCCGCAACTACATATAGTTGGACCCTCAAGTGAGTTCAACTCAGGACTTGGGAGTGCGTCAGCTAATGTCCACTTTCATACTGCAAGATTTCAACTTGAATACTATTGAAAGCATTTCCTACAAATGCTAATGTAAAAATAACATTAATAAGATTAAGAACATGCATATGGTTGATGGGAGTTGAGAAATCTACCATATAGAATTGAAACTTGAAGGTTGTAAGGTTGTCAAATTATTTAAAAGACGAAAGGCAATGACCCCCATAAAACAATGAACATTGCAGATCACAAACAAACATATTAACATGTGCAATACGTATGAAACAAGTGGGCTTGAGGAAACAACCTTAAGTACAATTTGTATTGCAAAAAAAATGCACAAAAATAATGGATTAATTGATGGAGGGGTATCAAAAAACAACTTACAACAAGACCATTGATCATTTTCCCTTAGCTTAAAGGGTGGGAGGTGAAAGATAACAACTTTTTCCATATGTACAATATAAAGATGAAAGAAAAACATCATGTTCGAATGGATGATTGGGAAAACAACCTTGCACAAGCTCCAACACTTAAGCTTTGTGAATGTGGAAGGTGAACCTGTTGATAACAAGTGATGAATACCATTCTACAGGAAGTGAGATTGGTAATAATTGACAAACCTAGACTTAAGCAAAAACAAAAGTTATTTTTCTTTCAAAGGTTCCACTTGAAAAATCAATAAAACATTGGTTCGTTTTGTCATAATCACAACAAGTGACAAATGAAAACAATAAGACTACAAATCACCAATTTGACTCACACAATGAAAGTGTAAAAAATTGGAAGACCTATGATGTAGAACTTAAGCATAAGATGAAGAATCAAATGATCGCACAATAACAACACATTCCTAAAAATAAAAGCACACAAAAGGAGAACATAAAAACTTACCTTTTTCAAGGTGCTCATCATCATTTTAGCATAGAAACCACCCAAGATGTTTATTCTACTATTGGTGTGTTGCATTGATGCAAAACACTGCAACAACACATCTCCTTGGCAATTCCAATGTCATAATCAACTCCTTTTCCATCATCAATTTGCCAAAAGAAAGGTGACAACATTTCATCATAATCACACCTTTTCCAACCCCTTTCCATTACTCTCAACAAACAAAAGAAATGGGTTTTGGAGCTGTAAAGAGTGGCTAGTGGCTATTTTTTTTCAAAAATAGAACCCTAAACCCTAATAACCATACTAGTAGATATATATCTAAAGGGATGAAGTCAAGGTTTTGGCTACTAACCTGGATGTTTTAAAAAATCAATTTGATTTTAATTACAAATAACATGATTTTTGAAAATGCATGTATCAAGGTGGGGGCTAGTGCTGAAAGTTTTGTAACCCCTTGTATTAACATAGGGTGGGTCTTTCGAAAGATGGCCTGGTCAAAGATCCAACAAGGGTTCAGTTTGAAAATATATACCCACCCAATATTGGAAAATATGTTGGGTAACATGCCCTCCACATACACTTACAAATTTGGACCAAGTTTTTACAACATTTACAAGTATTGTCGAACAAAGCAATATTTGCATATTTTACTCAAACAAGGGCAATGCCTATATAACATCAATGCCCAAAGCCTCGTTCGTTTTAATATGGTATATCCAAATTTCATGTACCCCACAATCGAGTGACCTCACAAAATTTGATAAACAAAAGAATACCACCTTTTTCATGTCTAATGCCTCTTTTTCATTTTGAAAATTAGAAGATAATCTCAAAGTTATCTAGGTGTACGTTAGGAATTGTTCAATTCAAAGACTTCTCATGTGCTTCTAGCACAATAGTCATGAAATGCATGTCGTAGGACAATCTTTAGTAAAAGACTTTACTATGCTTTCACAAAGTTACTACAACCAATAGATATGGACTTCCAAAGATGAAGCCATATACATAGATCCACATCCACACCCATTCACACGCCAACTTTTGGGTGACTCATGCAGTTACCCAAAACATGCTATTGCAGAAGGATTTAACTTTTAAATAGGTGGTTTTTTCAGGCAAAACCAACAAAAAAACCCAAAGCCCGTGAAAAATTATTTTCCTTCGATCATTTTTGGATCCTCTGCCATTGAATTTCAAAGATAAGGACACATATATCAATTTGAAAGGTCCAACAAAATCCACTATTCCAACAGAAAGTTACAATGATCAATTTGGACCCCTTCTACAAGCCAGACCTAACAGGCTACTCCAAAGCGGTTATCATATGACTCCAGGAGTCATCTAAACAAAAGTGCATCATCAAATCCCACAATTGGTCCACCATGTCTCAAGGCATCTATGGTCACCAGCACCCAAAAACCTCACCCTTCCAATTAGATTCCCTTCCGACATACTTGTCACATTGCAAGCTGTAAGATTTTATTCATGTTGTTTCCACCATGACCTCACCAATGCAAAGGTTGAATTGGCATATAGATTATCTTCTTCGCGGTTGGATCTGAACAAAATCAAGTAGTCAACCAAACAAAACTACATCCCACATACTGTAACTGCAGAGGATCCAAGTGATATGTGGTCACCCTGCACCCCCAAACTACATTCTTTTGGGTAGACCCAGCCACTTACACTCTTTCAATCAGGACTTGTGAGTTGTGACCTTGTGGGCCATTCACAAGTATTTGATTCTTTTTTTTGGCCACCATGATCTCATCATAACTTGCACCACACAAAGATTGAAAAGCTTACGTTTTCTTGCCCTTTACCAATGGATAGAATTGGAACAAAATCTATTTCAGCAAGGAGGATATGTGAACCAAGGAAAAAACAGTCATCAGTTCTTATCTCCAATTGGCATACAAGACAATCCTCAATTGAACTTCCACCGCAATCACATGCATGTTCGATTGGTATTTCACATGCATAAAAGTAATTAAAAATTGCAGATGCATTGGAGTACTATCAACTTTAACATAGCCACTCCCTAATTGATCAAAACATTGAACTAAACTAGGCCTAATCATATATATTCAGGAAGTGCAGCTCCTTGTGTAAAACGATCAAACAACAACCATCTTCTAATCTCAATTCATCTTGTACCAAAAGTCCCCTTGAGTCCATTCTTGTGCCACATTTATGATGCCAGCGTTCCAATTGTAGTATAATATATGATCCCAATCTGATATGAACACTTATGAAACATGTGATGCAAGAGGGCTGGAGATGTAAAATGGTGATATAGATGACTACCAGGTGGCCACGGTGCAAGATGGGCAGTATGAATTACAACACGACTGTGAAATGCTAGCAATCTATACAACCTTGTTCACACCACCTCAGCAAAAATTGTCCTTGTCAACCTTTCCCCCCTCCAGTAGCAGTAAATTGGTTTGCTTCACACCCTTGACCAAGACCAGATTTGGGGTAATAGATTGATCTTGAAGAGTTTGTGAAACTAGAAGCTGAACAATGAATCAAATTTAGCGCACACAATAATTCCAAGGTTCTAATCCTATGAGTGTGATATGAAGACATGTTTAATCACATAGCAATTATCAATTAATAATTCTGCTAATTCAATGTGGACACAGCCATATGTTGCATGCTTATCTTGATGTTGTAAAGTCCCAACCTACCTAGTAAATTCTCTCCACCTCCCTAATCCCACTCACTATCAGATTCAGACTCACAAAATCATTGCAACAACTACCTCCTCTTTCACCATTAGAAAGATTGGATAAGTTATGCAATGTTGGGGAAGTGGATTCAAAATGTCATTTAGGATTTATGGGTTTAGACAAACTACAAGAGGCCAGGGTGGATTGAGAGGCAAAATTAGTATTCTTGGAGCCTCGCAAACTCAAAAGCGAAACCTAGTTTGAGGGAGGACAGATTTGGGGCAGGGGATAGTTTAGCAAGTAGAAGGTTTGGGTGCTCCTTTTTCTTTTCCTGTTCCAATACCCTCTATATTTGCATCATGAACCTCCCACTGGAATGTCAGCATTGTCACATGAAGGTAATGTCAATGGTAGATTGTCAATTAGAGCTACCATGGGCACCATCTCTTTACCTCCCATTCATGGAGTTGTCCTTGGCTTACTCAGTGATTGCATTCAAGAAGCTCATTATCTGTTGATGGTGAAACCTTCCATGCATCACAAGCAAATTCATTGGACCTTGGACTAAAATCCAAAGCAGCAACCTGCACCAAGGTGAACATCCATAGGATGCATCTGGCCATTACATCAAAGAATGTAACCCCACTGATTTCATCAGCTTCTGACAGTGGGTGCAGATAAGTACATAATAATCCACTCAACTCTTTAGGCAAACAATTTTGTACAAATTTGTGTCTGGAGTTTCTGTTACACTTTGGAATCAATGGGAAGCCTTAGTCGTGATACACATGTTTTACCCTTCACACTCTCAAGGTATTCGCCTTCATCATGTTAGATATAAAAAATTCCATCTTGCAGCTCATCTGCATCCCTTGATCCAGATAATGCAAGCTAAACTCCTTTACCACCATTAACTTTTGTGTGCAGGAACCTTGCAAGTATTTCAGTTGGGCTAATTTCCACTGAACAAGAAACGAGATGGAAGCTAAACAGAAATGAAACCTAAGAATAAGCTTATAATGCTTCTGCCCCAATTCTCCAAAGCATGGAACACTACATCAATCTGCCATAAATGATCTCTGGATAAAGTCATAATGTGTAAGCCTAAAAACACTGCAGTAACACTACTCAGATCTTGCTGCAAACCGTTCCACCTTCTTGTCATTGAGGTTGATGCCAACCATGGCTTCTCCAAGCCCTGCACTGACATCAGCAAGCACATGAGAATCATTATAGTGCGTAACAGCTTCCACAATTGCACGTGCTCTCTTTGCAGGATCACCACTCTTGAAAATCCCAGAACCCACAAATACACCATCACAGCCCAATTGCATCATGAGTGCAGCATCTGCAGGTGTTGCTACTCCACCAGCAGCAAAATTAACCACTGGGAGCCTTCCAAGTTGCTTTGTTTGTCTGACCAGCTCGTAGGGAGCTCCAATCTCTTTCGCAAAGGTGAAAACTTCATCATCATCTAAGCTTTGTAACCTCCTTATATCACCCAAGACTGCTCTCGTGTGCCTCACAGCCTCAACAACATTTCCAGTGCCAGCCTCTCCCTTTGTTCGAATCATGGCAGCACCTTCAGCAATTCGCCTCAGAGCTTCTCCAAGGTTGCGGCACCCACACACAAATGGGATCCTGAAATTGTGCTTGTTGATATGATGAGCATCATCAGCAGGGGTTAAAACTTCACTCTCGTCAATATAGTCCACAGCAATGGCCTCCAGAATTTGTGCCTCAACAAAATGACCTACACACACAATCCCAGATCAACACCAGCTTGAGAACACTCATCCTTGAATTCAGAGAAAGCTGAGTCAATCACTCAAGATCCAAGCTCTGGAGCAACAGACAGCAACAGTAAAACGAGATTCACATTCCAAATCGCTCATTATCGAAGACCCAACAATCTGGAAAATGATACAACGATTGCTTTCATTTAATTCCCAAAACCAAAGTTTTGGATGTGCATCTCATGCACTGTGCCAAGCATGAAACACTCAGCAGCAGGCATTCCATTTTTAGGATTGTCTGAGCACTGGGTTCCCACATATGGCTGGCCCTCCTGCCAGTGCGGTGGGAACTACAAAAATGTAATTCCTGCTGTAATGGTATGAGAGAAGAGCTGCAAGATCATAAAACTAAAACCCTGGCAGAAGAGGATTACACCCAGAGCCCAGTTTGCAGGAGTAATGCCCTGCTGCTAGAGCTTTACCCTATACATAATCAACAGGTCAGAGACTGATGCTGCTATCATTCAAATAGAAACAACTACAGCCCCTAAAGCAGACCATTTTAATAGAACTCGCCGCAAAACCCTAGATAACCATCCTCGTCCTCAGAATGACCAGACAACCTGGCTACATTGATAATAGACAGGTAGAGTAGCATCGAGACTCGAGTTCTGCCAATCGCAGCAACGACAGAACACGAGGAAAAAAAACTAACACAGAACATAGCATCAGCCTCCCCCTTTTCCTCTCAAATATTTTGGATAAAAACTGTCGAAGGATGTCATTCTTATTGAGACTCGTGTAGAGAAAAAGCACTTTCTCTAATGTAGCACTCAGTGTTTGTGGGTTCTCCATTTCCGCAAAACCCCCTGCAAAAATCATCGTCCAGCAGGACATTGAAAACAGGACACAAAGAGTACCAAAAGCGTTGAACTCACCAATCCTCGCCTTAGCCATGACAGGAATAGTGACAGCCTTCTTGATCTCTTTGATAAGCCCCGGGTCACTCATCCGCGCGACACCCCCTTCCGCCCGTATGTCCGCAGGCACACGCTCCAACGCCATAACCGCCACAGCTCCAGCCTCCTCCGCAATCCGCGCCTGCTCCACGTCTACCACGTCCATGATCACACCCCCTCTCAACATCTGCGCCAACCCCACCTTCACGGCGTAGCTCGACTTCTTCGTATTCTCAGAAAGAACCCCATTTCCGTAGACCGCCACAACCACGTTGCTACCCTCTTCCATCACAACAAGACTGCGCCCAAACCCAGCGAAAAATAAAAACACGCCGGCACCCACTCCACTACTCTACTTTCGCTCAAACACAAAACTCACGCTCTCAAACTCAAAGCCCTTTGGCCTTGTCCTTGTGCTTCTACGACCCAAAACAACATACCACCACAAATCACCCCAAAATTTAACAAGCGAACTTTATAGAATCGAAGGACGGAAAGCGTGTGAAGCCTTTTGAAAAGCGAGCTAATCTTAGGGATGAGTAGGAGGTGTTGGTGACATCGTTGGTGCACAGTTGAGAGGTGAAATTTAAAGCCACGACAACAATGGTGGCAACGAGATTGTTGGCGTGTGGATGTGAGCAATGCTCACCAGGTTGCTTGGTTCCAGTTGATAGACGGTTTGAGACTTATGCTTGTGTTACTATGTATGTACAGAAGCACCTGAACTGTTTGTTTTGGGTTTGATACTAGATACAGATTTAAGGTCCGTAAAAGTATACTCTCATCACAGCTCAGTTCGTGTATCCGTCGGAAAAGACGGGGTTGTGGTGGATTCCCCCCTCCTTTAGATAGACCACAGGTAGGAACGTAGGAACTTGCAAGTAGTTTGCAAATTCGCTTTTATCTTTTTTTTGCTTTCTTGGAGGTAGGTGTGAGAGAGAACTTTAGCTTGGCTTTTCGACCCAGGACAGGGACAGAAAACCGTTCCTCTGGAATTTCAGTGTCCCCTCTGTCTTAGTTAAGAACTCCCAGGAGACTGATGATTGCACGATGATGTCTCCAGGAAAATCCCTTTGTGTGTCGAGTACAATTGCATGCTGGAACTTACTGCAAATTGGAGTACCCAGGCAACCTGTTAACTTGTAACTCACGCTATCTCAATTTTTTTCAAAAACATTTAGCTTGTAGAAATAAATAGCTTGATCTATTAACTTGTAACTCACGCTATGCAATTTCTTAATGAAGCTAATCTAGTTTGCAGGTTTGTTTAACCTGGCTGGCAACAAATATGTGTTCGTGTTTTGCCTTTATTTCAGGGAAAATTATAGGGCACAAAATTTTGCATAGTTTTGTGTGCTGCCCATGGGGACCATCACGCTAGTCAAGTCCGTTTTTGGGGTATTATTACACTGGTAACAACTAACAACCTTGGAGAAATAGGCTAGTCTATTTGGAGGCTGCCTTAGAACATCTCCAGCGGTGCTCGGTATCGGTATGTGAATCTGCACAGTAAAATCGGATGAAGAAAATCCAACTTGTGCCCGTTTGGCTCCAGAAAATGGTTTTGGCTCAGCATAATTTCGCACGTTGCCGTGGCTGGCAAAAAGCAGTGTGCACCTGCCGAAAAGAGTGTAACTGCTGCTCAGTGTTTCTGATTGGCCCATCATAATGATTGGTCCAGGTGGTTTGCTATTAGTAGTCCCCCCCACCTATACCTATTTGCTGCCCCAGTTTCAGTTTTATTGGGGGATTTGCAAAAATGTAACTAAACTTGGATGTGAAAATGTTTTCGCTGGGTCACATACTGAGGACAGCTGGAGATGCTCTTATAAGGCGAAATTTCCCACTCCAACCGTATTTGGAGGGTGCATTATAAGGCAGAATTTCTCACTCCAACCGTGAGCGCGAGATTTTGCATAAGAGCCCAGGCAGATTTGCATAAGGCAAGGTCAGCCACCAATTCCCCTACAGGTAATTTCGAAATTTCCCTCGACTTCTCACTTTTACTATATTTAATAGTTTCAACAGGTTTTTCTACCTGGTAAGGGTCCCCATTGTGGACACTCCCTAAACCTGCAAGGCCCCCTATACCTATAGGGTTACCTCAGGTATAGGTAGTTTACAAGTCGTAATGTTCTCAACGGGGACAAATCGGCCAGACTGAACCAAAACACACTAGCGTATGCTCCGTTTCAACGGGCTCCTTATGTTATGTGTAGGGTGACGTAAACTAGAGTCCCAAAATAAGAGCCCACCCAAGGGGGAGCCTAAGGGTCCCTAGTTTGGGAATGCCCCGCTCTAAGGGGATTTCCTGGAGTGGGCATTTTGCTTTTTGAAGCGCCCTGCCATTTGTGTACAACAGACTCTGCTTCATAACATGCCCTCCGCATATTCTGAAACAATTCTGCTGGTGCTTTACAACTTAGTTGTAGATAACTGTCATCTGAATTAATAAAGTTATCTGTAAAGTCCTCCCCAGTCCCATACCCTGTCCCATCCCCTGTCCGGATTTCGCCCCTTGTTTTCGGTTACTCATAAAGTTCCCAAAACTGGGGGGTGAAATTGTGAAACTGGGGATCAGAGCAGGAAATAGGGGATGAGATGGGATGTGAACTTTTTTTTTAGGCACTATTTTTCCCTGTTTGGGCACACTTGAGGGACTGTTTTGGGACTTTTTCTGACATTCTTTTTGGGGCACACTCAAAGAGCCTTCTTTTAAAAGTCTTTTGGTCCCTTCTTTGACTTTGTTTTTTGGGCAGACTCAAAAGGACTTCTTTTGAACTTTTTTTGGCCCCTTTTTTTTTGTTTGGGCACACTTGACCAAATTCTTCCATGCTTTTGTTGCCCTTTTTTTGGGCACACTGAAAAAATTATTGTGCAGTTTTCTTCAACATGAGTGTGAATTGTTCATATGTTTACTAGTGGCTTTGCACCAATAATTTGAATGACCTTTGACAATAGGCATGAATTGAACTTGCTATAATAAGAGACACTCATTGGGAACAAAAAATTACAAAAGAATTGCAAAAATAATGTTTGAATTTGTGTAAAACGTACACCATTGACAACGCCTCCCTTTCAATCACAATGTAATTTTTCTCGACATTGTTGAAAAGACCCGAGGCATATGCAATGGGTTGGTTGCATTTCTCAATAGGATTTTAGGTGAACATTGCCCCCATAACAAGGTTAGAAGCAACAAAGTGTAAATGGAACTCCAAGGTCCCATCGTGGAGCAATGACGATAGGGGCATCCATGTACCTTGTTTTGATGGTGTCCCAAGTTACTTAGCATTCCAACATCCAATCAAATACTTCCATTTTTTGCAATAGCTTGGTGATTGGGGCCATGATGAATGCAAGATACTAAATGAATCATCGGTAGAATTGAGCCATGCCATTGAAAACCTGAATGTCTTTGGGGGTTTTTGGTGGTGGCATGTTCATGATTGCAAAGATTTTTTTTGGATTCAATATTTGCCTTCTTTTGACACAATGTACCCCAAAATGACTCTAGAATAAACTAGGAACATGAACTTGTTTGGGTTTAGGTTAATACCAAACTCATGGCATTTTTCAAAACAAAGCTGCAATTTGTTTTTGTGAGGTTCGATCATTGAATACACTGAAAATTGTCCAAAAACAACTTCATGAAAACCCCCATATATTCTCAAAATCCCAAGTTAACCACCCGTTGGTAAATGGGTGGAACATTTTAAAGTTCAAATCGCATAACCAACCAAACAAATGTGGCCTAATCTGTGATGGATGTAGTCTTGTACCTATCTTTGGAAGTTATTTTAATTTGACAATAACAAAAAATCCATTGAAAAAAGAATATATCTCATGTGGTGTCACCATATTCAAGACCTCTTCTATAAATGGTAGGGTATATAGGTTTTTTTTGGTGGCAACATTTAGTTTTTGGAAATCCACATGACAAATTTTGTTCTTTTTTGATACCATGACAATCAATGACAACCAAGAGGCATTTTCGATTGGCACAATGAACCCGACAACAAACAGCTTGTCCAAATCTTTTTCACTATTACTATGTAATTCAAGTTCATTCAATACCTAGCTTGATGAGTTAGTGGGATTGTTGTGTCAAGCTCAATGCGTTGTTGGGCAATATGAGGTGGGATTCGCTTGAAGTCTTTATACATCCATGCAAAAACATCATTATACTCTTATAGTAGTTGCTCAATTTTACAATCATTGGGTTATCTAGATTTGTATTCAATTTCACCAATTGAAGTGCTTTAGTAGTTCCTAAGTTGAAAATATTGATTTGGACATCATTAGATAATGTCCAATGTGCAATCTTCAACTTTTGAACCTTTAGTTCTAGTAGGAATGGTATTGACAAGAATCATTACAAGGAATCTTCTACAATCTAACCCATGCATTTGGGACTTTTGTCCAAATCAACCATTTTTGTGATTTTAAATATATTGTCTTCCGTGGCAATTGGTAAAAACAACTAGTAGTCACATAAATGATTATAAAGTGATTTGCAATTGTAGATGCACTATATATTTGCAACTAATGTCCATTTGGATGAAAATGAAAAATACATTTATATCATCCTTTTTAATGGCATCCCAAATTATGTGGAAATGTAGGTGTTTCTTGGAATTGAGAGGTAGTTCATAGGCCATTGGACACCATGTGACAATCTTTTCAACTTGATTTGTGACTATAAATCTTAGTCACAAATGCACATGTAATTAAATGTGAAAAAAAAGTTTACTAAGAAAATAGTTGGATTTTTGGTCTAATTGTTTTTCCTTAATTTTTTTCAATGAACTAACCATTAAATGTGTAATAAGGTTTCATGGGTTTGCACAAAATTTTTGGGGAACCCATGGCAAATAATGGTAGAAATAGGACTAGGTAGTATGTAATAAATATGTGGCTAAATAATAGGTATTTTATCATGTTGATATGTCATAGTGCTTTTTAATTAGTTTATTAATTAGGTAGGCTATGCAATTGATCTATTAAATAAGCAATAAATAGGATAAGTAGTATGTAGTAAATTAGTTAGTAGGTCATATGTATGTGGGTTACGCAATCAATACTTTATGATGTTGATATATGTGATTTTTTAAATTAATTATTATATTAGGTAAGCATTATAATTTATTTATTGAATAGGCTAAGTAGTAGGAGTAATTTATGACCTATTTATAAGCATTATATAGTGAATAAGTTATATATCATACATCTAAATTACATTTTGTTGGTACAATTATGATCTATTATAAGCAAAATTGTGTAATATAATTTTAAAAATCAAATAGAGGTTTAAGATGTGGAAAAAAAAAAAATTACATGAAAAATTTATCATAATTTTAAGTAAAACTTAAGATATTTTATATGTAAATGAAATAAATTATATAGTTCCATAAAATTAATGATTTATACAACATTAATTAATATTTAAAATTAAATTTTATATCTAGATTTATTATATATAATAATATAATCAATATAAAAATATTGTATTTATATTAGAATTTATTTAGGATCCATTTATAAATCATGTGATTAAATTATTTTTTCCACGGAATGGTCATTAAAATTGTATTGAATAATGAAATTAAAATTTTTTTCTTTTCAAATCATATATATATATATTATTGGAAAAAATTTAAGTTAAAAATTTAATCTTCTCATTTGGACAAAATCATAATAAAATATCAAAAAACAAAAATGATGTTTTGTGTAATGTTTTAAATGAAATAGGTCAAATAGAATGCACATTACTTCTTTTCCACAACAAGTGGGGTGGCTTGGTGGTAAAGGAGTTGATCTCCATCCTTGGGGTTCAAGGATCAATTTTCACAAATGACATGGGTTGTGATTAGAATGTTAATTGAAATACCCTACCTATATAGTCAATATAACTTAAGTGCCTATCAAGTAAGTAAGCACAATATGTGGCCTACTTAACAACTTAAATTAGTTTTTAAAGCCTAGCCTATGTAATGACATGTGTCAACATGGTATAGGTTGAACTTAATGAACTTAACCATAATATGAATATATACAAATGATGATGATGATGATAAAATATTTAAATAATAAATATGTAAATAAATATAAATAATGCGATTAAATTATTGAGTCATAAAATCAGTCACAAAATGACAATGCCACGTAAATTGGTTTGAAATGGATGAAAAGTTCATGTAAATCACATTTTTATACAACTTGTCCAATGCAACTAGACCCTATAGCAAGTCACACATGGTAATTACGACTATAAATTAGTCGTTAATCCAATCATTTATTTATAAATTCCTTGTAATGAATGTTTCCAAATGTGTGTGGGAAATCAAAAATTATATTGTCATTATTAATATGCAATTTAGTGACAACTTCAGTTGGGATTTTTTTATTTTGGTAGGGTATTGTTTTGATTGTGAACAAGTCTAAGTCCACAACCAATATAAATTTTTTTTCTTCGTATAAATTATACCTTCCATATAATCATAAGAAAACAACATTTTTGGTCATTTGGTATTTATGTCCAGATATTTGGTAATAGTGATTGTCCGTACTAAACCATTATGTTTGATGGTGATAAAATTGTGCCCTCAATCATGTGTGACCTTCACATTATGCAACTAGGGGCGACCCAACAACAAGGAATAACTTGCATCCAAGACATTATTCTTCATAACAACAAAGGCAACTATATATGGGATGTCGTGTATGTGTATTTAAATATTTCTAATCATGCCCACTAGTTTAGTGAGTTTTTGATCAACCATCCTCAAGGTATAAGGGGCCAATCTAGGGGTAGGTAATCCTAGTATTTTTTAATGATGTGAACCCTAGATCCTCCATCTAACAAAATATCTTCTACCAAGTTTCTACATGAACTTGAATGACACCCACATGTCAGGGTCTATGGTGACTAAAGCTATGGTGGGATTGGATTTTGGAATGACAATTAGTTTCTTGGGAGAAAGTTTTGCAAGTACATATTGTTTCAAGTTAGGAATTAGGTTGAATAGTTGTGCCATGGTTAAAATATGTTTGTTGTCCAATAGTTGTCCAATTTTGTGGAAAATTTAAATTGTGGACATTGGGCCAAATTTTGGTGTTACCTTTTTAGTGTTATCATTTTGAATATTTGGAGAATCAATACCTAGGATTCCAGTATTGGCTCTTTTGGTGACATGTCCATAAGTGGTTATTTATTGGAAACACCATGTACTTGCTCTAGAGCTAAAGGGGGTTCCTCCTCTTGAATTTGCTTAATGGCAATCTCAAAAGATTTCTAAGTTTCTCCTCTTCAATCCAATTCATGGTAGTTTTCATTTTCTTGGTTCTTTATCCTTGAAGACCACCATTTCAAGTGTTCAATTCCAAGTAGTCACAACCAACACCATGTTGACTACAATTTTTTTTTAAATTTTTAGTTCTACAAGGCTTACCTTGTCCTTGAACATGTCTTAAGTTGCCTAATAATGTGGGCAATCATAATTCTTGTGTTTTAGAGAATTGCAAATGAAACAACAATTAGCAATAAGGCCATCTTGTTGCCTTCATTTCGGTTTGGCTACTGGTAAAAATTTCAAACCCTTTTTTTGTTAGGTGGAAATTTCATTAATTTAAAACTCTTTCTTTTCTTTCAACTTATTGTTGGGATTTTCTAGATTCCAATGGCATTGTTCATTTGTATGGTCGGTTTTGTAAAAATGTCCTTAGGTCAAATTTGTCCACTTATATTCTTATTGTTTCTTGGGGTTTTATGGTGGTTCAAGTAATTTGTGATAATCGTTTGTGTTGCTCATGTTTTCTTCATGGGTAATAGTAGTTTCCTTGTGTTCAAACAAGGTGTCCCGTGTCATTCCATGAATTATAAGAATGGTACCAATCTTGCATGAAAGAAAATGGAGAACATGTTATCATTTGCCTTATGTTGGAAACAATTCACTAATTTGAGTATTCGTTCATAGTAAACTTTCATTTTTTCATTCACTTTTTGTTTAATCACAGATAATACCATACAAATTTATTTGTCATTTTGAACTTTTTGGTAATGTTTTCAAAAAACAATTTCAAGCTTGTGGAAGGCACACACACCTTGGGTCTAACTACATGAAATTCTTGCCATACTCCAAGTTGTTATCCCATAATGTGAAAAATAAAAAATTGACTATGTTCAAGTTGTGTTTCTCCCCATTAACTTGAATAGCTTTCTGAAAGACTTTAACATGAACCTCAAGATTAGTACCTACAATATAAATTAGGTAAGGTAATGATTTTCTAAGAATAGGAGCACTCGAGGTCATGATCGAGCAAGAATGGGGTACCAAGGAAGATACCAAGGGTTCCAAGGATGTCTCGTCAAAGGTCACTTAGGGATGTACCACCTACTCTCAATGGTCCTCCCAATTAGTCTCCTTGATTTCTAGGTTGGCCACTTCTTCCGTTTGGTGGGCCACTTCCTTTGCTAGGGGGGGCACTCCCTTTGATAGGTGGGCCACTTCTACCACTAGGTGAGTCACTTCCGCCACCAAATGGCATAACGCCTATTGTTGATCATGACCTAGTTCTATCCTTTGGTTGGTGAATAATCACAATGGAACTTCCTTGTTCATTTAGAAAATTTCTCAAAATTGGAAGTCCCCCACCTTGCAACTTGCTAATAATTAGGACCAAGGTTGATACCAAAACCAATAACGATTGAGGTGCAAGCGATAACCTTTTGTTGGGGCAAAATAAAATATCTTGAGAAATAAACATCACCTATTAGCCAAGTAGTGAGTAAATGTCCCAAAGATTGCAAGCTAGGTACAAAAGAAGGATAAGGTCTTGGGAAAACATGTTTAGTAAAAAGGGAACATTGGATCTAGGTTAAGGAAAATTTTGATGTTTGTTCAAAGATTTACAACATGCACATTTTGAATTAAAGGTTCTGGTACTATTGGTTTTTTAATAGCTATTAACGATGATTGTGAGGTGTTGTTAACTAAAACTTAAGAAACCACAAGAAGGGAACCTTCAATAGGGGTTGGTAAGGTAGTAATAACTAACACACAAAAAGAATATATGAACAATTAACTATGACATGCCCAATTCCATGACAAAAAAATTTGAAAGGTTTAGAAATTCCAACATTAAATACATGAGTTACTAGATTTTTTGGTTAGTAGGATTTTTCATTAGCCAAATTCATTTTCAACAAGTGGCCACTACATTCATCCTTAGAAACATCCTTCTTTTGAAATTGTCATAGTTCCTCTATTCATCTATAGAGTTGAAGAATTTCAACCTTCCAAATATAAGGATTTGATAAAATAGTTTTTTTGGTACTAAAAATTTCTCTTTATAGTAGGATTCCAAATTAGTTTTGTGAAGTTTCTAGTTTTGTGACAACAATAACTTGTTTTGGTAAATGATTTTTTGGTATTACACCAAATTTCAATTTTTATGTTTTTGGTTGGTGTTCCTAATTCTTTTTGTTCATCACTATGCAAAGTAATTGTCTTTCTAACATCCATCTTTAGTATCTTGACTCTTTTTTGGGCTCTTGTTAGTCCACCTTGCATGTTTTCTTGCAAAACTTTTTCCATTCATTTCTTCATACACTTGTTGGTATGGTTGTCATATTGCAAGGTTACATAATTTGAATGAAGTAAAACATAAATTTATTATTACCATTTTCTTTTGTTTCGGGCTTATATAATTGTATTATATTTGTAACACCAACAAAATGAACAATACAACAAAATTTACTTAAAACATAAAAATGTACTCCTTTGGAAAAGAATAATAGTTCGAGTTAGAACTCCAACCAAAATAAAGTTATTAAACCAAAAACCTTGGTTTTGTATCCCATCATGGTTGCTAAATGCTAAGGCCACCTAATGAAATCCCAGGTTTTATTTAGCTTAAATAGAATAAGAGTAAAAAATGAGCATTTTGATTTTGCAACATTAAGTGAAAAATAGTCACAAAGAGTTTATAAAACCAATAGTATGAATAGATTAAAAGTTTTTATCATGCAAAAGCTTCAAATTTGTAAAAAGACATAGAATTTCAAAAAAGAAGTATAAAGACATATAAGGGGTGAAAGCATGGTAAAGTATGTCAATGAAGGATACTTTTTTTTGGGTGAAAAATATCCATAAACTAAAACTTAATACATTGAACTCATGAATATTTTTTACTTTAACGATCAATAAGAGGTAGATTTTTGACTTCATTACATAATATTGAATAATTGCATGTTTTAATATGCATTTAAGTACATTTTTAAAATACAAATATAGGAAAGTATGTGTCACATTCTTGCTTCTAGTATATGAAAGTATGATGAAAGTACAATTGTAATTGAATTTTTTGTACTTCCAAATGAACAGAGCATTAATATGTATCAATGTGTTTAAATTTTTTTCATATCATAATCATAATTTATCAAAGTTCTCATATAAAAGTATGTTGGAGATTTTGAAAACTCAACTAGTTTAGAAGATATTTTTCATCCATTTTTCTTATATGAAATTCCTCACATTTTATGTGTAGCTTATCATGAACTCAATGGAGTGCACCATTGCTTCATAATGTAAGTTAAAGAAGTTTTGAATAGGTTTTTTCATGTTTATGCCATAAATGTGACTATGATTGCATGTGTGACTACTTTTTTGGCATATTTTACCATGCTTTCACCCCTAGAAGAAATCAAAGATGTTCAGAAGGGTTTACTTTGCTTTAAAACATAATCGAAAATTCATCACACAAAAAGATATTAGTCAAATACACTCCTTTCTCTCCCCAAGTTTCCCCTTAATGACCTCCTTTGAAGTGGTAAAAAAATGGTAAAAAACCCAAAAATCAAGGGAATCCCCATAAAATATCCTAGACTACAAGATAATTGAAACATGATAATCCTATCCTCTTAACAAGAGTCAAACTAATTTTTGGTTCAAAAATAATACTCTAAGTGTTTTGGTAATTATGCATCTCAGTAAATGGGTTTTGGTAAGATAATTTTGGTAACACTTTTCAATAAAGATTTCAGTACTTAGATTTTGATAATAGACAAATAAGGTAATTATAGTCCAAGTCCTTATTAATGGTTATTTTTGTTAAAGTGAAAACACTGTAAGTGTATAGTTAAAAGTATTTACGAGTCTACTTGTCAAGTGAACAAAAAGTAAGACCAAATCCATCACAAAATTGTTATACATTCAATTTTTTTAGATGAATGATAAATAACAAGGTACTTCTTCATTATTACGCATTAACTTTTAAATTTTGCATTATAAAAATAGGTTTTAAATAGACTTTTCTAAATGCAAGTAGTTTTTAAAGCTTATTTTTTACAGTGTAAGATTTGATTCAAGTATGTGTCAAGTATATTCTACCAAAGAGAAAGTAGAATTGTTTTTTGGTGATGCCTTTGAATATATAATGATCTTTATGCTATAACTTCATACATGTATATTTTATTAAAATTTCTAATGAAAAAGTAGGTTTGAACACCATTTTGACCACTTAATTAAACATACTTATTCCTTACTTTTATTATTCCAAAGTTTTTGAAAATTTGTAGTTGATTTACAATAAACCCAATTGAGGGCTCAATAGTTTCAAAATGAAATTGAAGTAATATTTGAATTTACTTTCTTGTGTTTCGTGAAAAAATGTTTCTTTTTAAAATTGATATTTTTTGGTCAACTTTTTCTATATATTTTACCATGTTTTCACCAATTAACATGGGTTATTTGCACTAGTTGGGTTAAGGGATGAATTCAACTTCCCCTTGGCATACATCATGGTGAGGATTTGTGTGAACCCAAGAATTGCCTAAACCATGTTCTTCTGTGTAGAATTGAATTTTGCATCCAAAATTTTGAAATATTCTATCTAGTTGTCTTGTAGCTTTTCTTGAATTATATCGATTTTGGCAATCATAGTGACTAGTAAGTGTTTCTACATTTAATGGCTTCCACTAGTCCATTGTGCACTAAAAATGATTTGTTATTCACTCATGTGTTGTAAAAAACTTGTTTGTTAATAATAAGATACTTGTTGATGATTCACACTAAACAATTTTATTCCTTATTTAACAATAATCTTTCATTGAGGGTGTCATTCAATGAGTCTTTGAAACTCAAGTGAACGTGCTGATCTCTTGAACATGTTGGAGGATTGCATTGCTTACGTAGTTGTAGGAATTAACTTTGGAGTAGTCGGTGGTGTAGACATTTCAACTTGTGCATTAATAGTTTTAGTAGGAATTTGAATGGTGAGGAAGGATTTGAATGGACACCTATATGATTTGCTTAAATTATAGACATGCCTTTGTCAACACCCTCTTGATAAATTGAGACATGATTTACAAATTCTTGCACATTGGGATCCACTTCAATATCTAGTTACCCCCTTGGGATGTAGACTATGTCATCATGTGACATAAGACCACAAACATGGAGGGGGGACAAAACATGGCCTAAGCACCCATAAACATTTCAATCATTTCATACATGGGCTTGTTATAATTTCTTGGGAGGTTGAGTGATGTTTTATCTTATGGAATAAAGGTCCAATAGCTGATATTACTCCATGTTCTTAACATGTAGTCAAATGTAATTTGTTTGAAATCCCTATAAATGGATGCCCATTTATCTTTGCAAGCCAAAACATTCTTCAATTGAATTACATGTTCACCTCCATTCATTGCATTTGCTATATTGTGTTATTTGCAATTTATAGATTCAAATTGGTCTTTTAGGTCAATGACATCTAGCCTTTCTAGAAACTCATCTTTCTTGGCTTGTATTAACACAAGAACTTTTGTGGATTTCCAATTGGGTTGGTGAGGTTTGAAGGTTGTGTTTTCACATGTTTTGGTCATGGTTGTTTTGCATGTGGTTGTGTCAACAAAAGAATCATATGTAGTCATCTCTAGAATTGGCTTCTTTCCTTATGATTTTTTATTTATTTGACCCTTGCATACTCTTCTACTTTTTGTCACTTTGTGACCTCTACTTTCATGATCAAGGAACAAATTCTCTACATCTTTGACACACAAGGAAAAAATTCATCATATGAACCTTCAAATCACAACATTATTCATATATTCTTAAATGATTGAATTTGAAAGGAAATCATTTATACTTACATGGGATTTCACTATTTGTAGCATGTTGATCTAAATCGCAAAAATGACAATTATCTTTAGCTATTTCCTACTTGAAGTTTGGTGATGTCTATGATCTTCTTACATTGTTTAAAGCTTGGCAATGTCTGTGCTTTTATTGTTGGAGATGGGGACAAGTGTGATGACAAATTTTTTTGATGGGCGCAACAATGCACATGATCACCTAGAAGTTACCATTCAATTATTTGCCCAAAATTTGGGCAAGCAAATTAACATTGAAGTTTTTTTGTATTTTTGAAGTTTAATTGTGGTATCTTAACATTTGATGTTAATTTAACCTTCAATTTAACATTCATGTGACACATCAGCTACCATGACACCTTTAGTGCTACAGTTAACACCAAGTTAACATTGTTTTAACATGTAATTTTTACCTAATTACCACTAGGGGTGGACAATGCATAAGGGGAAATGTCCTCCTAATCCTAAAAGCTTTGTCACATTAGACAAGTTCTTTTGGATTGTTAGACATTAAGTGGGTTGGTTTTCCAAGTCTTGGTAACAACTATGTCACACGATTCGTGCCCATGCCATTAGCTTAGTCCAAAAATGGTAAAGAACACATGTAGGCATATAAATTATTGGCAACCAATGAGGTTAGCTAGCAAGCACCCAAGGGAACCAATTTTTCTTTTGGGGAGGGGTGTTGGATTTTTTTGTGGGGTTATTCTCAATGTGTTCCCAAATATTTTCCCAATAGAACCTCATTTTGTCCCATATGCTTTGCCCAATGTTGTTTTCTTGTAACCCATATAGGTGAGCCAATATTGGGACTCCTATGGACAAAATACTTTTATATTGTACGAACTCCAAAGTTTCAAAAAGGATCAAAGAGGCACATGGCCAACCAAAATAAAAATAAAAATGGTAAACAAACTTGGAGGTCCTAACTTCCCAAAACTAATAATATGAATCACACTATAAGTATTATATCACATTCATATTTGTCAAAAATCACTAGAGATTTGCATTTGTTAATATGTGTCCTTTTAAAATCATTTTAACAAAAAACATTGGATGCCATTTTGAAAATCCTACCTAACTTGACATGAAGGGATCGTGAAACTTTACATTTGTGATGGAATAATATCTAAGTCTTTATTTCATCAAGCAACAATTTAGATCCCTTTTTATTCTAGTTGAAAACTCAAGTTAGCAATGCAAGCTAGGTAGATATGACAATCACCAAATATGGCAAATAATGACAATTATTTTCATTCAATGTTGTTTGTTAGAACTAATGCTAGGTAGGTTTTGTATTTTGGAGAGACTTATCAATAAGGGACTTGTTAGTGATTAGGTCTTGGTAGTTCAAGAAATTTTTAGAATAAAAATCATGCTAGTTTAACTACTTTGGCTATTGGTGTAACACATGTTAATAACAATAGTTGTGATTTTTGAAGTTTGATACCAAACAATAACAATGGTGGTTTTATAGTTTACAATGACATTTTACCTTCATTGACATCGCAAATCACATTTAAATATTTCCTTTAGAGTTACAGGGGAAAGAATTCAAATTATTTATTAATGAAACCATCTTTTAAATGAAATAACAAAGCAAAATGTTGAGAAAAATTGAAAAATTGATTCATCCTTTTATTTAAGATGGAAAACTTTTTGCAATGACACCAATACCATTGTTTGGGTTCAATTTAATAGAAATAATTTAATAGGAATTTATGTAATTAATTTAGCAAGAAAACATATAGGGTAGATTGGTCGGTGTCCAAACGCTTAAGGTAGGGTTTTGTAAGAGGGCTCATTGTTTATGGTGTCCAAAGAATAGATGGAGCCCTCCTCTTGGTGCATTTGTTGCATTACAAATCAATGAAAATGGACTAGAGGTGAGAAAGTTATGGCCTTTCAAAGGAGGGATGGTCGTCTTTACAAAAAATTCTCAATCAAACATCTCATAACCTATTTTCAAACCCTCAAAAAATCTTTAAATATTATTTTGTTATCTTTAAAGTTAAATGATGATTTGTAAAACTTAAGATGGTGATTTCAAAGATGTTTAAATCGCTCGATTCGAACCAAAAAAAGAAGAGAAAGTTATGCATTGATGAAGTAGGAGGGGTCAAAATGAAAAAAAATGAAAGAAAAACACATTTTACAATTTGAAAAAACATATTTTCATTACTACTTTTTTTGGTTGCTTCTATGGCTTTGCATTTCAAAGATGATTTGTACATCTTGAGAAGGCACTCCTATAACATTTTAAATCACTCAAAATGGAGGAAAATTGAGAAAGATATGCCAAAGTGTTCGGTGATAGACTAATGTTTGGTGGGGGGCATGTTTACCCTATGCATAAGTTTAGGTTCAGGAAATTTGGAAAGCGAGTTTCTAAAACTCTAAGTTTCTATCGATATTTACTTGCCACATGTTGGTGACAAGAGATATTGAAAAATAACATGTATCAATTTATCAACCATATTGAGTATCAATCCAACAAACATTAGGTAGAGCATTGATTTAAATGCAAGCTTAGTCTCCAATGCAAAGGTATTTGTGTGCACCCATGATGCCCAACATGAAATTGATTTCTAAAATAAAACGTCCCCCCAAATGCAATGACTTTGATAAGTATGGTTGGCACATTAACACTTTTGGAAAAGAATTGTGCGATTTAGTGGTTGAAACCTCTCACTTTACTTTGGAGATCCCAAGTTTGAATCTTTTGACCATTTCAATGTTTCTTATAAGTGACTTTCATTTGGAGGAACTTGGTTGTGTTCCTAGGAAAATGCAACATCCTCGAGTAAATGTTTGTGTTCTTTAGGAAATGTTTTCTCCTTTGACGAATGTGTTCAACGACCCCCTTGGAACATGGTTGTGCTCCTTAGGAAATATTTGTGTTCCTTGAAAAACAATGTCCCCCCCCCCCCCCCCCCCCCCCCCCCCCCCCCCCACCCCCCCACACACAAA
>Ga0116231_10004361_pt1 | contig 28677 bp, 28 predicted proteins | sample S1TSphgellanicum_2_FD_89695 | JGI IMG/M metagenome (GOLD analysis project Ga0116231, IMG submission 89695) | Host-associated microbial communities from peat moss isolated from Minnesota, USA - S1T2_Fd - Sphagnum magellanicum MG | ecosystem: Host-associated > Plants > Peat moss > Unclassified...
ACCCCCAAACCCTTGGTCCCTGCAAACCGACGCGGTTAGGGGGGTTGGGGCGCCCCCCCCCTCGGCATCCCCCCCCCCTCCCCCAAGTGTTTGAAGTTGCATGCCTTTTATGTCCAGAGTTGAACTCCCATTGTGTCTGACGATAGCCAGGATTCCTGGCTGTTGGTCATCAGTTTCTTTCTATGTGTGAGCACATGGGTATCATCTTTTCCAGTTCTATTGCACTGCCGCTTTTGGGGTGATGTGAGAGGGCTTCAGCCGCAATCGGACAACTTGCTGCCCTTGGCCTTTGGAAGGACCTTGATGCATGTGCAGGCTTGCAGCAGATAGATGGATAAAAGCAAGTCATGTCCCTCCAGTTCTAGACAATGTCATCATTGAATGTTCTTTTTTCTTCTTGAAGTCTTAGAGAGATTCCAGAGACAGAGTTTTGTACAAGTATTTGTATGGGGTTTGGAGCAGATTTCCTTAGTTCTCTACACCCACCATCAGGAGCTGATGAAAGTCAGTGGGGAGTACGGTTCATGAGGCTTAAATCTTCTGATAAAGTCTTGGAGGGTGAAGATTGTTTGAGAACCTTGGAATCTCTGCAATTTTGGAATTTGGAAGGCTCTTGTTGTTGTCTACTGCAGAGAGTTAGTCAGCAGCTTCGATCAGTGTTGCTGCATGCAGCTAAATGGCCACTTGTAGGCCAGAGGTTCTCATAATGGCATACTTGGACAAAAATGATTATGACAATATAGCTGATCTGCAATCTTCTTGTTCTAATATGACATGCATGGATTGGCAGATGCCCTTGGTTCTTTATGTCCATGTTTTCAAGCGTTGGTCCATTGTAATGAAATACACAGTCAAGTTGTATCTTGAGAATAGGCTGCATAATAAACATATAGTCGAATGTATATGCCTGCAAGTAATCACTTATTGGTTTGGGTAATGTCTTCTTCCTCTTCTTGTCCTCATGTGATAACACCTTTATGCAGTGTTTACATGTCTCTTGAGTGCTTGCCAACAGTGAGAATGAGTCCTGTTGCTTCCAGAAATGCAACAAAAAATCAGGATGTAGATTTTGTGGAGTGGTTTTTCCAGATTTTGGGGAAATGTACATTGTTATATACTTATGTACATCTACCATTTGGAGCCAATGAAGTTAGTGGGTAGTTATGGCAGCTTGTCACTGTTCTTTATCATGAAGGTGATTGTCTGACGCTTTGTAAGCAACTCTGATAAGGTTGTGACTAGATGCAGTTGTTGTGTTGGCTTCAAATTGTTGTTGTGGAGATCTCTCTTCAATTTCATAGATATTTGGATTGGTGCAGGATCCCAAAGATAGGAGGCAAGGCCCTTGACTTGCACTTTCTCTATGTGGAAGTCACATCAAGAGGTGGCTGTCAACAGGTTTGTTTTACTCATCTACTCCTGGGTGTTTCTGAGGTTCCACACTACTATACAGAGGTTTTCTGATATTGGTGCACAGTGGGAAAATTGTGATACAATTTTTTGAATATTGAATACAGCAACTGAAACTATAGTTTTTATATTGTGGATTTAGGGGTAAAATTGAGCATATTGCCCTTGTTCAAGCAGGTAATCAAGGATAGGAAATGGAAGGAACTTCAAGTTGCCTTCAATTTTCCTCATACAACCACCAGTGCAGCATATGTGTTGCGCAAGTACTACATTGGGCTCCTCCATCACTATGAACAAGTCTACTTTTTGGGAACTCAGGGCCCCTTGGTACCCCCTCCAAGTAGGTTACACACACTGGGAGCTCCAAGGTTATAAGCATGACTAATATCAATAAGGACATTGATGTGGGAAATGAATAGGTCCATTTGTTGCATGATCTAAACCGTTCTCATTATGAGTGAAATGCTGTCATGCTGTTCTTGATTTTGGTGGGATGGGTTGGAAGTTCCCTTGCCAGCGCCAATCCCTATCAGTGTACCAAGGGATCCAATCTCAGAAGTGGGGCTTAATTCTGAGGAAATTGGGCCTCAGAATGCTTCCCCAATTCCAACACTATCTTCGGTTGTCCCTCCAAGTATGTGGTTGTCCCATTGCAGCATATTTGAGAAAAGTTGTGCTTTAAGTTGAAAGATCTAGAAGGATACTCTGTTTGAATGCATTGTAGTTCAGAGCAGGAGTTAAGCTGGGCCACCACAAAATATGACTTTAACCAATGTTGTTCTGTGCTTTTGGTATTCTGATTTTGGAAGTTGCTATTTCAGGGCCAAGTCCTTTGAGTATAGGAAGGGATGCATCAAGGCAGCCACAATCGGAGGTTGGGTCAGACACAGGAAAAAATAGGAAAAGGAAGCTTCTCCCAATTCAAGTGCTTCCAGGTCTTTGGGCACCCTCGACTAATTGTTCCTGCTAGAGTCTGTAATATCACTCACTCCAGTGCTGTTTTGTCTGATTTTGGTCATGCCCTTGAAAAAGGTGTGCATCCAGAATGAAATGAATAGTTCACATTCCTTTGACTGCAACAAATGTGGAGTTTCTGTTGAACAGCTCAAGAAATAATGACAAGGGGAATTGGGTTAATTTTTTGTTGTGATGTGTAGTGCCAGATCCATCAGTTTCGATCGGGCGTGTGGTGACAGGTGCAATTGAGGGCAAGTTTGAGCATGGCTACCTTGTTAGCATTATTATGGGCACAGAGAAGCTTAGAGGGGTGCTATATCACTTGCCATCAGGCCATAGGGGCTTGCAACATGCCAGTGTGCACAACCTCCCAGGGACACTTGGTGCAGAGCTGCAAATCCCTAGCAGAGAGATACCGACTGTTCAGAGCTCTGGGCGTAAACGCCGAAAACGAAAAAAGGACCCGAAAGCCCCACGTTCACATCGGTCTGGTTACAATTTTTTCTTTGTAGAGCAGCACATGAAGTTGAAAACCTTTTATCGGGATAGAGAGAGAGAGCTCAGCCGCCTGATAGGGGCTGCCTGGAACAGGCTCACAGACGAGGAGAAATCTGTAAGCAAAAAGTGTTTCTTGGATCCAAACTGTCCATGGTATTTGTTTTCCTCTTTTGTAAGGTGTAAGGGAGCATTCTTTTCTGCACATTCTGTCAGATATGCTCAAGGCTACTATTTTTTGAAGGAAAACATTTTAAATGCAATGTCAGGAGTGGTCATCAGTAGTGGGTCAAAGGGCTCCATTAGGAATGGAGAATGCTTATGTAGAGATGACTCTCTTTCTAGGTCTGACACCTACTTGAACAAGTGAACTTATGGATTTCTGTGCAGCCGTACCAAGATCAAGCTGTGAAAGACAAGGAGAGGTTTCAGAAAGAGATGCAGGAATATCAGGAATCATTGAAAATTCATGATGGAGTCATACCTGCAGGCTCTGGACTGCAGGAGGAACTGAAAGTGGGGAAGGAAAAGGATACCATAGATGACATACGTGACCAGCAAGTTGACAATATGGTGGCAAAGTTGGTAGAAACATTTGGGACTTCACCTCCTGAGCCAAACTTGAGCTCTGCTGCTGTTTCTGAACATGAGGATTCTTCTTTGCGCAACCAGCCCAGGTCTCCCTATGTCACTCCGGAACAGGAAACCTTCTATGGAAATGACAATTCAGAGGTTGTTTCTGATCATGGTGCATATGGCTAGTAAAGGCTCTGTTTGTTGGGGTCCTATTTCACCTACTTGCAAATTTGCCATGAAAGACTAGCGCTGCTTATGACATTTTATGGTTGCTTATACTAAGAATGCCTGGCTAGACAAGTCTGAGAAGAAGTTTTCCCTCCCTCAGGGGTGTATAATAGACCCAACGTGCTAGTTGTGTCTTTGATAAGCTCTTATTGATCATTGCTGGAGCTATCGGGTAGGGACACCGAGTCAACTTGTAGATCATTTTGTTTCATTCAGGAAATGTTCCCCTTTGCAGCAGTCTGGGCATGTCGAAGGCTGGTGTTGTATTTTGCGGCTTAGGTTGAAGGTGCTGAAGGTTTTTCAAACTGCTGTCTGCACAGAGATTGGGAAAGGCAGACAAAAGAGCACAATGCCAGATGTTCTGAGCATCTGTGGATATATTTTCTTAGACTTCAGGTCTCTCTTGGTGAACTAGCTGGAAAGTGCAGATGCACTTTTATCATTGTTTTATTTGTACAGACGGTTAACCATGTTGACATCATTTTGACCTGTATGTACTGTGATTCAATGCGACTGTTTTGCAGTGTGCCATTTGGGGATGTAAATCTTTCAAAGAGCAATCTCTACTCACGGAAGTGCTTGCATGTAGGTCAATTGTTCCAGAGAAGTATCTCATATATTGCAATCTGCACAGATTATGTAGGACTTAGTAATTTAAAGGGTTAGGTGATAAGGCTCCCGTTTGAAGACTTAATTCAGAAGACCTACCCTTCAGAAGGGAGCTTACTTACCATTTAGCAAGTCCTTAAGATAGTTCCTCAAGAATTGATAACTAATTGAAGAATGTCTAGAAGTTTACAAATACTTCAGATCTTATGAAGACACCTTTCCTCACATAAACAAGAGAATAATAATATAATTAAGTTTAAACTACTTTGATTGCCGTTCATATTTATAAATAATAATAATAAGTCTAAATATTTGTAGCAACAACCACATAGTCACAAGATTGTTTAATGGTTTTGAAATAGAAATTTTTAGAACACTAATGTACTACCCTAAGATCAACAACCCCTTGAATGCCACATGGGGCAATCTCTTCATCTTTCCCTAGATCTGGAAAAGAATAACATGGCGATAATGGTTGCCACAATTTGCTTCATAGACCAATTGTCTCCCTCTTTCTTAGAGTCTCCTTCTATCCTTCAATCTCCTTTCTATATGTTGTGTTTGTGTATGTCTATAAAAACTTGATGCCATCACACCCAACGCCATTGTGTGAAGAGGATTAGCTTATTCTTTCTCAATATCCTTGTGTGTGTGTCTATCTATAGAAGCCTAATGCCATCATTTCCATATCATTCCATACTTGTCACCGAGGAAGACTTTTAGTTTCTCTCTTTTAGTCTCCCTTTTTCTTTGTGTTGTGTATGTTTATAGAAGCCCAATGTCATTGTTATTGCGTCATTCAAGAAAAACATGAGGCTTAATCGTTGTCATTATCATTCTACTTAAGGAAAAGCACAAGCTACTCATTATTACCATCATCATGACTAAGGAAAAACATGAGTTGTTGTTCCATGTTGCCATCATTGTTGTTCAAGAAAAACACAAACTATTGCTCCATGTTGCCATTGCCATCGTTTAGGAAGAATACAAGTTGTACCCCATCACCGTCACTATCACTCAAGATGAAGACCAATTGCTCATTGTTACCATTACTACTGTTTAGGAAGAACAAGAGCTTTGTTGTTCCCTCTCACCATCACTATTGTTCAAGAAATCACAAGATGTTGCTTGTTATTTTTGCTTACCCCCATTCTATTTGCATTTGTGTTTGTTTGAAGAAAAAAATGGATTTGACATTCTTGCGGAATATAGTTTTTTTGTTGACTAAATTGTGCTAAGAGAACTAGGAATTGTCTTTCATCGATGTGAAACAATGGATTTGAAGGATGTTAAAATGTTCACAATTGTTATCAAGAAAGCTTTTAAGGTATATTCGACACTTTCTTTCAAGAATATGATCAAAACTTGCATGTACATCCCCCTTCTCTTATGTGGCTTCCTTGTTCTAAAATGTATGGTGGTGTTTAAAACTAGGGTCTTATAAGGTTATGAAAAGATGCATTATTGGGATTATAAGTGGAAAGTTTTACTGTAAGTTAGGAAAGTTAAAAGATTGTTCCAATTTTTGTTGGTGTTTATTTCATGTTCTTGCACAAAAGCAACAACCTAGATCAATAGCAAATTGGCAGATTAATGCTTGCTTCTTGATCTAGCTTCCACGAGGAACTTGCTTCAAGGCTCATTTAAGACATTTGATAAGAAATTTGATGACCCAAAATTAATGTAATTTAGAGTTGGATTATAAATTTGTGCACTTCAAATTTTTGAAAATAAATTAGTATTAAAAAATATAATCTAAATGATTTGTGTAATTAAGATTCTCAAAAAAACTTTATGTACCAAAAATTTCTAGTGCAAAACATCTATGTATTGACAATTTCTCTATATGTCCCTCTCTATTATCTTTCAATCTTTTTATGTTTTCTCTCTCCTTCATTAAACATTGCCTCTTTCACTATCCTTTTTTTCCCTCTCTTTTAAATTTATCAATTTCTCTTTCCCCTCTAAGTCACTACAGCTAATAGAACCCATCAAAACCCCGCATACCTCCCCATTCTTTTTTTTCCTCTTTGACCAATGCAATCAAAACCCACTACAAACCCTTGCCTCTTTCATTTATTGTTGTTGAGTGGAAGGTTACAACTTGGTTGAGACATGCCTATCAAGTTTCATTTTTACCCTTCTTTGTTGTTTAACATTTTTTTTGTTATGTAGGCAAGAAACTTAAACCAAACCTTACGTACCCTAGAGGATGGGTCGAAACCTTACTTTGATGTTTTTATGAAATCTTTCATTATTAACCCTAACAACAATAATAAACCATGCATCATTGAATTTAACTCTATTGTCCTTCTCAATTCTCCTTTGAGTTCACTTAAATTGGATGAATGTACTTTCAACCTTTTTTTTAATCTATTCTCCTCCTTTTCCTTTGCTTTCAACTCCTTGATTTTCTCATCAACTTCTTTGTCCATTACTTTATATTTCAACATTATTAAATATTGGTCTCATGTGATCACATGTGAATTGGAATAATCCACAAGTGGTTCTTTGCCTTGTCTTTTCCTTGTTGGTAATTGTGGTAGACGTAATAGGTTAATCAATCTTACAACTTCTTGAATCTCATTTGGACTAGTTAAATCATTTAATTCAAAAGTAGAATTTTCCAAATTCACCACCAATTGATCCTCTTCATAGTTGTTTGTTGGGGTGGTAGGATTGAATGGTATTTACACATAATTATGAGTTGTGGGTGAAAAGGGGCATTCATATGTGGTAGGAGTAATGGCAAACATTGGTTAGAAAATCCCAGCAGTGTTCAACAACTTTGTTGCAATTTCAGCTTCATCCCCACTATTGTTAGATTTGTCTATTGCATCTGATTAGTATGAATTTTCATGATCTTCCTCTTATGTTACAGCGAACACTTTATTTGGACCAAACTTTTTTATTATGGCTATAAGATTCAATGGCTAGATTCTACAAACCACAAATTTTGATTTTAAAACCATGAATTTTGATTTAATGTTTTTTTTTTTTAAAGGATTGTTGTAAAGCCTTAGCCACCCACTTGTCCACCCATTCTATTAATGTGATTTTGTTTAGTTCAAGATATTTATTTTTTGCCTCAACATTGTTTTTCATTTTTTTAAACCCATTCTTGAATGGTTTGAAGCAAATGACATCCAATGGTTGGAGCATTTGTGAACTATGTGTAGGTAAGATGACCATGTCCAACCCTAATTTTGTTATTTATTTGAAGGCCTCTATTGTAACATGTGACCCATGCCCATTGAGAATCAAAAGATGTCAATTTTTTTGAGACCCCCCCCACCCCCCAAAAGAACAAATCTACAAAAAAAATCAACCATTGGTTAAAGAAATAGGCTGTCATCCAACGTTTTTTTGCATTGCCATGCATGTTTTTGATCTACATAATTTTATGTAATCTTCCCACATCCTTGAACCTTTAAAAATCTAAAAAGAAAGCAAAATTATCCTTAATACATTAATAACACAATTCATAGTTAACCACTCCCAAAAGTTGGGAATGGTGTTGTAAACATGACATGCATGTCACTTAGCCAAAACCTTAACACCAAATTCTCACCAGGCTTGAATTCCTATTTCATTTGAATTCCAAATGTGATATGATGATTATTTGTGTTACATGTATAAGTTTTCAGTTGCCATAAAAGATATGGCATGTTTCCCTAATTAGCCCTTTTGCTTTATAAACTTCTAGTACTTCTCCAAGGCATATGCTAATTTTTGGACGACATCATTTGAACTAGAAACACCAGCTATTTCCTAGATCACAATGTCTCTCCAATGTAACAATATTTTCACACAATGCAAATCCAAGGAGGATCTTATTACAAAACTTCCAAGTAATATCTCAAGGGAAGGATTAACATGGGTATGATGGTATCTCCCATAATAAGGATAAAAGATCACACCCATAATAAGGCTTCAAGAAGAGGACGTTAGATCATGACAAATCAATGATGCAAAGTTGTATAGATCCTCTTTTCTTCCCATAATATATAGAACTCATTGCCACCTCTCATTCGTTAGTGAATTGTGGCCTTTACAAGTACCTGTCCACAGATATAGCATGTGCTTTTGATCATGGGAAGAAAAAAGGTCACTAATAAAAATGACAAATCAATCTACTGACAAATTTTTCACTAATGGAATTTCTTCTATAAATGAAATGATTCTTTGTTTCTTTTTTGTCTACACCACAAAATCTTGCAAAATGCATGTTCTTTGAGTAGAGATCCAAGTACTCTACGATTGCTTGAGTTCAACTTCAAAAACGGTGGCTTGGTATTGTGTACCCATGGCTGAAGTGTTCATCCATTTGGGCACACTGGTTTCTGGATGATCACTCCAGGAGACTATTCAGGAAGATGACAAGCTGGCATTACAGAGCACAATGTTATCCAGCTAGTGCTGGAGAAGGTTAGCTGTTTCAACACCAGGGATTGGGAATTGACTTGCAAAGGACTCAACTCTCCTCCGTAGATCTGCTATGTCAGCTGCTTGTTCACACTCCTTGGACTCTACATACTCGATAAAATCCTTCAACTTGGTTCCCACACATGAGCCCTTTGCCTTGAGGCCAATCTGGATGCCTTCGTGAATGAAGTCTGCTACTTTGATGAAATCCTGCTCTTGAAACCCACGTGTGGTCAGAGCTGGCGATCCAATGCGAATCCCTCCTGGCAGAACTGCACTCTTGTCTCCTGCTCAAAACAGTCAAAAGAAACCCAAAATGTGACACTCTTCACTGTTATGAACAAGGCAATTTTCATGATCCAAAAGTGAAGAACCAAGGTTCAATATCATGGGTGCAAATTACCTGGCACTGAGTTCTTGTTCAGAGTGATAGATGCTAAGTCCAGAACCTTCTCTGCTCGGGCACCATCTGCTCCCTGTGAAAGAACATTGTGAGATTTGTCAAAAGCAAGTGCAAGGAAACACCTGTGTCCCCCATTGAAGGGTGACAGCTCCTTAAGAAGCCAGGTCTTAATCAACAGAAAGAGGTTTTGGGACTTACTAGAGGACGTAGATCAACAAGAACTAGGTGATTGTCAGTTCCCCCTGAAACTAAGGTGTATCCAAGCTCCAGCAGCCTTGCCGCCAGTGCTCGACAGTTTGCTATTACCTGCATCATCATGAGCCAATCATTGTTGCCAGCCTCAACAGTGAACTGTAAACTGTATGTTAAAACCATGGGATTGCATGTTTCTACAATCTGAAATCCATGTGAAAAACATGTTAGAGCAGAATTACCTGTTGTTGATAAACCTTAAATCCTGGAGCAGCTGCTTGTTTCAGACACACTGCAAGCCCCCCGATGGTGTGGTTATGTGGTCCTCCCTGAACACACAACCAGATCGCAAGATGATGAAAAGAAAAACCCCAGCTCAAGAAAGATTCACCTAGGTATGAGAAAGGTTCTAAGATCACAGATTGCATGATACTGGTGTGTTATGCAGAGTTACAACACCTGAAGGCCTGGAAAGACAGCATTGTTAATAGCTGTTTCTAGGTCAATGCCAAGCACATTTTCCTTCTTGAAGAAGATCATGCCACCACGCGGACCTCTCAAAGACTGTCACAAGACCACCATTAGGGATAAGTCACCAGTGTGACCAACTTTCTCAAACCCCATGATGGCATTCACCTGTCAAGGACTGTCAGAGTACCAACTACTCATGCATGGAACTAGAAAATTAGAACCAGATGAATTCTCAGCAACTGGACATCATACCTTGTGTGTGGTTGTTGTGACAACATCACAGTACTCAAAGGGGTTGCTGAGTACTCCTGCAGCCACAAGCCCACTGATGTGTGCCATATCCATCATAAGGAATGCCCCCACACTATCTGCAATCTGTAACCTCAGAGCCTGTCAGTCTAAAATAATAATTCCAAAAAAATCACAAGAATTTCTGACGTTGTGTTATGATTGGATCTTGAACAGCCCACATTAAGAAAGAAAATTGAAGCAGGACTGGAAGCTAGATATATTTACCTTGCGCATGCGAGGGTAGTCAAAGTCCCGAGGATATGCACTTGCTCCAGTGATGAGCAGTTTTGGCCTGAACAACAGTGCAGTCTTTTCTAACATGTCATAATCCACCAGTCCTGTTACCACCCCATCACAATATAACAGAAATATATAATTTTTTCAGAATTTAAGACCCTGACCAACCTGCTTACAGAATCTTTGTCAAACTGCAAAAGCATGGACCTTTGACCTTGTCTTACTCCAAGGCATCTCTCATGGACAAGTTGACAACCACAAACCTGTTGTCTCGTCAAGACGGTAAGGCATGGATTCAAAGTAGATAGATGTTGCTGATACACGTCTTTTGGGAGTCATAAACCCATGTGAGAGATGACCTCCATGTGGCAAGTCAAGGCCCTGTAAGGGCAAAACCGGTGAAATTGATCAGATGGGAAGAAATAGCGGTCACAACTGGCACATGGCATGAACACCATCTTCCAGAGAATCCTTCCTTCATTCGTTCTATTTTGTATCTCATATTCTCAAAGAGCTTATTTCCCTGGCCATATAGCCATCCTATTCTTGTAGTGAACATTTAAGTACAAAACAGCAGTAAGGCAAACTTGAGGCCTTGGCTACAGCCAATGTAGGCATATTACAAGGCTTTGAAGATGACAACAGAGAAAAAGTCCATTCAAAGCATGTTGGGATTGGGTCTTCAGGCTGATATCAAATACTGTCACTGGTTGACCATCTGTTTGTTGAATGCACAAAATGAGAGGATGAGTTGATGGTGTCTAACTGGAAATTTTAACGGCTGAAGAGCACAAGCATAATGCTCTGCTCACAGAGAGAGGGAAAAGACAGGGAGAGCTACATACCATAATTCGGTCATGAGGTTGAAGAAGGGCAGTGTAAACTGCAAAGTTGGCAGGTGAGCCAGAGAGTGGCTGGACATTGACACCCCACTTGCTTGGATCAAGATGGAAAGCTTCCAAAGCTCGTTTTTGGCAAAGTCTTTCACTTTGATCAATATATTCATTGCCACCATAATACCTGCAAACAAACAAGAGAAGCTGAATCAACCCACTGGCAGCTTTTTTAAGCTAAACACTTGCAAGAAATGCAAAACATATAATGCAGGAATAAATGAGTACATCTGAACTCTAAACCCTAAACACTAAACACCCGAGAATAGGGCTGAAGAAAGTTCCAGTTGAGAGGCAATCTGCCATGACCAAAAACAGCAGCTTTTTAAGCTAAAGAATTGCCAGAAATTCAAAACATATGTCAGTATAAATGAGTACATCCTGAGCCCTAAACCCTAAACCCTGAGAATAGGGCTGAAGAAAGTTCCACCAGTTGAGACGCAATTCTGGCATGAATGAAAACATCACCTTTTGCCAGGCAAACCCTCGGAGTACTTGTTAGTGAGGCAGGAACCAACTGCCTCCATCACAGCCCGGGAGGTGAAATTCTCTGAGGCAATGAGCTCCAAACCCCTGAACTGCCTGCGCTTCTCACACTCAATTATGGCATGCACATCAGGGTCCGTCTCCCTCAGAGAAGGATCGGAAAATTGCAGTGCCGCTCCTGGAATCAAAAGAAAAGAAACAATCCCATCAAGAAAGGCGAGTTCTTCTCGAAACATTGCTCAGAGAGCTTTGTAATTGATGGACAAGCCCCATGTAAGAAGCAGCAGAAGCAACAAAATGGACAAGAAAAAAAAAAAAAACACGAACATACCATCAGGCACTGAAACTTGCGCGGGAACACTGCGGCAGACAATTGTGGCAACAGCAGCAGCCTGCTTGAATCTCCGAGACAAACTACCGCTCCGATAAGCTGCTCCATACTCCAAAAAAGAATAATTCCTAGAGCCGATGAATCTTCCACAAGCTCGCTTTGCGATCCTGAGTCCAACTGACGCATTCATCGCCTCATGATTCCCGGATAACACGCTTCCTGCTGGAATCTGCGCTTCACAATCTCTACCAAGTAGTCTAAGACGACCTTCATTCGCAGCAGCATTGTAACAAGAAGCACGAACTACTATTGGAGACGAATTACTCATTAGAGCAGCCATCTCCATTTCTCAAACCGCCTAATTCACAACCAAAAAAAAAAAACCTTCAAACAGATTGACAGACTGCTTCTTCTTTGCTTCTTCTTCTTCTTCTTCTTCTTCTTCTTCGCTTTTGCTTCCTCTGCGCTCCGGACACAACAACGGAAGTCCTCTGCACTCCGGACACAACAACGGAAGAGGAACGAAAGACAAAGGCGCCCAAGCAAGTCTCTTTAAACCCTAAATCTTTGTGCACATTATTTACCACCATGGTAATTAAGGATTAACAAGGGGGGTTAGGGGTAAAAAGAGTTAAAAAGTTGTGTAACTGGAATTTGGAGTCCTTGGCCTACCTACATAGTGCACAATGCACATCAGGTTTTTTTCAAATTAAAATTATTATATATTTAATTATTGATGTTTTAAAATTAATTAATTTAAATTATTTTAATTTAAAATTAACTATTAATTTAAATAAAAATTTATTTTAATGTTTTAAAATATAAACATAATAAATATTTTGTTATTAAATTTTATTTTAATTGCATGGAATGTTACTCAATATTTTCATTTCAATGGAACCTAATTTTTATAAAAAAGAAATTTCATTTTGCTAGTGTGTAGTAGTGGCGCAAAACTCAAATAAATAATAACAAGGGGAGTTGGGGGTAAAAAGAATTAAAAAGTTGTGTAATTGAAATTTGGAATCCTCCATAGGTACACAATGCACACTAGGGTTTTCATTTTATTCTTTTAAAACATTGATATAAAAAATTTGGTAATTTCTTTTGCAAAACATTAGCAAAATTAATCAAAATTAAACTTTAAAAACATATGTATTCAAAATTTTCCTAATTTTTTGGTTTTTATTTTTATTTTATTTTTATTTGTCAAAAGAAGATCATTGCTACACATGGGCACTCTCACAATTTATCACAATTTAAGTGTGAAATTGGAATTTCAAATCATGCATATTTTCACAATTTAATCGAAAACATTTTGAGCAAGGTCTTTAAGCACTTGGAAAAAATTCTTAAGAATGTTTGGAGCCTTATCCTATATCCTTCTTAGAAAAGAGGAGAGATATTATGCATACTCTTTAATAATAGTGGGAGGAAAATTTTATGCTTACTTATAGGTGTAAGGACCTATAAGGTATACATTGACTCTTTATAGGTGTAAGATAAAGCAAGGTTATATATTGACTCCTTTTCAAGGAGTCAATGTAAGAACCCTTGCCTTCTTACTAAGCCTCTTACACCTTGATATGCTTATGTTTTAAGTTCATAATAACTTTTGTCTTGTGCTTTACAACATGTAAAAGTCCAATGGTGAAGGATGTTCTCAAAAGGGGGGAGTTGGATTTGATTAAACCTTCATCCTAGGGTTTAATCCTTATTTTGTGAAGGTTTCTCGTTTTTGGACTTTACTTAACACTTTTAAATGTATTTGAAAAGCACTTGTAGCCATAAGATCCCATCCAAGTAGGTGTAAAACCCTTCCTACCCTTACTTTTTAACGAGTAGGTGTAATCCTCCCAATCCTACACCTTGTGATCCTTAGGTTTGTATAAATGTTCACCTTGTGTTTTATGATGGGTTTTCATGCTCATATGTGAGGAACATTCCCAAAATGTAAGGCTTGATTCAACTACCACCTAGCCCCTTATTTTGAGAATGTTTTCACTCTTGAGCTTTCCTCACATTAATTATCAATAACTTTTCAAAAATATTTAATAATTGTCAAGAGAATACCTATTGTATTGTGTGAGGAAGTTTGATTGAACATGTTCCCCAAAAATAGGTAAAAAACACATTCATATATATATACACATTTTCCCCAATGTCATTGTTATTGATTGTTGATATGTAAGCTTAGATTTGACGTTAAAATCATGCATTTTGTAAGTTTGTTTATTCTTGTTTTGTTGTTGCAATTGTTACATCATTATTTTTATTTTTATTTTTCAATCTTGGATCAAAGGTTTGCACATTTGGAACTTTGTTTTTTCTTGTGATTTTTATAATCAACAACTAATTTTCATGTAATACAAAGAAATTTTTTTGGGGGTGAACAATTAGAAGGTAATTTGAATGTTATGCAATTTTTTCTATGGTTAAAAATCACCAATATGTGACTTGGGATTTGACCATGCAACTTGCACACTTTTCTTTTCTTTTTAAATTAAAAATTTCACCCAAATTTAAGGTGTTGAATAAGAAAATAGCAACATCAACTTTCTTGTCACAATCTCCATTGTCAAAGCAAATTGTATCACACAAAAAATTTCACTAGAAGAAAAATGGTTATTAGTGACTTGTCAAATGTAATTACAATTGTCTGATACAATTATATTTTAGCTACATGTGACAAAAAATAATTGGATTAAATAAAAAATAGTTGTGTTAAACAAGTCATTAATATCCATTTTTCTTCTAGGGTTTTGCCTCCCCCAACACTCCTTCACATTAAGCAATCACCAACACAATTATTTCATTACATTATGTCACCATTCAACTTATTAATCTTTGAATTGCAACCATGAATATTTATTGCTAAGAGGATTTGATGGGGGTTATAAATTTTGCTTGTGCTTGAAGGGGTGGTGCTTTCATGGTTGAGGTTGTTTATTAAAATTGTTATTGTGATTTTTGGGGGTTGCATTTATTCTAGGAGCTTGTGTTGCAAGATGGAATTCACAAATGGTGCAACTTGGGGGTTGACTCATGGTGGAGGCATGATAGAAGTAATAGGATGCTTGAAGTTCATGAATGTTGGAGTTTGTATAATAGACTATTGTGCTTTTGTAAGGTGTGTTCTTAGCCTTGAAATCCTATATATATTAACATTTGTACAATGTTTAAGGTTGGAAAGGAACCCCACTTTTGGTTTGTGTGGAGAAAGTTGGTTTATAGGGGACAACTAATAATGTGTTTCAATTGATGTTCAACACTAAAGTCATGTATGCAAATGCAAATGTTAACAATTTAGGAAGGAAGTTTGTCACAAAAGGATGTAATCATAGAAATGTATTTCAAAGTTTGAAAGTTGAAGTGACACTTATATGAAGAAAAATATGGTTCCATTTAAAACTAGAATACATTGATTTGCTCGTTAAACCAATTTGGTTGTGTTGGTCCTTTTAGAGTTGAGTTTGGTAGTTCTTTTAAAGGCCCTTATTCAAGATTTGTACATCTTTTTTATTAATCACTTAATAAGTATATTGAATTCAAAGGTTGTGTGATGTCTTCATGGAAAAAAAAGACTTGTGTTGAATTTTATTCCAAAGATTGTTGAAATGCATGAAAGCAAGGTGGATTAGCATGTTGTCTCCTACAAATGTGTTATGGAACCATATCAACCTTTGATTGCAAAGATGTATGTTGATGTTACAGAAAGCAACCCTGTTAATGAGAGCTTGAACCTCTTTGACTTGGAATTGATTATGTGGTTACATGCCATCCTACCACTTTTGGATTGTGTGCATACATTAATCAAGTTTACCCAATTTCATGATATGTTCATTTAGAGCTCTATCATTTCTACAATTATCCCTATATTAAATTCAATGACTCAACTTTTAAAAAGATAAATGCCCTTGTGACATTCACCAATAACAATTTACCAATGACCTAATGTATAGAGCACCTAAATAATGAGGAAGTTTACTATCCGGCTATTAATTTAGGTGCTAAGTATTATGTCAATCAACTTTGTCTTGTAATAACAATGTGAGGTCAATGTTAAAACCATACTTCCACTTAGTGTTGCCTCATTTGAAAACATGTTGTGAAGACTTTCCACCAAGTTTTTAGTTCATAAGTTATAAAGCAAATTCTTGGACTATAAATGGATGTTAGCTTTAGGTGCAATCCACATTAATTTCTATGGTCTAGGTGAAAGTTCTTCTTGAATATGGCTATTTTTTGGATTTGCAATGTTCATTATTTAAGATGATGGTGGTTGCAAACATCAAATTTCTATTATAAGTTCATAATTTGTCAATCTTGTCATGCAATTGTGGGTGAAGATTGGTTCTTTTGCCAACCCCAATTCATAAAGTTGGTTGAAATCGTATGTGTGAACATGATTTTTCAAATATATGAAAGATGAATGTTGTTTTTCAACATTAAAAATCATGAAAAATATGTTTACGAGCCATTTGATTACCCATTTGGATTGATGCACTTTATTTTATGCACAATTATATTACACAATTGAAAACTTCCCTTTTGAAGAGGCCATCATTTCATGGAAGAACACAAAGGCATGATATTGTCTTAGTTGTCAAAGGCATATGGTTTATAATTAATGGATTTTGGACTCTAGATGCAAGCTAAATTATTCTTTGCATAAGTTCTTTTTTTGATGGGATAATTTTCTTTGTGTTCCCTATTTCAACTTAAGAAACGAAGGTTTATGTCCTCTTTTTTCTTTGTTAATTAACACACAAGTTGGTCATTTTATTCGAGTTTCAAACGTATCTTATGAGCTCCATGGCATGTAGGTGTGCTAATGAATTTTGGAATGTAATTAATGGAATGTATAGTAAGGTGTTTTTGCAACTTGCTTTTGGGATTTTTTTGTGAAATTGTGAATGTTTCAAAGTTATAATTTTCAATGTGTAGTATGCACTTGTGCAACTTTTTTACTTGTTTTTTCAAAAGTTAGAGTTTCAAGTACTTGTTGTGATTGGAATTTGGGGGTTGGGTTGGGTCATGGGTGTAAAACATTGTTATTACACATGGGCAAAGTTTTTTTTGAAATTGGGGTTAAAACCCCCAAGCAATGCTTCAAGCTTGCAATGAATAGGTTTGTACAATTTGATTTTAGACATGTGTAAAAGCCAAAGTAATACACAAGAGCATGTTACACTATGTAAATTATAACTTTAAAGTTTGGAGATGGAGTATTGTACTTGTTGTTGGGGTTTGGGGTGAGTTGTAATTTGTAACTTGTGAGTGCAGGTCTTAGGAAGTTGGAACATTGTTATTATACATGGGAATATTTTTTTAAAGATTTGAATTTAGCTCTTTCAACATTGCTTGAACTAATATTAAAATACATTTTTACAACTTGACATTGGGTAATTGCGATTGTTTTTTAGATGCAAATTTTTTTTGTGTAGCTCAAATTTCAATGTGCTATTTAGGGCATATATTGATTGCCAAACAATGTAATTTGCATGTGTTTGAGTGGCCAAAAAAATTATAAGAGAAAAATTTAAACCCACCAAAAGCTTCCTCTTAGATTAACTATGAAAATCAATTACATGACTGCATAAAACTTCATTAGCCAATTTGTTCATCTCCAAAATGGATCAACTAGTCATATCATACATTATGCCTTGTTGACTACAACCAACCTAACAACTTTCAAATAATGGAAAAAAAAAAAGTTGGTGTCATGGTGTCATGGAAATTAAATAATCAAGACTCCAATCAAGTTGAAACCCTTAAAAACATATTAATTGAATTTAATTCACATTCAATTCACAATTCACAATCAAAATTATTGACATTATTTCATTAAATCATGTTTAATTAAAGCAAGAGAAATGTTGATCTTGAACAAACTTTTAAGTTGGTTTTATTAGGATTTTGTTTTGGAAGACTTTTTATGCAATGAATACATTTCAAATTTAATGGGTGACATGTAAATAAGTATTTCATAACTTTGATGATCATTACTTTGGTTATGTAAACAATATGTAACAATCACTTAAAAGAATCTATGTTTTAAAAATATCATGATTTGTTGAATCACATATTGTAAAATTTTACGATTTTATGTTTGTCATAAAAGGTTTTTGTAAGGGCATCCAACATATCTATTATCTAACAAAATTAAAAATAAAATATAATTTCAATTAATAATGTCTCTAATTCGACTTTGGGTCAAATCTAACACACACATAACATAAAGGAAATGATTTTTTTATTAAAAAAAATAATCATTACATATTGAGTTTGTAAATTCATTGTCTTATGTCATTTTAAGAAATCATGCAAATTTTCCAATTTTAAAATTTAAGGTTTTTGATTAATTGAAGACCAAAAGTAAGGTTTATAAGTATATTATATAGTCATTTGATCCATATTCATAATTAGCGATTTTTTTTTTCAATTTGTTGATGTTGCATCATTGGTTAACATCCCAAGAGGATGTAACATTAAATGGTGGAATTTTTTTTAAACCTTGTGGTTTCAAGAAGTTTTAAGGTAGATAGGTCGATGTCTTCTACCCTTCAATTTTGAAAAAGTTTAAAATCCATGGATAAAACCCAATTGCCTTTGGAGTTCAAAAAGGTATTGTGGACCTCCTCTTGGTGCACTTGTAACTTGATGTGTAATTTGATCACACAATTACTTAAGTAATTGTTTAATGGGGTAAGTTGGGTGTAGGATTCCATCATTTGGTCATGGTGCATTGACTTATGTTATGTGCATCATGTGATGTTGTTTTCTTGTGATTAATTGTGAAATCACATGGGGAACCATGTGATTTTGTTTCCTTTTGATTATTTGGGGAACCTTGTGGTGGATAAGTTTTAGGAAGTTTCTTGATTAGTTTCATTTTGGTTAGTATATAAGGAGATGTTTGTGACCTTGAGAAACACCTTCATTTGTACAAAGTTATAGTATGAATACAAAATTTGTGAGAATTGAAATTTTGATTTTGAAAAGGCTTTTGGTCTTGAATAGTTTTGGTGTAGTTTGTGTGTAGATCATGGTAGGAGAAGGTGAGGCTTGCATAGCCAATAGAAGGGTGGGAGGATAATTTTACAACCAAAAACATAGACTTCATAGCTATGTAGTAATCATACATAGTTTCGGTCTTAAACCCGTTCGTGTTGTACACACCCATAACAATGAAAATTGTTCAAAATGGACAAAAATTGAGTATGATACAAGGTTTGAAAAATAAGTTGAATTTGGAACTTGGTAGGTGTTTGGTTTGGTAGGATAAACATTTGGAGCTTAAGATTGTTGGACATTCTTTGTTTGCTTTTGGAGTTCAAAGTGGGATTGCGAAGCTCACGTTGGTGCACCCATATCTTTTAGATCACTCAAAACAAGTAATAAATAAAAAAATTATGGCGTTTAAGTTGGGGAGGTAGTGTAATGCATTTCTTAAAGCATTTTTCTTTCTAGACATGCTCATTTTCTTCTATTTTGCTTTATTACTTAATCATTTTTGAACTTCAAAGAGGTATTTTAGACGTCCACTTGACACATCCATGAAAATCGTTAACCAACAACAAGAAATGATGAATATATGGATAAATGTTTGGTTATTGACAATTGTTCAATGATGGAAGTGAATACTTTAAATAGTAAAAAAACTAGTTTAAAAAACTTTACAAATTAAAATCCAAATGCGGTGAAAATTTTCAATTAAAAAAATCAACCAAAATTCAAAAAAATGGGAGTATTACAACAAAATATTAGCTTTTTAAAAAATGTTGCATTTTTGGGTGAAATTTTTCACCCCAAAAAAATGTTGTTAATGATGCAATGTGATACATGGAACAACCAAAATTGAAACTTGATCATTTTTTTAATTGTAGATTAACAATACATCATAAAATTAATAAAATTTTAAATCTTACTTTGGTTGTGTAGTCTCTATGCAACTTGGAGTACTTGATTGCATATAATTAGATGGGTAAAATGACTGCAAGACAAAACTTTCAACAAATTCCCTAATCATGAATGTTTGATTTTGGAATATTGGTTTCACCTTATGGAGGAATAATATTGAAAGATATAAACTATTTGATTTGTGATATAGGAATTGGCCATAAAAGACGTAGCAAAATGCTTTGCTCTTTCTTTTGAGGTGCAATTTTGACAAGAGGATCAACTATTGGGATTGTGTTGACAAGTATATTAGTCCGATTCCAAATGTGAGCTAAAACATCACTAGTTTCAAGAGTTAGAAACATTTTCCAAAAAAATTACTTCAAGAAAGATTTAGGAAAAGAATCAACAAATGATTAACAATATTTTAGGTCATGTTTCACATCTAGTAGGCATCATGAGTTTGCTTCTCACACACATTCAAGGTCATGCTTCACATCTAGTAGGCATCATGAGTTTGCTTCTCACACACATTCAAGGTCATGTTTCACATCTAGTAGGCATCATGAGTTTGCTTCTCACACACATTCAAGGTCATGCTTCACATCTAGTGGGCATCATGAGTTTGCTTCTCACACACATTCAAGGTCAAAAACAATATTGAGGTGTGTTTGTACAAAAACTAGATGATGAAACCAATGTTTCTCCATAGGCTAAAATTGAGAGTTCTAATTGGGATAATATTTTCAAGCTGAATAGTTCCATGCTTCTTGTTACGTGCTTGTTTGAACTGTTGCAATTTGTTGAAGGAGAAGGTCTTGTAGACATTTAAGGATGGAGAAAGTTTCTCAAAGACTTGATTGACATGACATTCTTTTCATCCATTTGTTCAAGGATGGAAGGCCAAAGATAATTTAATTTTCACACTAGAGCTCAAAAGCTCTCTTTCAAAAACTTGATTGCAAATTGGAGTCCTCATAAGCCATGATATCGAAAAACATGATCAAAATGATTAAGTAGTTCTACGATTGTGCAATAAGTAACCGGTTTAGAAAGTCTTTGCTCTTCTTTTCCTTTTTCAAGTGATGGAATCAAACATGAACAAATCCATTGCATCGAAAGAGAAGAAACAACGAAGCCAAACCAACAAGAGCTCCCCTAGTTTCTATGGCAAAGCAGCTGATCCCCAGATGTTTGCTCTAATCTTTGGTTGAGCAGATATATATCCACATACAGCTAGTGGGATTTGAACCCCCAACCATCCCCCAAGTTGCAAATGCAAAAACCACTACTAGCTACTTACTACTACCTCTGTGCCCCAGGCTTCCACTGAACTTCACTGCCTGGATGGAGTTTTTCCCCAGTGCAACTGTTTGGCAGGTAATGCTGCTGATGACAACAGACAAAATGTCCTGGGCAGCTGAACACCAACAACCATATTGCACTTAACTACCCACTAACATAGATCTGTGAATTGAAGCCATAGATGGAGGAGGAGGAGGAGGCAATGGCAGTTGAAGAATGGGAATTAGGGGAAGAAGAAGAAGAAGAAGAAGAAGAAGAAGAAGAAGAAGAGAGAGGGAGAAAGCAGGAGAGGGGGTGGGGGGAGCAGAAGCAGTTATGACTGCTGTTGCATTTAGCATGGCATATAAGAGTCTGTGGGTAGTTGTTGCTGCCTTCTGGAAGCCCCCTCTTTCTCGTGCCTTCTCTGCCTTCCAGCCCCTCTTTCTCCCTCAGTGTTTCTTATCCCCCTCCTCTCCTCCCCCCTCTATCCACCCTCCTTCTCCTTCTCCATACAACCAAAAGGCTGTCACATGTTTCTCTCTGCCTCTAGCTCTCTCTCTCTCACCACCCAATTCACCAACAGTCAGGTGTTTTGCTTCCCTCCTAACCTATCCGTCTCTGTGTTTGCACTTTCCATGGACTTGACAGTATCCAATTGGTAGCAGCTAAGTACTGTGTTTTTATCTCCAAAGTTCCGATTTTTCCTTCTTCAGAGTTTTGATCTGGCAGATCTTTCTGTTGGGTACTAACTTAGTGTAGGTAGTCTTAGAACCCATTTTTGTTTTCAATTCTTAACTGAGTTTTTTTCTTCTTCTTGGAAGTCCAATGATCCAGAAAAGAGTCAAGAACAGTTTTTTATTGTAATGTGTGCAGCCATGCAGCAAGCTCATGCATGAGTTGGGTTGCTTCCAACTTGCCCTTTGTGCTCTTGCTGCTGTAAACTGGTGTTTTGCAATTGATCCAGATCTTTTGCCACAGTTCGGTTGTCGCAGTCTGAGGTGAAAAGAATTCAGTAGTTACAGTGTGTGTCAGATTGTCACCAGTTGCAAAAAATTCTAGATTGACATCATGGAGAAATGTGGGATGATACTGACACCCATCACATCTGCTGCTGCACGGTCGGCTGCCACCAAGAGTGTGATGCCAGAGCACTATCTGCAAAACATGGACACACTGGGCTTGCAGCAACTGGAGCATCTTGAGAAAGAACTGGAACAAGCCAAGCAGAAGGTTACTAAATTTCTACAACTTAAGCCTCAGGGAATCATCGATCAAACTGCAAGAAGGAACCAACCATCCAACTCATGCGATGATCATGATTCATGTGAAGTTGTGAGGAAGTTGAACACGAATGCTCACACTGTACACATACCCTGAAGAAGAAGCAAAAGAAAAAAAACACCCAAAAAACAAAAGAACTGGAATGTGTTAGAATTCAGCTCAGATTGGGATTTGATTCATTCAAGCGGTTTGTATGTAGTAAAGCTATGGCTGCTGCATTGCATTTTTGCTGGAAAAAAATTGCACTCAAGACCAAAGATCTTTGTGTTGTGTTGGTGGGTGATGGCCGGTGGGGTTTTTTTCTCTTTTTTCTCTGTTGCAGATACTTGTGTTGAAAGCACAAGAACATCGTGAAACAACCTCTCCAGATAGCAAGGTCAGCAGACCCTTTTTCACGGCAACTTTTTTGCCTCTGAAACTTCAGATTTTTGCCAAGAAAAAAATCTATTGACCCCTTCCTCTTGACTGACTCCTTTGTTCCACACCTCCAATCCAGGTTTCAGAAAGTCGATACTGGACCAATGAAGAACGCCAAAGATTCAAGAAAGCTTTAAAGACGTACGTGTGTATGCTTCTTCTTCTTCTGTTTTCCAAAACCCTCTCTCTCAATGCATGCTACAAATCTGCTGCTTTGAAGCTCCACATTCCTACTTAGGACATCAAGCTCATTCCTCCTCTCAAATCCCAATTCCTTGATAAGAACCCAAAATTTTTGAAAAAGACTTGTGTAGATGTGTGGGGCTGTGTGTGATCAATCCATTGTTGTATGAGTTTATTCTGCAGATTTGGGACAGATTTTTCTGCCATAGCCAAGTTTGTAGGAACTCGAAGCTCGACACAAGTCAGAACTCATGCTCAAAAATACTATGCAAAATTGGTAAGACCCACAATCTTGTCCATCATCCCAGTCCACAAATGGGCCTTTTTTCATTTTTTTTCTACAAAAGCTCAAGGATTTCATTGGAGAGTGTGTGCATAGAGAGAGAGAGTGTGTGTGTGAGAGTTTGATTGATTTCCTAAAAGACCCATGCATGCTGAAGAAAACCCCAAACCCAAAACCAGAAAAGAAAAGAAAAAGAAGTCCACAGAATTTCTATTAGGAAGTACTAAGTACATAGCTAGGTGCTTGATCACCAAATACTTACAACAGTTTTGTTTCTCTGTTGGAATGGAATGTGGCTGGGACACATTATGATTGTTGTATCTGCAGATCAGAGACTACAAACGCTCGGGGAAATCAGGATCAGCCACCATCAAAGCAGGACGAGAAGAAATGAAAGGAGCTACCAACAGACTAACAGCAATGTGATTGATGATCATCAGGTTAGATGAAAGAGAAAAAAATCTATCAACAACTTTCTCTGCAACCCCTCCCCCCCCCAATATCAAACTCTGCATTTGGAGCTACATTGGAGAGAGAGAGAGACAAAGAAACACACAGACAAAGAGAGAGAGAGAAAGAGAGAAAGAGACAGAGACAGAAGCATGAATTGGCTGAGTCCTGGAGACCCAATTAGAGAGCTGCAAGAGATTAGTAGTAATCCATGATTACTGTATCTTCCTTTGAATCAAACTGAGTATAATTTCTGGGATTATAATAATACTGAGGCGAGAAATTGGGTTTTACAGACCATAAATTAGGCTTTTTACAACAATCTTGTGTACCACCTTTTCTGATGGAGAATGTATTAACTTTCTCTTTAACCTATTATTCTCTCAATCAATCAACTTCAGCAAGTCACAGGAAAACAAACCACATTTTGTTTTTGCCATCATTGTGAAAAAAACACACTCTGGTTTTTCTTTGCTATTTTTTGATCAGCTAGCTTATGTGAAAAAAACACCCAACCCTAAACCAAGCTTGGTGATCTCCTGTTTAATTAATACTTTACAAAACACCCAATCCTATGTTAGTTGATAATCTCCTGTTTATAACTAAATCCTATGCAAAACCCAATCCTAACTTGGTGATCTGCTGTTTGTTAATTGCTTCACAAAACCTGATCTGAAGTTGATGATCTCCTGTTTTATAAAACACTTCACAAAACCCAATCCTAAGTTAGTGATCTCCTGTTTCAAAAAGAAAACTTCACAAAACCCAATCCTAAATTGGTGATCTCTGTTTTATGAAACTTCATATAACTTAATTGAATCCCATTGTGGGTGGGTGATCTCCAGTTTATTATACTTACCTACTTTGCATCTTCGGCACTTTTGTACCTATCTCTTGACCACCTCACAATCATCAATTGTAATGACTCAAATCACAAAGTTTGCCTCACACATGTGTCATGACTCATGCATGATTTTTTTGTGTGACAAAAAACCACATTCTCCTGTACTGCACACATCTGTTTCTGGAGACTTTGAACTTAAGCACAGGTGATGATGACCCAAGTTGGCTGCAATTAATACCTGATGTCTTTACACTTGAGGTCATGTTCCAGAAAGCTATCTTGTGGGTAATTCAAAGTTGATTGTGGTACCCAGCCACAAGATGGGATGAGCATTGAGCAGGTTGTTTATGAACTTAAGAATTTTGAACTTCTGGATTTTCCTCCCCTTCCTCCCCCTCCCAAGAAAAAAACCACTTTCAAAGGAGAAAGGTATTCAGTGTAGGGTAAACCCAGAGATAGCAGACTTTAAGGGTGTGACACCTTTTTGTGCTCATCTTTGCATTTCATGTGTTTTGTCAATTTTTTTGCATTGCTCGCCTCCTTAACTCCTAATTATCCGCACATCTCACAACACAATGGGTTAGTTCTAGGCTTCAGCTTTCCAGAGCAGATTTGAGTAAAGGCTTAGATTCACTAATGAAGCTAGGACTTAGTCTAATTTGGAGTCGTCCCCAAATGCCTTCTCATTTTCCTAATTTTTCTCGGGGGCCAACACTTGGGGTTGCATTGCCAGGGAGAGTTAAATCAAGACAACACTAGAGGCAACCTTACTTACTTACTTACTTACAATTTAACGTCATTAAGTGGGCCAAACAGCGCTTGGGCCAGAACCCAATTGACGTTAAGTCTGATGAAGCAATTCAGATCTAACCATCTGACATTGCACTAAGAATCTAGCAAGGATGCCTTGCTGCTGACAGCTCAGCAGTTCAGCCAAAGGCGTGATGGCAGTTAGTGGCAATGAACCTCTAAACCTCTCTTGAACACTTTGATAGGCAGGGCAAACCAACAAGAAATGGTCCTCATCCTCAACCACACCCAAGTTGCATAATTTGTAGTAACATTGTTGCACCGGCACCTTCACTGGCTTGACTTGCCTTCCTAGCTCAATCTGCAACTTGTGATTCGCACAACAAAAATGTGCCAAGCTTCTCCTAAGCTGTGCATTGTCTACCCTGGAGAGGTATTCTTTGTACCCATACTGTGCTGAACTATTCAACCCCATATAGGTTCTCACCCTGCTAGAGTCAACTGCAGCCACTTGATGGTGTACAATGTATTGCCTTTTAGCCAACTACTTGAAGCGAGCACATGGTGGCAGCTGATCGCTATTGATGCACAAATTGTATGTCGACAGTCGTTCATCTACTTGTGCTAGCCAACAAGCAAGCAATTGGCTCTTTCTACCCACAGCACTCTGGTTCCCGAGTAAGATTTTTCACTTGGCTACAAGCAACTACAGCTATACATCATAAGCTAGCCTGAGCATGTGATCTGAGTCTACCTCAGAACTGACACGTGAGAGAAAGCGCATGGTCTATTGCCACCAAAATATTTCTAGGGGAAACCTGCCAAACTTTGCCAACACGACGTAATTGGATGTCATGGTGCTGACCCCCAGCGATGACTTCAGAAAAGCCCGATGAACCACCTTTAACTATTCGCGTGCCATGTGGTCTGACCATACTTCACACCCATAGCTAAGCACCGGTTTGACTAGTGCATCAAATAGCTGGCATTGTAATGATGGGTCAAAGATGCACAACTCTGCGCATCTGCGCCACAATGCAAAAACTGCCTTTTTCCCTGACATTGCTAACCACTGTATTGTCGCTTGCATACCTTTTGTGTCGTGCAGCTCAACACCTAGATACTTGAAAGAGTTTAGTTGCTCTATAGTTTTTCCCTCATATTGAAAAGCCTGACACACAGACTTGTGTGCTTCAAACACAACAACCTTGGTTTTCTTGACATTCAAAGTCAATTGACGCTCATAGCAAAAAGCTTGCAAGACATCCAGTTGTTTCTACAATCCAACAGGAGTGTGTGACATGAAAGCTAAGTCGTCTGTATACAAAAACAAGCGAACAGCTAGCTGTCCCAACATTGGTGGTGTGTCACCCTCCAAAGCATTCAGCCGTTTTTCTAGGCCATCTATGAAGAGGCCAAACAAGAGCGGGTTGAGGGGGCATCCTTGCTTCACTCTGATGCGACAAAAGAAAGTGGGCGTGAGCCCCTCCTCTGGATGGTGCAGGTAGGCCTAGTCTTGACGGTACATGAAGCGCAAGCACTTTAATATCCGCCCACTAATGCCAAGTCCCTCCAGCACCTGCCACAACAGGTCCCTTGGTACTGTATCAAAGGCTTTTTTGAAGTCCACAAAACAAGTGTATAACTTCTTTTTCTAAAATCTGGCTTGTTCGGTCAAAGTGCGAAGAATAAACAAGTTATCTGTTGTCCTAAAGTCCTTTCTGAAACTAGCATGTCCTTTTGCACGTAAATCATTGGTCTTCGCCCATTGACTGATGTAGGACTCAAGAATCATTGCAAACACCTTGGCTAAGACTGGTCCTATTGTGATCCCCTTGTAATTGTCAAACTGACTACAGTCACCCCCTTTGTACAGTGTATGTATGACCCCAATAGAGAGTGATTCACAATAGCCCTCGCGTAGAATTTTGTTAAAAGCAATCAATAGTGGTTGTTGCAGGGTAGCAGCCGCATCCAAAAGGAACTCAGGTTTGATGCCATCAATACCTACACCTTTGTGTCGTTTTAGCTTTTTGAACGCTTGCTGTACTTCAACTAGTGTGATGTCAACATTCAATTATTCGCAATCAATACCATTGGGTGGAAAGGAGACCACTTGGGCTTGAATAGCGGCACTTGTCACAGCTCCTGCTGTGGCTGATGCCGCCGGAGGGTGGAGCAGTTGCTGGAAGCAATCCTTGAGTGCTTCGCTGGTGATGCCATTGACACCCTTAGCACGCTTGCGGTACCGCTTCCAGAATGTTGCAAGATCCGCCTTCGCTAAACCACATAGTTGTTTAGCCTTGAACACATCATAAGCAGGTTTTTTCCTTTTGTAGAACTATTTCATTTGCGTAAGTCTGACCTGCCTATCTGGGTGCGCATGTGACAATTTAGCAAACTGGCTTTTGGTCTGGTGACATTCTGTGTCAAACCAAGGTTTGTGGCTGTGCTTTATTGCTTTTCCTAAGGCCACTTATCTATTTCCAAACACTTCTTTTGCAGATTGTGTGATGCATTGTTGTAACAAATTGACTGTTGTTTGTACGTTAGATGCATCAAGTACATTTGGGCTTGCCCAGACACCGATGTTATGTTGTACACTCCTGCTAAACTCGCTTGCTTTGGCAGTGTCATATTTGAAATGTGGTAGGTGTTTGATTGCCTTTTGCTGAACAGGAGGGGGTTGCCACTGTTGTGTGATTATAAGTACCAATGGTTTATGATCAGAGTGTGCATCTTTGTGACCTAAGTACTTTTCATCGTAGTTAATTTCTAAGCGCTTAACACCCTCTAATTGGTCAACTGTCGTAAAAAAATAGTCCACAATGCTAAAACCTTTATTGATAGGCATGTGTACTCCCCTGATATGTCTCCTGGTGTGCGGCCATTGAGGATGAACAACCCAGTAGTTTTGCAGAGTTCCAGGAACTCACGATGCCAGCCAGCCGTGACAGTGTTGCGGTTATGGCGCTCTAGCATATCGTTGGGTAGGGTGTCTTCAATGGCTTGTGGCACCAGTAGCACATCTACTAGTTGACTGCAATCAATGAAGTTAATGTTTGTGCCTGTCCTTGCATTGAAATCCCCAGCAAGAAGCACACCGCTTAAGCTCATGGCTTCTCCAACCTCTTAGCATATGTGTTCAAACAGGCTGTTGTCTACATATGGCGAGCCTTGTGGAGCAGCATATACTATGCACAAGAACAAAGGCCTTTGGAAAGCATTGCCCAAGCGCAGCCAAATCCTAGTCCCATCCCTTGCAATCTTCCAAACAAC